>Ga0209292_1000817_pt1 | contig 40011 bp, 26 predicted proteins | sample GOMGulsemesocosm_2_FD_184634 | JGI IMG/M metagenome (GOLD analysis project Ga0209292, IMG submission 184634) | Methane-oxidizing microbial communities from mesocosms in the Gulf of Mexico - GOM9C Gulf of Mexico (SPAdes) (version 2) | ecosystem: Environmental > Aquatic > Marine > Cold seeps...
TACCAGAATCAATAAGCTCTGTGATCAGTGAAATGGTAGGTACAGCTAACTGGTCTTGGGGCATGTACCCTGGCCTTAGCCACGGTTGTATGAACACACTAACAAGCCACGGTACGCCAGAGCAAAAACAAGCTTACTTGCCTAAGCTAATTAGCGGTGAGTGGACTGGTACTATGTGTCTAACTGAACCACATGCTGGTACAGATTTAGGTTTACTACGTACTAAAGCCGAGCCAAATGAAGATGGTAGCTACAACATCAGCGGTACTAAAATCTTTATTTCATCTGGTGAGCACGACATGTCTGACAACATCATTCATATCGTATTAGCACGTCTACCGGGTGCACCATCAGGTACTAAAGGTATCTCATTATTTATCGTGCCTAAATTCCACATCGATGCACAAAGTAACGTGCTTGAGAAGAATGAAGTAAGCTGTGGTTCAATCGAACACAAAATGGGTATCCACGGCAACTCAACATGTGTCATGAACTTCGATGGTGCTAAAGGTTTCCTTATCGGTGCTGAAAACCGCGGATTAAATTGCATGTTCACGTTCATGAACAGCGCTCGTATCGGTACAGCAATCCAAGGTTTATCTGCTGCTGAAGGTTCATTCCAAGGCGCATTAGCTTACGCTAAAGACCGTCTACAAATGCGTTCGCTAAGTGGTGCTAAAAACCCTGAAGGTGCAGCTGACCCAATCATCGTTCACCCAGATGTTCGCCGTATGCTATTGACTCAAAAAGCATTCGCTGAAGGTAACCGTGCGATGATTTACTTTGGCGCGCAGCAAAACGATATCGCGCACGGCGGCGCAACACCAGAAGCACGTAAAGAAGCAAGTGACTTATTATCATTCCTTACTCCAATTATGAAAGCATTCATGACTGAAACAGGTTATGAAGCAGCAAACCACGGTGTTCAAGTCTTTGGCGGCCACGGATTCATCCAAGAATGGGGCATGGAACAAATCGTTCGTGATACGCGTATTTCAATGCTTTATGAAGGTACAACTGGTATCCAAGCACTCGACCTTCTTGGTCGTAAAGTACTGATGAGCCAAGGTGAGCTCCTTAAGAACTTCACTAAAATTGTTCACACATTCGTTAAATCGCAAAGCGACAACGACGCAATGAGCGAATTCACGAAACCATTAGCTGAACTCAACAAGCAATGGGGTGAAATCACCATGGAAGTTGGTATGAAAGCAATGCAAGACCAAGACGAAGTTGGCGCTGCATCAGTTGATTACCTTATGTACTCTGGTTACGTATCACTTGCATACTTCTGGGCTAAAATGGCTGATGTTGCGCAACGTAAACTTGCTGAAGGTGAAGGCGACGCTGCATTCTACCAAGCAAAAATTGATACAGCGCGTTTCTACTTCGCACGTATCTTACCGCGTACATTGTCACACGTCGCAATGATCAAAGCTGGTAACAGCACACTAGCAGCAATTGATAGCGAACATTTCGCATTCTAATTACCGCTAATTATTAAGGTCCAATCTAGGGGCCTTATGATGATAAAATTCGAAATCCCCTTTACCATGAAGGGGATTTTTTTGGTTTTAGCGCTTTAAAAAATAAATTATGGTTGCAGCACCTGATTATTAGCGATAACTTAGTGAGTATAAATCGTACAGTCTTGATGGATTAATTGACTGGATAAAAAAGGAATTGACGTGAATCTCAAAAACAAGATACTCATTGGATCGGCATTGTTAGTGGCAATACCCATCATTATTTCATCATTAACTATTGGTATTAGCGCGTCTTCCAGTTCATTAGATGCCTTAGAAGAAAGCAGTGAAGCCCGCTTACTCGCCGTGCGAGATATCACCAAACGCCGCATCGAAGATTACCTACAAAGCATTGATAAACAAGTTAAAACCCTTTCTAACGATCGAATGATTATAGATGCAATGAAACAATTTTCCCTCGCCTATAATGATTATCCAAACCAAAGTAACTTTTCACCAGAAAGTGCCAGAGCCGGTCTAAATGACTATTACAAAACACAGTTTAACAAAGTGTATCAGCAACGTAATCAAGGTGAGAATGCGGAATACGAACAATGGATTAGTAATCTATCGCCGACAGCGGCATTACTTCAACATCGGCTCATTCAAACCAACAGCCATCCATTAGGCGAGAAACACCTACTCGATAGTTTAGGTGACGGTAGCGATTACGATAAAGCCCATCAACTCTATCACCCGATAATTAGAGATTATTTGGATCAGTTTGAATACTACGATATTTTTCTCATCGACGCCGATTCAGGTAATGTGGTTTATTCCGTATTTAAAGAGCTCGATTATGCGACATCACTAATCACGGGTTCGTTTTCAAACACCGGCTTAGCCAAGGTTTTTTCTAAGAGCAGAGAGAACAGCAGCAGTAATTATTCGGTGATCGAAGATTTTTCAAGCTACCAACCGTCCTACCAGGATCCGGCCGCCTTTATTGCCTCACCAATTATTGATAATGGTGTAAATATTGGGACATTAGTTTTTCAAATGCCCATTGGTAAAATAAACAAAATAATGACCCATAACAAAAACTGGGCAGCGACAGGGCTGGGCCAGTCTGGTGAGACTTACTTAATCGGCGCTGATAATACATTACGCTCGCAAAGTCGTTTCTTACTAGAAGATAAAACAGGCTATATTTCAGCGATTACGGATGCTGGAATCGATCGAAGTATTATTGATACCATTATCGCCAAAGATACATCGATCGCACTACAGCCGGTTAACAGCAGCACTGCTAACAAAGCATTAGGTGGCTCATCTGGTATAGCATCGATTAACGACTATCGTAATGTAGAAGTCGTTTCGGCCTATGCCAAGATCAATTTTTCGGGCCTACAATGGGCAATACTAGCTGAAATAGATAAGTCCGAAGCATTTGCTAGTGCCTATCAAATACAATCGGATATTCAGGCATATGCCATTATTATTGGCATTATCATGATTATTTTAGGTTGCATTGCTGGCTATTTATTCGCCAACACAATTAGCATGCCGATCATAAAACTTAATGATGGCCTTAGCCATATTGAGCAAGAGTCAGATTTAACATACCGTTTAACAGTCAGTAGTTCAGATGAAATAGGTTCAGCATCTAACTCGTTAAACGCCATGATGAGTAAGTTTCAACAAGCGCTTGGTGATGTATCATCCAATACTATAAGCCTCGCACAAACCGCAGAGGAAACATCTGTTATAACCTCCCACAACAGCCAGCGACTTGATGAGCAATTAGTACAAGCAACTGAAGTGGAAACAGCAATGGAACAGATGACTGTCCATGTCGAACAGGTGTCCGACAATGTAAACGCTGCTGTTGAGGCGGTGAGCTTGGCCAATAAAAAGAGTCAGCATGGTCACCAGACAATGCAGCATACTATTAACTCAGTTGGTGAACTAGCGTCACAAATTAACAATGCCTCACAAGTGATCATTGATTTCGAATCACATAGCAACGAAATAGTCGCGGTACTCGATGTGATTAAAGGCGTCGCAGAACAAACCAATTTACTAGCCCTTAACGCCGCAATTGAAGCAGCACGAGCAGGTGAGCAAGGTCGTGGATTCGCAGTCGTTGCCGATGAAGTTCGCGGGCTAGCCGGTCGAACACAGGCATCAACCAGCGAAATAACAGACGTAATTGATAAACTAAAATCGAGTGCTGAACAAGCGGTATTAGCAATGGAAAAGAGTCAAAATCTTGCAGGAAATGTTGTCGAGCAAGCCAATGTTGCAGAAGCATCCTTTGATGACGTTTCACAGGCCGTCACTAGCATTGTAGAGATGAACAACCAAATAGTCGATGCGATAGCCGAACAACGCATAACATCCAGCGGTATAAGCAACAATATGGTAACCATATCAAGTAATACCAGCGAATGCGCACAAGGTTCAACCAATACTGCAAAAGCCTCTCAACACATGGCTGCCCTCACTATCCATTTAAAGCAATTAGTTGCTACGTTTAAGATTTAGCACTGTAATGCCTCGCTGTGATCATCGCATTACGTGGGGTAATTTTTTTATCACAAAATTCAGTCAGTTGAACGTCATACCCGCGTTCAATTAGAAATAATACCCTGTCCAACAATAACCAACGTTCTAAAATAGCGCGAAAAGCATGGGTTACTAGCTCTATTTTGGCGTTTATTTTGCTGCGTTGCCAGCCTAGCGTTTCAAATTCTTCGACATCGATTGTCATCGGCAATTTGAGTGATTTGACATCACAAGCCCAGCGACAGAAATCGCCAAAGCTACCGGTCAATAATGATTGTTTGATCGAAGGCAGCGTTAAGTAATGGTCACTTTTATTTATCTGACGCTGTAATAGGTCAAATCCCAAACGCCACGCCACTTCTGTGGCGCGATGCTTACGTTCGCGCTTAGTCGCTACCACGGTTTGTGCGATTGATAACTTAAGATCTTGTTTACTAAGTACCAAGCGACTGGCACAGCCTGCTTGGGATAACGGACGATAACTACCTTGCAGCACCAAATGATAACAACACGGCGCAATCGTAATGTACTGCGTGCCACTGCTGCAAGCTTGTTGCATCAATTCAACATGTAAATCACCACAAGCATGTAAAGCAACAGCGTGCTGACTGCTTTTTAATAATGTCGGTTGTTGTGAATCGAAAACATCAGCCCGTACAAAACGCTGATTAACGTTATGCTTATCCGCTAACGTCTGGCCTTGAACGCACAACTCCTCTTGCCATTCAACGCTTGTCACCTCACGTTGTTGAGCCAAGGAAATAGCACGACCGAGATGTCCTTTACCGGCACACCACTCTAAAATAGGTAACTGTCGGGCAGGGATTGTTGCTGAAAATTTTTCAATCTGCGCCCATTTCTTACCTTTTATGCCGGCGTTAAACCGCGCCGGCATACTTGATAATGACGCAGTATTTAGTGATAGCAATTCAATGAAATTAGCTGGAAGACTTAACATAGGTGCAAGGGCAGCGTATAACGCTTGATCATTACCATCGAGGTACTCGAGGTCCTCGTCACTAAGTCGTTCGAGAAAATGGCTTAGTGCCGAATTTTCAGCCCACGGAAGCTCAAGAAGTTCAAACGGCAATATTTTCCAATATTGCCGTGAGTTTGTTAGCAGCTGGTCGAGCTGCTTAAATTGTTCTAAAAAAGTAACGCTAGAGCTCATCGTCCCCTAACTCTTCAACGACATCATTATGGTCAACCAACTCATCATCAGCTTGTAGCCATTGACTCATGGTCGCAATAGCCTCTCCTTTACCTATCACCTTTAATGACGAGAATGCTTGAATGGTAATATCACCGCCCAAGGCAACACAATCTCTGCGCGCTTTTAACACCGCCGCTTTACGTGCACCAGACTTTAGCTTGTCGCACTTAGTTAACAAACCCAGTACCGGAAGGTCACTTTCTACAGCCCAACGAATCATATTAACATCGAGCTCTTTGAGAGGATGGCGAATATCCATCATAATAACCAAGCCACGTAAGCATTGACGACTTTGCAGATATTCACTAAGCGACTTCTGCCATTTTAATTTCATATCTAATGGCACCTTGGCAAAACCATAACCAGGTAAATCAATCAGACGTCGCTGCGGGTCTAATTCAAAGATATTGATCAATTGCGTACGACCAGGCGTCTTACTAGTACGAGCCAGATTTTTTTGACGAGTTATAGTATTTAACGCACTAGATTTACCCGCATTAGAACGACCAGCAAACGCGATCTCATAGCCAACATCAGCTGGCATGTGCATATGCGAGATATTTGGCGCACTAGTAAGAAAGGATGCTACTTCGAAGTTAATTTTTAAATCTGGCACATTTTGCTCCAAAAAACTTAACGCAATCAACTAACAGCTGATTACTTTTAGATTTTTTCATGTAGAATAAGTATAAATAATAAATATAAGTTTAACATGCCTACTTGGTATGTGAGTAATAGCAATTCAAATTAATCCGTAAAAAGTTGAGAAGCCATGAAAAATATAGCGATCGCACTAACGCTTTTAGTCAGTTTAGTTGGCACCGCCAACGCAGCAGGCGATGCACAAGCAGGTAAAACAAAAGCAGCGATGTGTGCTGCTTGCCACGGCGCTGATGGTAATGCACCTGTCGCAATCTATCCCAAGCTTGCCGGTCAACATGCCGACTACATTGTTAAGCAGTTGACAGATTTTAAATCTGGCGCGCGTAAAGATCCTATTATGATGGGCATGGTTATGGCTTTATCAGAAACAGATATGGCTGATATCGCTGCCTATTTCGAGTCTATGCCTGTTACTGAAGGTGCAACGGCTGAAGATGCCATCGCGATTGCCAAGCCAATTTACCTTGGCGGTGATAGAGAACGTAAGATTGCGGCCTGTATGTCTTGTCACGGTCCACGTGGCAACGGTGCTGGTCTTGCTAAGTTCCCTAAAATTTCTAGCCAAAATGAAGCATACATTGTTTCTCAGCTGCAGAAATTCCGTAGTGGTGAACGCGCTAATGACCCACAAGGCATGATGGTTGATACCGCTAAGCACTTAACAGACACAGAAATTGACGCCCTAGCTAAGTACTTAGTCGGTTTACACTAAGCGTAGCTTGCGTCCTCAAAGCCGCTTTTAATAGCGGCTTTTTTTTGCCTATTATTCATCTCTGTAAGCCTGCTAGCCCCGCCATCGAAACTTTTCCTTATTCTCACTGTCTCAAAGTAATACCAATTACAGTAAATAACTGCCCACTTGTGCTGGTTAAAATTAACGATAACGGCGTTACTCTCAATCACAATAGCTAGCTATTGCTCAATCGAGTGCCTTGTTCTAGTTTATTTTACTTTCGCACAACAAGATCACTTACTTAATGCAATTGGTATAATACCATTTCTATAAAATACTGCACGATGGCCATCTCATTCTATACGCACGACCTTCAACTGACGTTGAGGTAAAGATAAGTATTACGCTAAGACGATTTAGCGTTTTTTTCAACCGAACTAAGAATAACAGGTGAATAGCAGTTCAAAAAAAGATCGACTCGCTGTCATCGAAAAGTATTCACGCTTAGATGGCGTAATACATTCCCCACAAAAGCCATACTACATTGACGATTAAGAGCGTAAGAGATCGACCATTACGTAAACATCACGAAACAATAATAACATTAATAAACAACAACAAAATTAAAACAAAGACATAAAACAAGAAAAAATATTTCAATATTCTCTTGTTAACCACTGAGACAACAGTAAAGTGTCTCCCAGTTGAGCGCACCTCAAGATAATAATAAAAATATCAAATAATAAGCGCCCAATTGATACTGAGTTAATCAGTATTTTAAAATAAAAATAGTTAGCACCCATATTCGTGCTGTTGTACATGCTGTATTTACTTGTACATTTAAATTGCTTACTTTAAGCAACCCTAGTTTGCTAGGAAAATAATAAAAAGCCTTATAGGCATGAGAAATCTTATTTCTCATTTAGTTTTCTTAATTTTAAGAAACAACCCTACAATGTAGGATGCTCATTATTGATATTTTGTTTAGTGTGAAGTTTAAAGCTAATCGTAGTCATCAGAGCAACAATAATAAGAATATACTTAATTTCACCCTTATCAGCATGGAAGTTGAATAAAATAATGGGAATGTGAACATTAAGGCACAACCTTTCTTTTATCTTTGAAGGAGAGCTCAAATATAAAAGTAGTGTATATTCATTTAGGCGACAGATTAATCTGTCGCCTTTTTTATTGCCTATTTAGTAACGTAACTTGGCTATAAACACACCTCGCGCACATTTTTTACTCTCTACTACTGATCTTTTGCCTTAAATCTGGTATAAAACGCCTTAATTAATCTAGGTAAAAATTTGCTATGACTCGTAAAAAGAAAACACGCACTGAAAAATCGATCGGTGCAGCTAAAAAACCGTTACTCAAACAAACTGAGCGCATCAAAGCAAACAGCAAAAAGAAAGGAAAGGGTCGTCCTTCTGGTGCTAAAGCAAATATCGATGGCGTTAAGGGCAATAGGTCCGGTTCTGGTCGCGGTAGTGACAAACAAGCTATCGACATTAAGCACGGTAGTAAGAAAGCTATCGAGTTAGTGCCACAAGATAACGCTAAAGTACTTGAACCTAAAGTCACGCTCAAAAAGATCAAGCCGCAGCCAGAATTATCACCTGAGCAGCAATTGGCAAATATTGAGAATGATCAACGTTTAAACAGCCTACTCGACCAGCTTGACGCAGGTGATGAATTAACGTCAAAAGATCTAGCATATATCGATCATCAAACTGCCCATCACCGTAAGTTGTTGGAAGCGCTTGGTATTGACTATGATGAGGTTGAAGAGCCTGAAGAAGAAGATACTAAAGAAGCATGGCAACAAATTGATAGCTCTGAGTTTGACGAGTTCAAACGTAAATGAGTGGACTCACGATTACGCTGCTAGTCATGGCAGCACTGATCATCCTTGGCTTGGGTCTATACGCAGGTAAGCTGCTCGCTCAAGTTAAGGCACAAGCAGAACAAAAACAGCTCAAATTAGCGCAACATAACGCTGATATCGACAAACATAATCATTATTTAGTCGATAGTATTCAGCTTATTGCTAAAGCCGTTATTGAGCAACAGTGTGAGCTATCGGAAGCGGCGATCAGAATTAGCCGTTTGCTAGAAAAAGTATATGTCGAAAAAGACGCCGATTACCCTTCCCTGTTCCCCGCGATTCATCAGCTTGATGCGTTTTTGGCAGACTACCCGACGCACGAAGGATACAAAGCACTCGCGAAAAAAGAACGTATGCGTTTTGACATCAAACGAGCGGAACACGAATTACAATCAAAGAAAACGATTGAAGAAGAATGTCGCCAATTGGTCAGCTTTTCTCTCTAGAACGATACATTCACTTCGATCCAGCCGACGCTAGCATTACTGACCTCGATTCGATATAAGTTTCAAAAATACCCACGAGTATCGGTGAAACTTATACCGATTTTATTAGGATCTGTTGATCTTTATTTTATCTGATTGGTTTATATGACTACTTTGCAGTGACCCACAGAATAAGGGCATCTTCCTTACTCACTGATATAATTAAATGTCCCATCATTGCATCATAATAAACACTGTCACCTTCAACTAAATTAACCGGTTCGTAATATTCAGTTAATAGTTGTACTTCGCCTTCTAACACCAACAAATATTCTTCACCTTGATGACGAACCCACTCACCGAAATCTTCGAAGTTTCGCGCGTGAACGCGGGTTTTATAAGGCATCATCTTCTTGTTGCTAAATTGTGTCGCTAACAATTCATGCTCGTAAGTAGATGTCAGATGAGAGTTACCTTGACCTAACGGTGTGACATCTCGTCGCCCAGTGGCCTGAATAGCCTCTGGCTTGGTAAATAATTGTGGTAACTCGATATCCAAGCCCAGTGCCAACTTCTGCATTACCGTAAACGTTGGCGAGACCTGTTCGTTTTCGATTTTTGATAATGTTGAACGCGCTAGTCCGGTGCGCTTACTCGCTTCTTCAAGCGTAAACTTATTTTTCGTTCTAATCGCTTTAAGCTGAGCACCAATACCCGTTGCTGGTACCGCTCGCACTTCGTTTCTACTATTGGCCACCGTCATCGACGGATAAATATCGCCTTTTTCCTGCTCGCTCATCAATTAAATCACCTCAAATACCGACTAACCACGATTGTTACATATCCAGCACGACCAATGAAGCGCTAACTCAACCATAGCAACAAAAAACTGCGCCAGCTGAACACTATCTTATGCCACAACAACAGCTTGGCTTTTTAACGCATTAAGCACATCGGTAATGGTGCCACCACCGACACCATCAGGATCATAATTTCGTTGTTCAAAATCACCTTCAACTTCACGAATATATCGAATAAATTCGACAACGTAATCCGCGCTTGAATAGTCTTGTGCATAATTGGTATTAAAGATCCAATTGCATTCCGTCACAAAATAGATGGCAGCCTGTACGAGTTTGTAATTGTTATGCCCAGAGGTCGTTTCTATCGAGTTATTAACGATCGCTAAGTTCTGTTGCTCTATCTTGTGACAGATTGATCGGACCTGCACGGCATAGTCGGCCAATATCTGCTCCGTTAATACCGGTGAAAACCAGCCAAGTTTTTTTAAAAATTTGAACATTTAGCCTCTCCAACCATTTATTTACCACTTGAGTTATCAATATGGCTAAAAATTGAGATTATATAGCCAATATTAGCCTAATCTATTATTGCCAAATCTGCCACGCTACGCTAGCGTTACTGTTCAGCCAAAGCTGAGGATAATAATAAAGGAAAATAGCAATGTATTACCAAACTGACGACGTCAACATAGATAAAATTAAAGAACTACTACCACCGGTCGCGTTATTAGAGCGCTTTCCACTGAGCCAAACCGCGTCTAAAACTGTATTTGATGCTCGTCAGGCTACGCACAACATCTTAACGGGTAAAGATGACCGTCTACTCGTGGTAATTGGGCCGTGTTCTATTCACGATCCTAAAGCCGCATTAGAATATGCCAACAAATTAAGCGCCATGCGCGCTGAGCTCAAAGGCGAACTTGAAATCGTGATGCGGGTTTATTTTGAGAAACCACGTACTACCGTTGGTTGGAAAGGCATGATCAATGACCCATACATGGATAATTCTTGTCAGTTAAATGATGGCTTACGCTTAGCGCGTGAATTATTACTCAATGTTAATGAGCTTGGCCTGCCTACTGCTGGCGAATTTCTCGATATGATCACGCCACAATATATTGCAGATCTAATGAGTTGGGGCGCCATCGGCGCGCGTACCACTGAATCTCAAGTACATCGAGAATTAGCGTCTGGGATGTCATGTCCAGTCGGCTTTAAAAATGGCACCGACGGTACGATTAAAGTGGCTATTGATGCGATTGGCGCCGCTATGGCACCGCATAACTTCTTATCGGTCACTAAATACGGTCATTCAGCCATTGTTCAAACGGCTGGTAATGAAGATTGTCATATTATTTTACGTGGCGGTAAAGAGCCAAACTACTCAAGCGAGCACGTTGCCTCTGTCAATGAGCAACTAACTGCCGCTAAGTTACCAAATAATGTGATGATTGATTTCAGTCATGCTAACAGCTCAAAACAATTTAAGCGTCAAATGGATGTCTCAACTGATGTTGCTAATCAAGTGAGTGGCGGTGACAAGTCAATTTTCGGTGTGATGGTAGAAAGCCATCTTGTTGAAGGTCGTCAAGACATCGTCGATGGCGGCGCTGCAGTCTACGGTCAAAGCGTTACTGATGCCTGTATCAACTGGGCCGATAGCGAAGTGTTATTGCGTCAGTTAGCCGATGCAGTGAAAACGCGTCGCAACGGATAATACCCTCGTGAGTAACATGCTAACTCGTTTCGATTTAGCATGTTACTATGCCAATTAACTGCTAGATTTTTATCATCCGGCAAGTCAGCCAAAGACGCTCAGCACGCCGTAAATCCATCCGTGGAGGCTTGAACTAGCATCCCTGCTAGCAACAGCTGGCTTACTTTAGCTCACTCACCGCCATCAACTCATCAAAAGTATCATCCGGCAAGTCAGCCAAAGACGCTCAGCACGCCGTAAATCCATCCGTGGAGGCTTGAGCTAGCATCCCTGCTAGCAACAGCTGGCTTACTTTAGCTAACTCACCGCCATCAACTCATCAAAAGTATCATCCGGCAAGTCAGCCAAAGACGCTCAGCGCGCCTTAAGTATGTATGGATTCTGACATGTAATATTTATAATACGCTTGCCGTGACGCGTGTAGCGTTCATCACAAACAAATGCTGCCGCACAAATTAGAACTATGGTAAAATTGAGCCGTCCTTTTATCAGTAAGCAAATAAATCATGTCACAACCAAATCAAACAACAGGTATTCGCGTCAACAAATACTTAAGCGAAGTTGGATACTGTTCACGCCGTGAAGCCGATAAATATATCGATCTTGGTATTATTACCATTAACGATGAAAAAGTTGTGATGGGCATGAAAGTGCAGCCTGGTGATGAAGTACGGGTTAGCGGAAAATTAGTCGGCAGTAAGTCTAAGCCGGTTTATCTTGCACTGAACAAGCCACAAGGTATTACCTGTACGACTGATCAACATATCGATGGCAACATCGTCGATTTTGTTAATTTTCCAGAACGCATCTTTCCGATAGGCCGTCTTGATAAACCTTCTGAAGGGCTTATTTTAATGACTAACGATGGTGACATCGTTAATAAGATTCTTCGGGCCGGTAACAATCACGAAAAAGAATACGTGGTAACAGTCGACAAACCTATTGATAGCCGCTTCATCTTTAACATGAGCAACGGTGTCCCGATCCTCGATACCATTACCAATAAATGTAAAGTGGAACAGACTGGGCCAAAAAGCTTTAATATCATTCTGACCCAAGGCTTAAATCGCCAAATACGCCGGATGTGTGAACATTTCGACTTTAGAGTGCGTAAACTTAAGCGGATGCGGATCATGAATATTAATGTCGATAACATCGCGACAGGGCAATGGCGTCACCTTACCAAGACCGAGATGCGAGACCTAAACGACTTAATAGCTGATTCGAAGAAAACAGCAGAATGTCGTGATGCCAAGCCTAAACAGCCTTCTCCTTATGGCAAGCTAAACACATCAAAGCGCGCTGACAATAGCCGAGATGATAGCAGAAGAGGCCGTAGCAACGACTTCAAGCAACGTGGCCCTAAGAAAGAAACCTACGCTTACACACCTAAAAAGAAAGACTAATAGCAATGCTGGTTAGTTAAGGAAAAGTAGCAACAGTTGAAGCGCGGCTATTCCCGCCATTTATCGCCTTAAATTCTAAATTGACCAATGAAAAAATCAGGGATGATTTTTGATTCACGCTATCCCTGCGTTCACCCCTTCGCGGCCAGCAAAGCTGTTAAAATTTATTTCCGATAAATTTTTAGTATTTTCCGCAGGTGACTGCATGGATGCAGGAATTAGAGCAACGCATTTATCCAAGGATGGATATATTAGGGCAATGCCGGGAGCTGATTGCCGAGGAGCAGTTGCCGGGATGCGGATCAAATACGGTATTGAACAGTCAATTTATCATTTAAGATCAGCGGTAAATAATCGGGTCGCCTTTGCAAATAACATCCCTGTCATTTGTCCTTCGGACCAGCTAAAGCTGTCTTAAAATTTTCCAGAAATTTTAATCTTTTGGATACTTTTTCTTTATGACGCACAAATTGGTCTGGAGCCAATTTGAACAGCCGCAGGCTGGCCCGTAGGGTGAAATATACGGATGTATTTCATAAAGAAAAGTATCTGGTGTGCGTGCGCTATCTTCAATTAAAGCGAATAATTTGATAAGCACATCAAAAATACTCGAAAGTTTGAATTCTCTTCTGAACTTACCTGCATTAAATAGCAATTAGGCTTTAAAACAACATCGCTAACGCTAGACTAATAAAGATCACGCCACTTGCCCGGTCTAGCCACAGTTGTGCACTCGGATGATGGCGAAAATAGCCTGCTATTTTATCGCCAAAATGAACATAGCTAATATCTATCGGCAGTGCAAATAACGGATATAGTAAGCCAAATATTGCCATCTGTAATGCCGGGTCGGTGTCTAGCGATGGGTCAACAAACTGCGGAATAAACGCGATAAAGAACAACGCAACTTTTGGATTAAGTAACTCAGTCAATAAGGCTTGCACAAAAACATTTTTCTGTGGCTTAGTGGGCTCAGTTTGTTGCTGAGCTGGCGCTGCTAAACTGTCCTTAATCGCTAAACAACCTAAATAAGCAAGATAACCCGCACCTAAATACAATACGCCTTGATAGAGTTGTGGCGAAGTCTTTAACAGTGCTGATAACCCTAGCACTGCCAAGATCGTATGAATAACGCCGGCGGCAGCAAAGCCTCCTGCACTAGCAAGCCCAGCTGACTTACCTTTAGCAAAAGTTTGCGCCATTAAGAACGCATTAGATGGCCCCGGCGTCACGGCTAGGATCACGCTAATGGTAAAGAATGACAGCAAAGACTCAATTCTAATCATTGATTAAGACTCTCTAGTACCACCAAGCGCCTCGCCACCGGTCATTGAAAGTGCCATCGCTTCAGCAATCTTAATACCATCAATCGCCGCTGATAATATGCCGCCAGCGTAACCAGCGCCTTCACCTGCCGGGAATAGCCCTTGGGTATTAACACTCTGAAAACTAGCATCACGCTTGATACAAATCGGCGATGAGGTACGCGTTTCAACAGCCGTTAGCGTCGCATCATCAAGCGCAAAACCATGAATCTTACGATTAAACGCTGGAATGGCTTCTCGAAGCGCAACGTTACAGTATTCAGGTAATAAACCCGTAAGATCTGTTAGCTTAACGCCTGGCTTGTATGATGGCTCAACTTCACCAACACTGGTTGTGGCATCGTTTTTAAGGAAATCACCGACCAATTGCATGGGTGCGTCATAATTCTCTCCACCCAATACATACGCCGCACTCTCAAGTTTGCGTTGAAACTCGATACCCGCTAATGGGCCGCCAGGATAATCCGACGGGTCAATGCCAACAACGATAGCACTGTTTGCATTGCGCTCGTTGCGAGAATATTGACTCATACCGTTAGTGACAACACGATTTTCTTCCGAGGTTGCTGCTACGACCGTGCCACCAGGACACATACAGAAGCTATAAACCGAACGGCCATTCCTACAATGATGCACTAATTTATAATCTGCCGCGCCCAAGATTGGGTGACCAGCGTTTCGACCATAAAGCGCTTCATCAATTAATGCCTGAGGATGCTCGATGCGAAAACCCACCGAAAATGGCTTAGCTTCAACATACACACCTTTCTCGTGGATCATTTCAAAGGTATCACGGGCGCTATGACCAATAGCTAATGCAATATGGCTTGAGACAATCTTATCGCCATTGGATAATGTTAATCCCTTGATTTTTCCATCGACAATATCTAAGTCATCAACGCGAGCGCTAAAACGAATTTCACCACCTAACTCAATGATTTTTGCTCGCATTTTTTCCACCATCGTTACCAGCTTAAAGGTACCGATATGTGGCTTACTAACATATAAGATTTCTTCTGGCGCCCCCGCTTCAACAAATTCATGCAACACTTTACGGCCATAATGCTTCTTGTCTTTCACTTGGCTATATAGTTTACCGTCAGAGAATGTGCCTGCACCGCCCTCACCATATTGAACGTTTGACTCGGTATTAAGGGTTTTCTTACGCCAGAAACCAAAGGTGTCTTTAGTACGCTCACGTACTTCTTTACCACGATCAAGGATAATTGGATTGAACCCCATTTGAGCTAAGACCAAGCCAACAAACAGACCACAAGGTCCAAAACCAATAACGACAGGACGGTCACCAACATCCTCTGGCGCCTTAGCAACAAATTTATATTCCATATCCGGCGTTTGACGAATCGACTGATTGCCTTCGAATTTTTCAAGCAACCCTTGCTCGTCAGTGGTTTCAACATCAATCGTGTAGAGCAATACGATATTGCGCTTTTTACGCGCATCAATACCACGACGAAAGACTGTAAAACCCACCAGTTGGTCAGACTGAATTTTAAGGGAATACATAATAATATTTTTAAGGTCGTCGTCAGTGTGGTCGAGGTTTAGTTTGAGATTAGTTAAACGGATCATGGCTGGCTTCCAAGGTTACTTAGTTATAGTAAAAAATGATTGGGGCATTATACGCCATTTAATCTAGTGGTGAGCTTAATTCACGCTACCAATGTGGCAAAAGTACAATAAATATTGAGCAGCAATTGAATTTAACCAGTGAGTAGGTATGATCAGCGACAATAATAGCGTTTTGAGAATTTTCCATGGCCTTTGTGGTAACTGACAACTGTATTCAATGCAAATATACCGACTGTGTCGCGGTGTGTCCTGCGGATGCATTTCATCAAGGACCCAATTTTCTGGTGATTAATCCAGTGGAGTGTATCGATTGCGATTTATGCACCCCTGAATGTCCGGCTAACGCGATATTTCAAGAAGACGAATTACCACCTGGCCAAGAGCAATTTACCGCGCTAAATGCTGAGCTGAGTGAGCTATGGCCTGTCATTACAGATGTCATTGCACCACCCAAAGACGCCGATAGCCATAACGGTATCCCGAATAAAATTCACAATCTAATCATCGAGTAATATGCCATATTTAAGCGCTATCACCATCCTTTGGGCCTTCTCTTTTAGCCTAATTGGCGTCTACCTTGCCGGTCAAGTTGACCCATGGTTTTCCGCGCTAATACGAATAGCACTGGCCGCTTTAGTGTTTTTACCATTGCTTCGCCTTAAGAATGTTCCGCTTAAACTAGTCCTGCAATTGATGTTGGTTGGTGCCTTTCAGCTTGGCTTAATGTATTGTTTCTATTATCAGTCTTTCATCTACTTAAGCGTACCCGAAGTATTACTATTCACGGTATTAACCCCTATTTATGTCACGCTACTCTATGATTTAGGCCAACGGCGCTTACAATTAAAGTATCTCCTTAGTGCAATATTGGCCGTTATTGGTGCAATGACCATTAAATATCAAGGGATAAATGAGGGATTTATCGGTGGCTTCCTGATTGTTCAAGGTGCTAATTTAAGTTTCGCCATCGGTCAGGTCTTGTATAAACGCCTGATTGAACAACAATCAACGCCAATTAAGCAGTCTAGCGTGTTTGGTTTATTCTATCTCGGCGCGGCGATAATAGCGCTGCCGATGTATATTATATTTGGCGATGCCGACAAGTTACCAACCACATCTAATCAATGGATTGTCTTGGTATACCTAGGTTTAATCGCTTCTGGCCTCGGGTATTTTCTGTGGAATAAAGGGGCAACGCTGGTTAGCTCTGGTCGTTTAGCGGTGATGAATAATGCACTTGTCCCGGCAGGACTTATCGTCAATTTAGTTATATGGAATCGAGAGGCCGATATACCGCGCTTAGTCATCGGCGGCATAGTTATCGTGCTTTCTGTTTGGATTTGCGCTGACAAGTCGCAACAGGCATAACAATTGCTTTTATAGCCATATTATTATTAAACTAGTATAACCATCCATAAAAAGGTAATCACCATGAAGAAACCACAACGGGATCTCACCCTAAGATTTTTAGCTGAACCACAAGATGTCAACTTTGGCGGTAAGGTTCATGGTGGCGCCGTGATGAAATGGATCGATCTCGCCGCTTACGCCACGGCGGCGGGCTGGAGTGGTCGTTACTGTATTACGGCTTACGCCGGTGGCATCCGATTTGTCGCACCAATTCATGTTGGTAGCCTAGTCGAAGTGTCTGGTAAGGTTATTTACACAGGCAGATCATCGATGCATATTGCACTGGAAGTAAATGCATGTGACCCTAAATCACTCAATCATCGCCTCACTACTCACTGTATCGTGATTATGGTCGCCGTAGATGAACACGGTCAGTCGATTGATGTTCCAGCGTGGGTACCAGAAACAGATGAAGACAAGAAGCAGCACGCAGCAGCAATCAAGCTGATGGATATGCGTAAGAAAATCGGTGAAGAAATGCAGATTTTTGTCGAATAATACTGAATCGGCTTTATCAATGATAAAGCCGATAGTGACAACTTAGTGCTCGGTGCTGCCGTCTTTAAACTCGGCGGCAATATCAATAAATTGCTGCTCACAAGCTTCAAACGCGGCAACTACTCTTGGGTCAAAGTGACTACCGTCTCCTTTGAGAATAATCTCCTTAGCCTTATCGTGAGTAAATGCAGGCTTGTAGACACGCTTACTCAACAATGCATCATAGACATCCGCCAGCGCCATTAACCGTCCTGATAACGGAATCTCATCACCAACAAGCTTGTTTGGATAGCCTGAGCCATCCCACTTTTCATGGTGCGTCAGTGCGATTTCACGGGCGTACCGTAAGAATGAGTTACTACCGAGCTGCTTCTCAGCCACCAACAATGCATCGTTACCGATTTGTGGATGAGTTTTCATGATTTCAAACTCGTCGTCGGTTAACTTGCCGGGTTTGAGTAAGATACTATCAACGATGCCCACTTTCCCGATATCGTGCAACGGCGCAGACTTATAATACAACTCAATGATCTCAGGGTTGAGCATCTCACGGAAATCTACGTGCTTAGCTAATTGTTCCGCCAAGACCTTTACGTAACGCTGTGTCCGCAATATATGTGCACCCGTTTCGTTATCACGTGTTTCAGCCAATGACGCAAGCGCTAAAATTGACGCATCACGTGTTACTTTAAGCTGGGATTGATAATCTAACAATCCATTAATCATCAAGTTAGTACCAGTTGCCATTTGCCCAAATTCATCACGGCTGACCACGGGCACTTGCTGACTAAGGTCGCCATTCGCCACCGCTTCCATCACACGGGTTTGATGACTAAGGTACGTAGTTAGGTTGCTTGTGTAAGATAAAATAATCGCTATGGCGTAACTCATCAACACCGTAATAATAACCGCTATCTCAACCAATATCTTAGCGCTAGCTTCCTGTCGAACAACAGTGACTTCGCTATCAAGTAGCCAATATAAATCCTGATTGATCACCAAAAATAGTACACCACCTAATGCCACCAACAGTATGATTGCCATCACCGTAAATTTATTTACAAACGAAATAAAACGCTTACCCAGCTTTAAATGCTGCTTATTAGCAATCATTTCATTAATGGTATTTCGTTCAGTCGACAAGGCCAGTAACGTCGAGACGAATAAGCCTAACAAGACAATACCAATAACCGCCTTAATATTGCTATGCCACGGTGCACCAAAAACAAAGTAGTTAATCACCACTAACCCTAAAGATGCGGCAGCAAACAAGCCAAGATCGAGATTAAAGGAGATAGCAACACGGCGCTGAAAAGGCTGGGTTAATAAAGTATTAGTCAAGGCAAGTCGAATGGAGTAAGCGATGAACATGGGAAACATCAAGTGAATTGCCGAATATGTTTCCATCACCTTACACACCTGGTGACCATAGATAGCAAACAACACACTGGCGAAACTGTAATGTAACAGCAACATGCCATGCTCTTGCCAAGACATCCCATGGCTTAATTGTTGTCCCGCATCGTTAGCTTCGAGATTTATATCGTTCATCATTTATATGCCTTTTTATGACTTACATACCGAATATTTAGGCGTTCTAAGACGACTATTCTAGCACTAATTTAGTGCCGTGAAACATAAGACCGCCTTAAACGATTTAATACTTCATTATTAGATAAATTAAATTAACAGTTGTTAATCATTAAATAAAAAGCAAAAAAAACCGCTCATAAAGAGCGGCTAAGGCACTAACAACATAAAAATTAGAACGTGTAACGCGCACCTAGCGCATAACGGCTGCCGTATTGGCTGGCACGTAAAAATTGCTCTTCGTAGCGACCGTAAACCTCTTCTGTTTGATTAGTCAGGTTAACGCCTTCTAAAAATACGGTGAAGTTCTCAGTAACATCATAGTTAATGCTGGCATCTACCGACGCGTATTCTTTGGCGAACTGTGGAGGAGCTTCAGCAGAGCCTTGCGCTTGCCCAATACCAATAAGGTAAGAATCACGCCAGTTATAAGTTAGTTTCGCAGATAAACCATCCATCTCATAGAATAGTTGGAAGTTAGCACCATCACTCAAACCAGGAAGAACTGCTTGGGTATCATGACTATCAGCATCGTAATCGACATCGCCATTAACGATAGTCGCATTAAAGGCCGCACCAATACCTGATTCACCAAACATATGTTGAATTGCAAACTCAAAACCATCAACAGAACGTGATGTGCCATTAACTGGCTGTTCCACTAACCATTCCAGCGTTGGATCATCGCTATTTTGGATAATATTATAGCTACCTGTAACGGTGTTTAAAGTCGCGCCACCATTAGCAACTATTTGGTCAAAGATCGCTTGATCGGTTGCTTGAATACCTTCCGCTTCAAGTTCGGCACGAGCCTGATCGGCACGAGGGCCAAGATATGGGTCATTTAGCCCATCAACCGTTACCATATTACGGTCTGATTCAATCCAGTCTTTTACATCTTTACTGAAGTAACCCAATGAAACATAGCTAGTTTCATCATAGTAATATTCAACAGACAGATCTACGTTCGAAGAGCTAAACGGCTTAAGTCCGGTATTACCAGAGCTACCAGTTCGAGCACCAATCTTAGGATTAGGTGATAGTGAACGCACACCGGCTAAGTTTCCTAATGGTGCACGGGTCATCGTTTTACCAAACGACGCACGAACAATGACATCATCGATAACTTCAGCGCTTATATCTAAACTCGGCAACAGCACACTATAGTCGCCGTAAGTATCCAACAGCGCATCATCACCATTTTGGAACTGCAATGCCCACTCTGTAGTACTTAACCAAACAATTTGGTCTTCAATTCGTTGTTTAACCGAACTCGTGACATCTGTTTCTTCGTAACGTAAGCCCATGTTCACGTCGACAACGATATCGGAGACGTCAAATGATAACGCTGCCTGAACATAAACACTGCTCGTCTCTTCAAGAACACTACTCTGAGAATCATAACCCGGTGTTGTACCACCTAAAGGGTTAGTATCCATGTAATCAAAGTAATCAGTGACACGCGTTAAGGCTTCGTCAAAGTCATAGTGATAGTAATAATTAGTGGTTAGATCATTACCACCGCCATTAAATTCATTAAGGAAATTGCCTGTATCTCTGAGGGTAAACATACTAGCAGGGAATACATCTTGATTACCAAGGTAACCATTAGGACCTTGCTGGTCGACGCCAGCGCTCCATCCACCCATTGTCTGCTCGGTGCGCGCAGCACCAAATTTAACGCTCATTAGCGGACTATCACCATCATTAACCCACTCGCCGTGTAGTTGTAACTGATCAACTTCAGCTTCACCATAACCGGTATCGAAGCGACCAAATGTGAAGTCAATATCATTGACATCACCTTGCGCAGAATTGTCAGGCCAGTAATTGGTTTGTTGAGGAATATCACCTTCGGTGAAATCATAGGTCTTAGACACTAGATTATTTAAACCAAAAATCAAAAATGGATTTGCACCACTGCCCTTATCGGCACCAGGATTGTATGAGTTAGTAGAATGATGATAATCAAATTCAAATGAGAGCGACTCAGTCGCTTGCCATTCAATGTTAAGACCAATTGATTTCGCTTCAACTAATTCGGTATTCTTGCTTGAAGTTAACGAATAATCACCACCAGCTTCATTGAATTTAACCATGGTACCATTCTCATCTAACTCATAAGAGTTAAGACCTGCGCCAGCGTTAAACCATTGGCCAAATGAAAATGAGTTATTTGATGTTTGCGTTTCGTTGTAGGTGTAGTCAAGTGTTGCTACTAAATCGTCTGTCGGTGCGTATTGCACAGTTAACTGAGCATTAGTTCGTTCACGTTGGGCATCACGAATCGTGTTGCCAAAACCTTGAGGCGAATAATGATGACAATCTTCATCGGCAATTGTCTCATCAGTAACACAAGTACGATTATCTACAACATTATCACCGCTAGCATTACCAAGGTCTAAATCCGCCTTCCAACCACCAATAGCGGCGTTTTGCTCTTGCCAATCACGTTCTTGGTAAGAGTAGTTAAAGCCAACACCAAAAGTGTCATCGGCAAACGTATCGCTAACAATGAATGATAGTTCAGGTGTTAGATCGTCACCTGCTTCATTTGAACGATCAGCAAGCGCTTTACCAGTAACTGAAAACTGAAAACCATTATTATCAAAAGGCTTTACTGTTACGATATCAACCGTTGCGCCTAAACCACCACTTGGTAATTTTGGATTAGCAGTTTTAGCGACAGAAAGTGTGCTGATACCGTTTGGAGAAACATTCTCAAGACTGTATGAACGCGTGTTACCAGTGCCTGGCATCTGGCGACCATTGAGAGTGATTAAGTTAAAATCAGGTCCAAAACCACGAACGGTGATTTGACTACCCTCACCGTTAGAGCGACTAATCGATACACCAGTGATGCGTTGCAGCGACTCTGCAATATTGGTATCGGGGAACTTACCCATCTCTTCCGCAGAGATAGCATCAACAACGCCGACGCTAGAGCGTTTAATATTCATCGATTTGTTCAAACTACCGCGTATGCCGGTAACCTGAATCGCTTCAACTTCTTGTTCTTTCACTGCATCAGCGGCAATTGCTGGTAGCGCTACAACACCACTCAGTATCATTGATACTGATAAGGCGAGCCGAGACTTTTTAAAATTATTTTTCTGCATAAATCCCCCAATAGAAACTTTGTTGTTTTTGGCTTATCTAAATAAATACACACCAGTGGAAATCAAGCCCAAGGCTAAAAAGCAAGATACATTGTGTCAAAATTATGCACCCTACAGCCATTGGAAGCGCTTCCAGAATATACCGATTAATTTAACCGCAATAAAAAAAAATAGCAATAACCGTTAACATTTATTTAAAAAACAGATTACAAATTGAGCTCTAAACTACCGATTTACTTAGATAAAGCGCCTAAAAAAACAGCTTTATAATTTTTACAAAGCGCTAACACATGCTGTAATTACCCTGTTTACATTTGAAAATTTTAGTATATTCTAATTCTAAATTACTTAACAAATGCAAAAAAAATTTAACAAATACTGGAAGCGCTTCCAGACTTCCATTAGTATTTATTGATATCTACATCTAATTAAAAATCTAAACGTAGGGGATGTTCTACATGAAAGACAATAAAATTATAGCTAAGCTTTCACCCATCATGCTGGTATTGGGTTTAGCCGCGTGCGGAGACAATGGCTCGAGTACATTCACTGATAAAGAAGCGGTAGATACTACCGTGCCGTCAACCGATTGGCGTGTCATTTGGCAAGATGAATTCGATGGTAGCGTTATCGACACCGCCAAATGGAATTTCGCCGTCGACTGTAACGGTGGCGGCAACCAAGAACAGCAGTGCTACACTGATAGTGCCGAAAATGCATTCGTCAAAGATGGCATTCTTAATATCGTTGCACTCCCCAATACTGATCCGGCTTTATCTAAACCTTATACATCCGCTCGTTTAAATAGCCAATTCAAGGGTGACTTCACCTATGGACGTTTTGAGGTTCGCGCTAAATTACCTGCAGGACAAGGCGCACATCCTGCCGCCTGGATGATGCCAAGCGATGATGTTTACGGCACATGGCCACATTCTGGTGAGCTCGACATTGTTGAAACAGTAAATCTTAAAGTGGCTGGTGAAGATGGTACTCAAGAGTCTTATGTCCACGGTACACTACACTATGGTAAAGCGAAGGGTTCTGAATCTAATCAGTATTCTGGCATGTCTTACCTGCTCCCTGATGGCGCTAATCCAGCAGATGATTACCACACCTATGCTATCGAATGGCAAGAAGGTGAGATACGCTGGTATGTGGATGATTACCTTTATCAAACACAGCGTAAATCTGAGACAAAATACAATTACAAAGGTGAGCTTTCAGAAGACTTAGTTCACAAAGGCTGGTATACCCAAGAATATGACCCAGCAACGGGTGAACTTGAAGATACATGGGGCAATGGCCCATTTGATCAACGTTTTCATATGATTTTGAACCTAGCGGTCGGCGGAAGTTGGGCGGAAGCGGTTAATGATACTGGTGTTAACGCCGCAGCGTTTGCTGATGGCAATAGCATGCTTGTTGATTTTGTTCGTATCTATCAATGTGATGTTGCCCCTAACACAGGCGAAGGCTGTGCCACCGTCCGTGCCGGTTACGATGAAGAAGCGACTGAAGAACGTCCTGATGGCGCACTAGTTATTGGTAAAGCGCCTAGTCCACCAGCACCGTTTCTTGATCCAAATCTACCCGCCCCACCATTAGTTATATTTCAAGATGAAACAGTAACAGGTTGGGCACCGTGGGATTGTTGTGGTGACTCAACACCTAGCATTGAAACCGATGATGTTGACCACGACAGTGTCGTTGAGTTTACTATTAACGGGGACACAGTTGTTGGTTTCTCAAGCCGTACTGGCCACGGTGTTGAAGATGGTGCATCATTTAACGCATCAAATATGGCAGCAACGGGTACAATCGAATTTGATCTAAAAATGACCGCCTCTCCAGGTGACGGTGTTGCATGGTCATTCAAAGTAGAAAGCGATGAAGGCGACACTGGCGGCGGCAGTGCTGTTGAACTTGGTTTATCACAAAGCGTCGAAGGCCATGCAGCCCCTGTACTTAACACGTGGCAACATTACACGTTTGATCTTGCGACATTGGTTGGTTTAGGTCTTGACCCAACGCGGATCGACGTCTTAATGATTTTTCCAGCCTGGGGTTCTGGTGACGGTGCAACATTCCGTATCGATAACTTCATTATCAGCAAACCAGACGCCACTGGCACTATAGAGCTACCAAAATTAATTGCTTTTGAAGACGCGGCAACTCACAACTGGCCAGCATGGGATTGTTGCGGAGGTTCAACTCCGGCTGTCGTTAGCGATGATGCAGCCTTCGGTGAAGTTATTGAATTCACTATCGGCGCGACTGAAACAGTCATGGGCTTTAATGGCCGTGAAGTTGACCAAGTATTCGATGGTTCGCTACTTGCAACCACAGGAATGATTGAGTTTGACCTCAAATTAGTTGCATCGCCAGGTGATGTGCCTTGGATGTTTAAAATTGAAAGTAACGGTGGTGGTGACGGCAACGCATTTGAAGTCGCTTTATCGAGCAGCACCGAAGCACATACAGCACCAGAAGTTGGCGTGTGGCAACATTACAGCTTTAGCCTAGCCGAGTTTGTCGCTTTAGGATTAGATCCAAGTGCGATCGATGTCCTAATGATTTTCCCAGCATGGGGACAAGGTAACGGCGCTGTATATCGTGTCGACAACGTCACCATTAGCGATCCAAATGCAGTACCCGTTACGCCAGCGCCAACGGCTGCAGAATTAGTGTTATTTGAAAGTACTATTAATCCGGCATGGCCAGCATGGGACTGTTGTGCTGGTTCCACTCCAGCGGTTATCGCCGATGATGCTGACCATGGTTCAGTTATCGAGTTAGCTATCGGTGCGACTGAGACAGTAATGGGCTTCATGGGCCGCGATAATGGCAGTAGCTTCGATGCATCTTCAATCGATACCACGGGAAAAATTGAATTTGACCTTAAGCTTGTCGCTTCACCTGGTGACGTGCCATGGATGTTCAAGGTTGAAAGCCATGGCGGTGGTGGTAATACATTACCTAATGCCTTAGAGCTTTCATTAGCAACCAGCAATGAAGCTCATACTGCTCCGGAAGTCGGTGTATGGCAACATTACACCTTTGATATTGCTGACTTAACAGCTGCAGGTTTTGATCCAAGTGGAATTGACGTCATCATGGTATTCCCAGCATGGGGTCAAGGTAACGGCGCGATTTATCGCTTAGATAACGTTCGCATCGGAAACTAGTCCCTCATAGTTATTACGATAAAAATCGACTCAATTAACGTTGCGTCGATTTTTTTCTAAAAGTACCTCCAAAAAGTTAACAAGAGGCTACCGTTCATGTCATACCCTATAAACAATATCGTCATCGTTGGCGGTGGCAGCGCTGGTTGGCTGGTCGCTAGTCGGCTGGCTGCAAAGTATCAAGCAGATGCGAATACCCATATCGATATCTGTTTGATAGAGTCCGATAAGATTAAACCTGTAGGTGTTGGCGAAGGAACCTGGCCAACGATGCGTAACACGCTTCGTGAAATTGGTCTTAGTGAACGTGAGTTTATTACTGAGTGTGACGCGACGTTTAAACAAGGCTCGCAGTTTAATGGTTGGGTTAATGGCACCGCCAATGACACCTTCTACCATCCGTTTGATTTACCACAAGGTTTTGCAACGACCAATTTGTTGCCACACTGGCAGGCGATTGGCCAAAGCACGCCCTTTGCCAATGCCGTTAATGCCCAACAGCATTTATGTGAGGTGGGCCTTGCGCCTAAGCAGCTGTCCACTCCCGACTATGCATCGGTGACTAATTACGGTTATCACTTAAACGCCGGCAAGTTTGCACAATTATTGCAAAAACACACCTTGTCAAAGTTTTCAGTGAAGCACATTAAAGATGATGTCATTGCTATTTCCAATCGAGACAATGGTGACATTGCATCATTAATTACCGCCAATCACGGCCAGATCACGGGTGATTTATTCATTGATTGCAGCGGCTTCGCGTCAATCTTGCTCGGTAAGCACCTCAAAGTGAAGTTTATCGACCAAAACGATATTCTATTTGCCGATTGTGCTATTGCCCTGCAAGTGCCTTACGCGGAATTAGAGAGTCCAATCTCATGTGTCACACAATCAACGGCGACAGATGCTGGCTGGATATGGGATATCGGATTATTTCACCGTCGTGGTATTGGTCATGTCTACTCGAGTAATCATATCACCGAATCGGCCGCAGAACAGTGTCTTAGCCAATATCTGGGTGGGGGTAATCTCGATAAGTTTGACCTTAAAAAATTACCATTACGCAGCGGTCATCGCGAGCGAGTGTGGAAAAAAAATTGTGTCGCCGTTGGTTTATCTGCTGGTTTTTTAGAACCACTTGAAGCGTCCAGCTTGGTGCAAGTGGAACTCGCCATCGATTGGCTCTGCGAACAGCTACCAACCAATCGTACCACCATGGATATTATTGCCAAGCGCTTCAATCAGGCCTTCGAATATCGTTGGGCAAAGATCATCGACTTCTTAAAGCTTCACTATGTGTTGAGTCAACGGCAAGACAGTGATTTCTGGCTTGATAACAAAGCAACATCATCCATTCCACAGTCATTACAAGAATCACTAGCGCTGTGGCAACATCACTTTATATGGCATAACGATAGTCTGCACAAGCATGAAATATTCGGCGCAGCGAGTTACCAATATATCTTAGCTGGCATGGGGTTTAAGACCAACTCTCCTTTTGCCACCAGCGCCCAAGAGAAGCAAAAAGCGATGGCATTATTTAATAACAACCAAGCTGATATTACCAAGTACCTAAAACATCTACCAAAGCACCGAGATTTGCTGGCACAACTACGCAGCGACCATCCTTGATCAACAAATTGAGAACCCTATGAGTCATTCAGCGTTTATAGTTCAGCTAAAGAGTATCGTATTACTGTTTATTATTGCTTCCCTTACTGCCTGTGGCGGTTCTGAGGATGCCACAACACCGCCGGAAGTTATCCCCATTGTGACCGACAGTGATAACGATGGCATCGAAGACTCTCTCGATAACTGCCCTAACACGCCATCTGATACCACTGTCGATGCTAATGGCTGTGCTCTCGTCACCGTCACCGACAGCGATAACGACGGAGTTGAAGACACACTAGATAACTGCCCTAACACGCCAAGCGATAGCTCAGTTGATAGCACTGGCTGTGTCATCATTACCGTCACTGACAGTGATAACGATGGCATCGAAGACTCTCTCGATAACTGCCCTAACACGCCATCTGATACCACTGTCGATGCTAATGGCTGTGCTCTCGTCACCGTCACTGACAGTGATAACGACGGAGTTGAAGACATACTAGATAACTGCCCTAATACGCCAAGCGATAGCTCGGTTGATAGCACTGGCTGTGTCATCATTACCGTCACTGACAGTGATAACGACGGAGTTGAAGACACACTAGATAACTGCCCTAACACGCCATCTGATACCACTGTCGATGCTAAAGGCTGTGCGGTCATCACTACGCAACCGGCGGTTGTGCTGATTCAAGCGGAAGATTACGATGACTATCACGACCTGACAACCGAAAATCAAGGTGGCGCCCCCTATCGTAATGATGGTGTTGATATCGAAGTGACCACAGATCAAGGCGGTGGTTACAACATTGGCTATACCCAGCCCTCTGAATGGCTATCTTATCAAGTCACATTGGCTGCCGGCACCTACGCGATTAGCACGCGTGTGGCTTCACAAACGGGAAATGCACAATATAGCGTCTCGATTGACAATAACATCATCGCGACTGATTCGGTGGGTGCAACAGGTGGTTGGCAAACGTATCAAACTCACGAGCTTGCGACATTCAGCGTCGAATCCGGACAGCATATCCTGCGACTCGATGTCATTAGTGAAGCCTTCAATTTCAATTGGTTACAGATTGAGCGAGTGATTGATAGTGATAATGATGGCGTCCGGGATACGTTAGACAGCTGTATCGATACTCCTGCAGGTGCCGTGATCAATAGTCAGGGTTGCCCTGATAGTGACAACGACGGCGTGTTTGATAATAGAGATAGTTGCCCACTAACTCCTGCCGATAGCTACGTTGACTCTAGCGGCTGTATCGCTGTGCAACCTTTACAGGAAGTAGCCTATGAGAATAAACGACTCACTGGTGGTCCTGATAGTGCGTTACCTGGCTTTACCCTCTACATTTTTGCTAACGACAGCGAAAGCATCAGTACATGCAATGGCGGGTGTGCTCAACAATGGCCACCAGTTCGCGTCACCGATGGGATTGCCTCTGGAGTCCCCAACTTAACCACTATTACTCGCGATGACGGCAGCTTGCAAGTCGCCTATCAAGGTCGCCCTTTGTATTTCTATCTCGGCGATAGTAACGCGCTAGATATGCTAGGCGCAGCGATAGATGGCTGGGACATTCAAGAGTTTGGCCTATTTGGTAATTTAGTACCGCTATATAGCTCAACCACTTTATTGGAGCATGATTTAGTCGAGACGACTGCCGATGCCGTGATCACTCGCTTTGCAGATCGCGGACGCGACCGCCATGCCAAAGAAGACCAGTTTCAGCAATATGATCATTATTTATCACACTACTGGACGCACCGAACTGCCCGTTACAAGTTTACGGATTATGTCGCCAAGGGCGGGACAACCATTTTTGTTGAGTGGGTCACCCAGTGGCAGTTAGATGCATTAGAGTTTCGTGCTTGGTATTCAGGCATGAACACGGTGGCGCAGTATCATGGTAATTTTGGCCCTGACGTTGTCACTGTGGCCAGCGGTACCTTCGATGATCAGCTCAATCAAACGAGCAGCACGGGCGATCAGTATAAATACGCTTTAACCATCAATGAATATCGAGATGTTAATGGCAGTCGTGAGCCACTGGCTGTTGGTCAGCACATGGAAATTGAAGTTAGCCAGTTCTTACTAGGCGTGCCTGAGGGACGTGCCAACTATTATGGCACAACATACCTTTACCAGATTGGTGTCGGCGGGATGGTACCGTGGAAAACAGTCGGAGATTTCGATGACAAATCGTCGCAGCGCGAAAACTCACACCCGATAGCACAAAATGGCTGGTTAGGTGGCAACACTACATTGCCTTATCAATACACCAATGAGCCTAATGATCACTTTATGCAGATGGCCACCAATCTATCTAGCCTTAATGGTCAAGCGTTTGTACTAGGCCGACGTATTCATCACACATCATTTGTTGATGGAGCCCATGATGAAGCGGTTGAAAATGGCATATTCCCAGCGATGATCGGCAAGTCAGGTCCCCATTTCATTAATCATAGCTGTGCAAGCTGCCATGAACGTAATGGTCGTGCTGCGCCAGCTGACAATGGTGTACCGTTGGATAAATGGGTATTTAAGATTGGCGATATTAATGGTGAATCAGAGTCAGCGCGTGGCAATGTATTGCAACCATCACGTACTACAGGCGCTAGCGACGAAGGAACTGTTGCCATTGCGTCTTGGACCGACGTTGACGGTTTACGCTCACCCAATTACCAATTTTCAGGAGACACTCCCGCTCGATTCTCCGCTAGAATCGCACCACAGCTTGTTGGATTAGGCTTGCTTGAAGCGATCCCAGAACAAACAATTGTCGCGCTTGAAGACATCAATGACGAAGTGGCTCCCTTTGGGATTTCAGGGAAAATGCAGCAAGTACTCGATCCGGTGAGCGGTGAACTTCGTCTCGGTCGTTTTGGCTGGAAAGCGGCGACTTCGAGTATTCGTCACCAAGTAGCAGCAGCCCTTAACACTGATATGGGAGTAACGACTTCGATATTACCACAGGTCGATTGCGGCGCCACACAACGTGAAAATAATGAGTGTACCCTCGCTGACGTCGAGCTCGCTGACGAACATTTAGATAATCTCGTCAAGTATATCGCATTACTTGGAGTCAGGGCTCAGCGAAACCTTGATGATGCTCAAGTGCAACAAGGGCAAGCGACATTTACCACTATCGGTTGCAGCGATTGCCACACGCCAACGCATCAAACCAGTGAATATCATCCTTTTAGTGAATTGCGCGATCAAACTATTCATCCATACACGGATTTACTGCTTCATGATATGGGTCCTGGATTAGCAGATAATTTAGGAGAAGGTAATGCCACTGGTGCTGAGTGGCGAACAACGCCATTGTGGGGACTAGGACTATCAGCCTGTGTGACCGGCGGTGTCGTTAATACCATCGGTGGTCAGGGTAACGAAGCTTGTACCCCACAACATAGCTATCTACATGACGGTCGTGCTCGTAGCATTGAAGAAGCGATCTTATGGCATGGTGGTGAAGGTCAACAATCCACCACAAAATATCAGCAACTGGCAAATGAAGAGCAGTTGTCATTGTTGGCGTTTTTACGCTCACTCTAAGTCAAACACACAATAAAAAGTTTATGAAGGTATTAAACATGAGTAAGAAAATTATCATTAGCGCCTGTGCGACAGCGCTCCTTAGCACACCAGCAATGGCTGGTTGGAAGACCAGTTGGATTGACGACTTTAACGGCGATGCTGTTAACTGGCAGAATTGGAATGCGCAGACTCAAGCGAACTATAACAACGAAGTCCAATGCTACACCGATGACGATAGCTCAGCACAGAAAAACTTTGATGTTTCTCATGGCACCTTAAAAATCATCGCCCGTAAAAAACAACTTAATTGCTCGACACTCAATGGCCAAAGCAAATCTTGGACATCAGGGCGTTTAAATAGTAAAGACAAACGAGAATTTTTGTATGGCAGAATTGAGTCGAGAATTAAGTTTCATAATCTAGAAGGTGGCACATGGCCTGCCTTTTGGATGCTAGAAAATCGTATTTCAGAACAACCATATAAAGGTGATAACGATAACGCCCATTGGCCAAATTCCGGCGCTGGCGAAATTGATGTCTGGGAGTGGTTTTCTAATTCACCGACCACATACATCACCAATTTTTTCAATCAAGGTGGCGGTGCATGTGGTGCAGAACACAGAGTTACCTATCCTAATGGCGCATCCGATGTCCTAGCGTGGCACGATTACGCGATTGAATGGACAGCGGATAACGTTAAATTCTATATGGATAACAATTTAGTTGCCTCACAAGATATCTCAGCATGTGCTCAATATAAAGAGCCAATGTTTGTACTACTTAACTTAGCCATGGGTGGCAACCTTGGCGGCGCGATCGATCCGGCATTAAACCAAGCGACCTTTGAAATTGATTATATCGCCCATTGTAATGCCAGTGATAGTAATGGCCTAAGCAGCTGTAACGAGCAGACGGCAGCACAAACGATGGATGATGATAACGATGGTATCTTCAATAACCTCGATAATTGTCCACAAACACCAACAGGAGAAACCGTTGATGACACGGGCTGTACCCCCGCGACGGTTAATCATGCACCGACAGTAACAATGTCATTGCATCAAGAGAGCGGCACCATTAACACCATTGACCCGGCTAATGGCATCGTGACTATCATAGCGGATGTCACCGATAACGAAGTTGAAGACACGCATCGCTACGATTGGACGCTCAGTGAAGGCATTCCTTCTCCTGTAATTAATGATGCTCAAGTAACGTTTGAGCCGTCATCGATGACGAACAATAGCGCGCATAGTATCGAGCTCACAGTAACCGACGACGGCAGTCCAGCGATGTCATCATCGCAAACATTATTCGTCAGCGTTCAAGGTCAAGCTGAAACGACACCAGAGCCAACTGCGGTCAAAGATACCAATGGTGGCGCAACGTTTTACTTACTAACGGCCTTAGGGCTAATCGGTATGCAACGGCGATGTATTTTACAATCTAGAGAACAGCCACAACGTTTATCGTAATTAAAGAGCAGAAATAAAAAAGGCCATAACTAAAGTTATGGCCTTTTTTGTTAGCTTAGATTATTCGTTACGGCGTAACGATAGGGCTAAACGTCATATTATCGAAGTAAACCACGTTATCACTTGTTCTAGCATCGTTGAAATCAGGGAAGACAATGATTGAGGTGATACCAATAGTTTCTAGCAAACCAACACGTGAAGAGAAGTCGAACGTTAGCTCTTCCCATTCGTTGATTTTGGTATTCGCTACTTTGATTTCAGGTTGGGCGCCGCCATTAGCAATCGAGAATTTAATCCCAACATCACTGATCACTGATTTGTATACCATGATTTTAACGATGCTATTTGTCGCATCCATGGTAAATGTCGCTGTTTGACCAGCGGTTTCAGTACCAGCCCAAGGTTGGCCAGTTTGACGAGCTGTAAACATCGCTACTGACGCCGAGTCATTAATACCTGTTGTGGCAGGGTTAGCGACAAACTCTAACGCTGGGTTGTCTTCGTTTTCAAACACTGCCCATGTAAAACCAGCACCGGCACCAGCCGTTTCAAAATCTAATGTCATTGCATCAACTGGCGGCGTTGTCGTCGGCGGTGTCACTGGTGGAGTTGTGGTAGCGGCGCCTGTAGTCATAAACTTAACGTTATCGATAAGATAAACAGCGCCGTTCCCTTGACCCCATGTTGGGAACATCATCACAACATCAATCGCGCTAATATCTAATCCAGCATCTTTGAGATCAGAGATATTGAAAGTATATGTCTGCCATGTGTCTAAGACTGGCGTAGCATGACCTTCCTGACTAGCAGACAGACTGACTTCAGCATTCGTTGCAGCCGCAGTACTCTCTAATTTAACTTTCCAATCAGTGCTACCAGGTGACGTCAACATCTTCAGATCAAATGTAAATGTACCGTTTGTTTCAATTGATGTGGCGTCAAATGGAACACCATCAACAGCGCCATGATCAATTCTGGTACTAAAGCCGACAACTGTATCACCGTTGATCGTAAATTGAGTCGCTTCAGCATGCTCAGCATTGTCTGTTACTAACATTGCAGTGCTGCCGCCACAACAATCCCATGCGGTCCACTGTGGTTGTATCACATCTTCAAAGATAACCAATGCAGCAGTCGCGTCAACGGCAGCAATAGTGAATGTTTGCTCTACAGAATCAGTGCCATCATTCACGGCCAATACAACCGCAGAATCACCAGCAACCGTTGGCGTTCCAGATAAAATGCCAGTAGCAGCATCAAAGCTTAACCAATCAGGTAGCGTTGTTGCACTCATTGTTAGTGAGTCTTGATCTGCATCAGTCGCCACTAGCGTGTAGCTGTATGCGCTACCAACGGTAGCGTCAAGCGTTGCTGTGCTATTAATCACAGGGGCAGCGTTAACCACAACGACAGCGGTACTAGTTATAGTAAATGTTTGCTCTACAGAATCAGTGCCATCAGTCACGGCCAATACAACCGCAGAATCACCAGCAACCGTTGGCGTTCCAGATAAAATGCCAGTAGCAGCATCAAAGCTTAACCAATCAGGTAGCGTTGTTGCACTCATAGTCAATGTGTCTTGATCGGCATCAGTCGCCATTAACGTATAGCTGTACGGTGAAGCAACAGTGGCAGTTAACATCGCTGTGCTACTGATCATTGGGGCAACGTTAGGAATAGCAGTAACCGTAATTGTTAATGATTGGGTTGTGCTATCAGTACCATCGCTTACGGTTAGGGTGATTGCATGCTCACCCACATCGTCAGCAGAAGGCGTTCCGGATAACGCGCCGGATGATGCGTCAATCGTTAACCAGCTCGGTAAGCTTGCCGCTGAAAATGACATTGTGTCACCATCAGCATCAGTACCAGCGACGGTTGCAGAGTATGCCACACCGGCTTCTACTGTGTTTAATACAGAGCCAGTAAATACTGGTGCAACATTTGTTACTTCAGGATCTGGAGTAACAACAGGATCGTCAGAGTCTGAACCACAGGCCGCTAACGCAAGACCTAAACTTAGCACGATGGTGTTTTTTATAAATTTTTGATGAATATTATTGCTCATACTTACCTCTCTTTGCTTGTTTAAAATATTAGCCACACCCATCAGGAAGCGCTTCCACAGAGTGTGATGATAAAGTGTTTTCGTGGTGTACAACACCACGACTGCTTTATGGGTTATTGACAATTTAATGTCGCGTTTTTACTACTATTTGGAATGATTGAAATATCTGCAATACTCAATTTAACGGCACCGCTACTCAATAATGAAAACGGAGAAATAACACGCGCGAAGCTAACGTTATTTTTATGAAAACAATGCAGATCAACTGACACGGTATGCCAAGAATTTTTTGCTAACGGTGCTAAAACAGTACTAATATCAATGCTGTTATCGCAATCATTGACACAATTAATCCCGACCCGGACCGGTGCATCAATAGTGGATTCCATATTAATAGCGAACGATAAGCTCGCTTGATTCTCAACATAACTTAATAGATCTTGTGGAAATGCGCTCTGCAGCGTCATCATCCCTAAGCCGGAGCCATTGAAGGTAAGCTGACGAGCATCTTCTTGAATAACTTTATCGACCGTTCTCAATTGCATAACAGGATGCTTAGCGAAATTACTACTCACCGGCACCATTGACTCACTAGCACCAATCAACAGACTCCATGGCGCTTTAACGGTACCTTGTAATAACACCAAATCAGACAACGTTGACTCAGTCACGACACGCTGTTCATTTAAATTATCGGCCAATGTATTCTCTTGCTGATAGTTTAAGCCAAAGCCGTACGGCAGTAGCGGCTGGTAATCACTATCGAAGCGATTCACTTGCACTTGCTGGGCACTATTAGGCCATGAATAAGACAGCTTACCGCTAAAATCGAAAGCAACTTCACCGCTAGCCTGAGCCATAATAACATCACTAATACCAACCCCTTCAGAGCCCGGTAACCAAGCGGCAACGAACGCTTCAGACGCATTAAGCTCAGCATTAACCCACATCGGGCGACCACTCAAGAAGATAGAAACGACCGGGATACCTTGTGCTTTTAGCCGCTTTATTAACGCTAAATCAGTCTTATTGCCACGTTGATATTCGAGGTTGTCTAAATCACCATTGCCTTCGGCGTACGGATCTTCACCAAATACGACGATGGCAACGTCTGGCTTAGTTTCAAAATAACCATCAACACTTAAAGAAACAGAGCCACCAGCCTGTTGTACTTTAGTTTCAATACCGTGATAAATTGAGCTGCCGCCAGGGAAATCAGCATTGGTATTGCCAGTCCCCTGCCAAGTGATTGACCAACCACCAGATTGCTTGCCAATATTATCAGCGCCATCACCTGCCACTAAAATAGTTTGTTGAGGTGCTAACGGCAGTATGTGGTGCTTATTCTTTAGTAATACGAGTGACTCACGGACGGCTTGACGCGCAACATCACGATGAGCAGGCGCGCCAATAAGTTCGGTCTTTCCAGATAATACGCGATTAGCAGGACTTGGTTTATTAAATAGTCCGGCACGTACTTTAACGCGAAGAATACGGCTGACGGCATCATCGATACGTGTCATTTTTATCTCACCGCTTTTAACTTGAGCGATAATATTATGATAAAGCGGCTTCCATGAAGCGGTTGGTACCATTAGAATATCGATACCGGCATTAACGGCGGCGGCACAACTTTCATTGCTACAGCCCTTAATTTGTCCATGACCGTTCCAATCACCAACAACAAAACCGTCAAAACCCATTCTGGTCTTTAACACATCAGTGAGCAGATATTTATTGCCGTGGTTTTTAACACCATGCCAGCTATTAAATGAGGCCATTACGGACTGCGCGCCAGCACTTAAACCGCCAACATATCCTTGAGCATGCAATTTGAATAACGTTTCTTCATCATCGATATTATCGCCCTGATCGTCACCATCTTGAGTGCCGCCATCACCAATGAAATGCTTCACGGTACTGATCACCCGATGATCACCCAAAAAATCTTGGTCGGCGGCGCCCTGTAGGCCTTCAACGATTGCAGCCGCATACGATTTCACAATCTCAGGATCTTCAGAGTAACCTTCATAAGTACGGCCCCAACGATCATCACGAACGACAGCAACGGTTGGTGCAAATACCCAATCAATCCCTGTTGCCATCACTTCCTTAGCAGTAATGCTAGCAATATCAGTGATTAATTGCGGATTATGTGTGGCACCTAAACCAATGTTATGAGGAAACAATGTCGCCCCAATAACATTGTTGTGGCCGTGAACCGCATCGGTGCCCCACATCGTCGGTATTGATGTACCATCAAGGCTGTCATCAATAGAAGCTTGATAAAGATTTTCCGCTAAGCTAACCCAATCAGCAGGCGTTGCATGCTTATTATTACTTGGGAATGCACCACCGCCATTTAAATACGAGCCAAAACCATACTTGCGCATGTCCTCAACCGTGATATCACGGATTTCAGGCTGGATCATCTGTGCAACTTTTTGCGCTAGCGTTAAGGTTGCTAAAAGCTCTGACACTTGTTTTTCAACGTCACGGTTTGGTTTAACAGCAATATCTAGTGCTGGCCAAAACGATGGCACTTGTGTGCTTGATTCTAGTGAGTTAGGCGTATTTACTGCGCTATCACTACAAGAAGTTAATGCCAGAGAAAGACAGCTCATCGCAAATAGCGTTGGCAATTTATTCATTTTAAGCGACCTTATAAGATTTTAAGAGTTATTTGATTGTGGAATAGAGCCTTTAATACCGTAATAGGCAATAAAGACAAAGCACAATAGTGGGATAATAAGTGACAATTGAACACCAATAACATCAGCCAATAACCCTTGTGCCATTGGAATAAATGCACCGCCAACGATAGCTAAGCATAGAATGCCTGAGCCTTGACTGGTATGGCCTTTTAACCCTTGAATCGCCAAGCTAAATATTGTCGGGAACATAATTGAATTACATAAACCAATAAGCAGTAATGACCACATCGCTAAAGGACCTGATGCCATTATCGCAATAACAAGAAGTATCAACGCCATCACAGCACAAAGGAATAGAACCTTACCCGCTGCAAATTTTTGCATTACCGCCGCACCAATAAAACGCCCAACCATTGCGCCGCCCCAAAAATAGGTCAAATAGCTAGCGGCTTCAGCCTCTTCCATCGCTGCAACATGCTCAAGTCCCATGAAGTTTATTAACAGACTACCAATGCCGACTTCAGCGCCAACATAGACGAAAATACCAACAGCGCCCAATACCAAATGGCGATACTGCCACGCCGAACCATCTACCGCTTCAACGTCATCTTGTTCAAGGGTTGCGATTACGGGTAATTTCAACCAAGAAAAAATGGCAGCCAGCACTAACAATGCAGTCGCCAGCAACAAGTATGGCATTTGCACCGCTTGCGCTTGATGTGCATTCTGCTCAGCTAAAGACATCCCAGTCATCGATTCAGCAGCGACACCAAGAATAAGTAGGCCACCAAAGTAAGGGGCAATAGTCGTCCCTAATGAATTGAATGCCTGCGTCATGGTTAAACGTGAAGAAGCCGTTTTCGCAGCGCCTAAGGCACTAACATAAGGGTTTGCCGATACTTGCAATAAGGTAATACCACTGGCGAGTACAAATAACGCGCCAAGAAAGACCGGATAACTTTGGAGTGAGGCTGCTGGATAAAAGAGTCCACAACCGACGCTGGCAATTAACAACCCAATCACGATACCTTTTTGGTAACCGATACGCTTAATCAATGCACCAGCTGGCAGTGATACCAAGAAATAAGCACCAAAAAAGCAAAACTGTACTAGCATTGCCTGAGCAAAACTTAATGAGAATATATTTTTGAGATGAGGAATTAAGATATCATTTAGGCAGGTCAGGAAACCCCACATAAAAAACAACGATGTCAGCGACGTGAGCGCAAATGTGTAGCCTTTGCCATCACCTTGCTGCTTATTGATATTTATATCTGCCATTACAATAGCCATAATTCCTACCTTATTAATGATTAGATCCAGTGTTCTTTATTTATTATTTAGCACTATTAGGATTGAGGTAACTTAATTTCCTCAATACACCAAATGGCTTAAAGTTCTATTGAAACTAATTCAATAAACCTCTAATATTAACTGGAAGCGCTTCCATTTTTACCGAACAAACACAAAAATGCAACATTTATTTGCAGTTTATGGAAGCGCTACCAGTGTAGTGGTAGCGCGACTTACGCCTCACTGCCGCTTAACGATAAATAAAGAGTATGTTAATGAGTATAGTGCTACCCAGTCAATCAAGTATGTTGTCACCATCATTCACTTTTGGTGTCGCTACCGCGTCATTCCAAATTGAAGGCGGAGTGGATCACCGTTTGCCATGTATTTGGGATACGTTTTGCCAACAGCCCAATACCATTGCTGATAATTCCAATGGTGATGTAGCCTGCGACTTCTACAACCGCTGGCAGGAAGACCTCGAGTTAATTGATTCACTGGAAGTCGATGCTTATCGTTTATCCATCTCATGGCCACGCGTTATTGATATCAATGGTGAACTAAACCCACTGGGTGTTGATTTTTACCTTCAGATACTCGATAGGTTAAAGAAGAAAAACATTAAAGCGTTTGTGACACTCTATCATTGGGATTTACCACAACACCTTGAAGATGATGGTGGCTGGTTAAACCGTAATACAGCTTATCTATTTCGCGATTACGTCGATAAGATTAGCCATGCTTTTGGTGACAGGGTTTATTCTTATGCGACCCTTAACGAACCATTTTGTAGCGCATATTTAGGCTATGAACTAGGGGTGCATGCCCCAGGCATCATTGGTAAGGAATTTGGCAAGAAAGCCATTCATCACTTGTTGTTGGGTCATGGCTTAGCAATGCAAGCCTTAACAAAAAATAGTCCCGATAGCCAAAATGGTATTGTGCTCAATTTCACCCCTTGTTATCCACATAGCGATAGCAAAGCAGATCGTGATGCCGCCAACCTCGCCGATCAGCATTTTAATCATTGGTATATAAAACCGCTGATTGATGGCCAATACCCCGACCTAATCAATCAGATCCCGATGCAACATCGTCCCGATATTCTCCCTGGCGATTTAGAGATTATTAGCGCAGATAATGACTATCTCGGGGTTAATTATTATACCCGTGCGATTTATCGCCATGATGATGTCACACAGTTTGAGCAAGTATTACCTGAAAATGTGCCATTGACAGACATGGGCTGGGAAATATACCCTGACGCCTTTACTCACTTATTAACTTCTCTTGATCGAGAATATCAATTACCTCCGCTCTACATTACGGAGAATGGCGCCGCCATGCCAGACAGCATTGTCGATGGTAAAATTGACGATAATGATCGCCTAGAATACTTCCAGCAACATCTACTTGCGGTAGATAACGCCATTAATCAAGGGGTTAATATTATTGGGTATTTCGCGTGGAGCTTAATGGATAATTTTGAGTGGGCATTAGGCTATCAAAAGAGATTTGGCTTAGTGTATGTTGACTATAATAGTCAGGTAAGAACAATAAAACGCAGTGGACATGCTTTTGCTGAGTTCATTAAACAGCGTAAAAAATAATAATAAAATGAGATCAAGATGCTGACAATAAAAGAAAAAATTGCATACGGTTTAGGCGATACTGCCAGTAACATTATCTTCCAAACAGTGATGATGTTTCTGCTGATATTTTACACTGATGTTGTTGGGCTATCCCCTGCTATTGTCGGCACCTTGTTTCTTAGTGTTCGTATTATCGATGCGGTCACCGACCCACTAATGG
>Ga0209292_1000819_pt1 | contig 39953 bp, 30 predicted proteins | sample GOMGulsemesocosm_2_FD_184634 | JGI IMG/M metagenome (GOLD analysis project Ga0209292, IMG submission 184634) | Methane-oxidizing microbial communities from mesocosms in the Gulf of Mexico - GOM9C Gulf of Mexico (SPAdes) (version 2) | ecosystem: Environmental > Aquatic > Marine > Cold seeps...
GAGATACATTCCCCATAGGCGCTAGCTTCCCGCGGTTTCTTCATTGTGGGCTTTGTCGACATCAGTTCCAAAAATCATCATCATCACGCCTTAGATCGTGACGCTGATGATCAACAAACCTTCACAAAGTGATCATTACAAAGGTCAGTTATTTCGGCTTTTAGCCGTTTTAGTTGAAATTTTTATTACTCTCTGACGATAAAATAGAAAGGTAATGTTTTATCCGTTTTGTGAGGACAAAATCTGAGACTAAAAGTCACCGTTTGCTAAAGCTTAAATTAAAATGAATGAACTATGTATAAGGTAAATGTGACAAGCGATAGTTGATAAATTTCTTTATGCAATTTATACAATGGCGGGGGTGGATTACATAAGGTAACAATTTCGTCTTGCTATTGAAGTGGGTTTACGAGATAAACTCTTTTGGTTTATTTTTATAACCATTGTTTTTCATCGATAACTTACATAATTTATAGTAGAGATTTAAGTGCTAGCAGATATTTTAGTGGGGCCCATATTACGACGTTTAACATCACAACAATTAGTCTTGTGGTGGCTTAGTCCGTTTGAGTGTTCTGGGGAGCTTCGTTGTTACTTAAATGATGAGAGTATCGCTGATGTTAGCTCCTGCGATAACGCAGTTAATGGTGAAAAAAAAGATAAAGCAATATTTATTGCAGCCCTAGATAAGGATAATTTAACGACATTTCGTGTCGGTGACAAAGCGGTTGTTCATTTGCTTAATGTAAGTATTAACTTACCGGTAGATACCTATATAGAGTATGATTTATTGATAACTGATTCGCATGAATCAATTGATGTAAGTGACATAGGCACTAAAAACAGCACTAATTGCCTAGCTGATATTATTCCTAATTTGACCTTTGCTGGTAAAAATAGACCTTCTTTTATTATTCAAGAAAATATTAATAACTTATTGCATGGCTCATGTCGCAACCCGCATCATGCCAGTCAAGATAGCTTATTGGCCGGTGATCATTTAGTTGAACAAACCTTAACTGATGTTGAGAAAAGGCCGGCGTTATTGATGATGTCTGGCGATCAAATTTATGCTGATCATGTTGCCGGTGTAACGCTCTTTGCTATTCATCAAGTTATCGCTTTATTAGGGTTAAATGACGAAAGATTTACTGATGATAATTTAGCTAAACAGGGCGTTACCTGCGGCAGTGAACTTTATCAGTTTAGCGAGCAGTACTTTCAACGGGAATCACTGCTACCTAAAAGTAGCTCTCAAGCCTCTTTTTTTAGCGCACAAAAACAACAGTCCATTTTCACCTCTACCTATGCTCATAATCATGTGATGACCTTTGCCGAAAATATGGCAATGTATTTTTTAGTGTGGTCGCCAACGTTATGGCAACAAGTGGAACTGGAAGGTTTTAATGTCCCGACAAAATACCAAGCTATACATCAGCAAGAGTTGTCGGCGATTAAAGGTTTCATTAATGGTCTGGATAAAGTTCGACGTTTGTTAGCACACACACCAACTTATATGATTTTTGATGATCACGATGTTACCGATGATTGGAACTTAACGGCGGCCTGGGAGCAAGCAGCTTACCAAGACCCGTTGGCAAAGCGAATTCTTGGTAATAGCTTATTTGCTTATTGGTTATGCCAAGGTTGGGGCAATGATCCGAAACAATTTAAAGGTGACTTTTACCAAGTTGCCGATAGTTACCAGCAGAAGGCCAGTAGTGAAAAACAAGACCAATTCATTGACTGCTTATTAAAGTTCTCTCATTGGCAGTATACCCTTGATAGCCAGCCTAAATTAGTGGTACTTGATAGTCGTACTCGTCGTTGGCGTTCAGAGCATGCATTAGGTGATCCTTCGGGGTTAATGGACTGGGAAGCGTTATGTGAATTACAGCAAGAATTGATCGGGCATGACTCAATATTACTGGTATCACCAGCACCTATCTTTGGCGTTAAAATTATTGAAACGATACAGAGAATAGCAACGTTAGCGGGTCAGCCATTAGCTGTTGATGCTGAAAACTGGATGGCGCATCCTGGCTCGGCAAGTACCTTGCTAAATATTTTTAAACACCCTAAAACACCACGACATTTCGTTATTCTTTCGGGTGATGTTCATTACTCTTTTGTTTATGATGTTGAGTTAAGGTTTCGTGACCATTCTCCACACATTTGGCAAATTACTTCTAGCGGCATTAAAAACCAATTCCCTCAACCACTCATTGGCTTTTTTGACAGAATGAATCGTTGGTTCTATGGCCCTTATTCACCACTTAACTTATTTACTAAACGTCGCTCTATGCGCATTAAAGGTCGTAAGTTAATGGTTGATGGACAAGAGAAAAAGTTGAAACTAGGCCACCAAAGGTTACAGCCTAAAAGTGGCTTAGGTTATTTAGAGCTAAATGACGATGGCTCACCACAGTTAATTGCTGACTTACATTGTGATGGAAGTAAAACTGTTTTCATTGAAACGAGTGAAGAGCTAGTTCCCTAGCCCTTTCAGCTGTTATTCCTTGAATGTATTGATTTTTAGTCCTTTTTCATTACTGGTAACATACGTGTCAAAGTGTCATCTTTTTGAATGTAATGATGCACTAAACCAGCGACAGCATGAAAAGCAATAAGATAATAACCCCATGAGCCTATCTCTTTATGCCAGCCCTCTAATATTTTGCCAAAAGGTTTGTCGTAAGAGATCAGTGCCGGTAGCTCTAGCCCGAAAAAAGGAATGACCTTGCCTTTTGCGCTAAGAACAAACCAGCCAAAGATTGGCATGGTAATCATGAACACATAAAGGGTTAGATGAGCCATTTTGGCCCCCCAAGCTTGCGTAGTTGACAGTGGCGGAGTTATTTGTGGAGTCACTTGCACACAGCGTAAATAAATACGGGCACAGACTAAGATAAAAACCAATAAACCCAGCATGAAGTGCGTCGCCTTGAAGAGGTCACGAAATTCAGTACCTTTTTCAAAAAATACTCTGCCTTCAATACTGGCGAAAACAAAAATCATTAAAATCACCATTACCCAGTGCATTTTTATTGAAAGTGAACCGTAGTGATTTTCAGTGTTTTTCCAAGACATGGTTTGTCCCTTATTTATGGCTTTTTTTACTTACTCTTAGGCACGAAAGTGCTCGCTAAATCAGCGATTTCATCGACACTTTTTGCCAGTTCTTGCATTTGCTCAGCAACGCTATCGGTTTGTTGCCAAGTAGATTCGGTATTTTGTGAAATATCAGTTAAGTGGTTATTAATTTCATGAGACACACAAGACTGCTCTTCAGCTGCCGTGGCTATTTGTGTAGCGGCTTGATTGATGTTCTGCATTTTCTCTACCACTAAATCAATTTGTTGATGAGATGCTTGAGCACTTTCAACGCAAAACTGCGCCTCATCTTTATTTTTATTCATTAAGGCAACCCATTGCTCTATGGTATTGAGCATAATGGTTAGTCGTTGATGAATTTTTACAGCAGACTCTTGCGTACGTGATGACAAGTTTCGTACTTCATCGGCAACCACGGCAAATCCTCGACCGTGCTCACCTGCACGTGCAGCTTCAATAGCAGCATTTAAGGCTAATAAGTTAGTTTGATCGGCTATAGACTGAATATCTTCCATCAACTCACCAACATTATTTGCCGATTGGGTTAAGGTATCAGCTGAACTTGAGGCGCTCTCTACCGCTTGCGCTAATTGACTTATTTTATCACTAGTTTCATAAATACTTTGCTGTGATTGTTCACAATGTTCAAAGGTGACTTCTAACTCACTAGCCACATTAACTGTATTTTGGGCAATGTCTTGCGTTGACTCCTGCATTTGACTCATTGCTGTACTGAGTTGTTCTAAATCATTTTTTTGCTGTGCGAGTGTGCTGCGAGTATCGCTAAGACCTTGACTCACTTTGGCCATAACCGCTTTTATCGGTTTAGCAGCGTCAAGAGTTCGTTCAATAATTGCTTTGATTTTTGTTTTCAATAGTGAGAAATTAAAATCAAAAACACTGGCACTACCTTTGCCAAAATATACTTTACGAGACACTGAATCAAACATGCTTTGCATGCGCTGAGCCCGCATAGCGGTAGGAATAATATCAGACCAAAAAATGAGAATAGGCGTAACAGCACTCAAGCCAGCAATAACGGAAGCGAGCAAGCCAAGCTGAGTGAATATAAAACCTTGTGCTAAAACGGTGAGTAAAACTAAAAAAGCAAACTTATGATTCTTGGTAAACTCAAAAGTTGCCCAGTCGTTATTTTTATTCAGTGCTTGGTAGATATTTTCTGCATTACGAGCAAGTTGCGAGTTAGCAACAGTACTAATGCATTGAAAACCTGTGATTATATTTTGGCTATAATGCGGAGTAATAAAAACATCAAGCCAAATAGTATTATTAGTTTTACTCTTTAATTGTAATAACCCTTGCCAAGAAAAACCTTTTGATAAGGTTTTAGATAACTCATCAAGCACAACTTTGGGCATTTGGGAATGAGTTAAGCTTCGTGTATCGGTATTAAGTAGCTCACTTTCTTGATAGCCAGTTACATGGCAATAAGCCTGGTTAACATAGGTATAGTTACCTTTTAAGTCGGTAACAGAAATTAATTGCTTCAAAGTAGATGACATAGATTACACAACATATAAATGATTTAAGTTAATAGTATCAGTAGATAAGTTTATCGCTTTGATCTATATCGGCAATAACTTAATAAATTCCAGTGAATTTTCAGCAAATAATACAACTAGGCATTAGGATTATTCATGCTTATTATCTTGGTTTTTTATGACAGTAGATTTTTCTACACTGATTAACTTATAAAGTATCTGTTTAAGTATCTCTCCACCTAACTGATTGCTGTCTAAGCCGTTTTCATCTCCGAAGCTACCTAACTGTATATCTTTGACGTTTTTGGTAAGTGTTTTGTTATCTCTGATTATGGTTAAGGTTAAATCCTCAATGATGACTGAACTAATTGTGACACGGGTTAATGCTTTGCCTAACAGTCGCTTTTTCTGTTTAGCTTCTTTTGAAGCTAATATTGCTTTGTTAGTTTCTATTTGTGGTGCTTTTGTACTGATTTCAGCATCTTCTAAGGCTAGCTTTTCGCTTCGTTCGGGATACATTTTTGCATATAGCTCAGCACTTATTTGCGGGTACAAGGCAGGATAATCCATTGCTAACTTTGTGCTAACTTGTTTGAACAGTTCTTCTAAATTTGTCTTGCTTGTTTCACTTGGATTAATCTGCTCAGACCAAGCATGCAAACTGCCTAATCGTAATTCTTTTATATGAACTATAGTGGTTGTTTTTTTCTGAATACTGGGTGAGTCCAACAGATGACTGGGAACTGCTGCTAGTTGAGCACTAATTTTATCTGCTTTAAACAGTATAGGTTGAGTTAATCCATTAATATTACTCAAAGAAAAACCAGTAAATTGGGTGACGCCGGTATTGTTTGAGAAATCAGCCTTAAGTAGTGTTGCTTCTTGATCACTATAATACTGACTCTGTAAAATAACTTGGCTTTTTAGGTAGTCATTTAACGAGCCATTAGCTAGATACCACAACATGGTGCTGAAAAATAATAAGAGGGCAAGGGCTAGTACTGCTAATTTATTCAAGGTTTTTTCTCATCTGCGTTAATTTGCGTTAAGTGGTTAATATTTTAAGCTAAGTTACTGGCTAGGTAAATGCTATTTAATGGTCTATAGGTTATAGTGTTTGTGCATAATTATGCAAAAAAACGCACCATTTCACCACCTTTCACTACGTTATCAGAGAACCATTTTATGTCCAATAAGTCTGTGCCTACAGCGACTTCAAAATCATCAAGCTTCACCAGCCGTTTACCGTTATTTATTATAGTTGCTATCTTAGTGGCCTTAATTACATATTTGCAATGGCCAGAAGCTGAGACACAGAAAAGTAAATACAAGCGTGTTGTTGCCGTTAAAATGGTACCCGTGGTATTAGCCGAGTTTATTGAAAGCGTTGAAGCGGTTGGTACGGCAAGAGCCAATGAACAAGTGGTGATCACCAGTAAATATTCCGACCTTGTTGATGCTATCTATTTTGATGATGGTCAAAGTGTTAAGAAAGGTGCGGTATTAGTTAAGTTGAATAATCAAGAAGAAGTAGCCAAAGTTAATGAGTTAACAGCCAATTTGTCAGAATCTCAAGCCCATTTAAAGCGCTTGACTGAATTACTCTCTAGTAGTGCAACGTCTAAGTCTTTAGTGGAGCAACAAGAAGCAAAAACTAAAGCGATTGAGGCACAACTTGTTAGTGCCAACGCTAAGTTAAATGATTTAACTATTCGTGCCCCTTTTGCTGGCGTACTTGGCTTTAGGGAAGTAAGTAAAGGTGCTTATATTGATGCTGGAGATGTTATTACTAGCTTAGATGATTTGAGCATTATCAAAGTAGACTTTCATTTACCAGAGCGTTTATTAACCCATATTCATGTTGGTCAACAAGTTACAGCTGTTAACAGTGCTTATCGAAATAAAGAGTTCATAGGGAAAATATCTGCCATAGATAGTCGGATAGATTCAAGTACTCGTAGTATTAAAGTCCGCGCTATTATTAGCAACAAAGCGTTAAAATTACACCCAGGCATGCTGCTTAATATCAGCGTATTATTACAAGTAGAAAACATACTGCAATTACCTGAAAGTACTATCATTCCTATTGAGAATGCCCATTATGTATTCCTTGAAAGTGAAGGCAAGGCAGTTCGTAAAGCAATAAAGATTGGTCGTCGTCACCCCGGCGTCGTGGAAGTTGTTTCCGGTTTAGAGGAAGGGGATAATGTCGTTGTTGAGGGCGCGCTTAAGCTGCGTGATGGCTCTGATGTGAGTATCATTGGTCAAGAAGAGGCTGACACCGAAGAAAAATCAGTGACGGCTAAAGCTGGGAGCAAGAACTAGTGATTTTATCTGATTTATCGGTAAAACGACCGGTTTTTGCTACAGTAATAAACTTACTTATTATCACCTTTGGCATTGTCGCTTTTATGATGCTGCCATTAAGAGAGTACCCTGATATTGACCCACCTATTGTTAATATCAGTACTAATTACCCTGGGGCTTCTGCAGCCATTGTTGAAACTAAGATAACCCAATTGCTTGAAGACCGAATTAGCGGCATTGAAGGCGTTAAAACAATCAATTCTAATAGCCGTGTTGGCCGCTCAAGTATTACTATTGAGTTTAATTTAGACCGTGATATTGATGCCGCGACTAATGATGTACGTGACCGTATATCAAGAGCGTTAAATAACTTACCTGAGCAGTCTGATCCCCCTGAAGTATCTAAAGCCAATGACGATGAAAACGTTATTGTTTGGTTTGTCTTGCAAAGTGAAACCATGAGCACGTTAGAGCTAACTGATTATGCGAACCGCTATATAGTTGACCGTTTTGCGGTAGTCGATGGCGTTGCTCGTGTACAAGTCGGCGGTGGTCGTACTTATGCGATGAAAATCCGCCTTAATCGGGTCTCTATGGCTGCGCGTAATATCACAGTACAAGATATTGAAGATACTTTACGTGATGAGAATGTTGAATTACCTGCAGGGCGAATAGAATCGGTAGATAGAGATTTTTCAATTCGGGTAGAACGTAGTTATTTATCTGAGCAAGACTTTGCCAATATGGTGATTACTCATTCTCAAAGTAGCTCAGTAGTACGTTTAGGTGATGTTGCTGAAGTATTTATTGGTGCGCAAGATGATGAAAACATGTTTCGCGGTAACGGTAAAAACATGGTTGGCTTGGGCGTTATCAAACAATCAAAAGGCAATACTTTAGATGTAGTTAAATCCGCCAGAAAAGAAATGGTGGCTATCAGAGACACTTTACCCGTAGGTACTACTATTACTAATAGTTATGATAGTTCAGTGTTTATTCAAGGCTCTATTGATGAAGTCTATAATACCTTGATTATCGCCATGCTAATGGTGGTATTGGTTATCTTTTTATTCCTTGGTAATGTTCGAGCTACCTTAATCCCCGCAATTACTGTACCTATCGCCTTAATAGGCTCTTTAATGGCGTTATCTTGGTTTGGCTTTTCTATTAATTTATTAACACTACTGGCGTTAGTATTAGCCATTGGTTTAGTTGTTGATGATGCCATCGTGGTATTAGAGAATATTTACCGTCGTATTGAAAATGGTCAAACACCATTGATGGCAGCCTACGAAGGTGGTAGGGAAGTTGCATTTGCTGTTATTGCTACTACCTTAGTTTTGGTGGCTGTATTTGTTCCATTGGTCTTCTTATCAGGCAACATGGGGCGACTATTTACTGAATTTGCCATTGCTATTGCGGCCGCTGTCGTATTTTCAAGTCTGACCGCTTTGTCACTAACGCCAATGTTATGTTCAAAAATGTTAAAACACAGAGAGCGTAGCTCTTCTTTTGGACAAAAACTAGATAATGCTTTTGCCAGTTTTGAAGCTGCTTATGGTCGAGCACTAAAAAGCAGTATTCACCAACCCATGCTTATTGTTCTAGTACTCGGGTTATCGTTAGCTGCGGTATTTTTATTGTTTAACAAATTGCCTTCTGAATATACGCCAAAAGAAGATCGCGGTAATTTCTTTTTAATTATGCAAAGTGCTGAAGGTGCTAGTTATGAAAATAATGTTAAGAACATGCATAAAATTGAAGAAAAACTTCTAGATTATAAAGAAAAGGGCGAGTTAGACCGTGTGTTAGTGCGAGTTCCTGGGTTTGGTGGTAGTGGTGGCATTGCTATTGTTGGTTTACCTGAATGGGATAAACGTAGTATTGATACCTTTAGTTTTATTAATAAAATTAATGGTGATGTACAAAGCGTTACCGATGTTCGCGCTTTTGCCATTATGCGTCGTGGTATTGGTGGCGGTGGTGGCAGTAATGCCCCTGTTTCATTTGTTCTACAAGGTAATACCTTTGAAGAGTTAGCTCAGTGGCGTGATATTTTAATCACTGAAGCACAAAAAAATCCTAACTTGTCGAATATTAATAGTGACTATAAAGAAACCTATCCTCAATTATTGGTTCAAATTGACCGCGAGCGTGCTTATGATTTGGGTGTGCCTGTAGGCGATATAGCGGAAACTCTAGAGACTATGTTAGGGCAACGCCGCGTGACTACCTTTGTTGACAGAGGTGAAGAATATGACGTGATTGTTGAAGGCGATGAAAAGCAATTTCAAAGCCCTGCTGATATCGATAACCTTTATGTTCGCTCTCGTACAACGGACAAGTTAATTCCATTAGCTAACTTACTTAACATTGGCGAAAATGCTACCTCTTCGAGGCTGAATCGCTATAACCGTCTACGTAGTATTACTGTGACGGCAAACTTAGCAGATGGTTACGCTTTAGGGGATGCACTTGATTTCCTAGTTGATGTGACTAAAAACAAATTACCAGAACATGTGCAAGTTGATTATAAAGGCGAGTCGTTATTGCTTAAAGAGTCAGGCAACTCTATTTTATTTGTGTTTTTACTCGCACTATTAATTACTTACTTGGTATTGGCTGCGCAATTTGAAAGCTTTATTCACCCCTTTGTTATCTTACTTACGGTGCCGTTGGCCTTGGTTGGCGCACTTGCCGGGTTAGAGCTCATGGGCATGAGTTTAAATATCTACAGTCAAATAGGTATTGTTATGCTCATAGGTTTAGCGGCTAAAAATGGTATTTTAATCGTTGAATTTGCTAACCAATTACGTGATAAAGGAATCGCTTTTGAAGAAGCGTTAATTAGTGCTTCTCAGCAGCGTTTACGCCCCATCGTAATGACTACCTTTACCACAGTAACTAGCGCGATCCCGTTAGTGTTGGCTGTTGGCCCTGGCGCTGAAAGTCGTATGGTTATTGGTGTAGTTATCTTTGCTGGTGTCTCACTGGCGAGTATATTTACTTTATTTATCGTACCAGGTGCTTATTACTGGTTATGTCGCAATACGGGCTCTCCCCAAGCGATTGCTAATGAAATTGAAAAAGCCGAGCAGCAAAGTTAGCGAGTGTAGTGAATTCAGAAAAACTTGTTGGTTTAGCTAAATCCCTAGAAGATGTGAGTCGCTAGGGATTTGTTTTAGGAGCACTTAACGCTCAATTTCTCGAAAGTTAAGGATTGGGCTGTCATCACGCTTTTGAACTAATTCAGTTGAAAAAGAAATAACCTTACAGCGGCCCGTTGCTTTAGAAAAATACAAGGCTTTATCAGCATTACTTAGTAACTCATTAAGCGTTGTGCCGTGTTTTCTATACTCTGCAATACCCGCGCTAAAACTAATTCGAGTAATTGTTTGGTGTGGGGTGTGTATATCATAATTTTTTATTACATTTAAAACACTACTAATAAGAGCATTTAGCTCTGCTTCATCACGGGTGTAACTAAATATACAAAACTCTTCTCCACCGATACGAGCAAAGTAACAATCATCATCTAATGCTAAGCTAACCTTTTCCGTGAAGTACTTTAGCGCGTAATCCCCAAAATTATGACCATAAGTATCGTTGAATTGTTTAAAATGGTCGATATCTAATATGCATATCGCACCGCGAATATTCTCTTCATCTTGAGTATATTCGGTGAAACGCTTAAACATAGCTCTACGGTTGGCAATACCCGTTAGTGAGTCAGTATAAGCAATTTTACGTAGGCTCTTTTCTTGTTTTTCCATTATCGAAGCATAAGACTTCAATGAATACTCGAGTTTTTTTAGTTCTGTTATATCTTCACCAACAATCATCAACTGGCTTTCATTGTAATTACTTATGGAGATTTTTATCATTTTACGGATCTTGCCGTCTTTTACTTGTAGGGCAAATGAATAAGGTGTTTTTAAATTGACAGCGAGTACTTCTTGTCTAGAAAAGGTTTTATGTTTTTTTTCGAAGAGACTAAAAATAGTCTCTGAGCATTCACCAATTATAGCTTTGAATTTTACCGTAGAATAAATAGGAGATAATGTGTTTTTGTCACATATTGCAACAAGTAATTCTAATCGGTTTAGTAACTCTAGTTCCATTTTTACCCCGCGATAATTAACGATTTTTTAGTACTTATCAAATGAGTGAGTACTTTTATATCGTCTTCTAATACCTCAAAATCATTTAATACATCTATAAATATTCTGACCACTTCATTCCATTCAATCTCATTGATCTTAAATTTTTTATGAGCTAACTTCAGTTGTGCATCATCATACTCTCCAGGTCCACCCATCATAGCGGCTAAAAACTTGGTTTGATGCTCAATTAATAAGTTCATACTAATAGGTTCAAAAATATAAGAGACAATTTCGGAATCCAGTACCGCATCGTAAAACTTACCTACGAGGGGGTATAGCGTAGTAAAGCCACCGTATTTTTCAAATAAACTCATAGGGGGCATTTTTTCTCCATTGGTTAGTAAGCATCCATAGCCAAAGTATGGACTACTTTGCGAAGTAATTGACTATTTTAACTTTTTAATTTTTGTCTTTTAAGAGGAGTACTCTCTAACTGTTAAAGCATAAAATATTTGTGGCCTGTAAAAACGATTTAAGCAAGTCACAGTTCATTCTATCAATAAGAAATTAACTTCTTATGACTAAAGCTAATTAAGCCAGCTTAAACACCTTGGTTAAGCCAACGAATTAAAAATCGAACTGAATATAAACCGTATTGTAATTACTACCGCCTTTGATACGGCCAAACTGTGATGCTGATTCAAAAATAGCAGAGCGATGATGAATGCTATAACCTAACCAGGTTTCATTAAGTGCATTGACACTAAAAATATCGCCTAAGTTAATATCTACAGTAAAGTCTATATAGTTCATTAATTCACTAGGACGATAACCTTTTCGCTCCATCTCAGAGGCTTCAATATAAGATACATTAGAAGCATAAGATAAACCTTCAGCTAATCCAACGCGCCAGCGTACCGGCCACTTAATGGTGTAATATGCTTTAATGGCAAGTACATATTCTTGCTCAGAGTCTTGCACTTTTGAATTCCAATGCCAAACAAAACCAGGCGTTAGGTAGATATCTAGCGGTAGTGAGAACAACTCATCGGTTAATGGCAAGCCATAAAAAATAGAAGTGAGCTGGTTATTATACTCATCTTTAACCGTATCACCGGCGAGGATATCGCCAATATTTGATGGTGTTGCCCAGCCATGTGCTAAGCGTAAGTAACCATGGTTATTTAACTCAGATTTTTTGGGTTGACTGATATCATTGAAAAAGGCAAAACCTAAATAGGCCTCACTTTGCCAGCGCTGATTAACTACATCGCTCTCGTAAGCATTTTTATCAAGTAAAGTAGCGTTGACTGAGGCGAGTAAATAAAAATTCTTAGCAACATGATAGCGAGTCTCAATCCCAGCATTGACTTCAATCCCGGCACCAATAGACTGCTCTGTTATCTCCGCTATGCCAGATAATGCGTAATAATGACTATTAAAACGAGCACTTTTATATCGCGCACTCACTTTAGGCATAAACTCCCAGCTGTCGTGTTGAAAGTACCAGCTTTGGCTCAAGTTACCATAAGGGTTACCTTCAAGATCACTAAAGAGCTCGATATCAAAAAAGCTATTTTCACTGAAGGATTTTCTCGCCTGAAAGCCTATATCTATAGTGTCACCTTGTACTTCATTTTGATATTCAGCTGGAATATCAAAAAATCGCATGCGCGCCATAGCGTTAAACAGCCAATCATTATTTTGATAAAGGTGGGCTCCGCCTTCAGTACCTCTAATATAAAAGGTCTCTCCTTGATAAAACATCACAGGCACAAAACTAGTGACATTATCCGCTTCGGTATCAAAAGGGATTTCAGCATTTCTCATTAACACACCTAGGCCCCAGCTTTGCTCTTTATAAACTTTATTTTTTGCTTTGGGCTCTGAGGAAGTACTGCTATTAGTGATAGAATTTTTCTGAATACTTTTTTCTGAATTGCTTTCAGCTAAAAGGTTTGATGAAAAGAATAAAGTGAGAGTAAGTAATATCGCTGCACAGTAATGCATTGTGATCCTTGGTAACTATTGAGGCAAAGTGGTCTAAATTTGTATTAGTGTAACACCTGTAAATTACAGCGATAAGATTTTATGTGGATTGCAGTTTTAGAGTTCTGCCCATTTTTTGTTAAACCAATGCCATGGAAGACACAGAAAATTAAACCGATAGCAGAACTCCACAGCCAAAGTTCAGGGCAAGGCGAATAAAGGGTAAGCGCATTATTAATTAAGTGCGGCGTCAAGATTAGCCAGCTTAACCACGTCACCAGCAACCATACTATCGATGTGTATGTCGCCAATTCTAACTCTTACCAGTCTTAATGTCGCAAAGCCTACAGCAGCCGTCATTTTTCGGATCTGACGATTTTTTCCTTCACAAAGCGTAATTGAGATCCAGCTAGTGGGGCCGTGTCTCGGATCACGTATTTTACGACCACGAGTGGGAAGCTGAGGTTCTCTGTCTAGCTTGAAGGCTTTACAAGGCAGGGTTAAATATTTCGCACCATTGATAGCTATTTCAACGCCATTATTCAGCTGTGATATTGCTTCAGCAGTAATAACTCCATCAACTTGCACGTAGTACTCTTTTTCGATATTTTTCCCTCTGACTTTGTAACTCATCATACCGTCAGTGGTAAGTAACAATAACCCCTCGGAGTCATGATCTAAACGCCCAATCGCCATTGTTTTATCTGTGAAGTTGAATAGTTCACCTAACAAGTGTTTTTTCTTTCGTGATTCGGGTAAAAACTGACTTAAAAAACCATATGGCTTAAATATTTTGAAATGTTGATGACTTTGGCTTGGTACTGCGAGGTCTATTGAACTGCTTTGGTTAGTGGTTGGCATTAAACGTGGTCTTGCTAGTACAGTCAAAATGGAATCGCATTATACTGTTACTTTGGGCTAAATGCACTGGGCCAGCTAGGGGAGAGGACAACTGTACAATGAAGCTTAAGCTATGTTTATGTCGTTGATAAATAGTTGACTTTTATGCATACAAATGAAATTCGCTACGATTCGTAACCTTCGTAAAAATTAAAAAACTCCTTTAAGATTATGGCTTCATTCGATTTATATATGGGGAGGGTTATAAATACGCATCAATCGCTTAAATAAAACTTCTAGTTAGTCTGCATATTCACTCCATATTTGTTTTGTACCCTATCAATTAAAGTTTCAAACTATACCGTCAACTTACGTGATTTTTGCCTTTGGCATGATTGAATTAATGCCTCGTTGAGTTAAGAAACAAGTTTAATACTTTCAATCTTTTTTGGGAAAAATTAGGTTCGCGCTTTTCAAGGAAAAGTATTTTGTTGGCGTATTGCGAGCAACTATTTTTTCGTGCGGATCCAATGACGTGGTTATTAATATTTGTGATGATTTTTTGTTTGAGTAAACCGGTATCACTAGCAAGAATTTCAAAAGTAACATTTTGTAGGTAAACGCTTTAACGTTTACCTACAACTAAGCAAGGAGCTAAGAGAATGACTAAGGATTTTGTAGATAAACTGAATAATCATCCTGATTATGAAAAAACGATAGATGAAGTTATAGAAAATAGGTTTGATACAGGCATAATGGAAAAAGCTATTAAAAAAGCTAAGAAGAGGTCACAAGCTGAAGCTATATATGTTTTATTAAAGCTAAGAAAATAAATTACAGCTTCAACATCTATAATATTTGAAAAAGCTATATTTTTAAGTATACGTAACGAACTGAACCATTTTACACAGAGTTTATAGGTTGATTTTTGCTTATATGAATCTAATGAGTATTACAGCATAGCTCGATTACAGTATGTGGCTTTTTCAAAATCACTAATATTCATGGCGATATTAGTGATGTCAGGAAATAGTGTTGTCAGCTTAGTGACTACTTGCTTTGATAAATGCGCTTTTTGTTCTGTGCTTCGCCCTTGCATTATATGCGCAAAGACGTGAATGAAATCATCACGTTTATTACCGACAACAAAGGTTTTAAAAGCATTCATTCTTACTTTAATATCGCCTTCATCAAATAGCCCCGTTGCGTAGGCAATAAGGTGTATTTGTTCGATGATGAACTCTTCTTTATGAGATTCTAAGACGCTTTGTGAGCAGTCCATTACAAAGTGTGGCATTTGTGTTCCTTGTGAGGGGATAATTGTTGAGGATTAGAGCCTCAACAATAAGTTATTTTGTTTTAAATGCATAATATAGCTTGGTCTATTACCAAATTATGAGACAATTAGCATATAAATAACAATCCAATGGTTCATTATGAAACTTTTAGTTCGTAACCTTTCTCGTACAACAACTGAGCAAGAACTTCGTATTTTGTTTTCCGCTCATGGCACAGTCGCAGAATGTAGCTTAGTTTTAGATCAAGCTACGGCAAAATCAAAAGGTTTTGGTTTTGTTGTCATGCCTAACGAAGCTGAAGCAAAAGCTGCACTTTCTACTTTGCATGAAACAAGAGTTGCTAAGAATAAGATCCGAGTAAAAGTAGCACAATAGGCTATTTTATACTTTATATTCTTGCAGTAAAAAACCAGCTTGTTTGCTGGTTTTTTTATGCTCTGAAAATCTTATTTTAACGAGCACAAGTGGGCAATAATTTAATTGGTATAATATCAATTATTATCACTTGGCATTTTTAAGCTAATACGAGCAACCGCGCCTTGAGCATCTTGACGGTTCTTCAATGTTAGCTCTCCGTCTTGATTTCGAATATATTCTCTACTGATTATTAAGCCAATGCCCGAGCCTTGAGGTTTGGTGGAGTAAAAAGGAACAAATAAATTATCATTGTTGGCAATACCTTGGCCTGAATCGATAATATTAATAATGGTTTGAGACATACCTTGTAGAGAGTCTTGTTGAAAGCTCTTTTGATGGTCATGTTCAATATTTTGTTGCCATAACATTTGAACTTCAGGATTAGCTTTATTAGCTGTGCACGCTTCAAAAGCATTCTTAATTAAGTTAATTAGCGCTTGCTCCAATTGACCTGCATCAGCAAGAAATGGCAAAGCACTGTCATTAAGGTTTATCGAAAGGGCAGGGAAGATAGCCTGCATACGTTGAGCTATATCTTGCGGGTAAACTGACGTTATTTTTGCTGGCGCAAGTTTGCTAAAAGCTGAATAGTTTTCAACAAAATCTAATAGCTGTAATGAACGTTTCTCGATGACTTGTAGTATGTTCTTCTCGAGCTTTTCTTGCTCAACAGTTAAAGGGCCGTTTAGCTTCATCTCCTGTAAAGACTGCGTCATAGAATAAATGGGCGTTAATGAGTTTCTTACTTCGTGGTTGAGTACTCTTATCAGTCGTTGCCAAACCTGTTTTTCATTGGCTCTGAGTTGTTGTTCTATCGAGAACAATACCAGTAGCTGAAAATTACGGCCACTACGTTTTAGCACATGATGTGTGACTTCAAAGCGTTGCGCTAATTGTGAGTCACTTGTTTGCTGCCACTTGTTATCTTGAAAAATCAAACCTAAGGTCTCGGCTTTTCTACCAAGCCAATTAGCGGTTGAGTTTTTTAATAACGTTTCGACTGCGTGATTAGCTGAGTAAACTTGTTGATGGTGATCTAATACCAAGATAGGCAAATTCAATTCTTTAATAAATTCAGATAAAAATGATTCGTTGTGCATGTACTCAAAGCGTTTTGTTTGCAACTTAGTACTCAGCTTTTCAAAATCATGTTTGAGGTTAGTCACTCTGCCACTATTAAATTCAGCTAAATGCCAGCTGTTAAATTCTTCATTCCCTAAAGCGTCAAGTTGCAAGCCAATACGCTCAAGCGTGTCGGTAACATAGTGAAAACAACGATTAGCAGCCCAAACACTTGGGATAGCCATGACAATAATCAGTGTGCTAGCGCTAAGTAACTCTAATTTCAAAGAGCTAATTATGTAAATACATGGAATTAGTGGCATTAATGCTAACAAACAAAATAAGTAGATCAACTTATGCTCTAATGATGATTTATTGCGTAAGTTACCACTCATTTATTACTTACCTTTCTACTTAGATTTTTACTTACCTTTGGCTCCATTTAAGGCTCCAAATTCTTAGGATCGATATCAAACTTTTCTAGGCGGCGGTAAATAGCTGATTTACTCATGCCTAAATAATCCCCTGCTTCTATGACATTGCCTTGAAAGTGCTTTATCGCCGTAATCAAGGCTCTTTTTTCACTTTGTTCTAAGGTCATCAGCGGCCAGTTTTGTTCATTGTTATTACTGTTTTGGTTTATGTTTTGGCTTGTGTTCAGGCTAAGTTCATTAACATCAATGACTGCTTGATCAGACATAATAACGGCGCGTTCTATACTGTGACTTAATTCGCGAACATTACCAACCCAAGGGTGTAATAATATAGCCGCATGTGCGGCACTTGATAAACTCATACCCGTCCGATTGTATTTAGTGGCATGTTTATCAAGTAATTGCTCTGCGAGTAAGGTGATATCTTCAGGGCGCTCCCTAAGTGGCGGAATATGTAACTCAATAGTGTTTAACCTAAAGAGTAGGTCTCGACGAAATTGCTCATCAGCGATCATTTTTTCTAAGTTAGCATTGGTTGCTGAGATTATTCTGGCGTTGGTTTTTTCAGTTTGACTTGAGCCAACGACTTCATATTCACCTGTTTCTAATACTCGCAATACTTTACTTTGTAAGTTACTACCTAAGGTACCTATTTCATCTAAAAAGAGTGTGCCATCAGAGGCAATATCAAAGCGACCTAAGCGATTTTCTTTGGCGTCGGTAAAAGCACCTTTTTTATGACCAAATAACTCACTTTCAAAAAGTGATTCTGGAATAGCGCCCATATTGACACTAACGAAGCGGTTATCAGCGCGGGCTGAATGTTGATGTATATAGTTGGCTAGTAGACTTTTCCCGGTACCATTTTCGCCGGTAAGTAAAATATTGGCATCAGTTTGAGCAGCACGTTTTGCTTTGACTAGTAGTTCAAGCATAGCTGGGGATTTTGCATAATACTCTTGAGTTATTGAGGGGCGACTTAAGGCGGTATAACGCGCATTTTCTTTATGCAGTTTTGCACTATCAATTTGTTGTTTAACAATGGCAACCAAGCGAGTGTTCTTCCAAGGTTTTTCAATAAAATCAACCGCATTCAATTGCATCGCTTGTACGGCAATATCTATACTCGCCCAAGCGGTCATAACAACCACAGGTACACTAATATTTTTACTCTGTAACTGCTGTAAAAAGGTTAAACCTTCTTGACCTGAAGTGGTGTCACTCGAGTAATTCATATCGAGTAAGATAAGGTCAACTTTTTCTGAGGTCACTATTTGCATTGCTTGCAACGGACTATCGGCCTCTATACAGGAGAAACCATGGTTACTCAATGCGATTGAGGCTGACATGCGAACATCAAGTTGATCGTCAACGATCAGAATTTTATTCATAAAATGGCTTACTTTCCATAAAGATTATTCACTAATTTACCTATTAAGTAGAAGGCATAAAACGACATTAACTTTTGGTAATAACTGTAATGCTTATAACCGAGTTAATGTCGTTGTTTCATGGCTCTATTCGTTTCGTAATGCTTTCATTGGTCTTGCTTTAATAATTTTTTGCATTGGTCTAATGCTGGCAAATATTGCAATACCTGTGCTTATTAATATTGCCGGTAGTACAAAGCTAATCTCAAAGGTCAGCCACGGGCTTAAGCTTTCATAAAATTGATTATAAATAACCAGCGTAATGAAGTTTGCTAAGATAACGCCAAGTAATAACGGCACTATGGCATCTTTAACAAGTAACTTATAGAGTTTGGCTTTTTTCGCGCCAAGTGCCATGCGTATACCAAATTCAAAACGACGTAACCCTAGGTTATAACTTAGTACTCCGTAAATGCCAACACTCGCTAATAATAGGGTGAAAGCCGCAAGAATATAACTTAAGTATAGGGTGATAATATCCATGTAAATGATATGTTCAAACTCTTGCTCGAGCGAACGATACTCCCAAATATTAAAACGCGCATCTTCTTTACGTAACGTTAACAAGACTTTTTCCTGATTAAGGCTGTAACCAGGTTTAGTCTCAACAATTAAGTTATAGCTAAACGGGCGGTTAGGCCACCAAATCAATTTACCTTTGTCTTGGTCAAAAAATTTAGGATGATTAAAGTCTTCAGTAATACCTACTATTTCGTTTTTAGGGTTATGGCCATCATAGACTTTACCCAAGACATCACCTGTTGGGTCGAGTAAGTAAGCTAAGCTCTGTGTCACCATCACTTCATTTTTTTCACCTCGAAGTGCTTCATCACTAAAGGTTCTTCCTTTAAGTATTTTTAACCCCGTATGTTCGAAGTAATCACTACCAACCCAGCCTTGTGGTATAAAGTCAGTCGCTTTACCGTCCATATCAGTAAGGTTAGATTTGGTGATTTGTTGTGATACTGGACTACGACCCATTGATACTTTTTTAACATAAGGCAACTGCTCAAAGGCTGCTTTAATTTTTTTGTTCTTATCAAAGCGCTCTGTCACTGATAAAACATCATTCTCACCTCGAATAAATGCGGCAAAAGAATGCATATTCTCTATTTTACTGCCCATTGGACGATCCAATGTTTGATGTGTTTTGGTTAAGGCCAAACAAGCAAAGATAATTAACAAACTCGCAAAAGTCATTTGTGTGGTAATAAGACCTTTCACTGTTCGGGCTGATACTTGATTAACACTACCTTTACCACTGGATTGTAATTGATTTTTTAATGCCTTGTAATCCACTAATCGTGAAGTAACTAAGGCAAATAGGTAAGCTAATAATACGCTCAAACCAATGGCAACGGCCAGTAAGTTAATGTCTATGGTGAGAGATTGTACTAAGGGCAATTTACCGGTTGCTAACTGTTTAAATAGTTTAATACCCCATGCAGAGAGAAATAACGCTATAGCAACCGAAGAAGCCATCAACATGAGTGTTTGCGTTAAAATAGCGCTAAATAATAAACGACGTTTTGCACCTAATACCGCTTGTAATGCTAAAGTTTTATGTTGCGCTAAAGCGCGTGAGAAAAATAAATTACAAACATTGACGATAGCGATAAGTAATAAGCCTAATGTGCCAGCTAATAAAAATAAACTTAAATGGCCTTTATCTCCTAACTCAATAGTTCTGTATGGTGTAACGAGGGGCCTAAAGTCAGTTGATGTTTCGTAACCTTCGATCCATTCTGCACGAATATCTTCGATACGCTCATCAAGATCTTTTACAATATTCTCTTGCGTTACACCGGACTTTGCAGTGCCGACTAATTTTAATGACTTATAAGTATTGTCCCAAGGGTTATCCCATTCACCATCATTAAAGTAACGTCGATCAGAGCCAAAATGCATCCAGACATCAGTGTTACCACTATAAAACATATAGGGAGGTTCAAATGATTTAGCGACAACACCAATAATAGTGAAAGACCGCTCGGCATCATCACTCAATGTTTTGCCAATAACATCTGGAGTGCCATCAAAGTATTTGTGCCAGAATGCTTCTGAAATAACCACATTGTCAGAGGTTTCATCTATAGAAAGCTGACTATCAAAACTTTGTCCTAATAGCATAGGCACTTTGAATAGCTCAAAGTAATCCGGCATGGCAAAGGTTCCAACAACTTTAGGTTCGCCAGGTAGGGTAGTCATAATAATATTATTCGGACTAACTGGAGTCAGTTTGTCAAAACTACTTTGGGTTTTATACCAATGAGCAATGGACTTATAACTTTGATAACCGCTGTGTGTGCCTGCAGGCGTATCTACTTCTTGTTCAACAACAAAAAGTTTTTGTTCATCAAGCACGTTAAGTGGTTTTATAAAGTAGGTATTTACCAATGAAAAAACCACAAACAAGGTTGCCAGTGTTAATGACATGGTCACCATAACTGACGCAACAAAACCCGGTGCATTTTTTAGTGATCGAAACGCGAGGTTAATTTGCGTTTTAGTTTTAATGAAAGCGCTCATAATTACACCGCTGCTTGTGCTGATTGGCTAATTAGAGAATCTGCGTTATTTATCATGTCTTCTTGTGCATAAGATGATTCTATAACTTTGCCATCAAGCAGGTGAATTTGTTTTGAAGCATGACCTGCATATCTAACATCATGGGTAACCATACAGATAGTTGTGCCTTGCTTATTCAAATTATTTAAAATATCCATTACCGCATCGCCATTTTTAGAATCAAGGTTACCGGTTGGCTCATCGACCAATAAGATACTTGGTTGGCCTGCTAATGCTCTTGCAATAGCGACACGCTGCTGTTGACCACCTGAAAGTTGATTAGGTTTGTGGCTTTTTCTATGTTCCATTTCTACTTGAGTTAGGGCATGTGTTACCCGTTGTTCAATCTCGCTTTGCGTTAAGGTTTCTTCTCGGTAGGTTAAAGGCAGTGCGACATTGTCAAAAATACTTAATTCGTCAATGAGATTAAATGACTGAAAAACAAAACCAATATGTAAGTTTCTTAATTCTGCTTGCTGATCCATTGATAGATTGTGAGTATCTACATTTTGGATGAAATATTCGCCGTTAGTGGGAGAATCTAATAAACCTAATAAGGACAACAGTGTTGATTTACCGCAGCCTGAGGGACCACTAATTGATAAGTAGTCTCCTGGCATAATGTCTAGATTAATATCACTCAGTGCTTTAATTTCAATATTTGATGAATGATAGGTTTTAGCAATATTCTTTAGTGAAATAATAGGCTCTTGTTTTGACTTTTCTACGGCTTGTACTGGGCTTGTTGTAGTGTTCATTATCATTCCTTTATTATTGATTTATTAGTAATTTTTGTTGTGTTTCTGGCCATTGCGACATATCTGAAACAATGATTTTTTCACCGTGGCCAATACCACTAATAATTTCAATTTGATTACCTGAAAGTGTACCAAATTTTATTAGGGTTAGCTGTGCACTCTGTCCATCAGGGCTGAGTCGATAAAGTGATTTTTCTTTAAAGCCATAGACATTGTTTGGCTGTTCGATATACAGCGCATTGTGAATTTCTTTGACGTGAATCTTGCCTTCTACGGTTAAGTCTGGACGGGCGTTAGCAGGGAGTTTCCCTGTTAAATCTAACTCAATCATGACACGGCCATCGGTAACAACAGGCTCTATACGTAACACGGTAGCACTAATGTTTTTTCCTGAGGTTTGAATAGTCGCGGACATGCCAATGGCTATTTGATCTGCTTGGTTCTGCTGTACACGAAGTTGCGCTACGAGTTTTTGATCTGAGCCAACCATTGCCAACTGTGTACCAGGCGTTAAACTTTGACCTATTTCAACGGGCATGGTTTGCAGTATGCCATCAAGACCAGCACGAACGGTTAGTCGGTCAAAACGCTTTTTAATCATAGAAAAGTTGTGTTGGTATTGCGTAATCAGGTCTTGGCCAATTTTAGTTCGCTCAATCTGCATTGCTTTTAAATGCTCTTGTCTAACCTTCTGAATGGCAACCCTTTGCTTTAATTGACGAACAGCTAATTGACTGCGCTTGAAATCAAGAGCACTCACGATACCTTTATCAATCAATTGTTTTTCTGCTTGCGATCTTAATTGCGCATTTTCCAGTTCACTGTTTAATAATGCTATTTGTGCATCATGCTCTAACAGCTCACTTTTATGGGCAATAATTTGCTGATTAAACTCGGCATTTTGTCGCGCTAATTCTAGCTTGGCATTGATCACCGCTTGTTCAAGTTGCGGATCAGATAGCGTCATTATGATGCTTTCTTTACTGACTTTAGCGCCAGGGTAGAGCTCAATACTCTCAACAATGGCTTGAGTTTGGCTTGTTAATAGCCGTTGATATTTAGCCTTTAAACGGCCGTAGCCAGCCACATTCACATTGAAATCACCTTGTATTACTTGTGCAATACGCAGTGAATCCACTTCAATATTAGGTTCACTACTTAATGAAGTAGCGCCCCAAAGTAGCAGTACTGTGGCAGGTAAAACTATAGCTGCAATCAAGCTCTTTTTACTGAAGCCTTGTGGTTTTTTTTGAAGTGTACTTGTTAGGTCCATACTGTCATCTTTAAATTATGTTGAGAATAAGTTTATTATGAAAGTGATAGAGCTAGAAGCATGCCAAAGTATTACTTGTTGATATTTATAAGGATTTTGTTTTTATGGTAAAGGGAATTTCCCTGAGGTGGGAAGTTAAACTTAAAAGTGGGAATGAAGCTGGGAATAAATTTTTTTTAAGTGAGCTAAACTAAAGCTGTTGGTAACTGTTTATAGGAATGGCTTGTATGCATAAAAACATAGTAAAAGTAATCTTGCTGCTTTTTATGTTATGCCAGCCTAACGATGGCCATACAAAAAGCTTTAAAGTCGTCTTTTTAAATCCAGGCTTTCCTGTACAAAACCACACGGGCAATTTTTGGTCAAATGTAACACTCTTTATGGAAGCAGCAGCTACAGATTTAGATATTGAACTCGTTACCTTTTACGCGCAGAGAAACCATATTTTAATGAAGACGATGATTAAAGATATTGTCGCTCAGAAACCGAAATACGTTGTGTTAGTGAATGAAAAAGGAATAGCGTTAGATATCCTAAAACAGCTTGCGACTCATGATATAGCTAGCTTTATGTTATTAAATCATTTAAGTAGTAAAGACTTAAGTGCATTAACGGCTAAAGAAAAGCACTTTCTGAAAGGCAGTGTCATTCCTAATAACTATAGTGTTGGCAAGAAACTATTTAATGGCTTAACTAATTTATACCAACCCAGTTCTAATGAATTTCTCACATTATTATCGCTACAGGGAGATTACACTACGCCTGCTTCTCTAGAGAGGGAACGAGGTTTAACCGATGCTTTAAAGTCTAATAAAAGTGTAAAAGCAATTGATAGTACCGTTGCTAATTGGTCTAAAGAACAAGCGTATAAAAAAATAAAAGGAATTTTACAGCACGCACATATTGATATTATTTGGACAGCCAATGATGCAATGGCATTTGGTGCGAAAAAAGCTATTGAAGAATCAAACATAGGGTATCCAATTTATATTGGCGGTATTAATTGGGATATTGATGATCCTCATTACCCTGTGAACTTATCTTATGGTGGACATGTAGCCCTTGGTGCTCAATCATTAATTATGTTAAAAGATATTGATAATAACCGTCTTGTTATTAATGAAAGGCACCAAATCATTGATATATTTGAATCAAGCTTAGGCCCTTATTATAAAAACTTTACACAAAGGTTAAGCCAAAACAAGCTTGATAATTATAACTTCTCAAGATTTAGTTTATCATCAGCAATTCCCTTAACCTTTACAGTTGAAAATCTATCTAAAGCGTACGACGAGCCTACAACTAATTAGTTAAAGATTAACTAAACTGTAACATGAGTCGTGATACGCGAAGGTTAATTACAAATGATTTCCTGTTTGCTGCGCGTTTCATCTTTGCCATCACTGTTGCTGTCGGTAGTGGCGTAAAATCGTCCTGAACGAGCAACGACTATTGCTCTTGATTTATCTTGATAGCCTTTCGGGCAATAGCGTAATGTGCCATTACTCAAACCAAATAAATGTCCTGTGGCTTGATAAGTTATTTTAGTTCTAGTTTTTGCGTAGGTAAGTATGTCGCCCGATTTTATTGAACTCTTGGTTGCGATTAATAACTCATTATCAGCACTGTCTAATTGTTGGTTACCATTACTATCAACAAAAACGCTGAGCTCTTCATGCCAATTAGTCGTGCATGTCCCATTGTCTGCTAATGGGCAAATAATAACGTTATCTCCGCTGCTAATAGCATGATTTCGAGCGGTAAGTAACAAACGAGCAAGGCGAGAAATTTCATTATCAACTCTTAATTGTACAATAAAGACATTAAAGTTAGGCAAAGCGACGGTAGTGAGTATCGAGGTAATGCTGATACTGACCATGAGTTCAATTAGTGTCATTCCTATGGATGACTTTATTTGACGAGGAGTTACTCGAACGGGAGTAGGTGTTTTTCTTTGACAATACGGCGAAGTATGAAGCATAAAAAATCCATTTTTATTAACTGCCTTAGTATTAAGTTATAGGAAATAAAAATGGATTTTGCGAAGTATTAACGGTACTTCGATGAGTGGTTAATCGTAAATTGTTGGTATCGCTTGTCTTTTATGTTGAGTCTTTTTATAGATATTGATTATATGTTCACTAACTAGCGTCGTGACTTGTTTACCTTCTAAAAAGTTATCTAATTCATTGTAGCTAATGCCTAAAGCATCTTCATCCGTTTTACCTGGTTCAAGTTCTTCTAAATCAGCTGTAGGTGCTTTATCGACTAAAATACTAGGTGCGCCAAGCGCTTTGGCAAGTGCTCTAACTTGTCTTTTTGATAAACCAAAAAGAGGCGCTAAATCACATGCACCATCACCCCATTTAGTGAAAAATCCGGTGATGTTCTCGGCGCTGTGATCTGTACCTATCACTAAGGCACCAATAATACCGGCAATATGGTACTGACTAACCATGCGTGCTCGTGCTTTCACGTTACCTTTTGAAAAATCAATGTGGGCATCGTTAGCTGTTAAAATTTGAGCTTTGCTCATCGCTTGCAATACTTCATGATGGATGCCATCAGCAGCAGGTAAAACATTGGTAGTTAAACAATGACTCGGTTGTATAAAATCTAATGCTTGTTGCGCATCGTCTTCATCAGCTTGAATACCATAAGGTAGACGTACAGCAATGAATTGATAGTTTATTTTATTCTCATCTTCATCTTGTTGCTCATTAAGCTGATTAATAGCAAGCTGAGCCAACCGACCACATGTTGAAGAGTCAACACCACCACTTATGCCTAACACTAAGTTATTTAGCCCAGATTGCACTAATTGCTTTTTGATGAAGCTAATACGACGGTCTATTTCAAATTGAACATTAATTTCAGGTAACACTTTCATTTCGGCGATAATGGTTTGCTGATCCATAGAACTTCCTAGCAAGGCTTGAGTATAAAGAGTGAGGTTTTCACTAGTTTAACAAAATTAAAAGGCAATTGGATATTGCTAAATCGCAATAAACACGCTGTAATATCTTTATTATCTAAATCAATACAACTTTAACTGATGAGCAACGCAGATGAAAAAAATAGAAGCGATTATTAAGCCATTTAAAATGGATGATGTAAGAGAAGCCCTCGGCGAAATTGGTGTTACCGGTATGACGGTTTCTGAGGTTAAAGGTTTTGGCCGTCAAAAGGGTCATACTGAGTTGTATCGTGGTGCTGAATATATGGTTGATTTTTTACCTAAAGTAAAATTAGAGATAGTTATTGCCAAAGAAGATGTTGAGCGTTGTGTTAATGCTATTTTAGAAACGGCGCAAACTGGTAAAATTGGTGATGGAAAGATTTTCATTACTGATGTTGAACGTGTTATTCGTATTCGTACCGGTGAAGAAAACCGAGAAGCTATTTAATCTTACTTCAAACAATAGTCATCAATTAAGTGCGGCGGTAACCCTATTTACCGTTGCGCTTATGATAGAGCCTATCTCCTTGATTATTTTTCAACAGTGCTAACTAAAAATGGCTCCTAAATTGCACATAAAATCTTTATGTGCCGGATCAGAATGGCAGTTTTGAAGTGCACATAAGCCGTCACTAAATAATGAAAAGCCACCTAAAGGTGGCTTATTAAATAATAGAATAAAAGCTCATACTTTCATTTTGTAACCAAGCGCTAGTAGGAATATTCCTAATACAAATATCACTGAAGACTGCGGCTCAGGAATATCACTTGTAGGCGGCGGATCATGGGCAACTATTTCGATATGAGAAACTGCATGCTTACCAAAAAGTGATTCTGAATTCCAAGTGCCAGATATATTGTGAGGATTATTGAGGTCGATATCTAGACCACCATCTATCAAGTCCCAAAAATTAAAGTCGTACATGTACCAATTTTCATGGTTGGCACTTTTGAAAACAAATGAAAGATGATCAAATAACGTAGGTCTGCCCAGTAAATCTTCAATTAGACCAACTATATCTCCATTTATTGGATTAAAGCTTATGCTCCAATCATCTATACCAAAGCTAATATCTAATAAATCGTCTAAGTCATATGAACCTATCTCAGAATAGGTGACCTCGAAAGGAGCTAACCCACCATCAGCTTCAGGCCCGTTGACACTGGCTAGACTGATCCAGCCTGGGGTATTTTCATCTACCCATTGATCATTGGCATGATCCAAAAATAGATTTGGATCGACATGGTAGCTGATATTATTGCCATTTCCCTTACTTTCGCCATTTCCCTTACTTTCGCCATTGAACATACCATCATACAAGTCTCCAGTATTGGGGTCATAGGTCGAAGCAAAATCATTGTCTGGCGCTTTTACGGCATAACAATCTGTTGAATCTACAGGCAGGGCGGTAGGCGAATTTAACGGGTTAACCAAGTTTATCATACCTGAAATGGTCACCGCTGATCTTTCGCAATTCACACCATTTGCATAGGTATCAACAGAAATTGAAGCCCCTTGCGGACTAAACGGATAAATCACCCCTGCAAATGAAACTTGCGATAGGAAAAACGTAATAACAAAAACTATTAGTTTATTCACAATACCCTCCTATAATGTAATATATAACCATAAGAAAAAAATGCATATATTATACCTAGATTGCAATATGCTGATTTTAATGTGTTTAAAAAACAAACAAATCGGAGTGATGATTAAGTGTAAAGTATCTTGACAGTTATATAGATAACTCATTGTGCTGAATTACATTATTTGAAGTTGACCGAGCACAGCTGGCGTGATTAATATGTTCTTGAAAAGGTTACAATATGATCCGAGGAATCTCTTCGAACATATCAAATAACTTGCTCTAGCTCCTACGCGGTCAGTCAGAATGTGTTGAACTAGTTCAAAATAGATTTCTATTTAAGTTTCAGCTGATGATTATTGTAAAAGGTTTAGACACTATAGGGTAACTATTTAAATAACCTAATAAAAAAGCTGAATTACTCAAGTAATTCAGCTTTTTATATTTGTACTTTATGCTAACGCTTAGTTTTATTGCGCTAAATTTAGTTAACTAATTTGTTATTAGGATAATTAGCGGCAAGTACTTGCATGGCATTTTTTCGTAAATCTTTAAGATCTAACTTATCGTAACATTCAATCATTATCTCTAATGCTTGCTCTATTTCTGGGCTAGGTGAGAAATACTCAACTATGTAGCGGCCACGGTTAGCTGCAGAAGCATAAGCTTCACGCTTTATATAGTATTTTGCGACGGCAATCTCGTATTTCGCTAACCTAGATTTTATAGAAATCATGCGTTTACGTGCATCTGCAGCATATTTGCTGTCAGGGAAGTCAGTGACAATACTCTTAAAATCAGTAAACGCACTACGTGAAGCTTGAGGGTCTCGGTCGTCACGGTCTATACCCGCCATGTCCTGAAACAAGTTTTCTTCTGTAGATATATTGATTAGTGCTCGCATGTAATAAACATAATCAATATTAGAGTTATTTGGATTTAGGCGTAAAAACCTATCTGCTAAGGCAATACCTTGTGCCGCATCACCACTTTTATAATATGCATAAATTAAGTCAAGTTGAACTTGGTGGGAGATAGGCCCAAAAGGAAAACGAGAGTCAATAGCACCAAGTATCTGAATTGCTTTTTGGTATAAGCCATTATCAAGTGCAAATCTGGCATCAACAAACAAAGACTGCGCTGATTTATCAGGAACCTTTTCAATGTCATCTTCAGAAGAGGAACAGCCTGTTAAGGCCAATGCTAAAACGGTTAAAATAATTTTTACTGTCAATTTTGCCATGAAATGTATTATCGCTACTTTGTTTTAATTAAAATAAATATCAAACCACCGCGTAAACGGGTAAAATGTTTCTATATTTAAGAATATGCATTCTACCCTAGCAACCTTACCTTGCACAGTGCAAATGGTAATTTGATTATTTCGCTAGGTTTAAACCAGTTAAAAGAGAATTTAATGTCAGAAATCATTCAACATAAAGATATAGTGCCTGAGTCATGTTTAGGTAAAAGGTTTGACCAATCATTAGCGATAATGTTTCCTGATTATTCACGTTCGCGAATAAAAGAGTGGGTTTTAGCTGGGCAAGTGAGAGTAAATGGCAAAGTTTTAATCATCCCTCGTGAAAAAATGTATGGTGGCGAAGAGATTGAAATTAATGCAAAAGTTGAAGCCGAGATACGTTTTGAAGCTCAAGATATCCCGTTAAATATTGTTTATGAAGATGAACATATTTTAGTGATAAATAAACCAGTCGGTTTAGTTGTTCATCCTGGTGCTGGTAATCCAGATGGGACTTTGCTCAATGCTTTGTTACATCATTATCCAGCGCTTGCTGTAGTACCAAGAGCAGGTATTGTTCATCGTCTTGATAAAGATACTACGGGTCTGATGGTTATCGCTAAAACTATTGCTGCGCAAACTAACTTGGTTGAAGCTATGCAGTTACGTGAAATTACCCGTGAATATGAAGCGGTAGCAAACGGTGTAATGACTGCTGGTGGTTTGGTTGATGAACCAATTGGTCGTCATTCTACTAAGCGTACACAAATGGCCGTTTCTTTTATAGGCAGACCTTCGGTAACACATTACCGAGTGATGGAGAAATATCGTTTACATACGCGTTTACGCTTACGCTTAGAAACCGGCCGAACGCATCAAATTCGTGTTCATATGTCTCATATAACTCATCCACTTGTTGGTGACCCTGTTTATGGTGGTCGTCCTCGTCCGCCTAAAAACTCAACAGAAGCGTTATTGATGAAGCTTCGCAGCTTTAAACGTCAAGCATTGCACGCGGCTATGTTATCTTTATTCCATCCTATTACAGGAGAAGAAATGACTTGGCATGCAGACTTACCAGAAGATTTTGTTGAGCTAATTGAACTTCTTCAAGAAGATAACAAACTTAATGCCCAAGACGATTACTTGTAATAGTAAACAAGGACATTTTACTTGCTCTACTTTTGAGCGGGTAAAATGGCCTCATTTATCATTAGATCCACTCAATGATAAAGTCCTCGCACTACAAACAACTCGCCTGCCTTTACAAAACCCATCACAACTACCTATAAATGAAATAATTTCAGGGATCGCATCTTCTATAGATAAAAATATAGACAGGGAACTCTCGCCTTATAGTAACTTCAACTTAGGTTTACATGTTGGTGATAGCCCTGCACGAGTTACTGATAATCGCTCTGAATTAAAAAAATTCATTAATAAGCAGTTATCAAGTAAGCAAGTTGTATCAAGTGTTCAACAAGCTGAAAAAGTAGACATTCAATGGTTAGAACAGGTTCACGGTAATGTGGTAACTACAGTTACTTCAACGAATGATCAGGCGATTGTTGCTGATGCGAGTATCACTCGTGAGAAAAATATTGCTTTGGCAATCATGACAGCCGATTGCCTACCCATCTTACTAAGTCATAAAGATGGGACTGAAATTGCTGCAATTCATGGTGGTTGGCGTCCATTAGCCGCGAATATAATTGATAAAACATTAGCGCAAATGCATAGCAAGGCAGCTGATGTCGTTGCTTGGCTTGGCCCTTGTATTGGTAAAGATGCCTTTGAAGTTGGGGGTGAGGTTAAGGAAGCATTTACTCAACTGGATCTCGCTTTTAACCGAGCCTTCGTAAAGCAAGATAATGGTAAGTACTTAGCTAACTTACATTTCATCGCACAGCATCAACTAGAGTCTTTAGGTATTACTGTAATTGCTCATCTTGCAGAATGCACCTACCAAGAAAATAATAAATATTATTCATATAGAAAAGAGCAAGTGACCGGCCGAATGGCGAGTATTATTTGTCGGCGTTAATACGTTAGTTATTGAACTAGCGCATTAAGTTAGTCGTAATGACTTTTATCAAGCATATCTTTGAAACATCATTGAAAAATAATCTTTTAGCCTTATAACTTAACTATAAGTTACAGAATAAATCATATCACTTGGATTAATTTACTAATCAAATTAGCGCTATTTTAGCGCATTAAAATTTCATTAATTCATTTGGTAGTTAGGAGATACAAATGCGTTTAGACCGTTTTACCCAATCATTTCAAGAATCCATTGCTGATGCTCAATCACTCGCTTTGGGCAAAGATCATCAATTCATTGAGCCTATCCATTTAATGATGGCGCTACTGAATCAAAATGGTAATTCTATTATTGCGTTATTCAAAAGTGCTGGTGTCGATGTACGTTCTTTACGTCAGAAACTCGATGAAGCGTTAATTTCATTAGCCCAAGTACAAGACAGTGCTGGTGACGTGCAATTATCAGCAGCTTCAGGACGTATTTTAAATTTATGTGATAAACATGCGCAAAAAATGTCAGACAAATTCATTTCCTCAGAAATGTTTTTACTTGCAGCTATTGATGACAAAGGCATCTTAGGCAAAATACTGGCAGAATTAGGCGCAAATCAACAACGGATAAAATCAGCAATTGATCACATTCGTGGTGGTCAGAAGGTTGATGATCAAAATGCAGAAGATGTTCGTCAAGCGCTAGATAAGTACACTGTTGATTTAACTGAACGTGCTGAGCAGGGCAAGTTAGATCCTGTTATTGGTCGCGATGATGAAATTCGCCGTACATTGCAAGTATTACAACGACGTACCAAAAATAATCCTGTGCTTATCGGGCAACCAGGCGTTGGTAAAACTGCTATTGCTGAAGGTTTAGCTCAACGTATTGTTGACCATGAAGTACCTGAAGGCTTAAAGAATAAACGGGTATTGTCATTAGATATGGGCTCTCTTGTTGCCGGAGCAAAATATAGAGGTGAATTTGAGGAGCGTTTAAAAGCGGTTTTAAATGAACTATCAAAAGAGGAAGGAAAGGTTATTCTCTTTATCGATGAATTGCATACTATGGTCGGTGCTGGAAAGTCTGACGGAGCGATGGATGCAGGTAATATGTTAAAACCCGCACTAGCTCGAGGTGATTTGCATTGTGTTGGTGCTACCACTCTAGATGAATACCGCAAATACATTGAAAAAGATGCTGCACTTGAACGACGTTTTCAAAAAGTACTCATAGAAGAGCCGAGTGTCGAAGATACTATCGCTATTTTACGTGGTTTAAAGGAACGTTATGAACTGCATCACTCAGTAAATATTACCGACCCTGCTATTGTTGCAGCTGCTACTTTATCACACCGTTATATCAGCGATAGACAATTACCCGATAAAGCAATTGATCTTATTGATGAAGCAGCCTCAAGTATTCGTTTGCAAATGGACTCTAAACCAGAAGATTTAGATAGGCTTGAGCGACGGTTAATTCAATTGAAACTTGAGCAAAGGGCGTTAGAAAAAGATGAAGATGAGGCTTCCATTAAGCGTTTAGCTATCATTTCACAGCAAATTAATGAAAAACAACAAAAATATGATGAGTTAGATGAAGTTTGGACTACTGAAAAAGCGGCACTTTATGGTGCACACACGATAAAAGAAGAGCTTGAGCAAGCGAGAATTGAACTTGAAGCAGCAAGAAGAACAGGTGATTTAAATCGCATGTCTGAACTTCAATATGGAAGGTTACCTGAATTAGAAAAGCAGTTAGACTTAGCTAGCCAAGCTGAAATGCAAGAAATGACTTTATTAGCGAATAAAGTGACTGATGTTGAAATTGCAGATGTTCTTAGTCGTGCTACTGGTATTCCTGTTGCTAAAATGCTGGAGCAAGAGCGTGATAAGTTATTGCATATGGAAGATAGTTTACACCAGAACGTTATTGGTCAACATGAAGCCGTAACATCTGTATCGAATGCTATTAGACGTTCACGTGCAGGCTTAAGTGATCCGAATCAACCTATAGGCTCTTTTTTGTTCTTAGGCCCAACAGGTGTTGGTAAAACTGAATTGACGAAAGCCCTTGCTGAGTTTTTATTTGACTCTCAAGACGCGTTAATTCGTGTGGATATGTCTGAGTTTATGGAAAAACATTCAGTTGCACGTTTAGTTGGTGCACCACCCGGTTATGTGGGTTATGAAGAGGGAGGGTATTTAACTGAAGCGATTCGAAGAAAACCTTACTCAGTTATATTACTCGATGAAATAGAGAAAGCTCATCCAGATGTTTTTAATATTTTGCTACAAGTACTTGATGATGGCAGGTTAACTGATGGCCAAGGCAGAACCGTTGATTTCAAAAACACTGTTATCATAATGACGTCAAACATTGGCTCAGATGTGATTCAAGAGTTTGCAGGTGATAGTGAGTATCAGGCAATGAAAGCGCAGGTGATGAATATATTAGGACAGCACTTTAAGCCTGAGTTTATTAACCGGATTGATGAGTCGGTCGTTTTTCATCCTCTTGTCGCAGAGCAAATTAAACAAATAGCAAAAATTCAAATTTCAGCTTTGGCCAGTCGACTCATGGAGCAAGACCTCAATTTACATACCAGTGATGAAGCACTTTCATTAATATCAGAAGCTGGCTTCGATCCTGTGTTTGGAGCAAGGCCTTTAAAAAGAGCTATTCGACAAGGTATTGAAAATCCATTAGCACAAAAAATACTCGGTAATGAATTTGATAAAGGATGTACTATTGAAGTGAGTGTTATTGAAGGGGCATTGGCTTTTACTGCTAAGTAGCTTTGCTGACAACTGGGGTAATAAGGTAAACCTTAATACTTAATACTTAATACTTAATACTTAATACCTATTTCTTAGCCTTACTTTTTTATGAGTAAGGCTAAGTAAATGAGCTTTATTAATTACCACAATACAGAGCTTGGTGTTTTTTACTTAATGCCAGTTTGTCAGATTTTTCTGTGGGAGTTAATGGACGACTGCCTACCGTGCCATCACTTTTCTCTTCATTGATATGTATGTCATCAAGTGAACTTAACATTTTGATATTTAAACGAGCAGCTTTACAGTTTTTATCATAAGTAGCTTTATTTTTTGCTGTTACTTCATCGAATTGCCTTTCTTGCTCCTCAACTTTTTGATCTGCTGAATCTTGCGCTGCAAGATTCTTTCGTTCTGCTTTAGATAGGGCTTTATAGGATGAGACTGTGCTTAGTTCTGTATATTCGTCACCTCGAGGCAGGTTCTGGCTAAAATGCACCACGTTATTTTTATCAACCCAACGATATATAGCAATATCTTTTGCATATAGAACGTTAGTAACTGATGAGGTAAGCAGTACCCCTGTTAATATAGCCGCGGTGATAGATGATGTTTTTATGCTCATAGAAAACTCATAGGTAATGGGTAGATAAATATTACAACGAATACAGTCGTTAATATGGTAAGCCAATTAACCAATAAGTATAGTCTTATTTTTAAGCTCATAAGCTCAAAAGTTACTAATATAATAGCAAATTATTCCTCTTTTTGGCTTGTTAGGGTTAGTGTCAGTTTTTTTTACACTTATTGTTAATGGTGTTAATGGTATGTATCATTAATGTTACTCTTAGGGTATCTATTTGTAATTACTCGTTAAAATCATTTGGGCGTGATTATTGCTTAATAGCATATGTTAAGTAATGTCGGTCTTGATTTAATGATGCATGTATATGCCATTATGCTTACCGCTATTAATATTATAAAAATAAAATAGCCATATTATAAATAGGAAGTAACATGTTAAATAAATTAGTTTTACGCGCTTTGTTGTCGTTATCTTTAGCCTTTAGTTTTGCTGGTGGTGCTAACGCAGCATTAATTACCCAAGATATCCTTGATGGCAATGGTGGAAATATAGGTTTTATCTCAATCAATACTAATAACGTAGATGAATTTGGTGAGGTTTTAAGCTGGGAAGCATTCAATATTTTTGGTTTGGACATGACAGCACCTGATACTCCTGATAGCAATCTATTTTTGGCTACTTTTGAAGCAACTGATTTCTCTCTAGGCCTTCAGGATTTTTCTTTCGATTTAACTGATACACTTGGTGCATATGCTTGGAGTGGTCAATTTTGGGATGGTTTAGGCGATTTTGTTGCATTCGATTTAGGTGTTACTCCTGACCCTGCATTTGCAGGCTTTGTTGAGTTTACCTTAGGCGAAGCCAACGTTGTGCCAACACCTGCTACATTAGTTTTGTTTTTAACGGCAATTGTTGGCTTAGTTGCTCGCCGTAAAGCACACTAATATATTACTTTTATTAATGCCCTTTATCGGCAATTAATCTATAAAATGGCTTTACTTCGGTAAGGCCTTTTTTTATTCTCTACTGACAAGCCACAAGCCACAAGCCACAAGCCACAAGCCACAAGCCACAAGCCACAAGCCACAAGCCACAAGCCACAAGCCACAAGCCACAAGCCACAAGCCATAATCCACAAGCCACAAGCCATAAGCCACAAGAATTAAAAACCTCATCTTTAATATATCATTGGTTTTATAGTTATCGTCTGTTCGTATGAAATGGCGGGGCGTTTTATTAGGGAAGTAAACGGTAGATGTATAGGTAGAATAGTGTTGTTGCTTTCTTGGGTTATTGGTTAGGTTTAATACCTTTGCTTTTAAATCACTAAAGTTAAACCTCTTAAGCAGGTTCGAAATGTTCACAACATGAATAAAGGTGTTCTACCTCTTAATGAAATATAAAAAAGCCCTGTTAAATTGCTTTAACAAGGCTTTTATTTGAGTTAAGACTTTGTAGTTAACGCACCAAAATGCGCGTTATAAAAGCAAAACTCTATCTAGTTAGCTAGTTCAAGTACTGTAGTACCTTCAGCTTCGCCTTCAGCATTATAGTAAGTTACCGCACCCATATAAACTGTACCAGGTGTTAAACCACGTGATGAAACAGTTGTGTAGTTATAACGGCCTTTAATAGCTCTAGTGCTAGAGCTAATGCGAGTTGAGCTATCAGCTGTGTCAGCAATCCAGCCTAACATAGTGTAGTCAGTATCTGTTGCGCTGTTTAAATTTTGACCGTGAACAAAGATAATATATAAAGTACCCACTGCGCCATCATTAGCAGCAAGAGGGTTAGTTAAAATAATATCTTCATTTGAATCAATTTCCATCGCTGTGGTAACTGCTGCACAGCTCCACTCAACACAACGGTACATGTGCATGTCTAAGTTAGCGCCATCTGCAGCAACTAAACTGTCACGTAAACTAAAACGAGCAACTTTAGTGCCTTCTGGAACTGTAAAGCCGTGGAAACCTAAACCTGCTTCGTTAAATGCATAGGTACCATCAGCGTCAGCAGTTACATTGCCAGCAGAGCCAAACGGTGCAACTAAACCAGTGTAATCAGTTGAAGTTGTACCTGTATATAGCATTTTAACAGGGAAGCGGTAACGACCACGTTTCATTTGACCTGAAACTTGAGCTGGAACTTCAATGTTAACCGGTGAAACTGCTTTAATTGCTAGAGGCAAACGTACTGAGTGACCAGCACTGTCAGTCCAAGTTATTGCACCAAATTTCCAAGCATTAGTTTCAGTAGCTTCAGTAGAGCTTATTGTAACAGCAAAGCTAGCTTTGCCATTTTCACCAGCAACATCTAATGTTGAAGCTTCAGTCTCAACGCCTTCAGCATCAAATGTTTGCACACTAACGTCAAAACCTTCAGGCGCTTCAATTGTTACAGAGTAAGAAGAGGCGATAGGTGTTGCATTAGAAACAGTTCTAAAGATTGTTTCCGTTTCAAGTAACTCGGCAATAGCAATAGATGGAAGGTTTAATTGACTTGCATCAGTAGTAAAACCATCAGTAGCTAATTGAGCACAAGTAGTATCGTAACCAGAAACGAATGCTTCTTTGTCTTGACCACAAAGGAATCCAAGGTAATCAGCAATGTTTGTATCAAACAATAAACCTGGGTCTAAAGCTGAAACTGGAGCAGCATGACCAGAACCAAAATCAAACGGGTCTGCTGGTGTAGCACCGTCTTCTTTAGTTAAGTTTTGACGCGCAGTTGTCATCAATGCTGATTTAATTTGAGCAGGAGTCCAAGAGCTATTAGACTCTTTGAATAATGCTGCCATACCTGCAATGTGTGGGCTAGACATAGAAGTGCCTTGAAGATACTTAAAGTTTTCGCCTTGTGCGCCATTTAATGGAGCAGGAGTGGTTGCCGCTAATATTCTAACACCAGGTGCAGTAATATCAGGTTTGATAATATCGTAAGTGTTTAAGTTCGGTCCACGTGACGAGAACGTTGCTATAGTATTACCAACTTCTACAGATTCACCTGAAGCAGCATTGTCAGTGAATACCACTGCCGTGCTTTCAGCAAGAATACTTGCTGTTAACGCTTGACCATCGGCAAAAGAAACCATTGAACCGGTAATAGTAACCGCTGGATCTTCTCCGCCCATACCAAATGGTGAAGTACCATCATAGGTATAAACTACAACACCAACAGCACCAGCATTTTGTGCATTCATGAATTTTTCAGTGAAAGCACAAGAACCACGTGCGATAAGTGCAACTTTACCAGCTAATTCTTCAGGATTAGTTAATGGTGCAGAATCACAAGCTTCAACAGGTTCAGCTAAGGCAAGTTCACCAGCTAAACCAGCCACTGCAGGTGAAAATCCAGCAGGAACAGACATAAAAGCTGAACCAGTTAAAGAACCACTAGTTACTTCTAGTGCTTTACCAATAACAGTTGAGGTACCGTTGTAAGTAGAGGCAGCTACGCTTGTTACCCATGGAGCAGGAGTACCAATAGTTTCGATATCTGGACCATCGTTACCTGCTGATACTGAAACGAATACACCAGCGGCTGCAGCATTTAACATAGCAGCAGTAGATGGAATAGTTAAATCTGTTCTGCTACCACCAATTGAGTAGTTAATTACATCTACGCCATCGGTTACTGCAGCATCGATAGCCGCCATAGTATCGCCATAGAAACAACCACGTTCTTTATTGCCTTCAGGGCTAACATAGTCGCTGTTCCAACATGCTTTATAAGCAGCGATACGAGCACGAGGAGCTATGCCACTTACAGTGCCAGCTGCGAAACCAGAAAGATCAGCCGCAACATTTTCGTTACCACCTGCGGTACCTGCTGTATGACTACCATGACCATCAGCATCACGTGGAGAATCAAATTCACCTAATTCATACTGAATTGCATATGTTGAGCTGAAGCTATCGCCAAAATAACGAGCACCGATAAGCTTGTTGTTACATGAGAATGCTTCATCTGTACCTGTATCACAAGCACCTTGCCAACCTAAGTCAGCTGGATCTGAATAAGAGCCGTCATCAGCAAAACTTGGGTTTTCAGGCCAAATACCAGTATCAATAATACCGATAATGACACCTTCACCTTTAATATCCATAGTGTGCTGACCAGTTGGACCGGTCAAACCAAGAAATTCAGGGGTATTTGCAGTAGTGACTATTTGTAATTTGTCTTCCCAAACACCAATAACGTCAGGATGTGCTTCTAACTGCTGCTTTTGAGCAGGATTAAGTTTAGCGGTAAATCCATTGTAGGTATGTTTGAAAGAATGCAATATTTCAATTGAACCGATAGAGCCAGCAACTGCTTGTTGTTTCTTTTCCATTGCTTCTGTGTAAGCAGTCATTGCAGGCGTGTAAGCGTTATAGTTATTACCTGTATTAGCGACTAATTGATTGCTAGGTAAAAGTTCTCCAATATTTTGAGCTTGGGTAATTGCAGTATTACCTTTTAGCTGAACAATGAAATTAGTTGCTTGTGTACTATTACTACTTAATTCATTACCGACTAATTTTAATTGACTAGTATCGACAGTAACTTCGTTAGCAACAGCAGCGTTAGAGGCAGCAGCTGTAAATGCTAAAGTAATAAGACTCCCAATTATGGATTTCTTGAAATGCATGTTTATCTCCGATTTATTGTTATATCTTCGCTGTGCATATTTATTACACTTTCTTTATCTTCATTTACAAAAGCAAAATGAAAAATAGCGAGTATCATCTATAAGCAATAATAATGCCTTTGTTGCATAGATGTTAAATATTGGTGTTTTATGTACGCTACGAGTGGATTTATGTGGCGTATGACGTTATCGGTATGTTAATTATGTAAAATTTATTTACATAATAATCCAGTTAAAGTGAAAGTATAGTCAGATACATGTCGTGTATATTGTATTCAATATGTTCATGTGGTTGTATATATGGTGGTTTATATGCTTTTATGATTGATGGGTTGTTATGCAGTGAGTTGTAAAGAAAGCTGACAGCTGTGATTGAAAGTTATGTTTCGTATGATTTATAAGCGAACAAACATTAAATGATAAAAAAATGAAAATAAGGCTTGAACATAAGTGAACTCTCTCTATAATGCGCTCCAGTTCCAAGGGGTTCACGCAAATTGAATCATCAAAGGGCTGTTTTGATAAGTTATCTCTTAGCTTTTTAAGTGAAATGGTTAACTTAACGTGTCTTTTTAAAGTGATTTAAAATAAACGTTGACATCAAAACTCGGAAGCGTATGATACGCATCCTGCTTCGGGGCAACAGCAACGAGCAACACTGATAACCACACGGTTTTCAGTTCAGATAAAGAGCGAATGCGACTCTTATCTAGGTTTCAATAGAGACCTTTTCTTTAACAATTAGTTATCATGCAATTTGTGTGAGCACTCACATTACTGTTGTTTTACATAGTTCTTCTTCGGAAGAACAAAAAAACGCTTAATGAATGATGTTCATGCAAATAAATATAGTTACTTAACTTCGGTTAGGTAGCGACTATGTAATGCGCTATTTATGTTTCTTTTATTAGTAATGTAGATAGCACGACAGAATTCATTGAGCAGATGTTCACTTCGGTGACATCACAAACGATTTTTAATTGAAGAGTTTGATCATGGCTCAGATTGAACGCTGGCGGCAGGCTTAACACATGCAAGTCGA
>Ga0209292_1000821_pt1 | contig 39860 bp, 33 predicted proteins | sample GOMGulsemesocosm_2_FD_184634 | JGI IMG/M metagenome (GOLD analysis project Ga0209292, IMG submission 184634) | Methane-oxidizing microbial communities from mesocosms in the Gulf of Mexico - GOM9C Gulf of Mexico (SPAdes) (version 2) | ecosystem: Environmental > Aquatic > Marine > Cold seeps...
TTCAAAGTGAGGGCATAGCCGATGATTTTGGGGTTTATGCGCAACCTGATGATTTTTATTCTGAATTTGGTAGTAATCTTTCTGGTCTAAAAAAACTATTTTTCCGTTACATAGCACGTCACTTAATGAACTTAAATGTAAATAGAATTCGTAGTAATGGAATTAATAAAGGCATAATCAAATAGAGTTTATACTCAAACTGACATGTATTTGCCATTTAATTGTCATATATATCCTTTAACCTTTTATGAAAATATTACTTAAATATATATTCTACAAAAGGTTTTAAGACATGAACAAAAGTATGTTAGCTTTAGCAGTTTCAACTGTGTTGTTGGCAGGTTGCAGTGGTGATGACAAAACTATTGAAGTGATAAAGGAAGTTGAAGTAATAAAAGAAGTACCCCGTATTGAAATAACTAAAGTTAAAAACGTTATTTTAATGATTGGTGATGGTATGGGGGCACAACAAGTTGGTTTATTAGAAGACTATGCACGTCGTGCACCGCAATCTACTTACAATTCTAAAAACAATACAACTGCATTATCTAAATTCGCTAATGCTGGTCAAATGGGTTTATCTCTTAATGCACCTCATGGTGAGTCAGGTAGTTTAGTTGTTGATTCAGCATGTTCTGCTACACAATTAGCTACAGGGTTAGCTGCTGGTTCAGAAATGATAGGCTTAGATATCAATGGCAATAAAGTCCAAACGATATTAGAAAAAGCAAAAGCTATGGGCAAAGCGACTGGTTTAGTTTCCGATACGCGAATCACGCATGCTACACCTGCAGCATTTGCATCTCATCAACCACATAGATCACAAGAAGCTGAGATTGCAGTCGAATTAGTCAGTTCAGGTAATGTAGATGTATTACTCTCAGGTGGTGCCCGTGTATTTTTACCGTCAGATATAAAAACAGACGAAATTGACCGTGCTGCAATGGCTGCATTAGGTTTACCATTAAATACTTATAAAAAATCTAAACGTAGCGATGATAGAAATATTATTTTAGAAGCTAAAAATGAACATGGTTATAACTTAGCTTTTGATGGTGAGCAATTAGCTGAGGTTAACGGTGACAAACTACTTGGCTTATTTGCAAACTCAGGTATGGCAGATGGTATAGCTTATTCCGCATGTAAAAAGTCGAATAATTGTACTCAACCATCATTAAGTGAAATGACTTTAAAAGCGCTAGATATTTTATCACAAGATGAAGATGGCTTTTTCTTAATGATTGAAGGTGGGCAAATTGACTGGGCTGGTCATGTTAATGATGCTGGTTGGATGCTACATGAGTTACTTAAATTTGATGAAGCGGTTGATGCTGTGTATGAATGGGTAAAAGACAGAGAAGATACCTTGGTCATTGTAACTGCAGATCATGAAACGGGCAGCTTTGGCTTTAGCTATTCTCGTAAAGATATTCCTCAAGCTCAAACACTTTCAGGTGATGGTATGCAAGGAAAAGATTATAAACCAAACTTTAATTTTGGAGCATTAAACAAGCTTGACAGATTACATGCACAAACAGGTACATTTTATGACATGATGAACCAAGTTGATTCTGATTGGAACTTTAGTAATGCGACTGGTGAGCAGTGGGCACAAGCTATCAATAATTTTAGCGATTTTAAAGTGACAGCCGAGCAATCAGTACATATATCTGACCTTGAAGAAAATGAATATTATGTGGCTGATCATAAATATCTATCTGCAGCTGAATTTCCAAAAATAAATGATTTTAAAGAATTTTATGTATACGGAAATGAACTTCATGCTAATTTAATTGGCCGTACTTTAGGCGCAGACCAAAATACAGTTTGGGGCACTGGTACTCATACCGCAGCACCAGTTCCTGTTTACGCCTTTGGCCCAGAAGGTGTCACTAAACAGTTCTCCACTATGCAACATCATGTAGATTTAGGTCAAAAAATGATGAATGCGTTTTCCCAAGAATAAAACTGCAATTAAATAAATTAGAATAAAGCTTAGCGCAAAGCTAAGCTTTAACCAATTTTCAAGGCTTTATAATAACTAAGTAGCTCTTCTGTGTAGGGTTTTGTGCGGTATTTATAGAGCCGATTTAATAAACTGGCTTTAATTTTCTCACTACTAGATGAAGTTAAGACGTTATCAAAATGTACTTTCGCTTTTTCTACTTTTCCTTGTAATAGCATATAAATACCGAGATCAATTCTTGCTTCACTATTTTCAGGGTAAACTAAAATAAGTTTTGTCAGCACATCACATGCTAACTTTAAATCTTGCTGTTCTTTATAACATTTTGAAAGGTGATACCAAGCTGACATTCTTCTAGGTTCAATTTCTAAAGCTTTACTATACGAGTTTATTGCGCGTTCAAAATTTTTCAGTGCTTGTTGTACTCTCGCTATATTTTCCCAGTGAAATGCTGTTTCTTTAATTATATTTGCTTTTAATAAATAATTTAACGCATGTTCATAAAAACCTAATTTAAAATGTAGCATAGCCACATTATTTAGATTTTTATAATCGTTATTATCTTTATTTATTAATTTTCTCCCTATTCTTACCGCTTTATAAAACTCACCTTTTTCCCATGCGGCTTCAAAAAGAATATTTAATTTCTGTTTACTGGCAAAAAGCATTTCGAACATAGTGTTTTTCTTGTTAATATCATCCTATTTAGTTTTGATTTTAGACTAAGAAAAACACCCTGTGACTATTTCATAAAAGATTCATAATAATGAATTAATTTAGTAACGACGCTAATTAACTTGTCGCAATACTTCTTTAATTTCATCTCGAGAGCTTAAGATGTGCTGTTTCAATATTTTAACTGCTAGTTCACTGTCTCTATTAATACAGGCATTTAAAATATCTTTATGATCAGACCCGACCTTTACAACACCGCCTAAACTATTAATATGCATTCGGACATATCTTTCAGCTTTTGTGTTAAGAATATTCACCAGCTCTTGTGTTTGCGGCAAGTCTGCTGCTGAATATAGACATGTATGATAGTCAGTATTTAAATCACACCAAATTTTAGGTGCATTATTTAATTTAAGTGCGTTATCTAAAGTGTCTAATATAAAACCTGCTTGAGTCAATTTTTCTTCAGTTAAATTTACAATCGAGCTTTCTAATAATTGCGCTTCTAATGTTGCCCTTAATAGAAACAACTCATCAACTTGCTCTAAATTAAACTCAGTTACAATGGCACCTTTATTTGCTTTAAAAGTAATTAACCCTTCACCTTCTAATGATAAAAGCGCCTCTCTAACAGGGATTTGACTAACACTAAGCTCTTTTGCCAACGCTGCTTGGCGAATATGTGTACCCACAGGAATTTCACCACTGAGTATCTTTTCTTTTACCGACTCTGTGACTAACTGAGTCAGGGTTTTATATTCCATTTTTTTTACTGCTGACATTGGTCTTCCTAAATCAGTTATAAATTATTACTTGCTTCATTTAATGATAACAATTCTTTATCATTGTTATTGATATTTTTTATGTTTATGTAATATAAATCGTCATAAACGCTAAATCTTTGTGAGAAATTCATTGATTGCCAAGTATTTGAAGCTGTCACTATTACTTTTTTACCATCAATATTAATTGCTATAGGCATTTCAAAACCGGCTACATTGGATTTAAAACGATAATTAAAGCTATTATTTAATGTTTTAATTTCTAATGTTGGCAATTCATTAAAATATAAATATTGATCAAATATTTTTTCAAAGTCGTAATCAAAATAGGCATTAAAAAAATTCAGCACGTCTGTCGTATAAAAGTTTTGTTTTTTAAACTGTGTTGTATATTGCTTTACACCCGCCCACCACTTTTTATCATCATTAATAACGTGTCTTAAAGTATTAATAAATAATGCGCCTTTAAAATAAATATCGGATGTTGGCCAATGACTCACTGATGGTGGGCCAATGAGAGGATAAGTATTATCAACTTTATTTTTGTAGCCATTAATATATTTTATGGCATCTTGATAACCAAATTGGTCTTCTACATATACTGCTTCAGCATAAGTACACCAGCCTTCATGTATCCATGAATCTGAAAAATCATTGCTCGTTAAGCTGTTGCCAAACCACTCGTGCCCTGTTTCATGAATAATAATAAAATCAAACTTTAAACTAATACCAACACCAGTCCAATCACGACCTGTACCTCTGCCAATCCCACCTATATAACCATTTTCAAAGCCATTACCATAAGTTACGGCACTTTGATGCTCCATACCTGAGTAAGGTGATTGAATTAATTTATATCCATCTTCAATAAATGGATATTCCCCAAAGTATTTTTGATATGTCACCATCATAGGTTTTGCTTGTTTAAACTGTTTCTTAGCTTTGTCTAAATCTTGTTCTAGTACATAATAATCGAGGGTTAAGTTATCTAGTGTCTCTCCAAAATGAACGTAATTTCCGATATTAAGTGAAACGCTGTAATTATTAATCGGGTTGTTTGTAAGCCATACATATTCAGTAAAACCATCTCCCAATATACGAGTATTAATTAAACGACCATTTGATATATCCATTAGATCTGATGGTACTGAAATACGCATTACCATTTTATCAACTTCATCTCTTTGTTGATCTTTAGTTGGCCACCAAACCATTGAACCCGATCCCTGACAAGCCGTATTGATCCAATGCTTTCCTAAGTTATCTTTTTGAAAAGTAAAACAGCCAAAACGCCCAGTAGTTGCAGGGTAACCAGAATAATGAAAATCTATTTCTTCAATTTCATTCGCTTTTAATGGTTTATCGAAATGTATGTATACTGCATTAGAATCTCGGGTATATTTTAATGGGATTTTGTTATGTAAAATCTTATTAATATTTAAGTTTTCATATAAATCGATTTGAATAGTTGAATCATCTTTAAGCATTTTAAATCGTATTTTATTATTGCCCGAAATATACTTTTTTTCAGGTTCAACTTTTATAGTTAAGTCGTAACTTAATAAATCATTATTAGATCTGTATTTGGAATACTCCCCCCACAGCATATTCTCTTTTGTATGAACAAGTTGCTGCTCTGCTTTGAGCAAGTTTTTATTATAATTCAGCACTATTGCTGCTGATTTTAATTGTGATAGTTTAATTATTTTTGGTTCATGGTACTTTGCTTTTATTTGAATCTCATCACTATCAGGTTCAGCTAGAGTCACTTTTCCGAAAAAATCAGTACGACTAGCAACATGGTTTTTAATGTCATATACAACAGCACCTTCAATTGGATGTCTGTTTTCTGAGCTTAAGATTCTTAAGTCTTGAGCTAAAGCATTTTTCACCAAAGCTAAATTTAAAAAGATAAATAAAATCACTTTTTTATTTAATATCATGTTTTTACTCTATATTTTATATTTAAAATTACTTTTCAATCCAAATTTTGGTCGCAAGAAGCCAGCGCCTTGATATTACCAAGGCGTTTAGAATGAAAAATTGATTAGTTAATTAACTGAGAATTCCCGAAATAAATACGATTGATATTGCAATAGGTGCGACAAATCGAATTAAAAACAGCCAAATTGAAAAGCCAAAGTCACTTAGTCCTAGCTCATTTTTCATGACACAAAGCGGTAATCTCCAGCCCACAAAAATAGCAGTCAGTAATCCTCCAATCGGCAACAATATGCTTGCAGAGATATAATCTAAATTGTCAAAAATCGTTTTGCCTTCTAATAAACTGATAAATTCAAATGGATGAAAGTCTTTTAGTACATTTAATGACAATATTGAGCTAATACCTAAAAACCACATTACACCCCCGCTTACTACGGTTGCTCTTTTTCGAGTTAATTTAAAATGCTCTTGTACCCAAGCAACGACTGGTTCAAAGTTACCGATACAAGAAGTTAAAGCGGCGGCTATTAATAATAAGAAAAAGATCCCACTGAATAATTGCCCACCAGGTAAATCACTTAATGCAATCGGCAGTACTTGAAATACTAATCCGGCACCCGCATCGGGTGCCATGCCATTGGCAAAAACTAAAGGGAAAATAGCAAAACCAGCTAGCATAGCGACAAAAGTATCAGCAAAAACAACTATAAAAGAGTTTTGTCCGATAGATGAGTCTTTATCTAAATACGATCCATAAGTGACCATAACCGCCATGGCAATGCCGATAGAGAAAAATGCCTGACCTAAAGCGAGTAAGAAAGTTTCTCCTGTTATTTGACTAAAATCAGGTGTTAGTAAGAAATCTACAGCTGCTGCCATATCTCCAACAAAACTTGAATATATAACCATTATCAGCATGCAAACAAATAATGAAGGCATTAATATACTGACCGCCTTTTCAATACCACTTTGTATTCCCCGTGAATTAACAAAAATAGTAATTGCAACCACGACAGTGTGCCAAAAAACTAAACGAATGGGATCAGACATCAAATCATCAAATATGCCTTGTGATTTATCCGCGGTCATATCTGTAAAGGTGCCAGACACGGCCATTACAAAGTAATCCATTGTCCAACCCGTTATAACTGTATATGTCAGCATCATCATAAATACGGCTAAAATTGCCATGCCACCAACACCTGACCATTTAGAAGAAACATTATTTTCAATGGCAACTTGTTTAAAACTCCCCATAGCAGAAGCTGCATTTTTAGCATTACGACCAATCGCCCATTCTGCCATTACCAAAGGAACACCGATGCAAAGCGCGCAGGCAAGGTAAACTAAAATAAATGCTGCTCCGCCATTTTCACCAGCAACGTAAGGGAAACGCCAAATGTTGCCTAAGCCAACAGAAAAACCGATTGAAGCCATTAAAAAAGTTAACCTGGAAGACCAGTTTTCAATTTTTACTTTCCCTGCACTTACTGCCATTTTTCAACTCCTGAAATATTATTTTTATTTATTTTTCTATTTTAAATAAATATCAAATATATTTTATCCAATTTAGTGTGTTGGTCATAAGTTACGAGTTTTTAGGCATCAACTCACTATTTTATGTCACCAATGAAATTGCAATTTAAAAATCCATAACACCCTGAATCAAATGACTTTTACTTTTAATTTCAATTCTAAAATTAATTTAAATTCTCACTTGACCACGCGTGCATATTGTATACATTAATAGTGTATTCACCAATTCAGAAACAAAAATATTTGGTCAATATTTCAGAAAAAGTGTAAATAAAAATAATATACAAGGATAAGAAAAATGATTATTCAATATTTAATAACGAGATTTGAAGATATAAACCTTAATAAAACTTGCTTCTCATTAGGCGCTATTTCAGCAGCGATTATGGCGAGTTCGAGTTTTGCTGCTACAAATATAGGACCACCTACACCCGATTCAATTAATACTTTGAGTAAACCTAGCTCTCATGTGCATCAAAAAATATCACCTAAGCTGTCTAAAACGCAGATGGCAGCAGGTGATAATATTTTACGTTATAACTATAACTGTGGCAGTAAAATATCGATTAGGTCTGAGTCGTATATTAGCTCAGTAAATTTACAAGCTGTATGTGATGAACTGGTAACTGAAGAAACTAGATTTCATAATTTAATGAAAACAAATAACCAACCCATTTCTGGTGATAACAGCATAACAGTAGAGGTCAACGCTTTTAAAGATTATGCGTCTTATCAATATAATGCAGCACAAATCTTTGGTATTGATACCAATAATGGCGGAATGTATTTAGAAGGTGATCCAAGTGTGCCCGGTAATAAAGCCCGTTACGTCACTTATATTACAGATGATGGTGATAGTTGGTGGATCATGAACTTGTCTCATGAATTTAATCATTACTTAGACGGTCGCTACAACATGCAAGGCAACTTTGCCACCTATATGGAAAGTTCTAATAATGTTGTTTTTTGGCTCGAGGGTTCTGCTGAATATGTCGCTTGGGTTGACTGGCCTTATGATTATATCCGTACCTTAGCTGGCACTGCTGCAATGAGTTTATCAGATGTCATTAATACAACCTATGAACATGATACTGGACGTATTTATCAATGGGGTTATTTAGGAGTCGCCTTTTTGTTTGAAAGACATCCAGAAGCCCTTGATATAATTCTTGAAAACTTTAGATCGGGTAATTACAGTGCATACAATAACTATATTCAAAACTTTGCCTATCAAAATAACAGTGAATGGTATGAGTGGTTAGGCTGTACAACAAATTACCATGATAGTGCAAATAAAGAGTGTTGGGATCATACACCAACAGATGGTGGTGGCACTGGAGGTGGTAATTCAGGTGACTTAGAAGTAGATGCATCTTGTAGTAGTTTAGGTCCCTACTCTGGTAGAAGTTCTAGTAAGACATCTATCAATATCACTAACTTAAGCAATCAACATCTAAAAATTCGATGGTTACAAACTGACGGTACCTTATATTCAAATGTATATGATATAGATTTTCAACCAGGGGAAGTATGGCAGTACAACTCCTATCTTGGTGATAAATGGGTTGTAACTGATAATGATGATAACTGTATAAAGCTTGTTACAACTGAATATAACGGCAGTTATACAGTTGGCACAAACGACCCTGTAATTGAAGATGTTGAACTTACAAAAAATATTAATACCTCAGTTAGCGATGTAAATGCAGGCATTAAGCAAGATTTTTATATTGATGTACCCGCAGGTGCCACCAATATTAGCTTTTCCACTATAGGTAACAATGGTGATGCTGACTTATATGTAAATAAAGGCAATAAAGCGTCTATTAATAATAACAGCTGTAAATCTGACTCGCCTGATAGTAATGAAACTTGTATCGCTGGTAATGGCGAAGGCACTTATTATGCACAAGTCATCGCTTCATCAGCTTTTTCCTCACTAAACATCATTGCTAATTACGAGTTATCAACTGGTACACTAGAACCTGACGCATCTTGTAATTTAGAAGGTCAAGCATATACTCGTAATGGAAGCCAAACTCAATTTACAATCAACAATAATAGTAATACAGATCTAAAAATTCAGTGGCTACAAGCTGATGGCTCACGCTATAGCAAGATATATAATGACAATTTTTCAGCTGGCGATAGTTGGACCAGAAGTAGCTATACTGGTGACCGATGGATTGTAACTGATCAAGCTGGTCAGTGTATGAAAGTGATCACAGCTCAAGCTAATGGTAACTACAATATGATTGATGATGACACTGGCGGTGGTGATAATGGAGGAGGTAATACGACATTAGGTTGTGCCGGCGGAATTAAAACATACCCAAGTAATTGGCCAAATAGCTGGTATTACCAACGCTTATGTACTTCTGGTACTGGAATTCCAATAATCACGGCAGCTATTGCTTCAAATGAATCTCTTGAACGAACTGCCTATTTACTAGATGGCATTATGCAAACGGTTGATAGCCGTGTAGTGCCTAAAATGGTTGCCAATGGTTTTCGCCATGGCGTATTGGGACGTTACCCTTATGAGTTAACAACTCAAATGCCGGAATATAGCCATTTAGATTCTGGATTTTGGGATGAACGTGCCCGAGGCTTAGGTGGTATGCCCTCTGTACCGCTAGGTTCAAGTGCTGAAGAAAATGCCATGTGTTATTCAGATGATCGTTACTTAGGTGAGGATATCACTATCCATGAATATGCACATTCATTGCATTTACTAGGGTTAGATTATGTTTTCCCTGGGTTTAGTACACAACTCCAGTCTGCTTATTCAAATGCCAGATACTACAATTTGTGGGGTTCAGGTCATTATGCAATGACTGATTATAAAGAATACTGGGCCGAAGGTGTTCAAAGTTACTTTAATGCCAATATGGGAGGAGGACCAAACACACGTGCGACACTTCAAAACCAAGATCCTACCTTATACGGTATTATTTATGGTATTTTTGGTGATAATTCATTTTATCGTACTTGTCCTTAATTAGATTTATCCATATTTAAAACTATATACAGGACTGATTTTCAGTCCTGTATATTTACTTCATCACAAAATACTCTTCATCTAAAAGCAAAAGCAAAGCTATTACAGTGTGTAATAAGTACAATGGATGACAATTATGGTTATCAAAACATTAAAGGCTATGATACAGAGGATAAATACCTTAGTTATGCAATCCGAGATCACTGGTGAATTAAAGCGTAACAAGGTTTCAACTTTCCCCCTGAATATAAAGTCTCCCACTACCTACTGAATAACAATAATATAATTTCACAACTGTAGGTCTAGTCGTTTAGTAGATAAGGTTGTTACTACAGATAATGAGAGTTATTTTTTGCAGGAAAACTTTAAAATATCAATTCATATTACAATATGACGTTAAATTTTATTATAAATTAGTACAATGCAATAACATGTTATTAGATTGAAGTTATAGCAGGCTTTATGTCAAATACGCACTTCTCCTAATTCCTGATTAGTTTCAAGAGTCGCCGATAAATTTATACTATATTAAAGTTATTTATCCTCAGCCACTTCAACCAGGAAGGATGAAATGCCTTTTATTAGAATTACTTTATTCGAAAAGCATATTTTTTTTGGTTAACATCAAGTCTAGATAATCTTAGTTTTATAGAGACTCGTGGCATTAAAGGTCAATTGAGTATTTTAAATTGTGCTAAAAAACCTTTTTTTATCTTAGTTAAATTTATATAAAGCAGATTTTTCGAGTGAAATTACTAAAAAATCGTTTTCAAACTGCGTTTTTTTAGTTTTTTTTCAATTTTTTTTCAATTTTTTGTATTTTATTAGCTCTTATGCTGTTGTAGATATTTTCTGATTGTATAAATAGTGTTAGAATATGCGCAACTAAATATATAGGTAAATTAAATTTTGCAACAAGAAGAACTTCACGAGCAATTGCTCACTGACATGGCACAATGTGCATTAATGGCTCTAGCGATTGAACAACAAACTGGTAAGTGTGGCTTTGGTCCAACTTCAGAACATAATTTTTTGAGTAAATGGTTAACTGCTGCGTATAAACAAAAACGCTTTGCAAAAGAGACAGCACCTACACTTCAAGCTCTTACTCAAATGGCTAAAGAAAAAGGTCAGTTTGCTGGACTAAAAGCTAATTTAATTAAATTAAGCAATCCAGAAGAAAAAACTGAATCAGATTCGGAATCGGATTCAGATACTCCTACTGATTCAGCATCAAGCTAAATTTGTTTTTAAAAACAGCATGTGGCTAACTAATTAACCACATGCTTGTTTTCGACTAGTTTCATCTCAATGTAATCTTCAGATTTAACATCTTTGTATTTAATCATTTTAAATACGGACGATGATCTATAATTTCATATTTTTTAATCAACTCTTTTATTAATTTCTTATTACTTTGTAAAAATTGATTGAACTCATTAATTTCTTTTGCATGTTTTATTGTTGATAAATGGTAATCGTAAACATCATAACGGTAACGCGTATCAATTAATACAGACTCTAGAGACGCCCCTAGTTGTTTCAAGTAATGATTTATGACACTCGGTTCAATATCTATTCCATCGACACCCTTATTTAAAAGTTGCCTTACTAATATTGTGGTAGATGTATCTTCAAATAGCGTTACTTCACTATTTTTTATTTGTTTTATCCAAGTCGTTGGATAAAATCCCCAAAGAGTACCAATAGATTTAAATTCGGTTTGTTTTTTTTCTAAAAAAGATCTTAATACTGTAGTACCCGCGACAAGTTTTATCGTTGAATCGCTAAATTTAAAATTTTTCCTTATTGCTTGATTCGGATACCACCGAGCGTTATCTGGATATTTAAAATCTATTTTTTTCTCTATCAGCCATCTTTCAAAACGCTTAATAGGTAATGGTAAATAAGTAAACTTATAACCTTTCGATATAGCGAATGTATCAAGTAATTCTCTAGAAAAAGTATTTCTATCAGTTTTGAAGTCAAATAATGGGAAGTAAGATACATCTTCAACACCTATAATAAACTCCTTTGAAGATGCCTTAAGATAAGTATGATGTGACATGCAAAACGTAACGATAAGAAAACGCCAAAAAATTGAATTGATATGTCGATATATTTTAATTTGGGAACCTGATTCTTAAAGCAATAAATTGAGGGTCATTATTACATTAAACAAGCTAAAAATCACATCAAGTAAAAACACTTTAATTTCAACAAATTAAATAATCAAGTATAGATAGTACTTAGTTTTCAGCTTATGTTTCTGCACTCAAACTTCTAAATAAGTGAGCGAAACTACGACTTATTGCCAGTGGTTCATTTAATTCTTTCATATAAGCATTCATTTGCTCACAATCTGTAGTTTGAACATAATCTAAGCTTTTAATGTTAAGTACAGTACTTCGATGAACTTGCCAAAAAACCTCTGGATTAAGTTGGTCACATAAATTTTTAAGTGGCATTCTGACTAATGCCTCTCTTTCTTTGGTAAGTACTTTTACATAACGACCACTGGCTTTAAAACAAATAATGTCTTCAACTGGGATCAGCCAAAACTTATTACCTATTTGAATTTTTAACCGTGTTAAAAATGCATCTTTTGGTGAGTTTATAGTTTTTAATGCTTGTTTAATATCCACTGGTGTAGAGGCGAGTCTGACATTGAGGCGCTCTATACATTCTTGTAATCTTTTATCTGAATAAGGTTTGAGTAAGTAATCTATCGCACCAGTTTCAAACGCTTGTATTGCGTATTGATCATAAGCCGTAATAAAAACAATATGGCATTTATGCTTTGTTAATTGAGCAACTTCTATACCGGTTAAATCACCCATTTGAATATCAAGAAAAGCAATATCAGGTTTATCTTTATTTATTGAGGCTAAGGCATCATCGCCATTTTCTACCGAGGATATAATACAGGCTTCAGGCCAATATTTGCTTAATTTATTGTTTAGGTTTTTCCGTAAAAACTCTTCATCTTCTGCAATTAAAATTTTAACCATTGCTTGGTACCTCTAAGTGAGCCGTGGTGAATTCGTTAGTTTTACAGTTAATTGTAAACTTGCCACTAGTGCCATAAGTCACTTTCATTCGTTCTAGTAAATTAGAAATTCCTGTACCATAAGTGTCGTTCTTTAACAGCCCTATATTATCCGTAACAGACACTTGTAACATCTGTTTAGGTCCTAATTTAGCTTTGATATAAAGCTTACCTTTGCCATTATTTTTTTCAATAGCATGTTTTATTGCATTTTCGACAAGGGTTAATAGTGACATAGGTAAAATTGGCTTGTTTAACAAGCATTTAGGGATATCAATTTCATACTCTAATTTACTCGAAAAACGAATTTTTTGTATATTTAGATATCTAACAATCATCTCTTGCTCTTCTTCTAACTTTATAAATTTATGGCGATATTGATGAACTGTCGATCTTAAATATTCTGTTAATTCTTCTAATAAGTTTTTTGCTTTATCTGGATCTAAGTCTATTAAACTATGTAAATTAGCTAATGTATTATAGAAAAAATGGGGTTCAATTTGAGCTTGTAATAAATGTAGTTCCATTTCAATACGCTCTCTTTCTAAAGAGTGCTCCGCTATTTCTTGTTTTAATAATTGAAATTTAGGTTGAGATTCACGGCTTTGTATATACACAATAACCATGATTGCCCAAGCCGAAAATATCAAAGTAGACATAGAATATATGGTCGCTTGTAAAATAGGATGTAAAGAACTTTCATCCCATGTGTCTGTCGCGTAAATTATAGGAAAACTCACCGCAAATGCCAAAAAACCTATCATAGCAATCCGTGCAACCGACATTTTACTTCCCGGTCCTTTAGATAAGATTAAATATGAAAAAGCTAAAGAAAAACCCAGTATATTCATAACCTTAATATAGCCAAGTAATTCAGAAAAAAAGAACTCATAACTGCTTTCAACTACGGCTAGATGATAAACCGTCTTTAAAAATGCACAGGCGCAATTAATCGCAAATATAACAATAATATTATTAATCGTCATTAAAGAACCCAGTGTTTTTAATCTATAAATACTACTGTGCATACACTCTCTCATAATATTATTTTGCCAGCTTAAAAGCTGGCAATTATTAAAACATTTTATTTATTACGTTGTTAAATACTTTAAAAATTATACGAAACATTAAGCGTTGCATAACGACCAATCGTATCAAATAAACCTCCGGTATAACCTAGATGGTAACTTGCACCACCACGATTAGCCAATGGCAATTGTGGTGTACCTTTATCGAATAAGTTATTGATAGCGAGATTAAAGTTTATATTATCTGTATACCAATAATTTACACTTAAATCTGTATACCATACATTGCCTGTTTCATTTGGGTATCTATCTTCGCTTGTTGTTTCAAGGTCTGTTTTTTGGCTACCGATAAACCTTTGATTTAGAGTTGTTGAAAAACTATCGATTGAATACGTCATGTTTACATTACCACGCCATTGTGGATATGCCATCCCTCCAACAAAGTCGATTTCTTCAGTTGATTTATCTGACTGTAACTTACGCTCAAGCATTTTTGACCAAATAGTATTAAAACTTAAACTACCATAACTATCTAAATCTAAAGAGTAATTAGCAATAATATCTAAACCTTTTACACTATGTTTTGCAAGATTAAGCTGAGTCATTTCTACTAAATCAACAATGCCATCGGCTCTGCGAGTAACAAAACCACAAAATGGATTGTCAATTGAATCAGAATCAACACAAGATTGAACGATTGTGTTCATATCATAAGAGTTTATTTCACCACTTAAATCAACATGCCAATAATCTAATGTAATATCAAAGCCTTCTATCCAACGCGGATTGATTACAGCACCTAAAGTTAAAGTTTTTGCAACTTCAGATTCTAAATTTGGATTACCAGAAAAGTTCTGATTTGTATAAGTCCAGTATGGAATTGAATCAGAATCCACACCTAAAGCAGCACAATTTGAAACACGGTTTTGATTATCATCAACAAACCAGGCATTACATGGATCAATAAGCCACTCCCCGCCATAGTTTTCGGTTGCAAATACTTCATTTATATTGGGTGCTCTGGCTGCTTTTGCATAAGACGCTCTAAATTTAATATCATCAACAGGCTGCCACTCTGTACCTAAGTTCCAGCTAGTATTGCCTCCAGCTGTACTGTAATCAGCATACCTAATCGCACCTTCAACTGATAATGACTTTGCCATGAAACTATCTTGTAATAAAGGAATACGAATTTCAGTATAAATCTCTGTTACATTGTATTTTCCTTGAATCGGTTTAGTAACAGAATAGCCACCTCCTACTCCTGTTTGTGAAATTTGTGATGGAATATCTTCACTCGATTCTTTACGGTGCTCAATGCCTGACGCAAAACTAATAAAACCTGCAGGTAACTCAAAAAGATCACCACTCATATTTGCTGTCGCGATTGTTTGTTTGAGCTTTGCCCTACCAGTATGATTTGGCAGACTAACATAGTCGATCATTTCTTGAGTTAAAGGCTGGAATACATTAATTGGAACACAAGCAGAATCACATGTTGTCCACCATGCACCAACACCAGAGTCCCAGTTTTCTTGATATATTCCACCATGAGATGTGTTTGCACTTTTAGATTGACCATGCTGCAAGGATACACTCCATGTAAAGTCATTGAACATTTCCCCTTCAAGACTTGTCACTATTTGAAATAACTCATTATCCCAATCAGCACCACCAGAACCGAGCTCAGGAAAAAAACCAGCCCATTCTAAGCCATTACCAGTTCGTTCAACTTCTGCTTTTTGATCTGCTGTAAAAAATTCATAATCTATTGGTAAGTTGTTACCACCATATTCAGCATATGGACTCCAACGTTGCTGTGAACTTGCTTTTACATACTTAGTATCTACAAATAGATTTAGGTTATTGCCAATTTCTTGTTGTACGGTGACATTAAAGTTATATTTTTCAGAAGGGACAGTTAATAATTGATATTCATAATCCCCAAAATAATAATCGCCGCCATTAGTATATGCGCCAAAAAAACCTGCTTGCGCATCACCCATAATGCCACCAGGACCCATACCTGTCTCAGATTTTGACCCATCTGGATTTAGTTTGTATACCACACCATCTATAAAGAAATTCCGATCAGACTGATTCCAAAAACGATTATATTGCTGAACAGTTCTGTCAGGAATACCGGCTATATTTTCATCTGGATCATTAGGGTTTGGTCGATAAGCAATATCATTATCAACATAACTTCTATCATTGGCATTAATAGACTCAGTTTTATAATAACTAAAGTTTGCCACTACATTACCTGTCCCATTAAAAATATTAGTACCATGGGTAATATCAAACGCCATGCGTTTACCATCTCCCTCCCCTGATAGACCATAAGACACATTTGCTTTTGTACCATCGAATTTCTTTTTTAGAATAATATTCATAACACCAGCAACTGCATCGGCACCATAAATAGCCGATGCACCACCTGTCATTATTTCAACTCTATCAATTAACGGCATTGGAATAGTCGATATATCAACGGTTGTACTACCCGGAAATGATGGCACATGGCGACGGCCATTGACTAATACTAAAGTTCTTTCAGCACCTAGCCCTCTTAAGTTCTGGCTCGCCATACCTGCATTACCATTATGATTACTTGTTGTATCACCTAAATCTGGCACAATTATGGGTAACTTATTAAGTGCATCACTGATATTTAGCGCACCTGTTTTTCTTAACTCATCGCCAGATACTGAAACAACGGGTGTAACCGCCTCCATTTCCGTACGTTTTATTCGACTACCCGTTATTTCTATAACTTCAACATCATCCTCTAATTCAACTTCTTTTGCATTGCTTATATTTGAATAACTCAGTGACATAGTTGCGATTGCAATCAGTGATAATGTGCTTTTAAATCGTTTATTTTTAACTTTATTGTTTATCATGCTGCGAGGATCCCTTTTATATTTTTAGTTTGATGAATGCTTCACTTCATGTTCAGATAACCTAATTTTTTGTATACAAAAAAGATTAGGTGTCATCAATAATCTAAAAATGGTATTAAAGGGTTGTTATTTGGTATTAAAATAAATGTGAAATGAACCTGTGATTCTCAATTTAATATCTATGAATTAACTCGATATTTCACATATATTTCAAAGTGCTGTAGAGTACTTATTGCTGTAAATATTTAGCGTTGCCAGCTTAATCAATTAATAAAGGGATTTCATAATGATAAAAAAAATTATCCTAGGCTTATATATAATAATCGCATCTTTGCCTAATTTAGTACATGCGATGGATATTACTGCACTCAATAAAGTTGAGTCTTTAGAAGTTAAATCTAAAATATTTAAAAGTAATATTGAATATAATATCACCCTACCTGCCAGTTATTATCAAGATAAACATAAAGACAAAAAGTACTTTATTATTTTTGATTTACATCCTCGGAGTCAGCCATTTCTAGGTGGTTTACATGATTGGATGAGCCATAATGGTAGTTGGCCATGGTTGGAGTCTATCGTGGTGACACCATCAGATTATAATCCTGAGTTTGCAAAGCTATTCGATAAATTAGTCTCTGAACCTAGCAACCACAGTATCCTAGATTATTTTGAATCCGATTTACTAAACGCAATAGATATCAAATATCGTACAAATGGTTTTCGTATCTATAACGGCTTTATGAGTAATGGCGCATTTGGCTTATATACCTTGCTAAATCGACCTCAATTATTTAACGCATATATTATTTCAAGCCCTACTTTAGCTGATAATTTTGGCGCGATTAGCTCTGATGCTGATAATAAATTAAGTAAACTTGATGACACTTTAAGGTTTTTATATCTTTCAACAGGAAGGCATCGATATGAAAATGCCCATTTAACATCATTTAATTCTTTTGAAGAAGCGCTAAAGAAATCAGCTCCTAAATCCCTTGATTGGCAAACTAATATAGATACAAAGCATAATTATATGTCTCGCCCTATTATCTCAGTTATTAATGCAATAGAAGCCCTATTTGATGATATTCATACGGACCTTAAACCAGATTCCGAAATTTCAAAAAAAGGTGTTGATGCAATCATTAAACATTATGAAATGATTTCGAGTAAAAAATATGGATTTGAAGTCTCTGCGCAAGGTTCATTAAAATCACTGGCAAAATCGATATCTCAAGATAATCCTGAAAAAGCATTAATAATATATAAAAAAGTCGTCAGTCTTTATCCTCAATCTGCATATGCCCTTTCATCTCTTGCAAAAGCTTACGCTGACATAGGAGAAGTTGAAACAGCAGTTAGTTTTCAACATAAAGCTGTTGAGAAATCTAAAACAATGATTCAGTGGCATCAAAACAAGCACTTACAATATTTAAATGAATTTGAACAACAACTTAAGGAAGGTAGCGAATAGTGCTAAGTGAATCAGTTTAAATATCATTAAAAAGACTCGGCTAGTATTTAGCTGAGTCATATTTATTCAAACACCTTTATTACAGATAATCAACCAAACTTAAATTTTCTTTATTACATACTCGTATTACGGCATCTCTTTTTGCAAGACTTTTAAGATATCGTGAAAGATTGTCAAATGATAATGGTGGTTTTTTAAATTCATCAGCCCAAACAGCCAACATAAATAAAAAGTAGTCACACACTGTTATGCTGTCACCTACTAAATAATCTTTTCCTGCCAGCTCATTATCTAATAAGGCAAACATATCAGTGATACGTTGCTCTTGTATATTTACTATCGCGTTTATATCTGCTTCTTTATCGCTATGTTTTTCTGGGTAAAAATACAGCATCAGCTCAGCTTGAACAGTATTATTTAAATACATTAACCATTGGTAAAATTTAGGTCTATTTTTGTCACCTATTACTGGCATTAGAGATTTATCTGGGTTGCTATCACATAAATGTAAACATATAGCAGCACTTTCAAATATGGCAGAGCCATTATCTACTAATGTTGGTATTCGCCCTGTAGGATTTAATGCTAAGTAATCATCAGATTTATGCGCATTAGACTTTCTATCAACTAATTGTAATTTATAGTCAATGCCCATTTCTTCTAAAACAAAATGAGGAGCCATACTGGCGTTAAGTGGATAATAATAAAGTGTGTACATCTTATTCCCTTAATTGAATTGTTATATTTTCTCTATCATGGCCTTAATTTTCACCGCTTTTTCAAAGTGATCTAATTTGTGTGTCATTATCCACCAAGTTGCCGCTTCCATTAATAATTCGGGATCATCATTTTTATTTGCAAAAAATGCATAGAAAGATAAACCTACGTTATCACCTTTTTGTTCGATTTTTTTATTACAAATTGCTATTATTTTTTGTTTTAAAACTTCATTCATATAATCTTATGCCAATTATGTTCATATAAATCGAGTCAGATTTTATCAGTAAATACCATAACTGAATATGTTGTAAACATCCTAATTTGTAACAACTAATTTAACTATAGTTAGCGATAATAGTGTAATTTGTCCCTCTGATGGATTAGTGCTAAGCTCATAAGAACTCGAACTATTATCAGAACTATTGCTTTACATAACATAAATAGCAAAGCGTAGTCTTAAAGGAATTTATGATTTATACAACTACAGAAACAGTTCCAGGAAAAGAGATAGATCAAATATTGGGGGTCGTAACAGGCAATGTTGTTCAAGCAAAGCATATTGGCCGCGATATAATGGCAGGTTTAAAAAATATTGTTGGTGGCGAAATACGTGGTTATACGGAAATGTTAACTGAAGCCCGAGATATCGCAGTGCAACGTCTGGTACAAAACGCAACAGAAAAGGGAGCTGATGCCGTTGTTGGTATTCGTTTTACTACCAGTGCTATTATGGATGGTTCTTCAGAAATAATGGTTTTTGGCACTGCTGTTAAATTGAAAGCATAAATTTTGTCGGGCAGAGCATATGAATAAAATTAATATAGCTGAGAAATTTGGCTTATTCGATCAAGAGTGGACACCAAAGGTTATATCTCAATCGAATGGGCAATTAGTTAAAATAGCAAAAGGAAGTGGCGAATTAGTTTGGCATAAACATGATAATGAAGATGAACTCTTTATTGTATTTAAAGGACAATTAACCTTACAGTTAAGAGCTGAAAATATAATCCTTAACCCAGGTGAAATGTATGTGGTGCCTAAGGGTGTTGAGCATTGTCCAAAGGCACACCCAGATACCCACTTTATGATGATAGAGCCTGCAACAACCGCCCATACAGGCGAAAACTTAGGTGAAAGAACAGTTTCATCAGATGATCAAGAATGGATTTAATTCAAATTTAAAGGAGTGTGAGTGAAGCAGTCAATAATACATATCGCCTTAGTTGTAAAAGACTATGATGAAGCGATTGATTTTTATGTAAATAAACTAAAGTTTGATCTTATTGAAGATAGTTATCAACCAAAACAAGATAAACGTTGGGTTGTTGTATCTCCACCTGGTTCAAATGGTGTCACCATATTATTAGCGCGTGCATCTAACGAGAATCAAACTCAATTTGCAGGAAATCAAACTGGCGGACGTGTTTTTCTCTTTTTAAGTACAGATGATTTTTGGCGTGATTATAATCGCATGATTTCTGATGGCATTAAATTCATCAGAGAGCCACAAGAACAAGATTATGGTACCGTAGCTGTATTTGAAGATCTATATGGTAATTTATGGGATTTACTACAATTAAACCCAGAACATTTAATGGCTGATAGAATTCAATAAGATATCACTCAATTCATTTGCAGCACCTCCAGATATTAAAGGTCGATTAAGGCAGTCACCCTAATTAACCTTTAAGAAAAACTCCGTTAATTTTGTGGTTCATAAGAATTAAAATAATCCAATTGAATTTTATTCTTTAATGCTTTATGCCTAATCGCTTGCACCCTTTGTTTTGCTTTATCAGTACTATACCCATAATTTAATAGTATAAGAGCTGTGACTAACCCTGTTCTTCCGTACCCCCCTTTACAATGGATAGTGATACAACCTTTATTTTCAATAATACTTAAAATACTATTTAGGTGCTTTTGCCAGTAGACTTCAAATATTTCATCAGGTGCGCTATCATCAACAATTGGTAATTGTAACCACGTTATTTTATTTTGTTCACAAAAAAAAGATAATGAATTTGCATTATTTTGTTGTATTTCTACATCAAACATCAATGTAATTAACATTTGTGTTCCTGCCTGCTTTAATTGCAAAACGGAAGACTCAAGGCTTACACCATTCGTCCCTGGGCAAGATGTTAAAACGAGTTTAGCACCATTTTCTAACTCTAAAACTTCGTATGGATGATGCTCTATAATTTTTATACTCATAGCGATTCCAGATCATTCCTTAATGTAAGCACGCGAACATTCATTTTGTTCTTTCATTGATTTAAAGTAGGCAATAAGTGCTGCTGTAGAACAATCATGTGCTTGATTTTCAGTTTTGCTTAGTAGATCTTTTTCAATTATATTTGCTAATCCTTTACCCAACTCAACTCCCCATTGATCAAAAGAACAAACTTGCAAAATTATTCCTTGAACAAATATTTTATGTTCATATAGAGCAATTAAACTACCTAATGATTTAGGAGAAATTCGATTTAATAAAATAGTATTGGTTGGTCTATTTCCTTCATGTACTTTATGAGGTGTTACTTTATCTATATATTCACTGCTAAGTTTTTTATCTTGTAAGCTGTTTCTAATTTCATCCTCACTTACACCTTGCATCAAGGCTTGTGATTGAGCAAAAAAATTAGCCATTAGTGTTTCATGATGACCTTTAACGGGTGTATTACTTTCTATTGAACCAATAAAATCTGCAGGTATAATGTTATTGCTTTGATGAAGATACTGATAAAAAGCATGTTGTCCATTAATTCCTAATTCCCCCCAAATAGACGGCACTGTTGCATAATTTATTTTTTTACCATGCCAATTGACTGATTTACCATTACTTTCCATTTCGGCTTGTTGTAAATACGCCGATAGCATATGCAGTGACTGATCATAGGGTAATATAGCCTGAGATTTGGCTCCTAAAAACGTACAATTCCATATACTCAATAATGCTAAAATAACCGGAGCATTAGAAGATAATTGTTCATTTTTAAAATGTTCATCTATTTGTGAGGCCCCCTCTAATAATTGTGTGAAATTATCAAATCCAATATCTAAAGCAATAGGAAGACCAATTGCTGACCATAGCGAAAACCTTCCACCAACCCAATCCCACATATTAAAAATATTTGAGGTTGAAATACCAAAATCGGTAACATTTTTTTTATTTGCAGAAATTGCAATGAAATGTTTTTTTATGGAACTTTCATCAAATGAAGATGCAACTAACCATTTCATCGCTGTGTTAGCATTTCGCATTGTTTCACTTGTCGTAAATGTTTTACTTGAAACTATAAATAGTACTGTTTCAGGATTTAGAGGTCTTAACACTTGTGCTATTTGAGTGCCATCTACATTGGAAACATAATGAACATTTATGCGTTTATCACTGTATTTTTTTAATGCTTCAGTGACCATTTGAGGACCTAAATTTGATCCCCCTACGCCAATACTCACTACATCAGTAATCGCTTTTCCTGAATAACCAAACCACTGGCCTTGCCTTACTTTTTCACTAAAAACTCTTATTTGCGCTAAAACCAGTTTTATATCAACAGTAATATCAACTCCGTCAACAATCAGCGGATTTCCTGATTTATCTCTTAATGCAGTATGTAACACAGCTCTGTTTTCTGTGGTATTAATGCGTTCACCGTTAAACATTTTTTCACGCCATGATTCAATGTCACAATCTTGGGCAAGTTTAACGAGCTTGGATAACGTTTGTTCAGTTATTAAATTTTTAGAAAAGTCTAGAAGCAGTAAGGGTAGCTTAATTGAAAACCTCTTAAAGCGTTGATTATCATCGACAAACATTTCTTTCATGTGTTCTTTCGTCATAATTTGAGCATGACTTATTAGAGCCTGCCAGCTAGGCAGGGATTCTCTACTTTGCATAATGATCCTTAGAAAAATAAACTTAGGGAGTGTTAAAACGAGATTTAAACTTCATGTATTGTCGGCAATGCTGTAAAAGCACCTCTTGTAAGACATGTTAAAGCGCTACATTTTGTAGCAAATGCCACGGACTCTGTGACTATTTCTAAATTATTAAGAGAATCAAATAGTGATGGAGATACTGTTTTTTTACCTAATGAAAATAAAAAGCTTGAAATAAAGCTATCGCCAGCTGCTGTGGTATCAACCGCTTTAATGTTTGGAACTTTTATATACTGCGAAAAGTTATTAGAAATAATATGAACCGCATTTGGGCCATCAGTGATAAGAATTAAAGACAAATCACATAAAAGTAGTTTGTTTAAGTATGCCTGATAACTTAACTGTGCTTGTTCAGCTAAATATTCAGCTTCTTCCTTACTAAATTTTACAACATCACTTAATTCAATACATTTTTGTACTCGTTCAGGCAATAAAGTTAAATCAGACCATAACTGCTGACGTAAATTAACATCAAAACTGACTAACTTATTATGTGATTTTGCATTTCCAGCACCAAGCAGAGTACATGAATTCATTTCATTGTTAGTTAATGTATTTGAACAAAAATGAAATATATCAACATCTTGCCAACAAACCTTTTCTAAATTTTCCTTGTCGTATAAAGTATCAGCAGTATTATCTCTATAAAAATTAAAGGATCTTTCACCTCCAGAGTCTAAACTGACTAAAACCAGAGCAGTATTTGATTGCTCTATTTTGCTTATATAATCCGTTTTAACGTGTGTACCTTCAAGTTGATTGAATAACATTTCTCCAAAATTATCTAAACTAATGCCTCCAGCAAAGTAACTTGTACCACCAAGCTTTGCATATGCAACAGCAACATTTGCAGGAGCACCTCCCGCTAAAGGATAATAACCAGAACCATTATCTGAAGGTAAAAAATCAACTAAAACTTCACCATAACTGAGTAAAGAAAACATAAAAAAAGCCTTTTAAAAAAGCCCATGAATATGGGCTATATTGTGATTAACATAATTATGGTTAAAACTCGTATTTAAGACTTAGGCTGCTTGTTCTACCGTTAATGGTCCTTGCGCGTATAATGTTATTTTCAGGTACAGAGCCTTCTTCAGCCTCAGTAATACCAACCGTATTAAAAAGATTATTAATATTAACTGATACCGTTAAATTTTCAGCTAAGCTATAGCTTACAAAAGCATTAATTTGAGTATAAGCATCAAATTTCAAATCATTGTTATCTTGTGCATATGAGTCTGTAGTTCCTATAAAGCTCATACCTACAGAGCCCTGTTCGAAGTTATACCGTGTCATTAGTGAATATACTAAATCAGCTTGTCTTCTTGGTGTATTACCAACAACTTCTGGTGTAACAGCATCTTTGGTTATTTCAGCATCAGTCCAAGTGAAGTTTCCACGTATATCAAAATCACCAATAAAGTAAGTACTTTCTAACTCAAGGCCATAAGCTTCGTATTGACGGTCAAAAAACTTTTGCGTCGTTGCTTCAAAGTTTTGCTCTTCGGTTTGCGCACTAAAAACTGTGGCAAATACAGAAAAACTATCTTGACGGTATCTTAACCCTAGCTCAAATTGATCCACTTCATCTACAGAATATTCATCAGCAACAGAGCCATCAACTTCAATTTTGCCAAATGCTAAACGGTCTGCATTAGCTCTGCCACCATGACTTAAACGTACAAATGACGCTATATTTTTATTAAATTGATAGTTAGCACCCAGTGAGTAAGAAGCATAACCCCAGTCATAGTCAACAATTGAAGCGTTGGCATTGTCGATTGATGATACGCTTTTTTCGGGCTCTGAAATATCACCATCTAAGTTCATATCAATTTCAGATTGTACCGCACCTGCGTATGTACCTGTTGCAGTGCCACTATCATAACGGGCACTGAGATCTATTAGCAGCTTATCAAACTGTGAAGATACAGCAATATATGGTGCGCTGATGTCATACTCAAGATCATAATTTCTTTGACAACAATTGCCCCATGCTGGTACACCATAAGCATATAAACCATTATCTGAATAGCTAGTACCATCAGCGGCATTCACATTAAGTAATGCGGCATTATCACCTTTAATTTCCATTAAATATGAATTCCAAAGCCATGACATATTAATATTTTGCAGTGCTTTATAATAACCAAAAGTAATATTAGTATCTTCAATCGTTTTAGTTAACTTTATGTCATTTACAATTGATCCAAAATCACTCATTTCAACATCAAATGTATGAATTCGCATGACATTTTCACCATTAAAATTCTCACCTGTAGAGGAGCCATTGGCATAACTTAAGGTGGCACCTTCACCTGCAATACTTGTTGCGATATTTGACGCATTGCCAACTTCAGCAGGGAAAGGCGATAAAAAGCTCCCCTTTACAACTGACTTCCTAAAGCGATTTTCGACTTCCCAATCATGACCTAAATCAAATACAGCTTCAAAGCCAATAGAGTCAACTTTTGGATTCATACCATCACCCATATAACCTCGACGTCTTTGCCCATCCGCACCAAGAGACAGCGTTGATAACATATAAGCCGAATGTGTGGTATTTGATTGTGAGTTAAACCCTGATAAAGAACCACCATCAGCTTTCATTGGCATTGGCAAATATCCAATACTTTTATCATCTAAATGTTTGTAATAAATACGCACATAGCCATCATCAAATTCTTTTGTTAAGTTAGCCTTTATTTGACCGCCTTTATTTGCGGTATAACCAGGATCTCTCGGGCCTTTTCCTTGTCGAATAAAACCACCAACATGGAAAAATATTGAGTCTGCAAGTTCGCCACCATATTCAAAATCAGTACGTAAGCTATCATAATCAAGGCCTATTGTTGTAGATACACTGCCTGATTCTGAATGTCCTGTTTTACTAATTATATTAATAATACCGCCTGGAGCATTACTAGCAGCTGTAGAAGCAGAACCGCCACGAATAGACTCGACTGTTTGCATTGTACTATCTAAGCGTAGAAATATATCTGAATTCCCAAATGCAACATCACCAAACTGCATGATAGGCAAACCATCTTCTTGTAATTGCAGGAACTTTGCACCACCAGAAGCAACAGGTAAACCTCTAACTGAAATATTCGCATTGCCTTCACCACCAGATGCTTCAGCACGAACACCTGGTATCGCTCTAAAAGCTTCAGCACTGGTTCTAGGAGTTGTTATTTCTAACTGTTCTGCTGAAAGTGTACTTATAGAAACACTTGACGCCATCACAGTGGTACCTTTAACAACACCTGTGACAGCAATACGTTCAAAATCAAGTCCATTTTTTTCTTGCTCATTTTGCTGATTTTTTACTTCAGCAGCACTCAAACTTGAACATATCGCGATTGATAATGCACTGAGTAAGAATTTTCTATATTTAATATTTCTCATTTTTATCCCCTTTTTATATTTATAGTATATTTTTTATAATTTATTTAAATTTAAGTAAACGTCAACTTAATCGATTAAGTTGATATTTACTTAAAAATATAGTGATTGCAAGTGTTTATTTTTAATACAATGTGAAAATACGAATTTTATTTTTCAAATAACTGATATAACGATGAATTAATTAATGTCCATTTGATGCTAATGGATCTTTTATTAAATTATATGCAGCTACAAACCATAATAAAGCAGCAAAGATAGTCGCTAAATAAAAACCAAAAGACACATGACCAAATAAGTCACTTACAATGCCCATCATTAATGGCGATATCGCAGCTGAAACAGCTGTAAAAAAGAGTAAAACTCCTGCAACCGCACCATGTTTAGACTTGGGAAAGCAACTTATGCCTTTAGAGTTGAGTGTTGGATAAATCATTGACATAAACAAACCAGATAAGGGTAATAGCACAACAGCGGCATTTACACCAAAGGTTGCTGTTCCCAAGTAACAAAAGAATATAGCTAATGAAAACCAAAACATGACTTGCTGCCAACTAAAGTACTTCAATACTAGTACACCTAAAAAACGACCTGCTGCTCTCAAAGCAAAAAACACTGTTAATGCATAAGTTGCAAGCCAAACGAAAGACCCCGTATATTCAGCTAAGAATGTTGGCATCCATACATAAATAGCAACTTCGGTTGCTACATATAATGCAATTGCTAATGAAAAACCAACTGCATATGGATCTTTCATCATTTTAAGCGCGCTTTTTAAATCGATTTTTTCTTCTTCATTGGATTTTGTTTCTGGGTAGGTTGTTTTCATTGCTGCAATACATAGCAGAACACACATTAAACCTGCACTAATATATAGATATTTCCACGATACTCCTGAAATAAGTAAATAGCTTACAATTGCTGGACCTACCATAGCACCTATGCCAAAAAATCCCTCAACAGTGTTCATCGTTCCAGTATGCTCTTTACTCGATTTTGAAATATCACCAATTAACGCTAACGCCCCTGTTTTAAATAAGCCTACGGCAATACCAACTACGGCTAATAATGATAAGAAATAACCAAAGGAGCTTCCTATAGAAAATAAAAAACATGCAATAGAAAAAATAATCAATCCAATTATTATTGCACTTTTCCTACCCCACTTATCTGCAAGAAAGCCCAAAAACAAACCACTTAAAGCAATAAATATCATAGGAACATAATGAAACGCACTGGCTTGAGTTAAATTTAAATCATAAACCTTTATCAGCTCTGGAATAATGACACCCACGGCATCTGAAGTCATCGCAAAAACGAAAAACATCATATATGTTAATAACTTAATACTCTTAATTGACGTATCATTAACCGAACTGTTAGTTTGAATCATAACCTTCCCCTCATAGCAATTATAAAACCACTATAACTATATAACTTTATTTATTATTTAATTTCTCTATACCTGAATACGCTTAAATAAAATAATTAATATTTAAATTATCCTTGTAAAAACATTCAGAGTAGATGAATATACATCTTAATCGATTAAGATACAATTCAAATAAATGGTTACTTTATGAAAAACAATGTGCAGTTGATCACCTATGTAGATAGGTTAACAGGTTCAAATATTCAAAAACTTAATAATATCCTGGAAGAACAATTTACGGACCTATTTTCAGGGATCCATTTATTACCGTTTTATTATCCTATTGATGGCAGTGATGCAGGGTTTGACCCAATAGATCATACACAAGTTGATAATCGACTTGGTGATTGGAATGATATAAAAACACTAGGAAAACAATATGATATTATGGCTGACTTAATTGTTAACCATATGTCAGCTCAATCAAAAGAATTTAAAGATGTTATTAAAAATGGTCATCAATCACCTTATTGGGCGTTATTTTTAACAAAAGATAAAGTCTTTCCTGATGGATTAGATACTGAACAAAAAAATAAAATCTATCGTCCTAGGCCTGGAAGTTGTTTTACTGAGTTTTCACTTCCTAATAACAAAACTGAAGAATTTTGGACTACATTTACTGATAATCAAATTGATATCGATGTTACATCAGATTGTGGTCAAACATACCTACATAATATTCTATCTCGATTTGCAAAGAATAATATTAAAATAATTCGACTTGATGCTGCGGGTTATGCAATTAAAAAAGCTAACTCAAGTTGTTTTATGCTTGAGGAAACATTTGAATTCATAAATGATCTAACTAAAAAATCAAATGAACTTGGTATTGAGACTTTAGTAGAAATTCACTCGTATTATCAAACACAAATAGAAATAGCCAAACGCGTTGACCAAGTATATGACTTTGCTTTACCACCATTAATATTACATAGTCTGTTTAGTAAAAACTTCCAAGCATTAGCGAATTGGTTAACTATTTCACCTAGAAATTGTATAACAGTTTTGGATACCCACGACGGTATTGGTATCATAGATGTAGGCCCAATGGATGGCAAAGCGGGTTTATTAAATGAATCTCAAATAAATTCGTTAGTTGAAAATATTCATAAAAATAGTAATGGTGAAAGTAAACATGCCACTGGAGCAGCAGCAAGTAACGTAGACTTGTACCAAGTAAATTGTACTTACTACGATGCACTTGCAAAAAATGACTTTGATTATCTCATTGCCAGAGCAATACAGTTTTTTTCACCCGGTACACCGCAAGTTTATTATGCTGGTTTATTAGCACAAACAAATGATATGGATTTATTAACCGCTAGTAATGTTGGCAGAGATATTAACCGACCATACCTGAACCAAGCACAAATAAAAGCCTCAATAGTAAAACCTATCACTCAGGCCCTTATCAAATTAATACAAATCAGGAATCAATCTGATGCATTTAATGGTGATTTTTCTATTGATTATTCTAAAGAAATTTTAGCTATGGACTGGAAAAGTAAAGTCTCATCAGCAACTCTAATTATCAATCTGAATGTTAATCAAGCCAGTATCACTTTAAATGACAGTGGTGATATACATGAAATCAACTTATGGTCTTTATTAAATGAAAGCTAACAATACATAAATTTTTAACAATTAAATAAACACATAATTATCTATGTGTTTATTTATCCTTATTTTTAACAGCTTTTTCCATTTAATATGTGATAGGGAATACGCTCTGTATGAGTTGCTTTTGTAATAAATAACTCTGCGGCTTTAATACCTTTTTCTTCACTATTTTGATGGATTGTTGTTAAAGGTGGCTTAGATCGACTTACTTCATCAATGCCATCAAAACCAACAACACGAATGTCTTCTGGTACCTTTAACCCCATCTCGTGTATTTCTTGTAGTGCAGCTAATGCAATAAGATCGCTCATACAAAGCAATACATTTGGGCGAGGAACAGTATTTAATGCTTCTTTAACAGCAATTAATGAAAAATGCTGATTACTTTCCGGTATATTCCAAACACGATCTGCAGATAAAACGCCATCTAAGTCTTTAATTGCCCGTTTATAGCCATTCAGCCTTTGATGGGCTATTGAACATGCATTATCTAAATTAGAGGTTTCATAAACTCTACAGGTTAAATCGGTATCCAGTAACCTTAATCCAAGAATAGCAATATGGTCCTCTGCTGAATTAATCGCTAACTGCGCAATATCAAAAGCAGCTTGTTCATTATCAATACTCACAGATGCTTTACGATCTATATCAAAATCAGCGGTTACCACTTTTTTATTGGTTGTTTTTAATTGCTCTATTAACTTTGTATTTCTTGGGCTGCCATAACAAATAAAACCATCTACAAAATCTGATATCTCATTTATATTTTCCGATTTTCCTGAGAATAATAATAAATTCACTTTATTTTCTTCTAATACGGAAGACACACCTTTTACAAATTTATTGGCAACAGGATCTGTGATCATATAACCAACACTGTCTGGCAACACTAAACCCACAATATTAAATTTGCCTTTTCTTAAAGATTGCGCTGCTTTATTAGGACCGGAGTATCCAAGTTTTTTACAAGAATCTAATATTTCTTTTCTGCGTTTTTCAGATAATTGGTCTGGTCGACTAAAAGCATTGGAAACTGTTGCGTTTGACACTCCTAATTCCTTAGCAATGCTCTTAAGTGTCCATGATTTTTGCTCTGACATGTTTACCCTATACGGTGCAAGTTAATAAATGCATTTTATTTGCTTAATAGCTAAGTATACTTTCTTTGTTTTGCAATTTGAATATGGCTTTAACTTATTATCAGATATGTATAAATAGAGAATGTGAACACGTTGATGACTGAAGCAGGTTTTAATCTAGAACAAAAACCTGCTGTAGATATGATTATAAAAAACTTAATAAATCTTCATCGAGCTGCATCAAAGTTTTTGGATCTGCCATCATAGTTGCGGCTAAAGACTTCGTTCTTGGTAAAATTCTTTCAAAGTAAAACTCTGCTGTTTTAATTTTAGCGCGATAGAAGTCTCTATTTTCAACTTCGCCTGCTAATTTCTCATAAGCACTTTGTGCCATTTGAGCCCAAAAATATGCCATTACTAAATATCCTGAATACATTAAGTAATCAACTGAAGCAGAACCTACCACATCACGGTTTTTCTTTGCTTTAAGTGCAAGCCTAATTGAATACTGCTGCCAATTGGCAATGCCTTTACTTAATGGCCAAATGAATTTGTTCATTTGACGCTTATGCGGATTTTTAGACAACATGCTTTGATCTTTACAGAATATCAATACTTCTTTAGTAAAATCTTTTAATGAGCGACCATGGGTTAACAGTATTTTTCGCCCCAATAAATCTAAGGCTTGTATTCCTGTTGTGCCTTCATATAAAGTAGAAATACGTACATCACGCACAATTTGCTCCATGCCCCACTCTTTTATATAACCATGGCCACCAAATACTTGTAAACCATGATTCGCACTTTCAGTGCCAACTTCTGTTAAAAAAGCTTTTAAGATTGGCGTAATAAACCCTAATCTATCATCGGCAGCTTTTCTATCAGCATCTGTTTTTGCCATCTCAATGTCATCAACAATTTTGGCCGTATAATAAATCATGGCACGTCCCCCTTCGCTAAACGCTTTTTGTGTCATAAGCATTTTACGCACATCGGGATGAACTATAATTGGATCAGCGACTTTATCTGGATGTTTTTTACCAGTTAACGAACGCATTGATAAACGTTCTTTTGCATAAGCAAGTGAGTTTTGATATGCCAGCTCTGCTGCACATACTCCTTGTAAAGCAGTACCTACACGAGCAGTATTCATAAATGTAAACATGCATTCTAGCCCTTTATTTTCAGGACCAATCAATACGCCTTGAGCATTATCAAAATTTAAAACCGCTGTAGATGATGCTTTAATTCCCATTTTATCTTCAATAGAGCCACAACTTACATTATTGCTGTCACCTAAGTTACCTTGTTGATCAACTTGGACTTTAGGCACTATAAACAAGGAAATACCGCGCGTTCCTTTTGGTGCATCAGGTAAGCGCGCCAAAACAATATGTATAATATTTTCTGTTAAATCGTGTTCACCTGCTGATATAAATATTTTAGTGCCTGTAATGCTATACGTGCCATCACCATTTGGCTCTGCTTTGGTTTTTACTTGCCCTAAATCTGTACCACACTGAGGTTCTGTTAAACACATAGTGCCTGTCCAAGATCCTTCAGTTAACCGTGTTAAATACAGGTCTTTTTGATCATCAGTGCCATGTGTTTGCACTGTATTCATAGCACCATGACTTAAACCCGGATACATTGCCCAAGACCAATTTGCTGTGCCCATCATCTCAGCTTTTGCCATACCTAATGAAGCAGGCATCCCTTGACCACCATGCTCTATAGGATGCGATAAACTTTGCCAACCACCTTCTACATATAAATTATATGCTTCTTTAAAGCCTTTTGGGGTTGTGACTTTGCCATTATCAAATTGACAACCTTCTTTATCACCAGATTGATTCAATGGTAATAATTCATTTTCACAAAATTTTGCACATTCTTGAAAAATCGCATCAACTAAATCAGGGGTTGCTTCTTCAAATTCAGTATATTTTTGGTAATGGCCGTAATAATCAAATACATCATCAAATAGAAATTTTATATCCATTAAAGGCGCTTTATAACTTTGCATAATTGCTTTCCTTATTATTTTTTTTATTTAATTAATAACAATTAAAATCAGTATAGCAGACAATTAAACTGGTCATACCTCAAAGTTAATAAAGATTGATCTCTGTTAAACTCCCTCTCTCAATGCGTGTGACTTTAATAGACTTGCAGGCGTAATATTAAATCGTTTTTTAAAAGCAGTTATAAAGTTTGATGAATGATTATAACCTGCTATATATGCGGCTTCGCCTATGCTTAACCCTTTAATTGCGATGGCTACTCGCGCATTTTCAAGCCTTGTTTTACGAATATAGTCAACAACTGTTGTACCGTAGTCTTTTTTAAAGCGTCTTTGTAATGTACTAATACTTAAACCCATAGATTGTGCAATGCTTTCTAATGAAATGGGTTCAGCTATTAATAAATCAATTTGTTTCTTTATGGTTAAATCTGTCTCAATCAATTTCTTTTGAATATTAACTTCAGACGATTCAAATTTTACTTGATTACCTAAAATATCAAGGCACTCTGCCAATATTTGTAAAGCGACTTGTTCAATTAATAATTCTGTTGCTAACCCTGTTTTAACTTTTTCTTGTAATATCAATTTTGATAACTTGATTAAATTATCTGAAGCTTGCCATTTATATAAAGCTAAATTATTCGCAAAAATACGAGTTAATGTTTCAATATCTTGTTTGCTTTTACATCGATTTTTAAGCCAGTCTTGCTCAATAAATACATTAACTTTTTTAACACGTTCACCTTGCCTCATATGGCGTGTCATAATATCTGGTTTATTTAAAATAATGGCTGAACATTCAACTTCAGATAAATCTTTATCGCCAATAAAATATGCTTCTTTACCTAAGTTAAAATCTATTTTCCCTTTAAATACAATATTAAAACTTAAACAGGCAGATAGCGCTATGGATGAGCTCATATTTTGCATTTCGATTACATCATTACAATGAACTGAGATCCCCGAGGCAAGATCAGAAAAAGAAAATAACCCCGCCATAACGGGTTGTTCATCTGCTAGGTTTAAATGGTATTCACTATGATGGACAGATGTTATCATTTCTCTTAACTGCTGTTGATTTACAATTGTTTCATTTGGTTTTTTTAATCCCATATTTACTCCACTCTCCCCTTTGACGATTTACAAAAGTAATTTGACGATATTACATAACAGACAAATGAAACTTTTTCTCACTTTGATTGTACCATATCGATAATCATTCGTATTTAGAATTTTATTAAGGGAAAGTCATGCCAGCTCACAGCTTTAAAAAAAGCGCTCTATGTCTATTAGTTTCAAGTATTTGCGCAACTAACTTTGTTTATGCAGAAGAAGCATCTACAGAAGATCAGAAAGAATTAGAGCAGATTGAGATATGGAATACTGAAGTTAAAGCGTCTTCTTTATATTTTAATGAAGAATCTCTTGCATCAAAACAAGCGGATCACCTAAGTGATTTATTAAGAACGATTCCCGGTATTGATGTCGGTGGTTCTCACTCAATGAACCAAAGAATTACAATTCGTTCACTAGAAGATAAAGACCTAAAAGTAACGATTGATGGTGCAAATCAAAATACCTATATGTATCACCATATGGGTAACTTGCAAATTCACGCTGACATTTTAAAATCAGTGGATATTGAAGTTGGTACCAACTCTGTGATCAACGGTGGTTTAGGTGGAGCTGTTCGTTTTGAAACAAAAGAAGCGAGAGAATTATTAAATCAAGATCAACAATTTGGTGCCCGATTACAAACTACTTTCGCTGATAACTCTGCAAATTCATTTTCATTAACTGGCTACGGTCAAATTACAGATTCAGTTGATGTATTAGCTTATTATAACTTTGTTGATCGTCAAAATTTTGAAGTAGGCGGTGGTACTTTAACCGATTTAAATGGCGATAAGATCCCTGGAACTGATGGTGAAGTAAAAGGTCTTGAAGGTGAGCTTGATGATACATTATTAAAGTTAGGCTGGGATATTTCAGAAAATCAACGTCTTGAATTTGGATATGAAACATACTCAGATGAAGGTGATTATAGTTACCGTCCAGATATGGGTTCAGCAACCGATATCGCAATTACGGGTGCTTTAGGTGTGCCATTAAACTGGCCAACTGAGTTTAGCCGAGATACTGTTACTTTAAATTATGAAGTAAACTTCAATGAAGATTCAGTTTTAAAGCTTGCTGTATTTAATAATCAAAGTGAGTTATATCGTGACGAAAGTGGTTGGGCAGAAAACCCAGCCTTCGCAATGTGGGCTGGTAAAGTAACAGGTGAAGCTGACAATACGGGTATTAACGTTATTGGTAATACCTTTTTAGACGGTGATTTTAGTAATAACTTAACCTATGGTGTTGATATTGTTAAATTCGAGACACAATATACAGCTATTGGTTTAACAGGCTCTAGCCGTACAGCAGATGAAGAAGCAACTAACTCAGCCCTATTTATTGAAGATAAAATTGCATTTGATAATGGTTTCACTCTAATACCTGGTGTTCGATATGACAATTTTGATATTGATTCAACTGTAGTTGATAACGCGTTTTCAAAAGTTACGGGCTCTTTAGCTGCACAATATGATTTCAGCAGTGAATTAACATTTAAACTTAGCGCAACACAATTATTTAAAGGTCCAGAGCTAAGTGAAGTATTTACGGGTGCAGGTGCTGATGATACTGAAAATCAAGGCATTGAAGCTGAAACAGGTCTTAACTCAGAGTTTGCAGTTGCATATCGAGCAGCTGTTTTAGGTGCTGATAGTTTTACAGCTGGTATCACTTTGTTTCAAACAGATGTAGATAACTATATCTATGACTATGCGCAAATCCCAGGTGGTGGTCCGCGTGATTATCACAAAGATAACGTAGGTGATTTAGAAGTCAGTGGCTTTGAAGCTTATACAGGTTATAACTTAGGCCAATTACAAGTTCAACTAAGTTACTCTTCAGCCGAAAGTGATTTAAATGCATTCTCAGATTATCAATCTCTTGAAGGCTACCGTTTAGATAGAGAGCAAGGTGATACAATCAGTGCTAATGTAGATTACTACTTTGAAGCAGCTGAATTAACAGCTCATTGGGATATATTAACTGTAGCAAGTTTAGATCACGCACCTTCTTTGGATGGCGCAAGTGAAGATACAGCTAAAGATAGCTACACAGTTCAAAATGTCTCTCTTCGTTGGGCTCCTTCCGCTATTAGTGGTTTAGCTGTCAGCTTAGGTGTTGATAATCTATTTGATGAATATTACGCTTCACAGTCATCAAGAACGGGCCTTTCTAAGCACCCAAGATTTGGTGATTTATTCCTAACGGATTACGAACCGGGCCGTAATATCAAAGCAACAGTATCTTATAAGCTTTAAATCTAATACCAATTACGATAATTAAGTGACTAGTTAATTAACGCAAATGGTATAAATAAATGGCAAAGCCAAGCGATTATCGTTCGGCTTTGTTTTTACTTGGCCAAAATTTAATTGAGTAAAATATCAAAATCTGATCAGCTGTTAGTCATCTCTTCCATAATAAATCAGCTAATTCTTGCTGTTCGTGCCATCTTCCTTGCTTTAACCAACTTACTAGGTGCTGGGCAACATCAGGGTAATTAGCTTGATGTAATTTTATATCTGAAGTTAAGAAACTTTCACATATTTTTGAATCCAAGTTATTCATAACTTTACCTAAACCAAGCGCTTGTAGTGCTTTAGCATTCGAAATTTGTTCCATTTGACCTGCTAACGGTTTAACTAAAACATCTATTCCTATATGAATACATTCGCTCACAAGTTCAAACCCAGCACCACAAATCACTTTTTTACTTTGCATTAAGTTTTGTTTAAAGCCTTTTAAACATGGAGATCTTGTATGAATATTTCCATTATCTTTATCTTCTAAATCAGGTGAATATATATAAAAATCAAATTTCTTAAATTTTGATAATAAGTTGATAACCTCACTTTGTGCTTCAAAAGGTAAATAAACCAAGACTTTATTCTTTACAATATCTGAACTATTTAATTGTACATCGACAATTGGCGGTAATATGGGACTATCAAAATGATGCCAATGTAAGCCAATTGGAAACCTCACAGGCGCAAACTTATGTATCAGTGTATTTGTAAGCCATGTGCCTCCTTCTTTAGGAATGTCATGTGAAAATGCATATTGATGCCCTATTCCAATTGAATCAACACCTTGTTGTTTTGCAGCCCATGCTGAAACTGGCTCAAAATCGCTTATTACTAAGTCATATCCAGTTAAATCTAACGTTTTAACATCATTAAAAAACTGCTTAATATTATTTTTTTTCAGTGTTTGCCTTTTTTGTATTTTTCCATTGTTTGTAACGAAGGTTAAGCCTGATCTATGTTCAAAATCACCAAAAGGCTCCATAGCAAATAAGTCTTGTTTATGTCGACCAGATATTAAATAAGTCACATCTAAATCAGACTGATTTAAATGCTCAGCCATCACACGTGACCGTGTTAGATGTCCATTTCCAGTCCCTTGCACTCCATAAAGAATTTTCATTTATTAACCTATTATTATAATTGTTAAGAATCCAAGACCGGTTCCTAAAGTTGCGCCTGCTAATATATCTGTTGGAAAATGAACTCCTAGCAAAACGCGAGACATGCCAACACTACTAGCCCAAAGGTAAATAGCATAAGTAAAAGACGGAAAAAAATGAGCAAGCAAAAAAGCGAGTAAAAATGCGCCTGAAGTGTGCCCTGATGGAAAACTAAACTCATCCGATGCCACGATACTTGCTTTAAAGGAAGGAATAGCTTGAGGAGGTCGGTTGCGTTTTAAGGTATTTTTTAATAACCAATATATAGGTCGTTCAATCATAAAGGCAATTAAAGTAGCAATAAAAAGCTGTAAGCCTTTATCACTTGATAATAATATTATTGGTAATGCGACTTGCAAATATCCATCACCTGACTTTGAAACAATACTTGCTAAAGGTTTCAACTTTTCGCTTTTATTGCCAGAGACACACCACATAAACATTGCTGTATCTAAATGTTGTAGCTTCATAATTACCTCCTAATCTATTACGTGCCACTATTATTGAAATTAAAATAACAAGTGGTTTGCTAAAGATAATGAGGTGCTGATATGACTATTGAGTGACAGTTAAATGAAGTTAAGTTGACAGCCTTAAACTTTCATTCAAGGCCATAAAATAGGATATATGAGTGTAAAATTATTAAATTAGCTGTTTTCTATTCTAAAGCCGACCTTTATGGTTACCTGAAAATGACCAACAGTACCACCCACAATATGCCCTCGAGTTTCTACAACTTCAAACCAATCTAAATTCTTTATTGTTTTATTACATTCATCTATGGCATTTTGAATTGCTTCTTCAATGCTTGTAGGTGATGAACCCACCATTTCTACTTTTTTATACGTATGATGATTCGACATAAGGATGCTCTATAGCTCAAAAATAATAATTAGATCTAAATATAGAACTATTTTTCAAAATAGAGCTATATTTAAAAATAATTTAATTTTTAAAATTAGCTTAATTATTATGGAAGTTAGTTTATTTGTCGTGTATGTTTACGCTATAAACAATTGATTACTCAGTGAGTATTTAATATGCAATGGCTAAGTTTAGCATCAAGTCGCTCTGTAATATTACGTTCATCTAAAGTTGCAATGATTGTGGGCACTATTTTAGTTTTCATTAATCAAGCCGATGTTATATTCAGTGGTGAACTTACAGTAAGCCATTATATTAAAATATTATTAACCTATTGTGTTCCATATTGTGTATCAACCTATGCCAGTGTAGATTCGATGTTGAATTCTGATGCCACTGAATAACTTATAAAGAGGATTTCCCAATGTTTAATTTTTTTGGTGGCGATAAAATTCCAGAAGGACATGTTTTAATTAAACATGAAGAATTAGCAGATTTAAATGCAAAAGCACAAATTTTAGATCAACTCATCTCTGGTGGTGCTTTGGAAATGGCACAACAGATCACTGAAAATGCACAAAACGTAAATGTTGCATCTTCAAATAGATTAAGTGAAATTGAAAGTAATTATGGACTGATCCAATCATTTATTGAGCAATCAGAAAGTGTTGAACATACATCAAGTGAGTCTTTTGAATCTGCAAAAGCAACATCACAGACTTCAGCTAATGGTATTCAACAGCTAGAAAGCTTAACTGACAATATCACCACTTCTGCGCAATACATCAGCGAATTTACAGAGCTTCTAGCCAGCCTAGATGAAAATAATCGTAATATTGGTCAATTAGTTGAATCAATTAAAGGCATTGCCGACCAAACAAATTTACTAGCATTAAATGCTGCCATCGAAGCTGCGCGTGCAGGTGAACATGGCCGTGGTTTTGCCGTAGTAGCAGATGAAGTACGTTCATTAGCAAATACAGCGAATCAATCTGCCGATCAAATACAAAATGAAATGAAAAAGATTATGGGTATTTCATCTTCCATTATTGATAAGCAAAAAGAAGTAACAACAATAATTGATGGCAGTGTTGATATAGCCAATACTACGATGGAAAGTTTACAAGAGTTAGTATCTATGTCTTCTTCGAGTGCAAGTTTAGTTGAATCTACAATTGATCAAGTACAGCAACAATTAAGCAGTTCAGAAACAATTAAAGAGAGCATGCAACAATTGATTGAAGATACCCGCCAAGCACTAGATGGTTCTTCTACTAATGTCGATTTAGGTCAACAACTTGTAAGCCAACTCATTTTCGATAATCGCAGATAATGACTAGAAAAGAAGCTTTATTAGCAATTATTCAGTTTAGTGATAACAAAGATGAAGCTTTTTCTCAATTAGCTAAATATCCAAGGGAGTACGATGCAACGCTTGTTAATGTCACTCCTTTAATGTTGATCAATAATTTAAACATGTATATCCAAAACACAATAACAAGTGAAGACTTGGAGTTTTGGGCAAACTTTATAGAAATACGAGAAGATATTGACTTTAGTGAAGTAGAAGGTGAAATTTATGCGTTATCTAATCCTGATTTGATGGGAGAAATAACCATAAGTAAAATGACAAAACTTATTTCTATCTTAGAAAACGCTTGCCATTAATAATGACCTCTTTTAACAAGTCTCTATAACACACCTAAAAAAAACTTAATTTTCACTTGATTATTCCTCTATATTTCCCACACTTAACTTAATAATATGTTATTGAGATTATAAATTTATGACGCAGTTTGATGTCACTATTATTGGGGGAG
>Ga0209292_1000822_pt1 | contig 39821 bp, 39 predicted proteins | sample GOMGulsemesocosm_2_FD_184634 | JGI IMG/M metagenome (GOLD analysis project Ga0209292, IMG submission 184634) | Methane-oxidizing microbial communities from mesocosms in the Gulf of Mexico - GOM9C Gulf of Mexico (SPAdes) (version 2) | ecosystem: Environmental > Aquatic > Marine > Cold seeps...
TGCACACACGCAAGATACTCTGACATGCTCACTCCCTTCATCTAGCCGTTCATTTATTAAGTGTTGGCATTATCAGTCCTTGGCCATAAAAAAACAATAAAGAACAAGGTGATAATAGCGAGGACCCAAGAATAATAAATGTTAGCTACCAGTGAGAATGGTGAAATCGCCGCGATTGAACTGGCCAATAAAATTTGCGCACCATAAGGGATCAAACCTTGTACCACACAGGAAAAGATATCTAATAGGCTGGCACTTCTGGCGGCACTGATCTGATATTTATCGGCAATTTCTTTCGCCACGGCCCCTGAAATAAGAATAGCAATAGTATTATTGGCGGTTGCTACATTCATCAGGGCCACTAACAAAGCAATGCAGATCTCCCCTGCTTTTTGCTTTATCAAACCCAAATCTGCAAGTTTACCCACGAGATACTGAAGTTTGGCTGAGATCCAAGTTAGGCCGCCTTCGCTGCGCATCAATGCCGCTAAACCACCAATCAATAAGGACAAGAGCATGGTTTCTTGCATGGCACCAAAACCGCTATAAATATCCTGACTGACTTTCGCCAATCCATAGGATTCTTGATGAAAAACCCCAATGCCTGATGCTAATAAAAGGCCGCTAAACAAAACGATAAATACGTTAAGCCCTAAAACAGCTAAGGTCAGTACAAAAAGATAAGGCAGAATTAATATGTACTGATAGTCCCCTATTTCGCTTAATTGACTATCGGCACCCGCAAAATAAAGAACAACAAGGGTAATAAGGCTCGCAGGAAGAGCCAGTTTCGCATTCATTCGAAACTTGTCTTTCATCTCACAGCCTTGAGTACGAGTGGCGGCGATCGTGGTATCAGAGATAATCGATAAGTTATCACCAAACATAGCACCGCCCACCACGCTCGCTACCGCTAAAACCAAGTCTATATCGCTAACCTGGGACACACCTAAGGCGACCGGCGCTATTGCGGCGATTGTACCCATTGAGGTCCCCATTGAGGTAGCAATAAAGGCGGCAATAACAAACAAGCCCGGTAGGATAAAACTGCTTGGCACGCTGGCCAGGGCAAAGTTCACTGTGGCATCCACGGCACCAATGGATTTCATCACACTGGCAAAGGCACCCGCCAATAAAAAGATCAGCACCATGGTGATAATCGTATTATCACCAACGCCTTTAATGAAGGTTTCAAGAGCTTGGTTAAATGATCCTTTTGCCAACAAAAAAGCAAGTGCAACCGCAGGCAGAATCGCTATCGGGGCTTTAATTTGGTAAAAGGCAAAATCGGTACCCAAACTTTGATAATAAAGCCCACTCCCAATGAAAAGACTTAAGAAGATGAGAAAGGGTAACAAGGCAAAAGACGATGCAGGCAAAGGGGATGCAAAATCAGATTGGGTTATTGCTTTAGATTGAGTGACAATTTTAGGCTCAGATATAGCAGGGGACACTTTATTCACTGGATCAAACGCTCCGAAGGGTAATAAGAAGTAACGCCCTATGAGCCACTTATGGTGGACCACAAGGCGCGCCAAGCTTACGCCACTTCAAATTTATTACCACGCAAATAGCCCAATGAGTCATGAGCGGAATTCATCTAGATTTATCGGTTTTTTGATAGCTATCTATATCTTGCTAAACAAGCTTTAAAAACACCCACTACAGCCCTAACTTATAGCGTTTTACCATGCTTTCTTGAGACTCGGGTTCGTCTAGTAGCGATAGCTGATCGTTAATCATACGTCCCATAGAAGGAAAACTGGAACGATCAATTTTTGCATTCTCAGACCAGAGTTCGGAACGCATTAAGGCTTTGGCACAATGTAGAAAAACTTCCGTGATGCTAATTTCAATGCAAGACTTTGGCGCGTGTTTTTCCCCATTAAAAAGACCCAAATGTACTTTATCAGTGGAAATACGCGCCACACCATTTACCCTTAATGTCTCATCCACACCGGGTATCAAAAAAAGGCAGCCGACATTACCTGTTTCTATCATGTTCACTAGACTGTCTAATCGATTATTGCCCTTTGCATCTGGTATCAAAATACAGGTGTCATTAACAACCTTAATAAAACCGGGCTCTCCACCACGAGGCGAGCAATCTAGAGCGCCAGATTTGGCATACGAAGACAAGGTGATAAAGGGTGAGTGTTCAATAAAGTTGATCGAGTGTTTTTCTAAGGCCGCCAGCTGCTTTTCCTTAGCTCTGCCCATAGGAAAACCATAGAGTTCTCTGAGTTGTTCTTCTGATTCTATATACATGTCTTTCCCTGCTTATTGAGTAATATTAAAACCTTCACTTTCTATCGGTGCTTCAAAAAATCGGGTGACATGATGAAAGACCTCTTTATTATCAAACTGGGCCCTTTGCGGCTGCTCGATACGTCGCCTAGCGATATGGATCAAGCATTGTTCATCACTGAGATCTAAGAAAATAAGCTCATGCTCACACCCTTCCTCTGTCACTATGCCTTTAAACCACTGCCTTTGCTTTTTAGTGTTAGCAGGAAAGTCCATTACCACATTGGCACCTGTTTTTAAGATATTTTGAACATGGTTTTTTACAAAAGGTTTGATCAAGGCTGAGTAAGTTAAAAAATCCTCGAAGGTCTTGATTTGATCAGGATAATGAGCAGACAGCCATTCGTCTTCTGAAATAAGTACAGCTTGATTCTCATTCGTTAAACGCTTTGAATAAGTCGATTTTCCTGCCCCCATCTTGCCGCAAATGAAGGTTAGTTTTCCGTTAGTTGTCATCTAATATCCCTTTATTTATTCTTTTTAAAAGCTCAGTCGGCTAGATAAGCCTCACCCTCTATTAACCCTTTTGCATGATATCCTGCATTACTAAAATTAACAGGCAAGGTTTGACAGTCTTCGCATTCTGCCACTTCAAAATGCAAATGTGGCTGTGAACTGTCGCCGGTATTACCACTCAAAGCAATCAGATCGCCTTGATATACGCGGTCACCTTCTGCCACTAAAGCGCCCTCTTGCGTGAGATGGTAGTAGCCAGAAACAGAACTGTCAGCATGTTGGATGACAATATAGTTTTCCTGACCTGGGGTTTGATTATTTTCAGCGAAGCGCTCAACCACACGCATCACTTCACCGTCTCTTGATGCCACCAGCTCAGTGCCAATAGGCATATCAAAATCATAAGCATAGGCTTGACTGGTATCAATCTCATGGGAACCATAAGTGCAGTTTCCTTGCCCCACTAAAAACGCGTCTCCCGATTGATAAGGCAAAACATAATCTGATTCGATTTGTGCAGAATAACCGCTTAAGCAGGCATCTAGCTCATTCATTGTGACTTGGCTTGTGGCACAAGCAGATAGTACAAAAACTAAAGGAAGTACTAAGTATTTCAATTGCATAGTTGAAACTCACCTTTTATTTAAGATGAATTAATTTAATACAAAAGCCAGTTTAATGCAGATTAACTATTTGTCATGAAGGACATAATGCGCCCCCTTTCTCTTCTTAGTAAAAGCCCATACGCCATTACTGTAAGTGAACACCTCATCACCCCAGTTAATACTATTAATTAGAATTCACGATGTTTATAGAGCTTCTTTATGCGAGGGCGTTCAATGGATTCTCCCAAGCCATACAGCACAATATGGTTTAGCGGACCAAGACAACAAATAATAAAATTAAGAATAAGGTAGTCCCTCCATGAGCAGTCCAATCAAACACATTCTAAAACTCGGCATGGTTGCCATCACAGCTGGTACCATCGCCTTTACTGCGAGTACTAGTTTTGCTGCAACAAGTTTACGTCTATCCCATTCAGCACCTCCAGGTTCTGAGCGAGATGTCTGGGCTCAAGAGTTTGCAGACCGCGTTAAAACTCAAACTCAAGGCCGTGTTTCATTCAGAGTTTACCCAGCTAACCAGCTAGGTGATTGGGAAGAAACTTACGACCAATTAGCTCAAGGCTCTATTGATGCTGCCGTGCAGTCTCTGTCGACTAAATACGACAAACGTTTGGGTATATCTTGGTTCCCATACTCAGTGAGTGATTACAAATCTGCTGAAAAAGCATGGAATGTAAACGGTTTCTTATTCAATGTTATGAACAATTTACTTGAACCACAAAACCTTACCCTGCTAGCGCCTTATGCTAACGGCATGGGTGGGATGGCAGTCGGTAAAGATGTTGAGCAACCGGCTAATCCAGAAGCAAATCATAAAGCATTAAAAATTCGTGTGTGGCCATCAGGGGCTGCAACTCACCGCCCTGTGTTAGAACGACTAGGTTACAGCACAACAACCATGCCATGGGCTGAACTATACACAGGCGTTCAAACAGGCGTTATTGACGGCATGATCGGCGGCACACCTGAGAACGCAGTTCGTGATTGGACTGGTGTGGTGAATACATGGGTACAGTTAAACGATCACTTCGAGGTGAACTGGTTGGTGATGAACCGAGCTTCTATTAGTCGTATTCCTGAAAAAGACAGAGCAATTATCCAGAATATTGCTAAAAACTTAGCCAGCGAACGCTTTGAACGTGTTGCACAAGCGGATAGCGAATACCTTCAAGAATTAAGAGACAGTGGCGTTACTGTCGTGACATTTAGCGAGAGTGAAATGGCTGAAATCACCAAGGCTATTCGTAAAGATGTATGGCCAAAAATTAAGGATGAAGTCGGTGATGAGCTTTATACCCTCATTTCTGAACACTACAACAAGTAATGTTGATTGAAGTTTGCCTAGCTTTCGCAAACTTCTTAATACTTCATTCCATAGTTAGGGTCAGCCTAGCTGACCCTAACTTTAATAGGTCAACATCATGACAAGATTAAAAGTTAAAAATAAGATGCCGATTATTACCCTTGCATCTTTATGGCAACTCAAACTTCGCCTACTGCGTTTGGTGATGTTTTCAACCAGCGTCACTATTACTCTTCTGGTTTTTATCCAAGTCGTATCTCGGTATTTATTTAATTATTCATTTTTTGGTATTGAAGAAGTGGCGAGCTACTTAGCCATTGTTATGTATTTCATCGGAGCGGCCTACGGCACACACGTAAAAGGTCATATTTCTGCAAGCATAGTGGACACCTTATGTGAGCCCGGTCGTTTTGTCGATTTAGCCCACATACTGACTCGTGTTATTTCCGCTTTGTTATGTCTTTATCTTGCCAGTGAAACGTGGGAACTGGTGCAGTTTAATTCACAGATGGGCGTTCGATCAGTTGAAATCCGTATGCCGATGGCTTGGATATACAGCAGCATGTTATTTGGCATGTTGCTAATGGCATTCTACTTCGCGCTTGAAGCACTTGAAGCGTGCAAAAATTTAATTAAGCACAATAGTAAAAAAAGGAATCAATCATGAATGCTATCGTCTTATGGGACGTCGCCCTTTTAGTAACACTCATGATGGTAGGCGTACCTGTTGCTTTAACATTTGTCGCAGCCGCATTATTTTTGATAGTTATGGGTGACTACGGCAATACATCCTTCATGATAACCGCTGGATTTGCAAAAACATCGTCCATGGTTTTACTCGCTATTCCTCTTTATATCTTAGCCGGATACATAATGACCAGTGGTGGTATTGCTCGGCGCTTGCTGGATGTTGCTGATAGCTTATTTGGTCATATGCGTGGTGGTCTAGGCATAGTGACGGTTGTTACTACCGCTATATTTGGTGCTATTTCAGGCATGGCCTCCTCTGCTGTTGCCGCGATAGGTACCATCATGATCCCTAGAATGGTTGAAAAAGGGTACGATCGCGGTTACGCCACATCATTGGTTTCATGCTCTGCTGTCTTAGCCTTATTAATACCGCCAAGCGCAACAATGATCCTCTATGGTTGGGTTACAAGCACCTCCATTATTGCGGTATTTTTAGCCCCTATCATACCCGCTATGATATTGATCGCACTCTTCTGTTTCTGGAACTTCATACTCACCAGAAAAATGCCTTTAGTGATAGATGAGAAGCTGACATTCAAAGAAGCCAAAGAAAATGTTTTTTTGAAAACACGTAAGGCGGGCTTTGGATTAGCAATGCCTGTGATTATTCTCGGCTTTATTTATGGTGGCGTTACCACTCCGACAGAAGCCGCTGCTGTTGCTGTCCTTTATGCTGTTCCTGTCGCATTTTGGGTCTATAGAGAAATGGATTGGGGTAGTTTTTACGAAGCTGTTTGGAAAGCCGCGCAAGTAACTGCTGTGCTTATGTTAGTCATCTTTTGCGCCACCATGCTTGCCCGTGTACTGACGTTTGAAGATGTTCCTCAGCAGATACTAGAAACTATGTTATCTATCTCTGATAATAAAATCATCCTGCTATTACTGGTAAATCTATTCCTGTTACTCATTGGTATGTTTATGGAAGACGTGTCTGGCATTTTGCTTGCTGCTCCTCTTTTACTACCGGTTATGAATCAGATAGGCATTGATCCTGTTCATTTTGCAGCCATCATTGGTACTAATTTGGGTATGGGACTGATTACCCCTCCTACCGCCCCCATCCTCTATTTTGGCACCTTAATCGGAGGCGTTAAATTACCGCAAGTGATTAAACCAACGTTAGTATTCGTCTTTCTAACTTATCTCCCTGTTGTTTTATTAACGACTTTTATCCCTGAATTATCCCTTTGGTTACCAAATATAATTCTTGGCTATTAATCGGCATATTTTGGAGAAAATTATATGACTCACTCAAAACATTTCCACCTAATAACAACCGGTGGCACGATCGACTCCTACTATGACCCAGACCAATGTGCACCTTTGTGTTTTAAAGAAAGCATTTTGCCTAAATACCTTGAACAGCACAGCGGGATTAACAAAGAAGATTATTTTTTTAGCCAAGTTTGCAGCAAGGATAGTCGGGAGGTAGCAGAAGAAGACAGAGAAGAGGTTATCAAAACCATCAATAAGAGCCCTTTGAGTGCGATTGTGATTACCCATGGCTCTTTTACGCTGTTTGATTTTGCTCGTTTTTTGCAAAAAAGAAAGGCGCAGCTTAACGATAAGACCATCATTTTAACCGGGTCTTTACGACCCATTGATGGCTTCACCTACAGTGATGGTTTGTTCAATTTGGGGGCAGCCTCATTAGCCTCCCAATATGCCAGTGCAGGCATTTATGTCTGCATTGAAGGCAAACTTTTTCACCCCGAAGAACGTGAACTTTGGCACTAAAATACTGGAGAATAGACAAATGCGAATTGAACATGATGCACTAGGAGAGCGCCAGCTGGATGAGACGCTCTATTATGGAGTTCAAACTCAGCGAGCTAAAGAGAACTTTGATATTTCAGGAAAAACCATTGCGGATATCGCGGGGTTTGTTGAAAGCATTATCATTATCAAAAAAGCCGCGGCTATTGCTAATAATAAAGCCAATGTTCTGAGTGATGAGCTTTGCAACGCTATCTGTCAGGCGGCAGATGAAATGTCTGAGAAGCTAGACCCCGCTAATTTTGTGATTGATATTTATCACGGAGGCGGTGGCACGTCTGCCAATATGAACGTAAATGAAGTACTTGCCAATCGTGCTAATGAAATTATTTCAGGTGATAAAGGTTACAACCGAGTTCACCCTAATACTCACGTCAATATGGGTCAGTCCACCAATGATGTCATTCCCGCCGCAATGAAAATGGCGGTATTTAGCGCTTTAAACAGATTAGAAAATGTCTTAACTCACTTTGTGATTAACCTAAAAAGCAAAGAAAATGAATTTAGCGACATTGTAAAACTTGGCCGTACCTGCTTTCAAGATGCCTTACCCATTACCTTAGGCCAGCAATTTAGCGGTTACCGTAACGCTTTCGAACGTATGGTAATTGAGGTTCAGGATGTCCGTAAAAACTGCCTAGAGCTGCCCTTATCTGCAACCGCCATTGGCACTGAATTTGGCACATTCCCTGGTTTTCAAAAGCACCTTTTTGATGCGCTTCAACAGGTCACGGGGCATGATTGGCACGTTGAGCACAACCTGTTTGACGGCCTTCAAAATGCAGATCTTTGGATTAAAGTCTCAGCCGTCACTAAAGCAATCGCGTTAAACCTTAATAAGCTCGCTGGCGATTTACGCCTAATGTCGTCTGGTCCAAGGGCGGGTTTAGGTGAAATAACCTTGCCCGCAGTACAACCTGGCTCTTCCATAATGCCAGGAAAGATCAACCCGGTAATGCCAGAAATGGCAATGCAAGTATACTTTAGAGTGCTGGGAAATGATGTGGCGATTACTCGAGCTTGTGAAGGTGAGCTCGACCTTAACGTTTGGGAATCATTGATTCTTAATTGTGTTACTGAATCCTGTGATTTGTTATCAAATTGTATGCCATTATTTGCCAGTAAATGCATCGATGGCATACACGCTAATATCAATAAATGCCAACAAGATGCAGAAAACTCCTTGGCTCTCTCAACAGTCATTGCCACTCTATTTGATTATCAGACCGCTTCTCGTTTAGCGAAACAGGCCGATGATGAAAACAAGACGATCAAACAGGTTGTGATTGAGTCAGGCATCATGAATGAGCAAGAGGCTAATGAGTATCTTGACCCCTTAATGATGACATCACCTGATAGATTTAATGCGTTATTTAATGAAAAACGGAGAAAATAAGCATGAACAAGCAACTCCCTATTCTTACTCAGGCAGCCCGTTTTTTACAAAAAATAGCCTTTTCTCAATTGCCTGTTGATGTCACTTTCACAGCAAAGAGAGCCGTGCTTGATTATATAGGGGTTGCTATCGCAGGTTGTGATCAAGCGGTTGCTAACAACCTTCGCCATTGGGCGATTCAACGAAGTGTCGGTGGTTCTGCCTCTGTTATTGGCTACGAAATTCGCCTTGATGTTGAAAATGCGGCATTAGTGAATGCCGCAGCAGGACATGCCTTAGACTTTGATGACACGAGTTGGGCAACAATAGGACACCCTTCAACCGTCATTGTGCCTGCCCTATTAGCACTGGCTGAAGCTGAAAAGAAATCAGGAAAGAACTTGTTAACCGCTTATATTGCCGGTGTCGAAGTTGCTCATAAAATTGCCGATTTGATGATGCCGGAGGCGTCTGAGAATGGCTGGCATACAACTGGCATATTTTATACCTTAGGCACGACTGCAGCAGCTTGCCAATTATTAGGCTTGGATGAAGTTGTTACAACACATGCGCTGGCTCTTTCACTCTCAAGATCAAGCGGTATTCGCAGTAATTTTGGAACCCAGGCAAAACCTTACCATGCTGGCATGGCCGCTAAAGCAGGGTTAGAAGCCGTGAGTTTGGCCCAATCAGGCATAACGGCTTCTGCTACCGCGTTAGAAGGGGTTGATGGCTTTATTCAATGTTATGCCAGTGAATCACTTGCTAAAAAAGTGCGTAGCATGGCTAAGCCTGTGATGTTCGGTATTGCTTGGGATATTAGTAACAAGGGTTACGCGTTTAAAAAGTATCCTAACTGCAGCGGCAATCACCCTGCATGTGACTTAATGTTGACACTTGTGGAAGAAAAAACAATCGACTGGCAGCAAGTTGAAAGCATTCATTGTGGTGTCAGCTTGTTAGGCCCTAAGGAATTAGTTTGCCACCAGCCAAAGACACCGGTTGAAGCGCGTTTCTCTCTTGAATATTCCCTCGCTTCGGCGCTCATCTATGGTCAAATTACCTTAGAAGAGTTCACTCAAGATAAGATCACAGATACTCGCATTCAAGCTATGATGGCTTGCATTACCATGTCTGTCGATGATGACCTTGCCAAGCTGGGTTTTATTGGTACAGCACCGATAAAAATTTGGATTACCCTAAAGAACGGAGAATGTTTATTTTTTGAAAATGATCTGGCCATTGGCAATCCCGAAAAGCCTTTTTACGATCACGATTTTACTGAAAAATTTAACAAATGCACTCAAGGTAAAATGACAATATCAGATTCTAACAACTTGCTAGGCATGCTGTTTAACCTAGAAAACATTACCTATATAGATTTAATCACTCAATTAATTAGACGAGAAAGTCACCCATCTAATCCCGAGCAATAGCAAAAGAGTCATCCTTTTTGGGGTGGGGATACGTGTATTCCTGCCCTTTTTTTTACGTATTACACGCTAAATCAACCGCCCTTTCGTCAATCACAATCTCATCAAGCGCCCAAGGAAATTTGTTTTTAATCTCAGGTAGCAGTGTCACGCTCAATTGACGAGCACACTCAGCCAATATGATATCTACCAAGCCTAAATATTCTTTATGTCGAGTGACGATATAAATCTCTCTGCTAAAAGACGGTTGAGGTGCTGGCTGCATATGAACATCATCTAACATGTCTTTGCATTGCATCAAACATAGGGGTGTAGAAAGCGCCCAACCTAATCCATCAGCCACCATAGATAGCACAACTCGCGTGGTATCCGCCTCTACTTTAAAGGGCACAGACATACGCATTCTGGAAAAATGCGTATCGGCAACACGTCCAGAAGCAGAACGGCGAGAATATCTCACGATAGGCAATGAGTATGTGATCAACTGCTGCCAGGTAACAGGCGTATCTACTAATTCAGAGTTTTTAGGCAATACCAGCAAGTGAGGTTCTTGGCATAAGAAGTATCGACTTAAGCCTTCAATTCCATCTAAAGGGTCACTGGTGATAATGATGTCGACCTCTCTGTTAAGAAGGTCTTGTGCTATGTTCGGCGAGATACCACTTAATACTGAGACTTGGCGTGTTTGCTCTGTGAGTATACGAATAAGGGCGGGTGCAACATTGGTCGAGAGTGAATCGATAACGCCTATCTTAACAATAGGTTTAAGCTCATTTTGCTCACGAATAAGGGAGACCACCTGCTCGATTTCAGAAAATTGCCCTTCTAGTACTTCACGTAACATCACAGCTTCAGGTTTTAGCATGATAGGGCGCACTTCCCTATCAAAAAGTACCACACCTAACGACTCTTCTAACTTTTGAATATTTTGAGATACTGAAGACTGGCCAAGTCCAAGTGCTTTCGCCGCTTTGGTAAAACTTTGATGCTGACATACCGCAAGGAAGGTGTCTAAGGTTGTACTATACAGAAGGGAATGAACACTATTTTTTAAAGACTCAGTCATGGGATCTTCTTATATTCAAATACCAAGATTAGCATATGAGGGTTATAAGGAAGTGTTAACAGAATTAACACGTCGAGAATACGGGGACACTGAATTATCATTTGAGCTAAGGTTTTAATTCAAAAAATACTATTGATAGGACTCTGACGCAAACACGGCTTAAGAGATTAAGGTTCAGAATAATTATCAGTGTAAGTCTGATATTACAATCACATCCTTGACGCAAAAAGAAAGCCCCTTTAAATATGTAAAATAAAGGGGCAGTTGGCACTCTATGTTTTATTGAGTCTTGTTAAAGTACTTGGCTAAGAAACTCAATGGTCCTAGGGTCTTTAGCATGATTAAAGAAGACTTCTGGGGTTCCAGATTCAACAATATGCCCTAAATCAGTAAAATAAATCTGATCTGCTACTTCTTTTGCAAAGCCCATTTCATGGGTGACTAGAATACATGTCATGCCGTCTTCTGCCAGCTCTTTAATGGTTACCAAGACTTCCTTCACTGTTTCAGGGTCAAGCGCAGCGGTAACCTCATCAAACAACATTACATCAGGCTCCATAGCTAAAGATCGAGCAATCGCGACCCTTTGCTGCTGCCCACCTGACAATTGTCCTGGATAAAAATCTTCGCGACCGTCTAAACGCACCTTTTTTAATAGGTTTAACGCCCTTACTTTCACTTCGGCTTTATTTTGCTTAAGCACCTGTAAGGGTGCCATCATGACATTTTCTAACACTGTTTTATGTGGGAATAAATTATATTGTTGAAAAACCATGCCCACTTTTTTTCTCAATTCGAGCTTATCTAGGGTATCCGAATGTACCTCTTGGCCTTCAACAGAAATAGAACCACTATTAATATCGTTGAGTGCATTAATACAACGGATCAAAGTTGATTTACCCGACCCAGAAGGCCCAATAATACAAACCACTTCGCCCTTGTGTATATCCATGGAGACGCCTTTTAGCACCTCCACATCGCCAAATGACTTGTGTAGATTATTAATCGATACAATCGGCATATTTGCAGCACCATTCGCTGAATTCTTATTAAGTGTACTCATAAAAATCGTTTAACCTCAGGTGTTAACATTAAATTTACGCTCGGCTCTCATGGTCAAACGCGCAATAGGATAGGTGTAAAGAAAGAACCAAGTCATAATATAAAAATACAGTGGTGCAAGTAGATCCACGCGACCACCGGTAGAAGCCAATACTTCTGATACCCTAGTCATCACCTCATTAACTCCAACAATAGAAGCCAATACGGTTGCCATAGTAAGAATCGCATACCAATTCATCCAAGGAGCTAACATACGTTTTACACACTGAGGTAAAATAATTTGCCAAAGCTGTTGTCTACGCGTAAAAGCCAGAGATTCAGCGGCCTCCCACTGTCCAAACGGAATAGATTGAATTGCCCCCCTCACGATTTCAGACATATTAGCCATTATGGGTAGACTCAGCCCTAAGACCGCCTTGAGCCAGTCAGGGAAAGGAATCACGACAAAACCTAAATCAAATTCAAATGGCAGCATATACATGGTAAAAAAGAGCAAACAAAGCCAAGGTGAGTTACGGAAAAATTGAGTCACAAACCAAGAGCTATGTTTAATACTGGGAATTAACGATATTTGCATTAATCCTAATATCCCGCCCAAAACGGTGCCTAATAACATGGCCATAGCACTGATCAAGATATTGAATAAAAAGCCTTCAAACAGAAAGGGTGTCCATTCAATTAAAATAGAAATGATGCCTTGTTGATTATCAGGGCTCCTTGCTTCTGCAACACCGGTTATTAAGATTAAGAATATCGCAAAGACACTCAGTTGACGTCCACTCGGTCGCATCAGACCAAAACCCCAGATAGCGTCACGCTCATCCTTACGCGCTAACCTTTTTGCTGCTGGCAATAACACAGGTAAGTCTGTCTTATATTTGTAATCAGTCATTTTTTACACCCCATATCCAGGGAGTTTGAGCTTTCTCTCCCAACGATTCATGAACCACACTAAAATGCCGACTAAAACAAAGTAGGTTAATAATAAGACCGTCATCATTTCAGGCACGTTAGAGCTGTCTGACCAAATCTGGTTTGACACATATAACAACTCAGGAACGGCGATGGCATAAGCTAAGGTCGTCGTTTTCACTAAATTGACCATATTATTAGTCAAGGAAGGTAAACAGACCCTAAACGCCAGTGGCAAGACAATATAGAGATAGGCTTTCGTTCGGGTATAACCCAGTGATTCAGCCGCCTCGATAGTGGATTTAGGAACGGATTCAATGCCAGAACGAAAAATTTCAATATTGAAAGCCCCTGCAAAAAATGACAAGGAGATCACAGCCCAAGTGAATGCACTAAACATAGGCTCAGGAATGCCATACTCACTTTCTCCCATAGGCAATAAAACACCGACACCGAAAAAGAAGAAATACATTTGTACCAGAGGTGGGGTATTTCTAAAGACTTGAATATAAGCCTGCATAAAGCGCTTTGTTATGGTGTGATTAGAACCTTGTAGCCAGGCACCCACTAATCCAATAATAAGACTAAAGAACAAACAGCTTAACGACAGCCAAATACTGGTTTCAATACCTTCAACAAAACGGCCTCTATCATAAGCGTCATAAAGAATAGTCAGGTTAATACCAGTCTTTTCATAAAGCTGATAAAAAGACTGAAAAAATGCTTCCATAAACCTTATCTCCCAATTAAATTTAATGAATTAAAGGCCAGTACTAACACTGACCTGGCAGGAAGATAATTATTTAAACAAGGAATGCATTTTTTCAGCAAAGGGTGTGTTTTTTAGACCATAACTGTTCTCAAGCTCAAGAATAAGGCCTGTTTTATGCCAATCAACAACGACATTGTTCATAAAATCATGAAACTCTGTCTCACCATTACGCACAGCTAAAGCCCAAGGCGCATCATCGATCGTCTCGAGTGGCATTTCGAATTTTTGACTCCATTGAGAGTCTTTTAGCTTGCTAACAATAAAGGAATCATCAAATACAAACGCAGCACAACTGCCTTGGCTTAACGCGGTTAACGCTTCAGCTGTGCCTTTAAAAGCAACAATTTTTGCACCAAATGTTTGTGCCGTCATCTTGTTGTAATAAGACCCTTGTGAACCACAGACTTTTTTACCTCTAAGGTCACCCCAAGATTTAAGCTTAAGGGACTTCCATGCCAGAACATTGGTTCCTGAAGAGTAGTAGTTAGGATCAGAAGCAAACACCACTTTGCGTCTATCAGGTTTATCCGTCATTGTGGCGATCATAAGGTCAACCTTACCTTGCGCTAAAAACTGCATGCGATTAGAACTTTGTACCGGCACTAGCTCTAACGCTACGCCCAAACGCTTAGCAACATCTTTAGCAAGATCAACTTCTAAACCCATTATTTCGCCGCTCGAATTACGGTATCCGTAAGGTTTATAATCTGCTTTTACGGCAACAACGAGAGTCCCCTTTTCTTTTATTTCATCGAGTACAGAGGCCATCACCACGGGGGACATTAAGGGTAAAGTAAGAGCAAGAATAGAAGCTGATTTGAAGATTTGTTTTATCATTATTTTTCTCCAATAAATTTATTTAATAGCAATTTAAGTTGAATAAAACCCAGAGTGACACCATCAATGACATAGGATAGTCACGTACTTTACCGTCAATCTGTTACTCGATAATTAGCTATTTAATAATCATAGACGAGATACATTATGAATTCTTATAACTAGTATTAGTGAGAACGATCGTAGAATCAGACGTTAACGAGGATTTAACAGACAGGGCGACACTTTAATCTACACAGATTAAGGATTGTTTATAAAAGCGTCAGTAGTCAAAAAGATTGGATTTCTAAGTCAGCCACTTGAATGCTGATAGGCATTATTTAATATCTGGAATCAGCATACTTCTATTTATGACGATCTTCTCACCCTTCAAGTACACTTATCGTCCATTAAGAAATGGGAAATATATCAAGGCAGCTTAGTTCAAAACCTTGTTTTTTAAGATTAATAAGAGACGTAAACAATGGTGAGGGCAAGTCATGCCAATCGAACCATTGCCAAGACAGGCATTTGCTCGGTTCATTAAGCTTAAGCTCACCACTAAAATGATCCGCTTGAATAAAGAGAGTGACATAATGTTTGCCCTCTTCATCAAAAATATCATTGGTGACAGCAACACAAGAGAGGCCAGACACATGTAAATTGGTTTCTTCTTCGACTTCTCTTGCTGCACAGTCTTCAAAGCTTTCACCAAATTCTAAGTGTCCACCAGGCAGGCCCCAGGTGTTTGCACCGTGGGCACCAATGCGCTGGCCTAGTAGTATTTTGCCGCCTTTGACTAACAATACACCTAAGCCCACTCTGACACTTTTATCTTGTTTGATGATACTCATATCCTAGGTTAAACCTTAGATTCATTATTAACTGGTTTCTTCTAACTTAAACAGAGCCTGATCGCTAAAAGAATGAAAAGCCAGCCAGATTATCGGTAAACACATAACCAAGGCAAAGTTTGCCATAGCCGTAAAAGGCAACACATTTATGAGTGCAACTATGACTGCTGCGCCTGTCATTTGAAAGAAGCCCAGTAACGCCGATGCCGTACCCGCTCTTTCACCAAAAGGAGCTAAGGCTCCGGCATTTGACACCGCAAAAACAAAACCAACCCCGGTACTCGATATGAAAACAGGGATCATCAAGGCCAATGGTTCAACGCTATTTTGAACCATTAACAATCCAACGCCTGCAAATAAAGCCATCAGTGATGAGATTTGGATTGCTTGTTTACGACCTATTCTATCTATTATTTTAGGGGCTGAAAAAGAGGTGATAATATTCACTAAGGCATTCGCGCCAAACCATAAGGAAAAAGCAAAAGTAGATTGCTTCATTACCACCATAAGCTGTACCGAGACCATACTAATATAGCCAATAATTATGGCCATAAAGAGCATCACCATACCCGTATGAAAGCGGAATTTAGGATTCACTAAAATCGGTTTATAACGCGCTAAACTGAAGAGCTTTTTCTGTTTAATGGTATTTTCGGGCAAGGTCTCAGGTAGTTTTAGAATCACCACAAATGCCATAATCACCGCATAGGCATACATCAATATAAAGCCTGATTGCCAACCCCACCACGCCAGTAGCATGCCACCTAACATAGGCGCCAACGCGGGAATGACACAGATTACACCATTAAGGTAACTGTAAATGCGACTTGCTTTTGCGAGGCTATAACTGTCTCTAACACCTGAAATAACACAGACAGAGATAGCACAGGCACCCAAACCTTGCAGCACTCTTGAAAACCATAATACTTCAACCACACTGGCCATAGACGCAATTAATGCACCCACAAAATACAAAGCAATACCGGATAAACCCAAGGGCTTTCGACCATATCTATCGGCTAATGGGCCTGCGATAAGTTGACCTAACCCCATGGCGGATAAATACATGGCGACGGACGCCTGTACACCGGCGACCTGAGTATTCATCGATTCTGCCATGGCTGGAATCGCGGGCAAATATACATCAATGCCTAAAGGGCCTAATAAAATGATTAATAAAAACAGGTATAGGGAGGGAGCTTGAGTCATAAAAAAACAATCCAATAAAGCGCGGTATTACAAAAAATTCGAAGAAGGCTAGTTTAGTTTGAATATAAGATGAAATATAATGATTTATTCTCCTTAACTTGTTTCCATTTTGGAATAATCCATGCAATTAGCTCAAATCGACCTTAACCTTCTTAAACTTATGTTAATTCTGTTAGAGGAAGCCAGTGTCAGCCGCGCAGCTCAAAAACTTAATTTAAGCCAATCTGCGGTCAGTAAGCAGCTAACAAAGTTACGAGATCAAGTGGGTTCAGAATTAAAGGACCCTCTTTTTATTAAAGCAGGTTCTGGCCTTAAAGCGACGGCCAAAGCACAATCTATGGAACAGCCTTTAAGGGAATGGATCAGGTTATATTGTCAAATGATGATACCTAGCCATTTTAACCCTTTAGAGGATGAAAGAGAGTTTAAAATATCCATCGCTGAAAATGCCTTCCCTGTGGTGGTGCCTAGTTTTATGCAGCCTTTGACCCAAGCAGCGCCAAAACTTAAGCTGAATATTGCTAAGACCCATTCTAAAAGCATTCAGCTGGTAGAACAGAATCAATTAGACCTACTTATCATCGCCAGGGATACCGACCCAAGAGCAGGTTACCCATGGCAAGCCAGCCATTTACCTGACCTGCCTAAAGTCGCCTTATTTGAAGATGAGAATGTCTGTTTGGTAAGACGGGACCACCCTATTTTATCCACTGACTGGAATTTAGAGAGTTTTTTAACCTTATCTAGAATCAAAATCAGTGTTGAAGAGCAGACCCGCTGGTTGCTTGATGAAGTATTATTAGCTCAAGGGAATGTCATTGCAGACCGTGCTGTTGTCGCTGATTTTCACAGTGCCGCCCTACTGACTCATCATTCAGATATGAGTATGATTTGTACCTCGGCTTTTGCCACTCAACTCTGCGAACGCTACGACCTTGAAATACTGCCCATGCCTTTTCATTTAGCGCCAGCAACCTATTTCATGTTATGGCCGCAAACCCAAGAATCAAACCCAGCTCATATTTGGTTAAGAGAGTTTATTCAAGCTAAGTGCTTAGGCATACGTCCATTAAAATAAAGCACACTATTAGGTACTAAAAAGCCGCTAACTAAGGGGAAGTTAACGGCTTTTTATCATTCTTAGCAGATTAGCAAGGCGCTAATACACTCGTACTAAACAAGTTGAGCCAATGCTGTTTCAAGTTTATCTTTTAATTCAGGATTCGTAAGCTCGCCTTTTTCAACATCAAAGTTGTCGTAAAAACTTGGCACAGACAAATCAGCTTTTACATTACCAGCAAAGTAAGGTGCAGAACCTTTTGCTTGCGCTAATACGGTCGCTGCGCCACCAGGGCCTGGAGACGTCGCTAACATCAAGGTAGGTGTTTCTTGATACACTTTCATGTCAACACGTGAAGTCCAATCAAACAGGTTTTTATAGGCTGCTGTATAAGAACCGTTGTGTTCTGCGAAAGAGATAATCAGTGCGTCTGCTGCGCCAATTTTAGCGTAAAAGTCTTTTGCTAATTGCGGTAAGCCCGATGCGTTTTCTCTATCGCTGCTGTAAATCGGCATTTCAAAATCATTAATATCAAGAACTTCCACTTCAACATCGGCTTTTTGTCCGATCAAACTAGCGGCATAAGTGGCAAGCTGTTTGTTAAGGGATTGGCTACTGTTGCTGGCGGCAAATGCTAATACTTTCATAATCTATCTCTCTTCTAATTCATTGTGACGCTGAGCACTTAAGGTGAGCAGCTGTTCGATAAAGTGATAATAGACTATCAACCCAGAATGATTAATCCATCTTTTGTACAATCATAATTTCCATTTGGCTCTTAATAAGAAAAAGGGCACACTAGGAGAAACTATTATTAAGTAGAAATCATGACCTATAACGCACAACTTTTAGACGGTATGGTGATCTTTGTAGAGGTCGTCAACAGTGGCAGCTTTACCCAAGCGGCGAATAACAGCGGCCACTCTACCTCCTATATCAGTAAGGAAATTCACAAGCTTGAATCTCGCTTAGGTTTGAGGTTGATGCATAGGACCACTCGCTCCTTAAGTCTTACCCCAGAAGGAGAAGCATATTACCAGCAGTGCACTCTGATTATCACTCAGGCTGAAGAAGCCGAGTCAGCCTTAAGTGGTCAACAGCTTGAACCTAAAGGGGATTTACGCATTAGCTGTCCCACCAGCTTTGGTTTATCTCAAATGCCTCATATTATTGCTGATTTTCTCGACCGCTATCCCCTGGTCAACCTGGATGTGGATTTAAATAATCGCAAGGTTGATATGATTACAGAGGGATATGACATTCTAGTAAGGGGTGCTCATCAACTGGATGACTCAAGTTTAATCAGTCGTAAGGTCTATTCATCCCATGCGGTCACTATCGCATCGCCCGACTATTTAGCACGTTATGGCACACCCACTCACCCAAATGAGTTGGTTAACCACCAGACAATTTCTTACTCTTATGTCAAACAACCTAACATCTGGCAGTTTGTTGATGAGGAGCAAAAACCGTTTCAAGTTCACGTGAAAAGTCGTTTATTGACCAACAACTCTGAATTAGAACTGGATCTGTGTATGGCAGGAAAAGGCATTACGCGTATGCCAAATTTCAATTTAAATGGCGAATTAGAGTCCGGTAAACTGGTGCAATTGTTTACTGATTTTGACCGACATAAAATTGATATCTATTTGATTTATCCCAGCCGTAAACACTTATCATCAAAAGTGCGCTGTTTTATTGATTTTGTCAGTGAAGCCTTAAACAAGGATCATTAACATCAGATTCTTTGATTTTTTGTCATAAAAAAGGGCCTTTCGGCCCTTTTTTAATTTTACATAGTCATAATAACTAGCTTAGTAAGTCTGACTGGGATTGAGCGCTTTTACCCTCACCCATTTTGACCTCTAACGCATCGACTCGTTGGAAACCACGAGGCAATTTCAACCCTCGTCGCCCACGCTCCCCTAGGTACTCAATTAAGTCTTTCTGGGTGAAGGACATAAAGCGCTTACCTGAATGAGCCTGCAGCAAGTCGTCCCCTAAAACACTGGCTATTGCCACCACAAATTCCTCATGGCTGGCAGCTCTGGATGCTTGAATGCTAATCATCTTATTACCTTTGCCTTTCGACATTTGCGGTAATGAGTCGGCCTTGAAAGCAAGCATACGCCCTTCATTCGAGGTCACCACTATATGGCATTTAGCCGGATCAGACACATTGATTGGATTAAGAACTTTCGCCGAGGTTGGTAAGGTCAACGTGGCCTTACCTGCTTTATTCTTAGCGTGTAAGTCTCCTAGCTTGGCAATAAAACCATAACCTGCATCACTGGCAATCAGATAGAAGGTATTATCTGTATCTAACATAGCGGCCACTATGCTCACCCCCTTATCCATGGTAATGCGACCCGTAATGGGTTCGCCCTGTCCTCTTGCTGAGGGTAAGGTATGGGCCTTAAGAGAATAACTTCGTCCATTTGACGCTAACAATACAAGGGTCTGATTACTGCGCCCCTTACAAGCAATCGAGAATTCATCTCCCGACTTATAGTTAAGTGCAAGAGCGTCAACATCGTGGCCTTTCGCCGCACGTATCCAGCCTTGCTTAGAGATCACCACGGTCACAGGATCGTTAGACAATAAGTCTTCTTCACTAAAGGCTTGGGACTCTTTACGTGACACTATCGGCGTACGTCTTTCGTCACCATGAGCATCAATGGCTTCTTGAATTTCTTGGGTGATCAATTTTTTAAGTTTACGGTCAGAGCTTAAAAGTGCTTCTAATTCTTTACGCTCTTTTTCTAACTCATCTTGCTCGCCCTTGATACGCATTTCTTCAAGCTTGGCAAGGTGACGTAATTTTAATTCTAAAATGGCTTCGGCTTGAATATCAGTTAAACCAAAACGCGCCATCAATTCAATTTTTGGCTTCTCTTCATTACGAATGATCTCAATGACTTCATCGATATTTAAAAAGGCGACTAATAAACCTTCTAAGATATGCAGTCGATTAAGTACCTTATCCAACCTGAACTGAAGACGTTTACGCACCACATCAATTCTAAATGTTAGCCATTCAGTTAAAAAAGGCTTTAGCCCTCTGACATGGGGTAAACCGTCAAGACCAATGACGTTCATATTGACTCGATAAGAGCGTTCAAGGTCTGTCGAGGCAAACAAGTGAGTCATCACAGCGTCAATATCAATACGATTTGATTTTGGCACTATCACTAAGCGAGTGGGATTTTCATGATCAGACTCATCACGTAAATCCACTATCATAGGCAGTTTTTTAGCCTGCATCTGAGCCGCTATTTGCTCTAATATTTTCGAACCAGACGCATAATGAGGCAACTCGGTGACAACAATATCACCCTCTTCCATCTCATAACGCGCACGGGCTTTGATTTGCCCTTTACCGGTTTCATATAGCTTTTTAATATCAGCACGGGGGGTCGTGATCTCACCACCGGTGGGATAATCCGGCCCTTGTACAAACTCCATTAAATCATCAAGGTCTGCTTTGGGATTATTAAGCAGGTGAATACAAGCGTTACCTATCTCAGTAAGATTGTGAGGTGGTACATCTGTTGCCATACCAACCGCAATCCCTGTGGTACCGTTTAATAACAGATTCGGCAATCTGGCAGGTAATACCTTAGGTTCTTTTAAGGTGCCATCAAAGTTAGGCGACCAATCAACCGTCCCTTGGGAAACTTCACGTAATAGAATATCCGCATATTTAGACAAGCGAGATTCGGTATATCGCATAGCGGCAAAAGATTTTGGATCATCCGGCGCACCCCAGTTACCCTGTCCATCGACCAAGGGGTAACGGTAGGAAAAAGGCTGAGCCATAAGCACCATAGCTTCATAACAAGCACTATCGCCGTGGGGATGAAACTTACCTAATACATCACCAACCGTACGAGCAGACTTTTTATATTTAGCCGTTGCTTTAAGGCCCAGTTCGCTCATGGCATACACAATACGTCTTTGTACGGGTTTTAAACCATCTCCAATATGGGGCAATGCCCTATCAAGGATGACGTACATGGAATAGTTTAAATAGGCTTTCTCTGTGTATTCCTGCAGGGACTGTGTTTCGTTCTGCTCGAAATTTGACAACTCGCTCAAGAATAATTCCTTCTTACAAAATTTGGCCAGCACTTAGTAACGACTAAGACTCTGCTTCCCTAATCTTAATTAGGATGAAAAATATGGGCTCTACTATAAAGAATTGCGAGCAATGCTCGCAACTTTATCGACGGGTTATTGCCAAATTAATAGTATTGCAAGGTAAATTACAAAGTCACTGGTTAGAATTTCAGCACTTTTACCCTTAGTTGTTCCCCACTTAGCTGGTTAGCATTGATTTTTGGCGTCAACAAATTGAAAATAAGTCATACTAAATTAATATTGGTTTAAGGAAACGTCATGAGTTTATCAAGCTTGCCAGATACTGTTTTTCCAAGGCCCTTCCATGCCCTTGGAAAAGAGAGTAGAAGGCGAATCTTATGTGATGAAGATCACTTTAGAATCTATCACGAGAGCTTGATTCAAAATGAACAGCATAGCCGTTTCTATCACTTCCCCAATGATGCGTTTATTTTCGTACTTGAAGGGCAAGGCTATTTGAGTGGTTCCAAAACAAGTCTGGCGCTTAATCAATATCAAGGCTGTTGGATTAGCCCTGATCAAATTCATAAATTGGTCTTATTATCGCCCCATTTAGAGCTAATTGTGATTGCCTATCAAGGTAATTTAGCGCCCTGTGCAGCACCCTATTATGATGTTAATCAAGCGAACGACAGCCTAAAAGAAAAAAACACAATCATTGCTCGACAGCAAATTAGCCACAGGGAGAGCCTAAGCATAGTGCTTGAAACTTACCCTGCTAAACAGGCTGAACATCTACATTACCATAGGCAGTCTGATCAGTTTATTATGGCACTAGAGGGTGAATTTTATTTAAAGCGGGATAACACGCATATCACGATTGATACCTACGACTGGGCATTAGTGACGCCAAAACAAAGGCATCGACTGAAAAATGAGAGTTCAAAAGAAAGCCTTTGCCTTAGTATTTACAGTCCACCACCGACGAAAGACAGGGTATTAGTACTCACAAAAAAATAACTCGCTAGCTTACTTTGGGACGCATCACTAATGCACTCAAGATGTGATCTTCCCATTGGCCGGCAATTTTCAGATAATCCTTTGCCTTGCCTTCCTCAATAAAACCCAAGCGTTTTAACACAGCACCACTGGCGTGATTGTGCGGCATATAGTTGGCCATGAATCGGCTTATATTTTGTTCCTTATGCATATATTCAATACCGGCCGTAAGAGCCTCATGCATTAGTCCCTTTTTTTGTTCTGACTCGGCCAGACTATAACCCAGATAACACGCTTGGAAGATACCTTGGACCAAGTTAGAAAAATTACAATATCCTAGAATTTTTGTTTGCTCAGGGTTGAGGAAAAAAAAAGCAAAACCTTGATGCTGCAAAAAATCTTTACGACTTTGTTTGATTCTTTGGACACAGGTTTCAAGTTCATAATAGGTATCATGACGAGAAGGTTCCCAGGCACTAAAGAATCGACGATTCTGACACACATAATCATGTAATAAAGGCGCTTGCTCAGGCTCAAGAATCTTTAACACGCCTCTCGTTGTTCTGATATCAGGGTAGCGAGTGGGGACTAAACCTAGTTGTTGTGACTTAAACTCTTTATGCTCTAACACTTGAACAATACGCAACTGATACGCTTCAAACCAAAAACTCTCACCCAAATTAAATACTCGAGTATTGAGCGAGTGCTCCTGCCAGGCATTAATTGAATCTAGATCTTGCCAGTAAGAAATATGGATATTCTCTTCGTCTTCGGTTTGCTCAATCCCTAAAAACCCTTTTTGTTGTGCGGCTACTCGCATCATTTTATCCATCATGATTTCAAAAGCAGCGTGGGCTGAATTAAGTCTCACCGTCAAAATTACGGCATAGTAGGGTAACTCAACAGATTCACTAAACATCAAGCGATTTCCTTATATGCTTTTAGATCACTATACTTGGGGTTAAGTGTGACTAGTTTTTCCAAAACCCACAGATCTTCTGACGAAATTTTAACGTATCGTCAGACGCTTTCATACTTTGCCTGCATTGGTTAGCGGCTTTCGCCCCTACCTTTTCTTCAAACAGATCGACAATGGCTAATATATACTCAGCTGACATTTCAGGGTGCCCTTGTGTCGTTAACACCTGCTGCTGATAACGAGTAACGTAATAAGGACAAAACTCACTGCTCGCGAGCACCTCAAAACCCTGAGGCAAGCTAGTGACTTGATCCTGATGAAAGCTCAACAATACTAATGACTCGCTATCTTGATGCCACTTATTTTGATAATGCCCTATCCCCCAACCCTTATCAGATTGTGACACCTGCCCCCCTAATGCCATGGCGATAGCTTGATGTCCAAAGCAGATACCCACTAGCTTTTTCTTTGCTTCAAAGACCTGTTTAATCGTAGAGAACAATGGCGCTAGCCAACTATGACCTTCGTATACCCCGTGCTTGCTACCCGAAACAATAAAACCATCATAGTCCTCAATACTGGGTAAATAACCAGCACCACTTTCTGTGTATAAATAAACAGGAAAGACATCTAATTCATCCTCTTTATTTACCAAATGTTGGAACATATCCTGGTAGTGTCCGAACTCATCATGCAGTTTTTCGCTGATATCATCACACAGTAATAATGCTATTTTCATTGTTTATCCTATTACATAAGGTAGCGTTTTTTTACCCTAAGGATTTAAACCGAAGAAAGTTCATAAAAAAAACGCGCTAAATCAGAAGTTTGTCTATAGTTAAATGTGACAGGTAATTATGGCTTTTGATTTGAAACCATTACTTTACTGCCACTGGTGTTATATAGCTCAGTCGGAGCAGGTCCATACCGTAGGACTCAATCAAAAGATTAACAAAAGTGCAGTATCACTTGAAGGACTGTCAGGCAATACAGTTTCTGTATTGCGTATCAAATCGAATACCATTTCCCCCTTTAATGGTATTCTCGTAGTAGATTCTTAGCCCGTGTTCTGCACGGGCTTTTTTTTGCGAGCAGCAAAATAAAATGTGTATCAAAGCCAAATGCTAACAAGCCTTTGCCTCTAACCCAATACCTACTAAGGCGTACTTTGTTTTCACTCAGCAGCCTCCCAGTAATAGCACCCTATTAAGAAGTGAGGTAGGTATAACCTTTCAACACCTGCTTACATTTAGTCAATAAATTGATTTGCTCATGCTGGGATAATTTACTTGCTGCTATTTTTTCTTGGTAGCGATCAAGCAATTCATTTTCGTTGTAACTCACGTAACGCAACACATCTTGAACCCTATCACCCATCAACACATGATCAATACTAAAGCCCTCATCACTGAGATAGACATCGACGGAACTAGTATCACCAAAGAGGTTGTGCAGATCACCTAATGTTTCTTGATAAGCGCCCACCAAAAAGAAACCAAATAAATAATCATCATTGTCTTTTGGTGGTGGCGGTAGCGGTAGGCTTGACTCAAGCCCTTGTCCGTCCACATAACGGTTCAAACACCCATCAGAATCACAGGTAATATCTTGAATCTTTCCTCTAAACGAAGGTGCCTTGTGTAGACCTTGTAATGGCAGAACAGGAAAAACCTGATCAATTCCCCAAGCATCTGGCATAGACTGGAAGACAGACAGGTTAACAAATACCTTTTGCGCTAATCTATCATTGAGCTCATCAACAATGGCCCTGTGACCGCGATTTCGATTATCAAGTTTCGGTAAGAGTAAACGACAGGCAGCGGTAAATAAATTCTCAGCCTGAGCTCTTTGCATCAGCCCTAATTGCCCATGGCTATATAAAGAAAGCACCTCATTAAAGTCATCCCAAAGGTCATGGTAGAGTTCGACCAAGGAGCGCTTATCTTCAACTTTTTCTTCTAAGGCTTGTAACGACTCCCACAGCCTTTGAATAACGGCTTGAGAATCCTCCTTCGGCGGCTGGGGGGTAATCGGTTCTTCACCATGGGAAAAGACATTGGTAATCATCATCGCATGATGAGCGGTCACCGCTCTACCCGACTCAGAGATCAAATTTGGATGAGGTAGGTCGTGCTGCATACACACATTATGAAACGCAAACACGACATTATTAGCGTATTCACTAATACTATAATTAGCTGAATAGGCACTTTGACAACGGGTACCTTCATAGTCAACACCTAGCCCACCACCCACATCAACCCATTGCACCTTAGCGCCCAAAGCATGTAACTCGGCATAATAGCGAGCACACTCTTTTAAACTGTTTTGAATATCGCGAATTCGGGTAATCTGAGAGCCTAGGTGAAAGTGAATGAGCTCAAGACAATGCAACATGCCCTGTTCACGCAAGCTTTCAATCGCGCGCATTAGCTGTGACGTGGTGAGACCAAACTTTGATTTGTCACCGCCACTGTTATCCCAATGAGTGGTGCAAGTAGAGGCAAGTTTAATACGAATACCTATTCTAGGCTGTACAGATAAACGCTCAGCTTCCTCAAGGATCCAGGTCAATTCATGAATTTTCTCAACCACTATAAACACTTTGTGGCCCATCTTTTCTGCCATTAAAGCAAGATGGATAAACTCCTTATCTTTATAACCATTGCAGACAATGACACCGTCTGGACTTTGATGCATCGCCAGCACTGCCATTAACTCGGGCTTGCTACCGGCTTCTAAGCCCACTGATAAGGGGTTATCTTTTTGAAAACCAGTAATCTCTTCTACCACACGACGCTGTTGGTTTACCTTAATAGGATAAACAATAGAATAGTCACCTTGGTATTGATAAAACTCAATCGCTTCATAAAAGGAACTGGTGATCTTGCTAATGCGTGAATGCAAGATGTTAGGGAAACGTACCAAGGTCGGAAAAGGAATGTCTTTTTCTTTTAAAGACGCAGCCAACTTGGTCAAATCGATGCTTTGCGTCCTATCAGGTCGCGCCTCGACATTCCCTTTTTCATTTATCGAAAAAAAACCACCGCTCCAATGCTTAACATTGTAGAGCTCGATTGAGTCTTTTACAGACCAAGTTGTCATGGTGTCTCCTTAAAACAGACACATCCTGTTATTCCTGTTTGCACAGGCAGGAAAAGAGAAAAAAGGCCGATGTCAGGGTAAAACCACAACATCAGCCTATCTTATTTGTACTAAACCCGTTTAAAAACTAGATTGCGTCGATAACATATTGCGGCAGTGCAAAAGACGCCTGGTGTAACTCAGGGGTATAAAAGCGAGTCTTAAAGCCTGCTTCATCAAATCGTGCTCTGATAACCGCTGCATCTTGTGTTCTTAGGGCGCTATTATCCGTTGCCCATGCAAATGTCATTATGCCGCCAACATAAGTAGGAACCGCCGCTGAGTAAAAAGATTGATCAGCAAAATAAGGTTTCAAACGCTGTGCTGTGGTAGTGACTTCTTCAATCTGCATAAAGCTCACACCATTTTGGGCAACAAAAACACCACCCGGTGTTAAACAACGTTTACATCCCTCATAGAAACGTGAGCTAAATAACACTTCACCAGGACCGATAGGATCGGTGCAGTCAGAAATAATGACATCATATTTATCATTTGTTTCATTCACATAATTAACGCCATCAGCGATAACTACTTTGGTTTTTTCATGCTCATAAGCACCGGCTGAGTGATTCGGTAAATACTTAGTACACATATCAACAACGGCTTGGTCAATTTCAACCTGAGTAACCTGCTCTACACCAGGATGACGTAATACTTCACGTAACATACCACCATCACCGCCTCCGATAATCAAAACGCGTTTAGCATTACCGTGAGCAAACATAGGTACGTGTGCCATCATTTCATGATAAACAAATTCATCACGTTCCGTTGTCTGGATCACACCATCCAATGCCATAATACGACCAAACTGACTATTATTAAAAATCACTAAATGCTGGTGATCGGTATCAATTTCAAATAATACTTCATCCACTTCAAAGCTTTGGCCGTAACCGTCATGAAGGGCTTCTGTTAATAGTCGTTTCGTCATAGTCTTCTCCAGCGCAAATCAGGTCAATTTTATCGAGCCTGATGCCAATGCCTTTTAGCAGGCAAATTTAATTTCTAATGATGAAAAAAGGGAACCTAATGGCCCCCTTTTTTGGATGTTTCTTTATGCAAGAATATTAAGAATGTATATATCTAAAATATTCTGTCATAGCAAGATTTTTTACAATTTGAATAAAATAATCTTAAGAAACGTGTTCCCCATGTGCTTGTTTGTCTGCATGGTAAGAAGAGCGTACAAGTGGACCACAAGCAGCATGTTTGAAGCCAAGCTCTTTTGCTACAACTTCATAACGTGCAAACTCTTCTGGCGGTACAAAACGCGCCATTGGGAAGTGATGCTTAGACGGTTGCAAATATTGACCTATGGTCAGCATATCAACACCATGGCTACGCAAATCCTTCATCACTTGAACGATTTCATCAAACTCTTCACCCATACCGACCATCAAACCGGATTTAGTCGGAACGTCAGGACAACGATCTTTGAATTTCTTCAGTAAATCCAATGACCATTGATAATCAGAACCTGGGCGTACTTGACGGTACAAACGTGGAATAGATTCAAGGTTATGGTTAAATACATCAGGTGGCGCAAGCTCAAGAATGTCTAATGCTTTATCCATGCGACCACGGAAATCAGGCACTAATGTCTCAATTTCAATGTTAGGGGATTCTTTACGCGTTTCATTAATACATTCAATAAAATGTTGAGCGCCGCCATCTTTCAGGTCATCTCGGTCAACAGAGGTGATAACCACATATTTAAGCTTCATATCACGAATAGCTGCAGCCAAATTTTTTGGCTCATCTGGACTTAATGCGTTTGGACGACCATGTGCAACATCACAAAACGGACAGCGTCGTGTACAAATTTCACCCATAATCATAAAGGTGGCGGTACCATTACTAAAGCACTCGCCTAAGTTAGGGCAATTTGCTTCTTCGCATACAGAAGCTAATTTATGGTCGCGAAGTGTCTTTTTAATACGTGCAATTTCCGGTGAAGACGGCATTCTGACACGTAACCAATCAGGTTTACGTGGAATTTCTTCAGTTGGAATTACCTTCACAGGAATACGGGCCATTTTTTCAGCACCACGTAATTTCTCACCTTGTACAACGCGTTTTACTTGTGTAGTCATTTCTTAATTCCACCCTTGTTGGATAGCCGGACTTGGGTGTCCGAGCAGCTCAGCTAACTGATGCGCTAACTGAACGACAACGTGCGAAAACATCACATTGTTGTTGAGATGTTTCATATCTACCATTTGTAAACCCTGGTAGCCACACGGATTAATACGGTCAAAAGGGGAAAGGTCCATATCCACATTTAAAGCTAATCCATGAAAGGAGCACCCTCGCCTTACTCTTAGCCCTAATGACGCTATTTTATTTTCATTAACATAAACACCTGGAGCATCCTTTTTAGGATAGGCGTCGATATCATTTTGTTTTAGCGTATTTACCACAGAATTTTCTAATAGAGTAACTAGATCACGAACCCCTATTTTTGCTCGTTTCAAGTCCACCATAACATAGGCTATTAATTGGCCTGGGCCATGGTAGGTAACTTGACCGCCTCGATCAACTTGAACGACAGGAATATTACCGGGCGCTAATAAGTGCTCAGCTTTACCTGCCTGACCTTGAGTAAAAATTTGTGGATGCTGTAACAACCAAATTTCATCAGCTACGCTTTTATCACGCGTCTGAGTCAATTCTTTCATCTTTTCCCATGTATCACTGTAATCAACAACGCCAAGGTCACGACAAATTAATTTCGACATTAGATAACCATCTTTACGGCAGCATGTGCCATTAAATCTTTATGCAAAGCGGCAAGCTGGGGCTCACCGGTTGCAAGAATACGATAAGTGAAGCTGATAAAACGTGCTTTGGAAGAACGTTTGCTTGTTACCATATCTTCAGTCACCTCAGGTGCATGCTTTTGCACACACTCTGTGACCTCTTCTAAAATATTTTCTGCATCGAGTGCAACGACTTTAACCATGTAATTCTCACATGGAAATACAATTTTGACCGCCTCTTCTGAGACGTCTACTGCATTTTCACCGTCGGTTTTAATAAGTGCCATATCGTTTACTCAGTACCACTTAAAACAAATTCATAAAGAATAGTTTTATGCTATCAATTAAGCGTTTAAAGAAACCGCCTTCTGCTACATCTTCAAGAGCGACAACATCACGTTCTAAGATAATGCCATCATCACCTGTTACAACAATTTTACCCAGTATATCACCAGCACTAATAGGTGCCTTGATAGTTGGTGAAATCTCTAAGGTCGCTGGAATCGCATCTGCTTGGCGACGAGGAATCGTCACTAATACATCGTCTACAAAACCGATTTTGACGGTTTCAGTAGCACCACCCCAAACTTTACTTTCATTAATAACCTGACCACGGCTATAAAGCTTGCGTGTTTCATAATAACGGAAGCCATAATTAAGCAGTTTCTGAGTCTCGTTTGCACGCGCTTCATCACTCTTAGTGCCCATAACCACAGAAATAAGACGGGTACCATTACGTACTGCAGAGGCAGCTAAACAGAAACCAGCCGCTTCAGTATGACCTGTCTTTAAACCGTCTACGGTTTTATCACGCCACAATAATTTATTACGGTTTGGTTGGCGGATATCGTTATAGGTAAAGTATTTCTCAGAATACATAGGATAACTATCTGGGAACTGTATGATCTTAGCGCGTGACAACACAGCAAGGTCATAAGCACTTGAATAATGACCTTCTGCTGGATAACCCGTTGAGTTAACAAAATGGGAGTTATTCATACCTAACAGTTGTGCATGTTGATTCATCAAATCAGCAAACGCACCTTCACTGCCAGCAATGTGTTCAGAAACAGCAACACTGGCATCATTACCGGATTGTATGATAATGCCACGCATAAGGTCTTCTAACTTAACCCTAGTACCTTCTCGTATGAACATACGAGAACCTTCCATGCGCCACGCTTTCTCACTGATTCTAACCATTTCGTCTAATGCAATATTGCCACGATTAAGTTCATAATCGACAATATAAGCCGTCATTAGCTTCGTTAGACTGGCAGGGGGATATTCTTTTTTGGCGTTATGTTCAACAAGCACTTCACCTGTATAAGCATCTAACAGTATATAACTGGTTGCCGATAGCTGAGGTGGCGCTGGAATTAATGTCGGTGCTGCGTAAACCGATGAGACTAAGCTCACCATCAGTACGGCAAATAAAATAAATGGTCGTTTCATATCCAATTTTGTGCTTTCCAAAGAATGAAGTGAGAATGATACTAGAGGCCTTAATCAATCTCTAGCCTGAATCAACATTAAGGGGTTAGATTTACTCTAACCGGTTTACTGAATCCTTGCTCAAGTAACTTGTTACTCCAAGCATTCAAATCTTGTGCATTCGCAAACGGTCCTACCATGACTTTAAACAGTGACCCTGTTTGCTCACTAACAAAAACACCGATACTGGTATCGAACTCTTCCAATAACTTTTGCTTTAACGCTTGTGCTGAGGTGGCTTTACTATAAGCACCCATTTGTAAATGGGTGAAGCTCATCTCACTTTTAACCGTCACAGGTGCCGCTATCGCGACGGGTGTTACCACCTTAGTTTTTACCACGGGCGCCTGATAGGAACTGCCTTTTGGCGGTGTAATGGCTTCTATCTTAACCCTCGCTAACCCTTTAGTGTGATAATCCAACTTCACCGCTGCAGCATAGGACAAATCGATAATGCGCTTACTGTGAAATGGCCCTCTATCATTTACCCTAACAATGACATTTTTACCATTATCCAAGTTCGTTACCTTAAGGTAAGTCGGCAAGGGAAGATTCTTATGGGCCGCTGAATAATTGTACATGTCATAAGTTTCACCATTAGAGGTGGTATGTCCATGAAATTTCTTGCCGTACCATGAAGCCGTACCTGATTGCACAAACCCTTTAGCCGAATCCATTACATTATAAGATTCACCCCACACCTCATAAGGACTCTTATTTCCACCGCGGCTCTTAGCTTCCCATTTTGGGGTTAACTCTGGCAACAACTCAGTATTAACCGTGTCTGCTGGTGCCGTATCTTGCAATTGGGTATACCGACCACCGCCCGTGGCTTTATCATATTCAGCCTGAGTCATATTTGATGGGGCACTACTGCTAGAGCTGCTAGAGCTGCTAGTTTTGGATACATTATTATTCCAAAGCGTTTGAGTATTACTACAGCCAGCCAAAAATGCAGCTGCTCCCGTAATAAGGAGTATTTTTTTCATTAGAGGCGAATCTCCTTGGCTAACTCTAGAACAGCCATTGAATATCGACGGCTTGGGTTATAACGCATGATGACAAAGAAGTTCTCATCCGCTAGCCAGTAATTATATTTAGCATCACCCACTTGCAGACCAATTAACCCAGTTTGGTTACTAAGTTGAGCAATCTCTTTTCCAATCCCAATAGCTTGCCACTCAGAAAGTGATTTAGCAGGCTTTCTTCCCTTATTAATCCATTGCTGCCATGACGCTTTGCTTGCTTCCTGGGTAGATGTTTCGACAATCACGCCTCTATCATCCTGCCAACCGTGATGACGTAAATAATTCGCTACACTGCCTATCGCATCCGGCACGGATGACCAAAGGTCGACGCTTCCGTCTTCATCGAAATCAACGGCCAATTTTCTGTAATTTGAAGGCATGAATTGCACCATACCCAAAGCACCTGAATAGGAGCCCTTGGTATTGCCAATCTGCCATTGATTGTCTCGCACTAATAAAAGATACGCTTCTAATTCAGATTGAAAATACTCAGCACGTCTTGGGTAATCAAAAGCCAAGGTAGCCAGAGAGGTAAATACATCCTTTTTACCCGTAATACGGCCATAGAAAGTTTCTACGCCAATCAAAGCTACAATAATTTCTGGGTTAACACCGTATTCCTGCTGCGCTTTTTCCAACCATTTCTGATTCTTTTTGATAAAACGCTTACCTTCACGAATACGGCTGCGCTCTACAAAACGCGTACGATATTTGTAGTAAGGCGTAATTACTTCAGGTTGATTATTAGATTTTGAAATGGTTTTTTTACGGGCCTGGATTTTAGCAAACGCAGCTTGTAACAGATCTTCATCATATTGGTGAGACTGAACCATTTTCTTAATAAAATCCTGCACATCAGACTTCGCCGCATAGGAGGTTTTATAGTCTTGAGATGTTTCATGCAGACGTTGGCTCAAATCTTTATGTTTGCCTGTTTGGCGCTTTTCGCTATCTAATAAGGCTAACGTTTGTACGCCATTAGTAGCCATCTCGTTTTCTGGTGTTGTCACTTGCGCCTGTAGGCTGTCCTGAGAACAGGCGGACAATAAATAGGCCATACCAATAATTAATAAGGGTCTCATCATTTTCTCGCTCTTTTATGAGTGTGAATGGACATCAATATCCCAAACGTAGACATAATGGTAATAATGGATGTGCCGCCATAACTCACCAAAGGCAAGGGCACTCCAACAACAGGCAAAATCCCTGACACCATCCCTATATTGACAAAAATATAGACAAAGAAAGTCAGGATTAAACTGCCCGCTAACAATCTAGCATAATTATCTTCTGCAAAGGCGGCGATATATAAACCACGGGCAATAATTAACAAATACCCAGTCAATAACAACAAACAGCCAAACAAACCGAACTCTTCTGCTAATACCGCGATAATAAAGTCAGTATGACTCTCTGGTAAAAATTCAAGCTGGGCTTGGGTACCACCAAGAAAGCCTTTACCTTCTAAACCACCTGAACCAATCGCTGTTTTCGATTGAATAATATTCCAGCCCGAACCTAAGGGGTCACTTTCAGGGTCGATAAAAGTTAACACCCTTTGCTTTTGGTAAGCATGCATGACTTGCCAAAGTAAGAAGCCTGCCACAGGCGCAGACAATGCCGCTCCTATAATATAACGCCAACTTAATCCCGCTAAGAACAAGGCAAAAATACCGGACACACCAACCAATAAGGAGGTGCCCAAATCGGGCTGTTTGGCAATCACTAATACGGGCACCACCACCATCATAAGCACCACACTAATATGCTTGAATTTGGGCGGTAAATGACGGTTAGAGAAATACCAAGCAACAGCCATTGGCATAACCACTTTCATGAGTTCAGAGGGTTGAAAACGCCCTAGTCCTGGAATATCCAACCATCGCTGGGCACCTTTAGCCCCGACGCCAAAAAAAAGCACCATCACCAATAACGAAAATACGCCAAGGTATAAAAGGGGTGATAATCGTCTAAAGAATTTAGGCGGCACTTGCGCCAAAATCAAACAGGCAGCAAAACCAAGAGACAGCCTAACAGCCTGCCTTTCAACCATAGCGACATCTTGCCCTGACGCTGAATAGAGGATAATCAAACCACCGCCACTGACGATCATAAGGGAGACGACTAAAAAAAAGTCTATATGAAGATCGCTCCAAAACTTTGCGTTACTAAAGGCTCTTAGTTGAGCATAAAAACCTTTATTCATTAGAGCCGACCTTTAAATAATTGTATTTGCGAGGATATTTACCTAAAAGATAGGCATCAAAAAGCTTTTTCGATAAATCGGCGGGTTTAGAACTACTGCCACCATTTTCAAAGATGGCAAAAATAGCAATATCTGGTTTTTCTGACGGGGCAAAACCGATAAACAAAGCATGATCATGCAGCTTTTTAGCCAACTTATCAGCCTCGTATTCTTCATCTTCTTGTAAACTAAATACCTGCCCTGTCCCCGTTTTACCGGCAATAGTGTAACTTGTTCCCTGTAAACGGCGGGCAGTACCATTACCATCAGAGATAACTTTTTTCATGGCATTGACCATGCGCTGCCAATCACCTTCTCTTCTTATATTAATTTTTTTAGAAGTGACCTTATCCTCGGGCCATTCAATTAACTCACCATTGAGTGTTTTAGCCATTCTAGGTGCAAACCACTGTCCTCGGTTCGCTAGGACTGTCGTTGCGGTCGCTATTTGCAAAGGCGTTGCCACCATAAACCCTTGACCTATGCCCACATTAACTGAGTCACCCGCATACCAAGATTCACCATACTTGGCTTTTTTCCATTGTTTGGACGGTAATAACCCTGCATTTTCCCCATACAGGTCCAACATACTTTTTTGACCAAAACCAAAGCCAGATAAAAAATTATAAATGGGCGTAATGCCCATTTTATGAGCCAACTGGTAATAATAAGTATCGACAGATTCTATAATGGAATGTTCAAGGTTAATCCAGCCGTGTCCGCCTTTTTTCCAGTCACGATACCGACGCCCATCAGGATTAATCTGATAAGATCCTGAGGCATAGTAACGCTCTGTCCACGAGGAGAATTTATTCTCCAGACCCGCCAGAGCCATAAAAGGTTTAATCGTAGAAGCAGGAGGATAACCACCACGCAAAGCGCGGTTAAAAAGAGGTAATTCAGGTGAGTTTCTTAAGGCACTGTATTCCTTAACAGTAATCCCTCGTACAAACATATTTGAGTCGAAACCAGGTTTACTGACAAAGGCGAGAATACCACCCGTTTTAGGGTCCATAGCAATGACTGAGCCCGTATATTCACCTAATAAGTCATAGGCATATTGCTGTAGCCTTGCATCAAGATGGAGCTGAATCGCTTTACCAGGCACAGGATTTTGCCGCTCAACTTCCGACATAATACGTCCACGAGCACTCACCTCTACCTTACTAAAACCAGGGTAACCGTGTAATTCTTCTTCGTAAAATCGTTCAATGCCAGACTTACCTAAAAACAAAGAACCTTGATAGCGTTGTTTATCAACTTTTTCTAAATCTTTGCTATTGATGCGACCAACATAACCAATTGCATGAGAAAAAGCCTCACCGTAGGGATAATAACGAGTCAATTGCGCTTCTACTTTTACGCCATCCCATTTATAAAGATCAACGGAAAGTTTGGCCCAAGCTTTATCAGTTAGATGAGATTTTAAGGTAATGGATTGATAGGGGCGACGGTAGGCTTTACGACTTTGATTAAAGTCATCCCACTCTTCATCAGTGATTTCGATAACATCAGCCAATTCTTGGCGTAATGCGTCTAAATCTTTAACCCGTTCTGGGACTATGGTTAAACTGTGAATTGGTCGATTATCAGCCAGTACGAGACCATTACGGTCATAAATCAAACCGCGAGATGGCGGCTCTGTGACTAACTTTAAACGATTTTGATCCGCTTTAGTCTGATAACGTTCAAACTCAAACACTTGTAAGTAAAAAAGGCGACTAACCAAAACCACCATCAATATCATCACAAAAATAGCCGCATAAACAATACGACGCTGCGTCAGAGATTGTTCTAATTTATAATTTCTAAAATACTTTTGACCAGCATCCATACCGAACTAGTTACCTATGATACGGGTGATTATTCATAAGCGTCCAAGCACGATAGATCTGCTCTGCTAAAATAACGCGGACAATAGGGTGAGGCAAGGTAAGCTTGGATAAAGACCACAACCTGTCCGCTTTAGCACTGCACCTTGGATCAAGGCCATCAGGACCACCTACCAACAAACTGATATTATAGCCTTCCATACGCCAATGTTCAGACTGTTCAGCTAACTGCTCTGTTGACCACTCTTTACCCAGAACCTCCATCGCAATCACCCTGTCATTTGCAGGAATAGCATCCAACATAGCATCACCTTCTTTACGAATGGCTTTCGCTATATCGGTATTCTTCCCTCTTGGTGACATGGGAATCTCTACTAATTCCAAACTAAAGTCTTTGGGTAAACGCTTACTGTAATCAGTAAAGCCGTCGGTAATCCATTTAGGCATTTTAGTGCCTACAGCAATGAGCTTTATTCTCATTTAAAGATTTCACCTTATTTAAACTGACAATACATTCAGATAATTTTAACAATGAGGTTCGGGTAATCAGGGTAACTATCGTGACAAAAAACTAGATATTTTCTGGTTTAATATCCCATAATTTTTCTAAATCATAAAAAGCACGCGCTTCTTCTGTCATAACATGAACAACCACGTCATACAGATCAACCAGTACCCAATCATTACCCATAGCGCGGCCTTCTGAACCTAATGGTTGTAGACCATTTTGCTTAAGGGTATTAATGACGTTTTGGCCCAGTGCATTTACGTGACGCTTTGACGTACCGCTACAGATGACCATGTAGTCCATCATATCAGTATGTGATTTAACGTTTAGTACTGTGATTTTGTCACCTTTAACATCTTTTAAGGCTTCGACAGCAAGCTCTAAAATTTGATCATTTGTGATTTGTGTATCGCTCATAAAGTTCTGTATTCCTATTGATAAAGTGTGTGCTGGTCAATATATGCATGTACGGATTCAGGCAACAAATAAGCAATCGACTTATTGTGCTCACATAACGAACGTATCATGCTTGATGAAATTCCTAGTGCAGTCAGGGTTTCCATATGAATTTTGCCAGCGGGAGCGGATTGTAACTCAGCCGTCGATTGAGCACGACTCTTTTCAACCAACTCTTGCAATTCGATACCAAATTCTGGGTGCCATCCGGGTCTTGAGACAACAAGAATATGAGCATAGTTCAAAATTCTTTGCCATTGATGCCATCGCGGTAACGAAATAAAGCTATCCATACCGACAACCATGGTGATTGAAACATCTGGACCAAGCTCATTTCTCAGCTCAATCAAGGTATCTATGGTGTAACTCGGGCCGGTACGCTGAATTTCTCTCTCATCAACCAGTAAATTAGGATGACTTTGCACAGCAAGAGAAACCATGTCTAATCTTTGCTTGGCACTGATTGAAGGATGTGACTTGTGAACAGGTTTAAAACAAGGCACTAATCGCAATTGCGTAAAATGAAAACGGTCGACTATGTCGACCGCTGTTCGCAAATGACCATTATGGATAGGATCAAATGTCCCACCCATAATGGCTACACTGATACGTTTTTCAGCATTATTGTTTTTTGCATTAAGCTTTTCTACTTTAGAATTCGCCAACTTAATTATCTCGGGTATGACCGTCACCTAAGACTACATACTTTTGACTGGTTAAGCCGTTTAATCCCACAGGTCCACGAGCATGAATTTTATCGGTTGAGATACCAATTTCTGCGCCAAGACCGTATTCAAACCCATCCGCAAACGCCGTTGAGGCATTCACCATGACAGAAGACGAATCTACTTCTGTCATAAAAACACGGGTTTTAGAATAATTTTGAGAGACAATCGCATCCGAATGATGCGAACCATATTTATTAATATGCTCAATCGCTTGATCAATATCTGTCACAATTTTAATGGATAATTTTGGCGCCATGTATTCCGTATACCAATCGTCTTCTGTGGCTATACCCACATCCGTCAATATGGCTCGTGTTGCTTCACAACCGACCAACTCCACGCCTTTTTCAGAGTAGATATCAGCCAGCTGAGGCAATACCGTCTGTGCCACCTCTTGGTGTACTAATAACGATTCCATCGCATTGCACACACCATAACGGCGTGTTTTAGCATTCACTGCAATTTTGATCGCTTTGTCGATATCCGCTTCATTATCAATATAAACATGACAGTTACCATCAAGGTGTTTAATAACAGGGACTCGAGCATCCTTTGAGATTCGCTCGATCAAGCCTTTGCCGCCACGAGGCACTATCACATCGACAAAATCAGGCATGGTAATGAGTTCACCGACTGCCGCTCTATCTGTGGTATTGATTACCTGCACAGCGTGTTCAGGTAAACCCGCGACTTTAAGACCTTCCACCACAGCTTTAGCAATGGCTTGGTTAGAATAGTAAGCTTCACTACCACCACGCAAAATAGTGGCATTACCTGATTTAAGACAAAGGCTCGCGGCATCAATGGTCACGTTAGGACGGGATTCATAAATGATTCCCACAACCCCTAACGGCACTCGCATCTTACCAATTTGGATGCCAGAAGGACGGTACGCCATGTCAGTAATTTCGCCAACAGGATCAAGTAAACCTGCTACTTGGCGCAGACCTTCAAGCATGCCATCGATACGGGCATCAGTAAGCGCTAGTCGATCCAATAAGGCATCATCAAGACCATTGTTTTTACCGTTTTCTAAGTCTTTGGCATTTTCAGCTAAAAGTTGAGGTCGAGCGAGATCCAAAGCATCTGCCATCGCTATTAAAGCTGCGTTTTTATCGTGTGTAGACGCGCGTGCTAGTTCCCTTGAAGCCGCTCGGGCTTGCTGGCCAACTTGGATCATATACTCTTTGATAGTCATGCTCTTTTCTCAAACCAATTTAACTAAAAATGAAAATTCAATAGACAAGTCTAGGTCACCCTGACTTGTAAAAGGTATACTAACAAACTTCTTGGGTGAATTTCTGCCTGTCTGCTTTATTTTCGAGGATTATTTTGTCTCTTAGCGCCCAAACAAATCGTCAAGCATTTCAATTAACTAGCATTGGAATTGTGCACTCTTGTTATCAACAAAAATTCGGCATACCCAGACAACCCGGATTAGTTAACGAAGCCACCGCAAGAATCGAGTTGCTCCCCCCTTTTAATCGCCTTGATGTCTTAGATGGACTAGAGGATTTTTCTCATATTTGGGTACATTTTATTTTTCATGCTTGTATTCAAGATGGCTGGAAAGCAAAGGTTCGTCCGCCTCGTTTAGGTGGCAAAACCAAAATGGGCGTATTTGCGACAAGAGCAACCCACAGACCTAACCCGGTTGGTTTATCCGTGATAAAACTCGGCAAAATTTATCAAGAAGGTAAAAAAGTATTTATCGATCTTCATGGTGCAGACTTATTGGATGGCACCCCGGTTATCGACATCAAGCCTTATTTACCCTATGCAGACATCATTGAAGATGCCAAAGGGGGTTTTGCCCCCCTATCCACTATCACCAGACCTGTTATTT
>Ga0209292_1000823_pt1 | contig 39810 bp, 34 predicted proteins | sample GOMGulsemesocosm_2_FD_184634 | JGI IMG/M metagenome (GOLD analysis project Ga0209292, IMG submission 184634) | Methane-oxidizing microbial communities from mesocosms in the Gulf of Mexico - GOM9C Gulf of Mexico (SPAdes) (version 2) | ecosystem: Environmental > Aquatic > Marine > Cold seeps...
CAAACGGACCATACTTTTCACCAATGTCTTTAAAGCCAGGGAAGTAACCTGTATCACCACTGAAATATAATGAGTGTTGTGGGTTACGTATAACCCAAGAACTCCATAACGTCTCATCGGTATCGGTAATCCCTCGGCCAGAAAAATGTTGTGCGGGTGTTGAAACTATTTCTACATCATCAAGCTTTACATTTTCCCACCAGTCAAGCTGAGTGATTTTATTTTCATCCACTCCCCAAGCTATTAATTTATCGCCTACGCCTAAGGGCACTATGAAGTGATTCACTCGTTCTTTAAGTTGCTTAATGCTGCCTTCATCAAGGTGATCGTAGTGATTATGCGAAATAATAACCGCTTCGATTTCTTTAATGCTATCGATATCCATCGGTACTGGATGGAAGCGTTTTGGCCCTATCCACTGCAAAGGAGAAACACGCTCGCTGAACACTGGGTCGGTTAAAAAGTACTTCCCTGATAGTTGAATTAATAATGTCGAATGGCCTAGACGAGCAAAGTTTAGAGCCTCTTTATTCTTAAGATTAAAGGCGTCATTGCTTAGCTGCTGAATAGCAGGTGCAACTTTGGGTACCGATTTGTCCGATTTATTAAAGAAGTAATCTTTGGCCATCGCCCACGTTTTACTCCACTCAAATACTTGGGTCTTTTGCTCATTACGAAACTTGCCATCAGAAAACTGACTCGAGGTTTGAATGCGAGTTAGATCTTTTTCGGAGCTATTGGGGTAGGTTGCGCAGCTGGTCATAATGACTCCTGATAATATTAAACCGAATGTTTGTTTTTTATGGCTTTTCAGTGGTTTGATCATAAAAACCTTCTCATTTAAGTCTATGTTTATGCTTGTTAAATTATTCAGCCATAAATAAACTGACTAGTCAGTCTATTTATGGGTATTATAAAAAGCCTATTAAAGGCTTGGGTATTAAATTCATCGCCTCGATTTAATTCAGGAGGCTACTAACTCCAGAAACTACCTAATTTGGAGTTTATTTAACTTTGGCCAGTAAGCTCCAAAAGGATGCGAAAACTTTTCTTTGAATATCACTGTCTTGCCATTGCTCAGCTTGCAGTAAAAAGTAGTTACAGCTGGCGAAAATATGACTGGTGGTTAGGCTGAGCAATAGATCCAGCGGTAAGTCATAAAACAAACCCTCTTCAACTCCTCGGCTGAACAGTGCTTTAGAGCCTGCAAAGGCTTCTTCTATTTTTTCGCGAGTACTATTGGCAATGTGGGCAGACTCACCAAACTGTGCCATAAAACGAAACTCTTGCGGGTTTTGTAATACCCAATCAATCATGTTGAACCAAAGCGCTTGAATTTGAGTTTTAAGGTTGGCTTCGGTACCGCCCTTAAGATCAAGAGATGGAGTCGTCTTGCTGGCTAAATTTTCTAGCAGGGCAAGTTTAACCTCTAAGTAGAGCGCATTGATCAAGTCTTCTTTGGTTTTAAAGTGGTGAAACAAGGTACCTGTAGCCACGCCAGCGGCTTTGGAAATGGCCGAAGTCGGAGTCTTTTCAAAGCCATTCTCTATAAATAGGCTTAACGCTGCTGCTAGTATTTGTTCACGTTTAGACATTCTGGTAATGGACTCTTTATTGTTAAACCGACTAATCAGTCTATTGTGGGGTGAAATAGAGTTCGTTGCAATAACTAAAGGCAAATTATTCGCCTGATTAGATGTATTTATTGCGACATTTCTTGGTAGTAGGATCAATGTAGGAATTAGAAGTAACGGATAATTTAGCGTGCAGTAAAGATAAATCAGAGCTTGTCGCGATGTTTTAGTGGATAGAAAATACAGTCTTTTCCTTTTCATATGGATGCTAAGTCCGTCATTATTCAACCTTCTGGAGGAGAGCATCCAGCGTTGAAATACAATTATTGCTGAGTACAGGGTGAAGTTGGTTGAGCTATAGAAAGGTCACTCAGCCTGAATTATTCGATGAATAACCCTAATCCCAATAAAATATAGGGTTATTATCTGAAGTTAGATAATAACTTTTATATTAATCACTTGTTCATCTCTAGCTTCAGCTATGCTTTTTTCATACTTCCTTAAAGCTAACAAAAAGTTTTTAAGCTTATGGCCAAAGAATACAGTCCCGTTAAATCTGCTATTACCTCCTCACAGGTTGCAGGTGAATTATATCGCGCTAGTGGCATTGCGCGTCAGTTGTCACTCGCTGCTAAGAACTCTCAAGCGGTTGTGCATAGAGCGGGCAGCAAGGTTGCAGGGTTAAAAGTGATTTCAGAATACTTTGCTGACTTGGCTTTGAAAACAATCAAGTTAGCGGAGGAGATCAATACGATTTCTTTGGATATCTCTCATATGGCGGTTGAACGTTGGCGCCAAAATACCTTGGTCGGGCACCTGTATGAAAGCCAAGCCAAAACAGAAAATGATACCGTCGCTTTGATTATTTCATCGACCAAGCAGCGTCAACTTGATATTAATAATCAGTTTAATACAGAAATTAGACGCCTCGAAAATCAACTCAGCGAAATCCAACAGCACATGCAAGCCAGTCGAGTTGTGGCTGTATCGTTCCGCTTAGAATCGACTCAATCTGATGAGTATCAAGGTATCTTGGAAGATATGGCGAGTAATATTGATGTCTTTTCAGAACAAATCAAACAACATGTTCTGGATGCTAAATCTCACATTGATCGATTATTGATGTCGTAAAATAAGAATCGTAGTTACTTGAAAGTACAAAAGGATGAAAGGGATAAGAAATGGAAGCTAAATTATTATTTGACGACAAGCACCAGTGGTATGTGTTTGCTCGAGACCCCGATAAGCCTGAAAAAATTATTGATACCAACCAGTACATGGTAGTCAGTGGCAAGGAGTCTTTAGTACTCGACCCGGGTGGCATTGAAATTTTCTCTTCTATGCTATCAACCATATTGAAGTTCGTCCCGATTGAACAAGTCACGCACTTATTTGCTTCACACCAGGATCCCGATATTATCTCGTCGCTGGGTATGTGGGACCAGGTGATTCCCAAGGCCAAGCTTTATACGCCAGGTCTATGGGAAGGCTTTATTCGACATTTTGGTTGCGAAAACATTGAATTTTGCGGTATTGAAGATGGTGGTGGCGAATTGAAAATTGGTGATACCATTTTGCAATTTATTCCTGCGCATTATTTACATTCGTCGGCTAATTTTCATGTTTATGATCCCGTCGCTAAAATCCTATTTTCGGGCGATATTGGTGCAGCACTAGAGCCTCAAGATAGCTCTTTATTTATTGAGAATTTTGAAACTCATTGCGATAAAATGAAATTCTTTCATCAGCGCTGGATGCCGAGTAATGAGGCGAAGATGCACTGGTTAGAACGCGTGCGAAAATTGGATATAGAAATGATGCTACCTCAGCATGGACGTCTTTTTAGAGGTAAAGAAGTCGGTCAGTTTCTTGATTGGTTCGAAGCCTTAGATGTGGGTATCGCTTTAAAAAAATGACGCTATAGGTGGCTGATTAATTTAAGTATTGGTGGTAAGCATTTAAGGTTATACTGCCGATATTATTTTAGTTTTGGATATTACCTGCTTTATGAGTTCTAAACAGTATCATCATGGTGATTTGAAGGTTTCGTTAATTGAAGCCGCCAATAAAATTCTAATACGTGATGGTGCCGATGCCTTGTCTTTACGTGCGATTGCTGCAGAAGTCGGTGTATCGCATATGGCTCCTTATGCTCATTTCAAAAATAAAAAAGAACTGATAACCAGCATCGCAGAAGCGGGCTTCGTGCAGATGGCCGATACCATGGAAGCGGTCGCCAGCGAATTGAAAAGCAATAAATCGCTTTCTCCAGGAGAATTAGTTTTAGCCTATGGCGCACGCTATTTAGAGTTTGCTACAACGAATCCTCAGCTGTATCGCTTGATGCTAGGTCAGGTTGAAACTACGGGGCGGAAAAATAAAAAAGATCATGTCGCTGCAACTACTAATGAAGAGAGCGAGATTAAGGCCGATAAAAATTCAGTTAATAGCCCTTTTATAGAAAGCAGTAAGAAACCTTTTATCTTATTACGCGAGGCGTTTGCTTTACGCGGCGATAGTGATGAAAAAGTGAAAGCACAAGCATTAGGCGCTTGGTCGATGGTACATGGTATGGCAGCATTGATTATTGAAGGTCATATTCAAGTTCCCGAAGGAACCAGTTTCAAACACTTCTTAGCCGCTGCCACACCACTTGCCGATTAGTTAAACGAACAACTCGATATCGCTGGTAGGGAAAGCAACACAAGAGTGGCACCAGCCATACGCTTCATCGGTAGAGCGCAAACGCGCTTCTGCAGGATTGAAGACCGAGCCTTTCAATACCTTAACTCGGCATAAACTGCATTCTCCAGAACGGCAAGCATTCTCAGCGCTATAGCCATTTCGTTCCATACTGTTTAATAACGGTTCATCAACACGAGCTTCAAATTGCCCTTGGCTGCCGTCCGCTTTATGAATGGTAACTGTAACTTTATCAGTGGCAATCACGTTCTTCGGCCAGCCCGCTAATGTCTCGGGGTGCTTCGGTGGGCCATTGCATTCAATTCGAACACGTCTTGCTTTCACTTTTAATTGCTTCAATTGTTCGGCGCAAAAATCATGGAAGCTGGTAGGGCCGCAAATGTAAAACATTTTGGCTTGCAATTTTTCTACATTATCACCTAATAACTCAGTGAGTAAATCTGCGCTCACATGGCCTGTGCGACCGCTATAATTATCGGTTGGACGTGAAATTATCCAGGTGATGGTTAAAAAGTCATGCTCTTGTTCTAGCTGCTTTAATTCATTTTCATAAATAACATCGGCTTGATAGCTTGAAGCATAAATCAGATGCAGCTTTTGCTCTGCTTTACGGTGATGAAGTGTACTTTCTATCATATTTATAATCATGCTGCGTGCAGGTGCAATACCTGAACCGCCAGCAAGAAAGACCAAATCATCACCATGAAAAAGAGGGTTGTGATAAAAAGTTCCCATTGGACCCGTACTTTGAAAGTGATCACCCACCTTCACATCATCCAATAAAAAGTGTGAAACAAAGCCCTCAGCGACTCGCTTAATCGTGAGGTCGTAGAAACCTCGCGCTTGTGGCGCAGAGGATATCGCGTAAGGGCGTGCGGTTTCAGTACCATCAATATTAACGAATAGATTAATGTATTGCCCCGCTTGGAAGGGCGGTAAATAGTTATCTTCAGCTTTAAAACGTAACGTTTTAGTACTGGCTGTATCTTCAATGACTTCGCAAACGACTAGCTGTAAACGCTTAGGGTGTAAGCTCGCAATGGTATTGGCAACGTGACCATTTTGTTCGTTAAAATCGGTCCCTGTTTTAATTAATTCACGCTGGTGGTCTAGCGCATCCTGATAGCCATTTACTGCATGCAAAATATTATTGTCGCTGGCACTTTTATTAGCAGTAGAGTTAGGCATGAGTTAGCTCCTGTTGTTGGGTTTTAGCTTGTTTCGTTTTCTTTATTTTTTTCAATACCGCTCGAGCAGTACTTTCGCCAATCATGTAAGTCGGTTGGAAGCCGCCCATGCCATTCCAACTGCCTGCCATATGTAAGCCAGAAATAGCGTTGATGCGCTCGCGGAACATCACAGCGTCTTGAGTATTCTGTTGGAAGCCATAAATCGCGCCGCCGGGAGTATTTAAATAACGCATCATGGTGAGAGGAGTCGCGACTTCAACATCTTCGATATTCTTACGGATGTTAGGAAAAACACGCTCGGCATGATCGATCAGCTTTTCTGCAAAGTCATATTTTGCTTGGGCGTAATCTTCCACCGGTAAATCTTGCCACGCTTGGCTGTATTGCAGGCACAGTAACGATAGCGACGTTTTTCCTTCCGGTGCAAAACTCGGATCATCATGGTTGTAACACGTCAGCATGGTATGAGTTGGGTCGTTAATACCTTGCATGGTTTCAAAGGCAACTTCTTCATCTCTATCATCGATGATGAAGTTAGACGCTGCAGTCACCCCTAGCTCTTTGGGTGTGCAGTCTAAGCCTAGGTAGAGTACAAAGGCCGACGTTCCTAAGCGGCGAGACTTCATATCGGCCGTCACTTGCTTCGGTGTTGGGATATCTAATAGCTCATTGAAAGTATGCTGAGGGCTAGTATTAGAGATGATATGTTCGCAGGTAAATATATCTCCATGCTCTGTTTGCACGGCTTTTACTTGCTCGTTATCCGTGAGGATTTTCGCCGCACCGGTATTAAATAAAACTTTTCCGCCTGCGTTTAAAAACGATTCTAATAGTGCACTGGAAATAGCCTGTGAACCGCCTTGCACATGACAAGGTTTGAAGGCCGCGTAAGCGTAAACCATCACAGCTAAGTCACAGAATGGAATATCTTTTGGTGGCAGTCCGATGTAGCACCAGTAAGCAGCGATGACAGCTTTAAGATCTGGATTACTAAAAAATTCGTTAAGCACGTCTTTTGAAGAGGTTAAGCCGTATTTAATATAGTTAGGGCAGCTGGATTCTAATACCGTTTGGTCGGCCATCTTCTGCGCTCTAGGCAGCATCATGAAGCATTCTAAAGAGAGCTTTTCACACAGGGTGAGGTACGCCTCAATGTTTTCAGATTCTTCAGGATAGTGAGCGCTGAGGGTTTTCTTTAAGGCCTTAATGCTCGCCGGTAGAACAATGTCGATCTCGTGTTCTTTATTGACTTTTGATGGCATGACGACGCGGTACAGCTCGCGCTCTTCAACAATATTAAGTTGATCCATAATGCCCAGATCAGTGAAGATTTTGCGCATGATGAAGGGATTCTTTTCAGTTCCCATGCCACTAAGCTGATGCAGCGCCACTTCAAATTCGAATTCACCGCGGATGAATGACGTTGCGCAACCACCCGGAATGTTATGTCGCTCTAGTAGCAAGGTGCGGGCACCGCCTCTTTGTAAGGCCGTGGCGGCGGTTAGACCGGCATTACCTGCGCCAATCACGATGGCATCAAAATCTGTCATATAAGCCTCTGCTCACTTTGTTATTTTAGGTCGTTATATTTAGCTAACTATACAGTGTAAAGTTTACAGTATAAAGATAAGGCGCTTGGGTGGTAGATGTCAAGAGGGGGATTAATTTATTGCTTCTTGGTAGTTCTATCAATTTCAGTTAGAATGCGCCTGAAAATGACTCGAAGAAGTCATTCACTTCACCTTTCATCGTTAATAAAGCAAGGACGTTATAATGATTCGTATATACTCTTTTACCCTCATGCTCTTTTTGAGCTCAGTCTCTTTTTCGGCCGTAGAAATTCCTGATTCAGGATTGTCTGAACAAGAAAAATATGAGCAATGGGCAACTCAGTTTTTAGATTCTATCAATCCGCAACGGGGTGTCATTAACATTTCAGAAGCGGGTGCAACACTCAATATTCCTGACGACTTTTATTTCTTAAATGCTGAAGACGCAGAGCGCGTTTTAGTTGAAGCTTGGGGTAACCCTCCAGGTCAAAGTGCCTTAGGTATGTTATTCCCGGCGGGTGTCTCGCCGCTGGATAATGACGCTTGGGCCGTAACGGTTGCTTATGAAGAAGAAGGCTATGTTTCTGACGAAAATGCCGAAGACATTGACTACGACGAGTTGCTAGAGCAAATGCAGGAAGATACGCGCGCCTCCAGTATTGAACGTGACAAGATGGGTTATGGCACTGTTTCTTTAGTCGGTTGGGCTTCGTCGCCTTATTATGATGCCAGCAGTAACAAGCTGCATTGGGCAAAAGAAATCCGTTTCGGTGATAGTGAAGAAAATACTCTGAATTACAATGTGCGAGTTTTAGGACGTAAGGGTGTTCTCGTTTTAGACTTTATTGCGGGCATGAGCCAGTTACCTTTGATTAAGCAAAACTTGGGTACTGTGTTAGAGATTGCCGACTTTGATCAAGGTTCAAGTTATATGGATTTCGATCCTGATTTAGATGAAGTAGCGGCCTATGGTATTGGCGCTTTGGTCGCAGGTAAGGTCATTGCAAAAACAGGCTTTTTAGTCGTCGCCTTAGTTTTCTTGAAGAAGTTCGGTATTTTCATTCTATTAGGTCTAGGTGCTTTATTTAAAACTGTATTTAAACGTAAAGAGTCTTAATCTTACGTCGATAAACCTAGCCGCTTTTCCGCCATGGAATAGTGGCTAGTCTTCAAAGTCATTTTTCAACCGGGCGAGCAGTGAGTACATTAATTTCAAATTCCTAATAAATACAAAATCAGGTGAATTATGAAATTGATGAATAACAACACAGGCTTTGCGATTAAGCTTCTATCCGCCTCTATCGCCTTATCAATCGCGACTATCAATAGTGCAAATGCCGCAGGCTTACAATTGATGCCTGGCTCGCCAAATTTCGGCACGGCGGGTGCGGGTCATGCTGCATTGGGTGAAGGCGCGGGTGCTGCTTGGGCCAACCCTGCCAGCATGAGTCTATTAGAAGGCAATCATTTAGGCATAGGCATTATTGCCGCGAAGACTGATATTCAGTTTGATGCGACGGATTCAAGTGCAGAAAGTGGGGGTAATGCCGGAGGCAATGTTTTCTTACCGTCTTTTTCATACGTTCATAGTTTATCTGATGATATTAAGTTAGGTTTTTCATTAGTCGTGCCCTACGGCAATGATATTGCTTATGACTCTGATTGGACCGGTAACAATGTGGTCACTAAAACGGGCATGCATACGATGCAAGCAATGCCTTCGCTGTCTTATCGTATAAATGATAAGTTATCTTTGGGTGGTGGTATTACCATTAACCATACTCAGGTTTATCAGGATCTCTCTCCAACAGTGGACATAAATGGTAGTGCTCCCCGTGGAGAGATTGATCTGGACTTAGCTCTAGAAGCCGAAAGCGTAGACTATGGCTGGACCTTAGGTGGGCTTTACGAATTTAATGCTCAGCATCGAGTCGGTATCGTCTATCGCTCGGGTATTGAGAGTGATCTAGAAGGCGATGCTGATTTATTTACCGAAGATTTAGGCGGTATTGATACAACGCTGGATGCTGAACTGAACTGGGAAAATGCCTCCAATATTGTTATCAGTGGTTACCATGAGGTCAATAACGAATGGGCGATGATGTGGGACATTGGCCGTACTTTTTATAGTGAATTTGAGAAAACTGATATTGTTGCGTCGGGCTTAGGGGATGCGCCGATTGTTTTAGAGATCGAACGTAATTGGCAAGATGCAAACCGCTATGCTGTAGGCACACATTATAAGTTGAATGAGAAAGTGACTCTGCAAGCCGGCTTCTCATATGATGAAAGTGTGGTGACGGATGAGCATCGTGGTGTTGATTTACCTTTAGATGATATTAAGCGCTATACCATCGGTACGCTTTACCAAGCCACTGAAAAAGTACAACTTGGTTTTGGTCTAGAATACGCCCAGCTAGGTTCGGGTAATATTGAAGCGCCAGAAGAAGGTGAGTTACTGGATAGCCCACAAGGTAGCTATGAAAGTAGTGCAATCGCTACGTCCTTCTCCATGAACTATCAGTTTTAGATAGCAGGTTTAATAATCAGCTCTAGTTACCGGCTACAATTATTAGGGCTAACATATCTTTAACCCAATACGGTGTTCTCAGTAATAAAGCTGAGAGCTTCGTATTACTCCTTCCTTTGTAAACTCCGCTTTAGTCAGCACAGTACAGCATCTTTACTATACTGATCGTTAACTGATAGTTTATGACTTTTTATATGCCTTTTATAAACAGCTATTTTATAATGATACTGCTTATAGTTCTATGCACTACAAGCAACGCGGGCTTTGCAAAAAGTTGTAGCGCTTTGTCGGTTAATGGTGCGAATGATTGGTACCCTTATTTTTCTCATAAAAATCCAACGCATCTCGGTATCATGGGCGATATCGTCACACAAGCGGCTGATCGTGCAGGGATTGAAATAAATGTACGACCAGCAATACCTTGGAAACGCATATTATTTAATCTGCGTAATGGAGACCTCAATATCATTGCCGGGGCCCTAAAAACTCAACAAAGAGCGAAGCAGTTTGACTTCTCTACTGCTGTTCATTTTGCAGAACTAAGAGTCTTTGTGCGTAAAAATAGTCATTTAAACTTCAATCAACTATCAGATTTAATTGGCAAAGCGGGAGGTAAGGTTCGTGGTATGAGCCTAGGGCAGGAGGCTGATAATTACTCTTTTAACAACCTGATTCTAGATGATGTGCCTTCTCCCAAAAGTTTATTTAAAATGATCGCGAGTGAACGCTTAGAATATGGTATTTTTTATTGGGCAACAGGAAGGCAAGAACTTAAGAGGAATAATTTGAGTTCTACTCTTGATATATTGCCCGTGGCCGTAGCGACAGAAAACTTATACATGGCCTTTTCAAAAAATAGTCGATGCCAACCGCAAATCACTTTATTAAACAATGAAATACAGAAAATGAAGGACGATGGCAGTATTGAGTTGATAATTCAATATTATCAAGCAGAGATTGCCTCTCAGGACACGGAGGGCAAAAAATGATTAATCATCTCGCAGTTTATCTGTTATTTATATTAATAGGCATGCAAGTGGCCAGCGCCGATGGATTATTTTATGGTGAGTCCGAAGAAATAGGAGATACCTCTTCTTCAACGTCTTCTAAGCATGACGAAGAGTTATTCCTAACCCCACTTTCTATTAGCATTGTCACCGCCAAGCAAATTCAACTGTCGGGAATTACCACCATAGCAGAGGCAATGAAACTCGTACCTGGGGTGATCGTGCGGGAGCAAACCAATGGCCAATTTGATGTGCATATCCGCGGCTTAGAAGCGATAGTGAGCGGTTCTGCGTTGTCGAGTCTCAATAATGTTAAGACCTTGATTATGATCGACAACCGTGTGGTATTTGATTATTTTACCGGCGGAATATTCTGGGATACCTTGCCTATCAGTGTGGAGGATGTAGACCGGATAGAAGTTGTACGAGGAGCCGTAAGCTCTCTTTATGGGGCTAATGCTGTTACCGGTGTTATTCATATATTCACCAAAAGAGCAGGGAATGAGAGCCCTATTAAAACAAGCTTAACCGTTGGCAGTAAAAACAGTGAAATAGTGCACGCCTCGGCGGAAAAACAATTAGAGGTATTATCGGTGCGCTTAAGTGCCATGTCAGAAAAACGAGATCGTTATGAAAATAGTTACTTTAGTTTTTCTGATCGCGAGTACCAAAAGATTGATGATATTACTCTGACTTCATCGAATGAAACTCATAACCATCCGCAAAAAGCCGTTGATAAACAATCAATGAGCCTAGTCATTAATAATGATCCATTAGAATATTTAAATTATGATTTAACTCTTTTTTATCAAGAGTCTGATGTGCAAAAAGTGCATATTAATTCGAGTGATATTCCTTTCACCGATAATCTGTCTAATAGCCAGGGTTTAAATTTAAAACTAAATTATGGAAATTTAAATTCTAGGTTTAGTCATCATTTCGGTAAGCAAGAAACGTTGGGTTTTCCAGATTTCACTTATGATACCCGTATCTCTCAAGCCAGTGCTGATTATCAATTTAGGTTTCCTAAATGGTTGATTCAACCCGGTGTTGATCTATACAGTATTACTTATGATGGTGATTTTATTGGGGGAGAAAGAACCTTGCAAGAAACAAATTATATGTTAAGGGCGGAGTACAATCCGAGAAGAAACTGGCGCTTTATAGCCGCTTTTAGTTATGGCGATTTTAATGCACCGGAAGATAGTTACTTAAATTATCAGTTCTTAACAACGTATCTATTATCTTTTGAAACCTCTCTTCGGGCATCTGTTCAAGTTGCATCATCGTCTCCGTTTATGGTTGGCCAATATATTGATATTGAGTTTACTTACCCCAATGATCCTAGCCAGCGTATTGACGTTAAGGGTGACAGAAATGCTCGATTGAATCGAATGACAACGTATGAAGTGGGCATTAGGCATCAAATAGATTTTAACAATTTTATTGAGGTAGAAGCATTTCATAACGAAATGGATGATTTCACCAGTTTTAATATTCAAGCACCAGTCCTTGTGGCTGGACAAACCATCGTCGAGCGCTCGTTGGAAAATTTACCTCAAATAGCTATTCAAAATGGAGTGACCATTAATTGGATTTATGAAGGTGGTGACTGGAATATTAATACTTTTTTCAGTTGGCAAAATACAGAGATAATGGATCAGGCAGAAACTCTTAATCAAGGTTCAGACACTCAGGATGCACATCATGAAGCGACGCCAAAGTACTATGGTGGCTTAAATATGAATTGGAAAATCCGTCGAAATTTAAACCTTAATGTCTTAACTACTTATTTAGATGAACACAGTTTTGAATTACAGCAACCTCAAGGTGCTAAGGCAATACCATCTGCGATGTATACAAATTTAACGCTGAATTATCAACATAATGAAAAAGTAGAAGGTTTCTTTGCAATCAAAAATTTATCAGATCAGAAAGAAAGCCAGCATTTCTATACCGATCGTCTTGAAGCCATATTCTTTATTGGCGTTAAGGTTAAATTCGGCAGCGATTAATTGCTATTAGTGCTTTTCTTATACGATCGAAGTTATACTACGAGCCCAATATTCTGATTAATACGGCTTTATGAACATAAAATGGCTTCCATGCGCTGCTTATTTAAAGAGCTCTTTCATTATTAGTATATTTCTAAGCTCTCTTGCATCTGCAGAGCAAGTAACTGTCGCGATTGCTGCAAATTTTATAAAGCCTATGCATAAGCTGGTTGCCGAATTTGAGCAGCAAAGCCAGCATCAAGTAAGCTTAGTTTCAGGCTCTTCAGGACGTTTCTTTGCCCAAATTCATCATGGTGCTCCGTTCGATGTCTTTCTCTCCGCGGACAGTGATAAGCCCCAGAAGTTGATTGATTTAGGGTTAGCACTTCCTAGTAGTCTATTCACTTATGCGTATGGCCGTTTGGTTCTATGGGGTGTCGATCGTAAACAAGAGGCTAAGCAAGAGATTACGGCTAAGACGCTAAGAAAGGCAGACTTCAATCATCTGGCGATTGCTAATGCCAAGTTAGCGCCTTATGGCAAAGCGGCGAAAGAGGTATTAGCGCAGCTAGGTTTAGAGAAGCAAACCCGTGCTAAGTGGGTCGTCGGGGAAAATATTTCTCAGACCTATCAGTTTGTGGCGAGTCAGAATGCCGAATATGGTTTTATTGCGGCTTCACAGTGGCAGGAAAAAGGTTCTGGTTGGCTGGTACCTGAGCACTTGCATCAGCCTATTCAGCAAGATGCTGTGATATTAACTCGAGCGCAACAGAATAAGGCAGCTTTTGACTTGCTGGAATATTTGCAATCCCCAGCGGCTGCAGTCATCATCCAAGACTATGGCTATCAGGTGACTAGCGCTGCAAGCAACAAGTTCGGCCAATAATAAGCGCATGAGTCATTAATACATCAACGCAGTTATAGGAAGTTTAATTCGTGGAACCGGTACTAGGCTTAGCCTTAGAAGATTGGCAGGCCATATTCTTAACATTACGTCTTGCGACCCTCGTTACGCTGATTCTATTAGTGATTGCTACGCCTGTGGCTTGGTGGCTGACCACAACCCAATCTAAGTTAAAACCTGTGATTGCTGCCATCGTTGCTCTGCCTTTAGTTTTACCGCCCACTGTTATTGGTTTCTATTTACTCATTGCCATGGGGCCCAGTGGCCCTGTCGGTGAACTAACACAAAGCCTAGGAATAGGAACATTACCTTTTACTTTTTCTGGTCTGGTTATCGCTTCCGTGATTTATTCTTTTCCTTTTGTCGTGCAGCCGATTCAAAACTCTTTAGAAGCTTTAGGCAAGAGACCGTTGGAAGTTGCTGCAACTTTAAGGGCTTCACCTTTAGATACCTTCTTTACGGTGGTACTGCCTTTGGCTAAACCCGGTTTTATAACAGCGACCATATTGGGCTTCGCGCATACGGTAGGAGAGTTTGGGGTGATCCTTATGATCGGTGGCAATATTCCAGGGGAAACTCAAGTGATTTCTGTACTGATCTATGAGCATGTTGAGAGCTTACAATATGCCCAAGCGCATCGTTTATCTGCCGGCATGATTATCTTCTCGTTTATTGTGTTACTGCTTTTATATGGATTTAATCAAAAGCAAAAAACGATTCGAGTTATCAACTGATGGACAATAACGACGTATTATCCATTGCTTTAAACTGGCCGCGAAAATCTTTCAATCTTGATATTAATCTGGTAATTCCAGCTCAGGGTGTTACCGCCATTTATGGCGCATCAGGCTCGGGTAAAACCAGTATATTACGCTGCATTGCGGGCCTCGAAAAAGTAGAGGGTTGTGAATTACGCTTTCGTGATCAAGTATGGCAAAGCGGTAAAAAGTTTGTCCCGACTCATAAACGCACGATTGGTTATGTCTTTCAGGAAGCCAGCTTGTTTTCCCACCTAACGGCGGCTGGCAATCTAGGGTATGCCTTAAAGCGAGCCAATCCAGGTAAGGCTATTGCAAGCTTGGATGAGGTGATTGAGCTATTAGGTCTTGAGAGCTTGCTTGATCAATACCCAGATCAGTTATCGGGAGGCGAACGTCAACGTATTGCGATAGCGCGGGCCTTATTAGTTAACCCCGCATTATTATTAATGGATGAACCGCTGGCGTCTTTAGATCATCAGCGCAAGCAAGAATTACTGCCTTATTTAGAGCGTATTTGTCGGCAGCTCAGTGTCCCTATTATTTATATCAGTCACTCATTATGGGAAGTCTCTTTATTAGCAGATCATATTGTGATGCTGGAAGCCGGGCGGGTTATTAAGTCAGAAGGTTTTTTGCAGGCCATTAATAACCCCGACTTCCCTATTGCTCAGCAAGAGAACATCAGTAGTTTATTGCAATGCAAAGTGATGGAACATAATCAAAAGTGGGGCCTTACTCGTTTTACGCTTAAAGGCATGGCAGAGCAAAAAATGGCAGTTGAACATTCTTTATGGCTGCAACAATGTGATTTAGCCGCTGGCCAAGAAGTTCGACTTAATATTTTAGCCAGTGATGTGAGTTTGTCGCTTAGCCATCATGAAGATACCAGTATCAGTAATATTCTACCGGTTATGATTGTGAGTATGGAGACTTTGCAGCATGGATTATTATTGCTACAACTTCAGTTAGGTGATTCGATCTTACGAGCAAAATTAACTCAGCGTTCGTATGATCGTTTGGGCTTGGTAATTGGACAGAATGTTTGGGCGCAAGTGAAGTCGGCAGCACTTATTCAGTAAACAGCTGCCATCAACATATTTAATAAGCAGCTCTCAATAAGAATAATAATTAAGTAGGTATAACATGACAAAGAAAACTGCACTGGTGATTGGCGCGACGGGATTAATTGGTCGACACCTTATCGATGAACTCATCGCCTCAAGTCAATTTACCCATGTCATCGCGTTAACTCGTAAGCCATTATTAATCGACTCTACTAAGTTTGAAAACCACTTGGTTGATTTTGAACGCTTAGAGGATTTTTCTGAACTCTTTTTTATAGGAGAGGTTTCTTCAGGAGAGGTTTCTTCTGATAAGAATTCTGCTGATGTATTATTTTCTTGCCTAGGAACAACGAAGAAACAAGTGGGTTCTATTGAAGCTCAGCGCCGCGTTGATTTGGATTATCAATATGAGGTGGCAAAGATTGCGCGTCAGCAAGGTGTTAGTGAATATTTTTTAGTTTCTTCAAGTGGTGCAAGTGCCATCAGTCCATCAGCCTATTTGAAAATGAAAGGCCAGTTAGAGGATAAAGTTCTTGCTCTAGGTTTCCCCCGGTGTGTGATTTTTCGCCCATCGTTATTATTGGGTAAGCGTACAGAACCAAGGTTTGGCGAAGACATTGCCGCTAAAGTGATGCCTTTATTAAAATACGTTCCGTTATTAAAAACATACCGTCCTATTACAGGTCAGCAAGTGGCGATTAAAATGGCGGCAGTCGCGGCAGTCGCGGCAGTCGAAGGGCAAGGTAATGAAAGCTATAACCTAGACCAAATATTCTGATCGAGTCGTATGGCACTCTATGCCTAGATCAGGCTTAGAGTAGAACCTAGATCAGTTTATTGCTAACTAGCATTTCTTCATGCTTGGCAAGACCCATTGATGAATTTATCATGGATTTATACGTTACATAGGGAAATTCTTGTGAAGAAACTCGTCTTAGTGCTGGCTGTAATTATTGGCTTAGTTGTTATCGTTAAGGTATGGCCCGCCAAAGCGATTGAAATCACAGTGGTTGAGGTTAGCCAGCAAAAAGTAGAATCCCTCGTATCCAATACCCGTTCGGGTACTGTTAAAGCGTGCCAGCGTTCTAAGCTCTCATTAGCCTTAGGAGGCCAGGTTAATCGTCTCCATGTAGAGCAAGGTGATCATGTCGCTAAAGGCACTTTATTATTAGAGCTCTGGAATGAGGACTTAACCGCCGTCCTTGCCCAGGCCAAGGCGCAAGTTAAGATGGCACAGATCAGGCAAAAATCGGCTTGTCATCAAGCGGCAGCCGATGAGCGCGAACTGCATCGTATTAGTGAGTTACAGCAAAAGAATCTGGCATCAAGCGAGCAGCTTGATCGCAGCCAAACCAGCGCTGACATTATGGCTCTTAGTTGCCAGCAATCTAAAGCCCAAGTGATTCAGGCGAATGCCAATGTTGATGTTCAGCAAGCTCGATTAGCCCAAACTCAGCTAGTCGCCCCTTTCGCTGGCATCATTGCTGATGTCCATGGTGAGATTGGCGAATATGCTACGCCATCACCTCCTGGCGTTGCTACGCCGCCCGCAATCGATTTAATCAATGATCAATGCTTATATATTTCTGCCCCAATAGATGAAGTAGATGCGTCGCGAATTCAAGTGGGCATGATGGCAAGGGCAAGCCTTGATGCCTTTCGTGAGCAGTCATTTTCGGGTGTAGTAAAACGCATCGCTCCTTATGTGCAAGATAATGAAAAACAAGCACGTACGGTGGATGTGGATGTCGAACTTTCAGCCTTACCTGAGTCGGTGAAATTACTGGTCGGTTATAGCGCCGATATGGAAATTATTATTCAAGCCGAAGACAATGTATTGAGTATCCCAACGGATGCTTTAATCGAAGGTAATCAAGTGCTCGTTTTAAGCAAGGATGGCGAAACCTTAGAGAAGGCAGAGCTAGAGCTAGGCTTAAGTAATTGGGATTGGACCCAAGTGGTTTCAGGGTTAACCCTAGGACAAAAGGTTTTAACCTCATTAGATAACCCCGCGGCTATCGCAGGCGCTAAAGTTAAAGTGATCGTGCCATTATGATTGAGGTAAAGCAGGTCAATAAAACGTTCTTGTTGGGCGATCAGCCAGTGCATGCGCTGAATAATATTGAGCTGAATATTGAAGCCGGCGAGTACTTGTCGATTATGGGGCCTTCGGGCTCAGGTAAGTCGACCTTGCTGAATATGTTGGGTTTATTAGACGTGCCCGATAACGGCGAATATTGGCTACAAGAAAATAGCTCAGAGGTAACAGAGACGTCTGCAGTCGATACCGTGCCGATGGATGAAGAAGACCGTGCCCGCTTTCGCCGTGATCATATTGGTTTTGTATTTCAGTCTTATCATTTAATCCCACGCTTAACCGCCGCTGAAAATATCGAACTGCCGTTAGTATTAGCGGGAGTCCCTCCTAAGGAACGCCAAAAAAGATTAGCGCCGATCATAAAGCGTTTAGGATTAGAAGAGCGTGCCGGGCATTTACCCAATCAATTATCCGGCGGGCAGCGTCAAAGGGTCGCGATAGGCCGAGCGATTATTATGCGGCCTAAGTTGTTATTGGCCGATGAGCCGACCGGTAATCTAGACAGTCATTCAGGCATGGAAGTGGTTGAGCTATTAGAAGAGCTCAATGCTGATGGCATTACTTTAATTGTTGTCACCCATGATGCAGATTTGGGCGCGCGGGCCAAGCGTAAAATTCGCATGGTCGATGGCAAAATAGTATTGGATCAATTAACGGCGGATTCTCAAACTGTTATCGAGGCTGGATAATGCGCTGGCAAGATCAATTGCAATTCAATCTGCGCGTACTCTTTCGGCAACGTTTTCGTACGCTTATGCAGTTAATCGCTATGTCGATTGGGGTATTTGCAGTCGTACTTTTAACTGGATTAGGAGAAGGGGGGCGCCAGTTTGTGATGGCGGAGTTCTCGGTTCTGGGTAAAGACACATTAATCGTTATGCCAGGGCGCAAAGAAACCTCCGGAGGCATGCCACCTTTAACCGGAGGCACTCGCGATATTACCTTACAAGATGCGCAGAGCCTTGCCCGTTTACGTAATGTTGAAGGGGTCGCCGCTTTGGTCGTCGGTAAGGCAGAAGTAAGCTACGGCGGACGTAATCGTGAAAGTTTAGTGATCGGTGCGAATGCCAATTTTTTCTCGATCCGTAATCTTCAAATACAGCAGGGGCAGATGCTTCCTGATATGGCGTTAGACCAAGCTAGGCCGATCTGCGTTATTGGCCCAGAACTAAAGCGAGAACTATTTTCTGCACAGCCCGGATTAGGGCAATGGTTGAAAATTACCGGCAGTCGCTGCCAAGTGATTGGTATTTTGGCGGACAGTGGCACCGGTTTGGGCTTTGATATGAATAGCGCATTGATTATGCCTGTGGCCAGTAGCATGCAATTGTTTAATACGCAGGGATTGTATCGAATCATGGTCGATGTACGCTCAGTATCCTCTATGGCCAAGCTAGCGCGACAAATTGAGCAGGTAATGCAGCAGCGCCACGAAGGGCAGTTGGATATTACAGTCATTACGCCAGCTTCTGTGCTCTCAGCGTTTGATGACATTCTTGCGGTAATTACGTTAGCCATCGCGGGTATTGGCGGTATTAGTTTGTTTGTTGCTGGAATCCTCATTATGAACATGACATTAATTAGTGTGTCACAACGTACTGCAGAAATTGGTTTGTTGAAGGCCTTGGGTGCATCAAGCAGAGAAGTACGTTTGTTATTTGTCAGTGAGGCTTTGATGCTGTGTTTAGCGGGAGCCGTGTTAGGGATTGCGTGCGCAGAATTATTATTGTGGCTGGTCAGTCTGCAATTTAAAGATCTTCTTTTTATTGCCCCTTGGTGGGCAAGTGTCTTGGCATTGCTGGTGGCTCTAGGGTGTGGCTTAATTTTTTCATGGTTACCAGCACGCCGAGCTGCAAACCTTCCTCCTGTTGAGGCTCTGAGATAATGGCTAAAAGTAAAAAGACAAATGCAAAAGCAAAAGGCATGCGCTGGCAAGATTGGCTGCGACTGGTTTCTTCATCCGTACGTTTTAATCCCTTAAAAAGTGTATTAACGTCTTTAGGCATTGCGATTGGTATTACCGCCGTTATTTTATTAACGTCTTTGGGGGAGGGTGTTCGCAGTTATGTGATGGATAACTTTTCTCAATTTGGCACTCGTATTATAGCGATCACTCCCGGCAAAGATGATACTTCGGGTATGGGTGGGATGTTGAGCTCGGTACGCTTTTTATCGTTAGCCGATGCGCACAGCTTAGAGCGGCTTCCTCATGCAGATTATGTGGTCGCCAACGTGCAAGGTTCAGGTGCGATTAAATATGGTGCTTATAGTCGAAATACAGAAATTCTCGGGACGACTGCCAGCTTTGTTGATGCCTGGGACTTTCCATTAGCCAGTGGTCAATTTCTTCCTATTGCTCGTGGGCAAGTTAGCCCAGCTTATGCAGTTTTAGGACACAAGGTAAAACAAGAGCTCTTTCAATCTCATAATCCTTTAGGCAAATTTATTCGTATCGCCGGCCAACGCTATCGAGTCATAGGCGTGATGCAAGCGAAGGGATCAATGTTGGGGTTTGATCTTGATGACATGGTTTATATACCGGCAGATCGTGGTTTAAGTTTATTTAACCGAGAAGGATTGATGGAGGTCGATGTCGTTTTCTCAGCACAAACATCTTCTTCAAAAATGTCTGACAGAATTTATAAGAGGCTGGTAGAGCGTCATGGGCAGGAAGATTTTACCTTAATTACTCAAGATGAAATGCTGGCCAGTTTAGACAGTATTTTATCGATACTTACTTTAGGTATTGCTGCCTTAGGTTCAATTTCACTGCTGGTGGGCGGGGTCGGCATCTTTACCATTATGACCACCAATATTCATCAGCGTAGTGCTGAGATCGGTTTGTTGCGAGCGATAGGGACGTCACGACGACAACTGCTAAGTCTGTTTCTTGGAGAGGCGATATTGTTGTCTTTCATCGGGGGAATCTTGGGGATGTTAGTCGCGATGAGTATTTTGGCTTTGATGGCATTATTTGCCCCTGGCTTCCCGCTGAGTCCTGATCCATTTTACCTACTGCTAGCCCTTTTTATCTCAGGATTGATTGGCCTCTTGTCGGGTATTCGTCCTGCTTGGCATGCAAGTAAGATAAGCCCTGTTTATGCCTTGCGTAATGAATAATAGGCTAATTGCTTGTCCTGATAGTGTCATGACTGACATTAATAGTGCTACTAATGGCGATGGACGATAGTAGCAACTAAATTTAAGAGATAATTCTTATTTTAAGCTGAGTTGCTAGTGCCAAACTCCGAGACCTCTAACAGTTCTGATAGCTATCTCATTTTCTCTGACTTGAATAACCCCTTGTCTTGTGCAATGCCTGAATGAATTGTCCGGATACTGCCTGTCTTGAAATTGATGGCCGTGGCCGATAAGGCCTGGCCTTATATAAAGCAAAAGACCGAGAAAGAAATCAATACGTTATAAGTGCGATGGATATAATCTTCTATGATTGATGAATTAATTCCTAAGTTAATTGAAAATTTAACCAGACTTATTAAGGCCGATTATGTTTTGCTTGGTAATCTGGTTGATGAACGCTTGATTTCGATAGCATATATTTATAGTAATGGGAAGTTCTTAGAAAACTATAAATATTCTCTTCCTGGTACTCCATGCGAACAAGTAATGCTGAAAAAGTATTGTGTTTATCCCCGCCGAGTTGCAGTTGAATTTCCGCAAGATATTTTATTATCTGAAATGAATGTCGAGGCATACCTGGGTGTATCAATAGAAAATTCTACAGGGGAAGTGATTGGAATATTAGTTGCTTTGTTTGAATCAGAAATAAATGAAAGCAATGATCAGCAATGTTTGATGGAATCGTTTTCATTGAGTATTGCGGCTGAATATGCACGTTATGAAAAAATACGCCAAGTCGAAGATATTAAACAAGACTTAAATGAGCAGGTTTTAATACTAAAAAGGCATCAGGATGTTATTAATCAGGCACAGCGAATTGCAAAATTCGCTTCGTATGAAATTGATGTGCTATCCAGAAATGTAGAGTGGTCACAAGGTATTGAAAATATTCTATTTATAGATGTGTCACTAGAAAAGTATCGCAGTTTACATGGTACTAGTATCAGCGAACCTTGGATGGAATTTGTTGATGAAAAAGATAGAAGTAAAATGTCAGAGGCTTTATCACTAGCAATATCAAAAGCTGAGCCTTATCGTATTCAGTATACAGCCTGCCTTCCTACAGGTAATAAAAAAATCATGCTAACTGAAGGGATACCTATTACAGATAGTAATGGCCGAGTAATCTCAATTAGAGGTTTTATACAAGATATAAGTGAATTAAATGCAGCTCAAGTTGAGTTGATAAATAGGGAGAAACGATTAGTTAGTCTATTTAATAACAGTCCCCTTGGCATTATTGAATGGAATTTAGATTTCACAATTAAAGATTGGAATCCAGAAGCTGAAAAAGTTTTTGGTTGGAAGAAAGAAGAAGTCATTAATAAAGTGGGCGATTTTATTTTACCAGAAGAAGTTAAAGTTGACGTGAGCAAAGTATGGAATGACTTGGTTTCAGGGGAGGGCGGAGGGCATAATATTAATGAAAACATGACTAAGTCGGGAGTTAAGATTGTTGTTGAGTGGCGAAACGCCACTATATTTTCTTCCGAAAATAAAGTGGTTTCTGTTGTATCATATATTGAAAATATAACAAAAAAATATCACGAAGAAAAATTGACAAAGCAATTAGAAGAGAAATTCTCGGCCATTTTTAGTGCTTCGCAAGATGCTATCACCGTTACACGTAAAACAACGGGGGAATTTGTTGATGTGAATGCGGGCTTTGAACGAATTACTGGCTATTCTAGAGAAGATGTTCTTGGTGAAACTTCAATCAGTTTGAACTTGGTTGATGTAAGTGATCGAGATCAATATTTGGCAGAAATATCTGAAAAAGGAGAAGTTTCAAATATTGAATTGAAGTTCAGGAGTAAAAATGGTGAAGATATTTATGGGATTTACAGTGCTAAGACAGTCACCATTAACGATGAAGATCTGATTATTGCCTATTGCCATGATATTACTGAGAGGAAGAAGTCTGTCCAGCAAATTGCTTTGCATAGAGATAACTTACAATACTTGATCGAAATACAAACTAAAGATCTAGTTGATGCTAAAAACGAAGCCGTTCAGGCCAATCGATATAAATCGGAATTTTTAGCCAATATGTCACATGAAATTCGAACGCCGATGAATGCTATTACAGGGCTAACGTACTTAGCATTACAAACTAAATTGGATGAGAGACAAAGGGATTATTTACAAAAAATTGATACGTCGTCAAAAAATCTATTATTACTAATTAATGATATTCTTGATTTCTCTAAAGTTGAATCTGGACACTTATCTATTGAACCAGAGCCTTTCAGGATAGATGAGCTTCTAGAGAATATTACTGATCTTGTTCGTAATAAGGCCAGTGAGAAAGGCCTTGAATTAATTATTCAATATCCTAGTAATATACCTCTCATGTTAATTGGTGACTCATTAAGACTTTCTCAAGTTTTAACGAACTTGGCGAGTAATGCCGTAAAATTTACCGAGACGGGTTTTGTCAAAATAAAGGTCGATTTAGATTATGCAGAAGACAGTAAGGTTAAGCTGCTATTTTCTGTGATGGATACTGGCATTGGGATGAAGCCTGTTGCTGTAAAAAAACTATTTAAACCTTTTGAACAGGCGGATGGTTCGATTACACGAAAATTTGGTGGCACTGGATTGGGCCTATCTATTAGTCAGTCTTTAGTCGGCCTGATGGGGGGGGAAATAAAAGCTCGTAGTATATTACATCAAGGAACAGAATTTGAATTTTGTCTAGAATTTGAAATAGCCGAAAATAACCATATATTCAGGAAAGATTGTTCGGAGTTAGAAAATAAAAGAATCCTAGTTGTTGAAGATAACCAGTCAGCACGAGAAATAATTACTGAAATATTGGTATCGTTAGGTATGCAGGTAACAACAGTAGAAAGTGCTGAAGAGGCACTCAGGATTATGGATGTAGACACTGAGCATGATCTTGTATTATTAGACTGGAAGTTGCCTATGATGAATGGGCTTGAATGTGCGAAAGTCATTCATGAAAAATATGCAAAAACATTGCCTGCTTTAATTATGGTTACAGGGTATTCAAAAGCTGACATAGGGAATCAAGATGACCTAGAGTATCTCGATTATTTTTTAGTGAAGCCGATCACTCCTCTATTACTTATAAAAACAATTAAGAAAGCCTTAGGTTTTGATATTGAGGAAACGTTGGATGGTGCAGAATCGAGAGTTGATGTTTCATCAGTGGCGGGCGCTAGGGTCTTATTGGTAGAAGACAACCCTATAAATCAGCAGGTAGCCTCCGAGCTGTTACGCATGCGCTCTATCAATACAACCATTGCTCATAATGGCGCGCAGGCGATTGATAGAATCAAGGAGGACGATTTTGATATGATATTTATGGATCTTCAAATGCCAATTATGGATGGTTACAGTGCCGCCGAAATTATTACTAACAACCCAAAATATCAGCATATTCCTATTGTCGCAATGACAGCTCATACCTTACCTTCAGACCAAGAGCACTGTTTAAATGTCGGTATGAAGGGGCATATTTTAAAACCCATTGTTATCGATGATATTGATAAAGCCTTGGTTAAATGGATTAGTCCTAGAGAAGGAATAGGCTCCGCCTATATAAAGAATATACAACAACAAGATCTCAGTGGTGATTATATAGGATTCCCTGATGAAATTATCGGTTTAGATTTGAACTTAGGTCTATCTTTAGTCGCTGGAAATAAAAACGTATATTTAAATTTATTGGCTGATTTTTCTCGTCGATATAAACATGTTATTGAGCAGTTAAGGGTTGATATAGAAATGAATAATCGTGATTACATACACGATATCGCTCATACATTAACAAGTGCTGCTGGCAACCTAGGCGCAAGCGATTTAAGTAAGGTCGCAGCAATACTTGATGGACAATTACAAAATGGTACTCTTGATCCTTTAATTTGTAATGCACTCTCTCAACGGCTTTCTGTTCTTATTAATAGCATTGATGCATGGCAAGATAATAATCGCTGCTCAGAGCCCTTAATGGAAAATTCACTGATGAATCCTTCATTCATTACGCTATTGACTGAAAATGAAAATCATCAATTAAGTACCTATTTAGCCGATGATAATACGGCCGCCGTGGATTTAATTCAAAATGTAAGAGTGCGCTTAAAAGGACAGTCTAATAATGACCTGTCTGTTTTCATTGATTTAATTGAAAGCTATGATTTTTCTGATGCTTTACAATATTATCAAAAACTTTGCCGTGATCATAATATTACAGTGAATGGAAATTAACTCTTGGGAGGGCTTTAATGATGCAACGTAAAGGGCGGATTCTTATTGCAGAAGATGAAATGGTCAATATTAAAGTATTGGTTGCTACTTTAGATGAATATGAAATAGTGATCGCAAAAACGGGGGAGCAAGCAATTATAAAAGCACTCTCGAGTCAGCCACCTGATTTAATTTTATTAGATATTAATATGCCAGGGATGGATGGTTACGAGGTTTGCCGAATATTAAAAGAAAAAACTGAGTCGGAAAATATACCAATTATTTTTATTACGGTACAAGCAAGTGTTGAAGATGAAACCAAGGGACTAGAAATGGGAGCTGTGGATTATATTTCTAAGCCCTTTAGCCCATCAATTGTTAGGGCAAGAGTTGCTAATCATTTGGAATTGAAACAGCAAAGAGATTTGTTGCATCAGCTTAATATGATAGATCCGTTGACTAGAATTGCTAATCGAAGAAAGTTGGATGAGTATTTACAAACAAGTTTCTTACATGCTCATAGTAGTAAAAGTGAGTTGTGTTTATTAATGATTGATATTGATATTTTTAAGAAATTGAATGACCTTGCTGGGCATGATTTCGGTGATGAGTGTTTGCGCCAAGTCGCAAAATCAATTGATGAAAGCTTATCTCGAAATACAGATTTAGCTGCGCGTTTTGGAGGAGAAGAGTTTTGTGTTGTATTGCCTAACATGTCAGTCCAAGAAGGGTTACTGGTAGCGGAGAGAATACGAAAAAACATCGAAGATCTACATTTAATTCATCCCGATGAAGAAACAGATTGGGTTACCGTCAGTATAGGCTGTAGTGCGCTTGATAGCTCAATTCATGATTTGGCCAATCTATTTAAAAAGGCAGACAATAACCTTTATCAGGCAAAAGAAATGGGCCGGAACCGGGTAGTATGAATGCGATCATAAATCGATTCGAATTTAGAACATGAATTTACGAGCAGTATTGTCTAATTATAAATGATTTGGATGTGGCTGCGGTGCTTGATATTTTTTAATATTGGGTCTTATATGTGTTGTAGCTTAATATGAAATTTAAAGCAGCTGCCAATGTCTTCCTCACTTGTTACGTTAATATCTCCACCCATCAACTCACAAAGATGTTTCGAAATGGCAAGACCTAATCCGCAGCCACCGTATCCGCGAGTTGTAGATGAGTCTGCTTGAGAAAAGTTTTCAAATAAATTTCGCGTATTCTCTGCTGATATACCAATACCTGTATCTTCCACAGAGACCGTTAAATAAAACTCATTATTAAGGGATGCGGAATTGTCACTTATTTCAGTAGAAACTCTGATATGCCCTTTAGATGTGAATTTTATGGAATTACCGATAAGATTGGTTAAAATTTGGCGTAAACGCAGTGGGTCACCGATGGCTTGTAAGGAACGTATGTTATCTGCTTCAAGAAGTATTTTAATATTGTCATTTTTCATCGCTGAAGTAAGTAATATGATCAATTCATTGAATATTGGGTACACATGAAAATGGTTATGATCGATTGTATATTTCCCAGCTTCAATCTTCGATAAATCTAAAATATCATCAATGAGAGTTAATAGTCCATTAGCACTGTTTGAAGCTATTTCAATATTGTTCTTTTGTTTATCGTCTAAATTACTTTTATTTAAAATATATAGCATACCTATAATGCCATTCATTGGGGTTCGTAGCTCATGACTCATGGTTGCTAAAAATATTGATTTTGCTTGGGTAGCAGACTCAGCAATAAGCGTTAAAGCTTCCGCGTCATTCTTTGACTTCTCTAATTCTAGAGTCCTTTGTGTTACCTCATTTTCTAAACGTTGATTGAAATCACTGACCTGGTTTTTAGCTTTTGATAGCTCTAGAATCATTTTTGTAAAGGACTGTTCAATGACTGATAATTCATTTTCTTTATTGATATGCAAATCTATTTTTAGGGATGAGAGATTATCAAATTTTACGCGCGAAATTGATTGGGTTAGCTTCTTAAGTGGCGTTATAAGCAGTTTTTTACTGGCCCACCAAAATATTATCCATAGACATAGGCCCTTTATTAAAGCATTCACGACTAAAAATATAAAACCCAGTTTAACTCGATCGAATACAATGGATGAGTCTGAAAAAATGGTGACTTGGCCTAAATATTGAACGATTTTATTTGAACTGTATTCGATAGGGAAGGTGTATGAAAATTGACTGTTGATGGAAAAATTGGTTTGGCGTAAATATTTTTCTGCATAAGGAATTAAATCACTATCTTGTAATCGTTCAATTTTAATACCGATAATTACCGGAACCTGTTCAAGGCCTAGAAGAACATCATTAACTTGTTCTCGGTCAAGGTTCCATAATGCTTTCGCGAGTAGAGGGCCAAAAATATGCTCGTAGGTTTTCAATTCTTCGGCAATATCTTTTTGGGTATATCGAAACTCTTCAATCATTTGAATGGCAGTAACACTGATTGCAATGAGGCAGTAGAGGCCGAATATTAGTCGGAATAACTGTGTACTCAATGAGTACTTTGCATTTAAAGTACTGCTCATTTCATACACCCTTGAGGAATCCAGCTTTCTAATAATAACGAATTACTGTTTACCCATTGTTCAGCGGCTGCTTGATAGCTCATCTGGTCTATGTCAACCAAGGCCGAAAGCAAAGCAATTTGTGGCTTATCAAGACTAATATTTTTTAAAGTCTCGTATGCACAGGGATAGTTTTTCTTAAAGCTAATAGCAGCCGCTTTTTTTAGCCAACCCTCTTTAGGATTACCGCAATCATATAAAAAGTTTTTATTAATTCCCCAGCTAGGATCAGTTTCACAGGCAAGGCTATATTTAGGGAATTCTACGAAAGTACCGGCATAGCGTGACTCCACCCAATTGGGTGTCCAATTAAATAGAATGATAGGCTTTTGAGCGGCATATGCTTTTTTTAGTTCAATCCATAAATCATCCCCTTTTTCTAAAATACGAACTTGAAAGTCCATTTCAAGTGCTCGGATTCTGGCTTCGTCGGGTTTTTCCCAAGGCCCTGCAAAATACACTCCTTTGCCATCAGAACCGGGGCGATTAAAAATGGAGGCGCAGGCTTTTAATGCTTGCCAATTAGGTAGGCCGGGGCATAAAGCTTCAACGTATTCTGGGTACCACCAGTCTTCGCGTGTTGTTGCTTGGTGTGAGCCCGCATCAATAATACTGCCGGCAGAAACCAAACGGTTAAACTGCTCAGACATAGTGCCTTCCCAGACTTCAATCTGTAAATCTGCTGTCCCGTGGGCTAGGGCCCCCCATTGATTAGATGTCGAACTAGGAATGTAATCGATTTCAAAACCCATTCTTTTAAAAATATCACCGGTTATCTGAGAAAGCACAATTTGGCTGGTCCAGTTATTGGTAATGATCTTGATGGGTTCTTGGCTTTGACTGACTGCTGGCAAGGTAATGAGAGTGAGGCTGAAAGTATAAAGACTAAAGAGTATGAATCGATGCGCCATAAATAGTACCTTTGGATCACAGCGAAAGTATCGCGTTATGATCTAAGTATAGGCACATATTGGCATTTACAGAGTAAATTTACAGGGGGTTAAGCGGCGTAAAATTCGGTTTTATCGAGGGCTGACTTAGCGTGTTCAATCACTTCATGCGCTTGGCGTACACACTGCCCGCATTGCGAACCAAGATTAAGGCAACGACGTACATCACGTACATTCTGAGCGCCATCGGCAACGGCTTGATGGATGGCTTTTTCGTTCACTGCATTACAGATGCAAACGTACATGAGATAACCACTGACTGTGAAATTGATTCGCTAATACTATCGCGAATGGTAATAGTTATCAATTATATTCAGTCAGTGATTAGCATATGTCAGGTTAATCAGGTAGTAGATTAGCTGGTAGATCGAATTATACCGCGGTACTCCCCATCTGGCTTTGAATGTAATTTTGTAATCCGACTTTAGCGATCAGACCAATATGCTGTTCTAACCAGTAGATATGGTCCATTTCTGTATCATCTAATAGAGCTTCGAGCATCTCACGGCTGACATAATCCCGCTCTTGCTCACAGACTTCTATAATGTTCTTCAAGCTGGCGGCTACTGTATTTTCAGCCGCTAAGTCGTTGCGTAGCATTTGCTCAACATTATCGCCAATCATCAGCGGTTCGCGTGAGGCGGTATCGGGGGTGCCTTCCAGAAACAGAATACGCTCGATTAGGCGTTTGGCATGGCCAAGTTCCTCGTCATATTCATGGGCCAATTTTTCATGCAGTTTATTAATCCCCCAGTCCTCATACATCTTGCTATGGGCAAGATACTGATCCATTGAGGTGAGCTCTAGGGTTAGTTGTTTGTTTAATAGGTCGATGACCTTAGTATTGCCTTTCATCTTAACTCTCCGATTTAGCGGTTCATCTAGCTATTCATTTGCGACTGTTGATAGTTCTCTATACCGGTCGTCGTGATTAATATCTGCTGAGTTTCTATCCAATCGATGTATTCTTCTTCGTATTCCAGAATGTCTGCCAGCAGTTCGCGGCTGACATAATCTTTCTCTTGCTCACACAGCGCGATGGCATCACGCAGTTCAGCCACTTGAATCATTTCGACATTGAGGTCGCATTGCAGCATCTCTTCGGTATGCTCACCAATTTGCAATTTGCCTAGCTGTTGTAAGTTAGGCAGCCCTTCAAGAAACAAAATACGCTCAATTAACTCATCGGCTTGCTTCATATCCTTAATCGATTTTTTATACGCTTTCTCATTCAGTTCCTCTAAGCCCCAGTTCTTAAACATGCGGGCGTGTAAAAAAAATTGGTTAATGCTGGTCAGTTCTGTGGTCAAAACTTGATTCAAGGTGCTAATTATCTTGGGATTGGCTTGCATGACAGTTCCTATTTAATGCGCGGCTAATACATTAATTAAAGAACATAGGTGTATTTTGTAAAAGATCATTTTGGGATATTAAACCCTTGCTAACACAGCAAGAGTTTAAGCAATTCTAAATACTAATGAGTCCGTTTTATCAGCACTATCCGCAGGCTCACCTGTTAACGCAGGCTCATAATGTTGGGCATCAGAAAAGAGGTATTAATTTCATTAACCGGCTCATCAAACCCTTCGGCTATAACCTCAATATGAATGTCTGTTTTATTGGACAGTTGCTGCGCGCTTGACGTACCAATAGCGGGCAGTGCTAGAGAGATCAATAGCGGGAATTGCTGGCGTTGGCCTGCAGGGATAGTGAATCGCTGCTGGCTAATCGTAAAGCTATGAAGGTTATCGACGATGAGTAAGCGAATCGGCATGTCTTGCTGAGTCTTGTTATGAAATTTTAGCGAGAAACTATTCTCGACCTCATCATTGGCATTAATGCGGTACAAACTATTACGGTCACGCTCTAAGCTAATTTGAATCACATCGCGACCCGTGACCTCCAGGCCAATGAGAAGAACAGACACTAAAAAGGCGAGGGCATAACCGACCAAACGAGGACGCTGTTTGAGGTTAAGAGCCTCTTTAATCGTGACCTCTCCTGGGCGAAAGGCAATCAGCCCTCTAGGTTTGTTGATCTTGTCCATAATGCTGTCGCAGGCATCAACACAAGCACCGCAAGCAATACAAGAGAGCTGCATACCATCACGAATATCAATTTCGGTCGGACATACATGCACGCAGACTTGGCAATCTATACAATCGTTACGCGGCTCGTCGTATTGCACCACTAAGGTAGAGTTATCTGACATTACCGATTGAAAGCGGGAATAGGGACACATATGAGTACAGACTTGCTCACGTAGAAAGCCAGCGTTTAGGTAGGTCATGAGCGCGATAAAGAAAATCCAAAATAAGCCCATACCGGCCAAATCACTGAGGCCAAAATCATTCGCCATCGCTTCTAATGGATAAAAGTAAGCGATAAAGGTAATGCCGGTCCACAGACTGAGGCTGATCCAGCTAATATGCTTCACCGATTTACGCAGTATTTTTTCAGCATTCCAAGGCATTCGATCCATCTTTAAGCGCTTATGACGAGAGCCTTCGATGAGCTCTTCTAAGCGAATAAAAAGAAATGTCCAAACTGTTTGTGGGCAGCTAAAGCCACACCAGAGTCGGCCCGAGACCATCGCCACAAAGAATAAACCAAAGGCGCCTGCTAACATCGCCCAGGTGAGTACCATAAGATCTTCCGGCCAAAATACAGCAGGCCCCATGCGAAACTGTTTAGCCACCAGATCAAAATGCACCAGGGGTAAATCATTCCAAGTTAACCACGGTGTCAGGAAGCAAATTAATAATAATGGCCAGCTGATGAGTCGGCGTAACGTCAGGTAGCGGCCTGAAATAAGACGCACTCTATGGGGCAGAGAGTCCGCTTTGAAAAAACTCAGGAATTGTCTAAATCCAGAGGATTGCGGTGCTTGGGAGGTGGCGATTAATTTGCTCATAAGGCTCTCATATCATCAAATAGCATGAGGCTAGATAGCAAACGCCGCGCCAACTTTTAAGTTGTTGAATTCATTGAGGTTTTACGGAAAGTAGGGCTTGATTGGCGATATATGGATTTTTTTAATGTCGATATATCACGCTTATGGGTGATATATCGTTTAAGTTAACGTATGTGTTACGTTGAAGTCTGTGTTTTATTTAAACCGTATGTCGAGCTTCTTCATGCGCGAGCGCAGAGTAGAAACGGGCAAGTCGAGATATTCGGCAGCGCCTTTCTTACCTGAAACCCGGCCATTGCACACTTCGAGTATGCGTAGGATATGCTGTTTCTCGGCAGCAGCAGCGGTTAACAGTTCGCTGCCGTCACGTTGAGGCGGTAGTGATGCATCGACTGCTTCTCCAGGAGTAGATGAGTGTGATTGAATGTTTTTATAAATAGCCAGTTCGGCATCCAGCTGCATGATTAATAAGCCATTACCGGAGTGAAGAATTAAAGAGCGTTCGATCACGTTATACAATTCACGGACATTACCAGGCCAAGAATATTGCATCATTTTTTGTAACGAAAGTGGAGTGAAACCTTCGCAATGGCGACCGATATGACGCTGAACCTTGGCTAAGAAATAGCTCGCGAGCAAAGGAATATCATTGGGTCTCTGGCGCAGTGCCGGTACCCAGAGAGGAAAGACATTGAGGCGATAAAACAAATCGGCGCGAAATTCTCCCTGCTCAACTAATTTTTGTAAATCACGATTGGTGGCGGCAATAATACGCACGTCGACTTTCACAGTCTGGCTGCTACCCACGCGTTCGAATTCTTGTTCTTGTAAAACCCGTAATAGCTTTACTTGTGCGGCTTGGGTTAATTCGCCAATTTCATCGAGGAATAATGTGCCACCATCAGCGACTTCAAAACGACCTAAGCGACGCTGAGTGGCCCCCGTAAAAGCCCCTTTTTCGTGCCCGAAGAGTTCACTCTCGATAAGGCTTTCGGCAATCGCCCCGCAATTCACCTTGACGACCGGCTTGTCTTTACGATGGCTGGCACTGTGCAGAGCTTGGGCAATGAGTTCTTTACCCGTACCACTCTCACCTTGAATCAGCACGCAAGCATCGGTTGGGCCTACTTGATCGATACGCTCCAGCAGGGCCGCCATAATGTCACTTTGACCAATGATGTCTTGCTGAGACTGCAGCTGAATTTCTTGCTTGAGTAAATGGTTCTCAGCCACCAGTAGTTCTTTTAATTGCTCAACTTGTTGTAGCGCGGTCTGCAATTTCTGCTGCTGAACAAGCCGCTCGCTAATGTCCTTAAAGACCACCACCACGCCAAGACGTTCGCCGTCTTCTTCGATCGGGGTACTTGAATATTCAACGGGAAAGCAGCTGCCATCTTTACGCCAAAAAACCTCATGTTCGCACTGAGCACGCTCACCGGTTAAACGAGTTTTATAAATCGGGCAGTCTTTATCGGGATAAGGGCTGCCATCAGCGTGACTATGATGATGAAACTGGTGAATGTTCTTGCCCAGAATGTCCGCAGATGACCACCCTGTAATACGCTCTGCAGCAGGGTTTACAAAGGTGGCTAGACCATCAGCATCGAGTCCATAAACGCCTTCAGACATGGCGTCTAATAGGCGAAAATAACGTTGCTGTAAGTCTTTTAAAGAAAGGCTATCGAAAGAATGGCGATTGTTAGACACTATTTATTCCAATCGAAATCTTTTTCTTCAGCGTGAATCAGTTTCGTCCAAGCTGGACCTTCATCACCTTCTTGCCAAGTTGCTTTTGAACAACGAACTTCTTTGCCCAATGCTGTGTGTAAAACACGGCCGCATTCTAGGTCATTATTCCAAGGGGTTTGATTGACTTTAAACCACAGGCTAGCAAAGTTCTTATTGCTGTTCAGCGTGAATAATACTTCGTTGCCATCAACCAACCATTGTACGGTTCGGGTGGTATTTTTTTGTTCTTCAACTTTTGAAAAGTGAGTGCAAAGCCAGTCATAAATTTCGCTGGCTTCGGCTTTAAGTAAATACACTTCAATATCAGGAAAACGTTCGCTCGTCATGATTTTTCTTCGACTTCTATAGATTCAAGAGTGGGAGTTTTAATGCGTTCGCGATTAGCAAAGCTTAAAAAGCGCAATAGGCTTAAAGACAGATAGCCTATTATAGCGGCAATCCCTCCGATAATCGCTAGTATAAATCCAAATAGCACGACGATTTCTTGACCTAGGGATGACGCTAGGGTGTTATCGGCATAAAGAATGATCCCCATACCAAAGAAAAAGCTGACGGCACCCAAGGTGAATATCCAAATATTATCGGCTTGTTTGTCTGCTCGTTTTAATAACCATTGATGAAGCATCTTAAGCATAACGACATACTCTATTGTTCATTTATTTTGTTAATAGCTTAGTCTGTTTATTCAGCGAATAAAAATTTTACCGCATCCGCTGCACTAAATTCCGACTTTTCTTCCATGGGCATATGGCCGCAATCCTCATAGGTAATGTACGTTATGGAATTGAGTTAGCGTTAGGCTACTTATCAGTCGCCTCAGGCTTCAGCTGCTTTAATAAGCGGCTAGGTAGATTTTTAATGGTTAAACTATTCTCGCTCGCATCAAAGCTAATATCACTGCCGAGTGCCGTTGCTGCAAAGCTCAGTGTTACTTCTTTATTCTTGCCGCTGTAACGTAAATAATTCTTCAAGCTTTTACGATCTGGAATCAGATCCGTTTTGATCACGCTCTCACCCTGAGCAAGCTCTGATGACTGGCCTTCATGCATAGAAGACTCAGATAAAGGACGCACTTCACGGCGCTCACGCTTTTTAAGGGCAACGAACTGTTCGAATTTTTCCGGGGCGCTACTATCAAGTTGACCTGACAGGGTTTTGAATTCAACTGTCTCACCTTGTTTGTCTTGCTCGACACAATATTCGATAACCTTGGTCTTAGTTTCGATCGACTGATCTGCCGACAAGGTCGATGCGTACTCTTCAACGATCTGTAAAAACTCTTGAGTTTCTTGTTCGGTATCGAGGGTATCGATAAAGCCAGTAAACTCTGAGAACAGTTTTTGAATTGGTTTATCGCCACGGCCAAAGCTAAAGGTGAAATACTTCTCTTCGCTGCGCTTACCTTCTTCCTGTTCTTTCTTTAATACCGTGGTATCGATGCAAAGCCCAAAGCCGGTATTGGAGAAATCGATAATACGACTTTCACTTAACTGCATATCGCTGGTTAAGCAGAGGTTACTTTTTTCACGCAGGTGAAATATATACAGCTTATCGGTATCGGCCAGCTCTTCTGTCGCAAAAGCCAGGTAGCCATCAATTTCCAGCTCGGTATTGTCCATCATATCGGCGAACTGCTCACTGATCTTCTTAGTCCAAGATAGAAAGCTCTGCTGATCATTCAGCCAGTTAAGGGTAAGACCCTTCATTCTAGTGACTTCAGGATTGAAGCAGCCGTAACGCTTGCTAGCACGCTGTACAAAAATGCCTTTTAACTGGCTCATCACTAAATGACAATAATCATCCACCTCGGCCTCGTTGACCGTTGTCGTTACCAGAGCTGCAGGCTGTTGCGCTTCTTTATTAATTTGATGAGTAATGAAATGAGTAACAGGCATGATGATTCCGCTGGCGATAGGGCGATAAATAGAGAGTGAGCTTTTAATGCCACCATTCTAGCACCTTGCATGCGAGCCAGCGAACAAGATATACAGCTAACTCTGGGTGAGCTGGGCATAGCTAATGAAAGCATCATAAAACACTTATTTAGTGGATAAATTGACACATAGTTAATATGACAGGGAGAATAAAATACCCACAAAATGGCAAAAATAAGAAACTTTGCTAATTACTAACAACTTCTGTGTATAACTCTGTGTGTAATCAAAATATAACCCTCTTACAGCCCCACTTTATCAGGCTTGCTGACAGATTGGTTGTTTTTTGATCAGCGCTCAATTTTAACTGAAACCCAGTGAAGTCAAGGGCTTGAGCGGTAATATTAAAAATATTTATTGGACAAAATACGCTCGAAAAAATAATTGAAAAAAGCGCAGTGCAAGTCTTGATTTTCAATAAAAACGATTTAATTTGAATACTTATCATAATCTTACCCACAGAATGTGTGGATAAGGTTGGGTGTAAGTTGCGTAAAACAACACTGGGACCTTGGTGCAGCTCACGCTAGGTCAAAATGATGATTTTTTGAACTGAAAATAATTTCGTCTAAGACAAAGTGCGACAAAGGGTTGGGATTTTGACAGATAGGAGATTCGGCTAAAGTGCCACCATTTAATCCGTTGTGAATAAAGATTCCTTAATAAAAAGCCTACTTGAAACCTATACTGTTTATCTATACAGTTTAAGGATGAAGTTGTATATCGCAGAGAAACCCAGTCTTGGGCGTGCCATTGCCGATGGCTTAACCAGCATTTTAAATAAACCACACCGTAAACAGCAAGGTTATATCGAGCTGGCGAATGGTGATGTGGTGAGCTGGTGTATCGGTCACTTATTAGAGCAAGCAGAACCAGATGCTTATAATGAAGCGTATAAATCGTGGAAGCTTGAGCACCTGCCGATTGTGCCGCAAGACTGGCAATTAAAAGCCAAGAGTCAAACCCGGTCGCAGTTAACCGTTCTGCGTAAGCTGGTTAAACAGGCCGACCAAATCGTCCATGCCGGCGATCCCGATCGCGAAGGACAACTATTAGTCGACGAAGTACTCAGCCATCTTAAAATCAGTGCTCATAAGCGCAAGAATACTCAGCGCTGCTTGATCAGTGATTTGAATCCGCCCGCGGTTAAGCGCGCGTTAGAGAATTTACGCAGTAATCAAGAATTTGTGCCGCTCTCGGTATCCGCCTTGTCACGCTCTCGTGCTGATTGGCTATACGGCATGAATATGACCCGTGCTTATACCTTACAAGGGCAGAAGGCGGGCTATCAGGGCGTATTATCGGTCGGGCGCGTGCAAACACCCTTATTAGGCTTAGTAGTGAAGCGTGATGAAGAAATCGAAAAGTTTGTCAGCCGCGACTTTTATCAAGTTGAAGCGAAACTCAGCAACTCCCAAAACGAATCCTTTAATCTTAAGTGGCAACCCAGCGCAGCCTGCAAACCCTATCAAGACGAAGAAGGGCGAGTTCTACACAAGCCGTTAGTAGAGAATGTTTGCCAGCGTATTCAACAGCAAGCCGCTGAAATCACCAAGCTAGAGCAAAAAGATAAACAGCAACCGCCGCCATTGCCGTTCAATTTATCGACGTTGCAAATCGAAGCCGCCAAAGCTTTCAACATGAGTGCCCAGCAAGTATTAGATACCTGCCAAACACTGTATGAACGCCATCAGTTAATTACCTACCCAAGATCCGACAGTCGTCACTTACCCGCGGAGCAGCATAGCTTAGCGCCCAATGTTATTCAGGCGATTGGCCAGAACTGCCAGCCGCTACAACAATATTCAGCACTCGCGCAGCCGCGCTTAAAAAGCAAGGCGTTTAACGATAGTAAGGTGGAAGCGCACCACGCGATTGTACCGAGTGAAAAATCAATCTCGGCAGTGCAGTTTGAAAATCTGAATCAGTTTGAACAAAAAATCTATCGCCACATTGCGCGCCAATACTTGATGCAGTTTTTTCCAGCGTATCAATATGCAGAAACAAAAGTAGAAGCAGAAATAGCCGGGGGTTTATTTAAAACCCAAGCCAAGCAGCCATTAAAACTCGGCTGGAAAGCGCTGTATGGTGATAAAAAGAGTGGTGATAAAAAGAGCGCAGATAATAAGGCTGGCAGTCAGCAAGCATCACAAGACCTACCGCCGATTAATCTAGACCCTAGCGATAAGAAAAATGGTAAGCATGCATGGTTTTGCGACAGCGCTAACCTTGTTGAAAAACAAACCACACCGCCCGAACACTTTAACGATGGCACTTTGCTGGCTGCCATGACAGGCATCGCTCGGTATGTGACCAATGCTGAAATTCGCAAAACCCTAAAAGAAACCGACGGGCTAGGCACAGAAGCCACCCGCGCGGGTATTATTGAATTATTATTTAAGCGCAATTTCGTACAGCGCAGCGGCAAACAGATACTCAGTACCGAAGTGGGTAGGGGATTGATTAATAGTTTACCCGAATCGGCGATTACCCCAGACATGACCGCGTTATGGGAGCAGCAACTAAATGCCATTAGCCAGCGCGAGTTGAATTACCAAGGGTTCATGCAGCCACTCAATCAGCATTTATCAGGGTTGATCGAGCAAGCCAAGCAACATATACCGACTGCGCTGCAAGGATTGAAAGGACAAGGGCAGGGCTTTAAAAGAAAATCGCTAAAGAAAACGAGTGCCAAGAAGAAAGCACCCGCTCGGACATATGTTAAAAATACGAAAGCTAAAAAAACAAAACCGAAAAGCTGATTTACCACGTGTAGCGAAGCGGCTCGGTGCCCTCCGTGGTGAATTTCTTGTCTCTTACAGTCTATTCTATTCGCCCCCTAAACTATTCAATGTAGTCAGTTTTCTGCAGTGCGTTAATTCTACTTTCAATAATCTCTTGAGCGCACGCTTTCATTTCAGTAGGCATAAAACTTTGCTTTACTAATTCAGTTGCTTTATTAACATCAGCAGCTAATTTAGCAATAAACTTTCTTACGGGCTTTTCTTTTAAACCAAGGCGCTTAGCCAGTTCAATAAAATCTACGCCGGTATAGTAACCAAAATAATCGTAAGAGGCAGTGAACTCTTCATCTCCATCGGCTTTATCATGCAGCAAACCCAGCGCGAGAAACCCTATGCTGCTTTGATTAGTTGAAGTTAATGCTTTGACTATCAAGTTGTCATAACTAGGCGTTAATTTATCGTAATATATAGCCTTATTGTTAGGCATTCTTTGCACACTTACATTTTTAAGGTGCATGTCATCATTACCGATCACATAGGCCATGATAATACGCTTAACAAATTCTAGAGTGACCGCCTGCTTACCTGAAGTAACGTCATTTAATAATAGGCCAGCTTCTTCGTAGGTTTTACTGTATTTATCTTTACTTGGCAGATCAAAGCATTGAAGTAAATCTTCTTGGTGTTGTTTACTGCCATCGGGCAGTTTATCGAAGCGCTTGGTAATATAGGCCTTCTCTCCACCTTTAAAGTCTACAAGGCCACAAAGAGCCGTTTCAATTCCTACTAATTGATGGATGAGCATCGCGGCATGTTCATTTTCAGCGGCGAAGGGGTACGCTTCTGGACTTGGCTTTAATATGTATTCACCGCCTTCTGTCGTCGCTTCGAGTTCATGGCGATCATTTATTCTTAGGGAAAGTTTTTGCTGAACGCCGGATATAGACATGCCTTGAACTTTAGTTTTTGTCTGTTGAAAAAATTCAGAGCGTGAAAATACCAAATCAGGTTTTATCTTGGTGCTGCCAAAAAGTTTTTTTAACTCACCATTGTTATAGCCAGGCTTGCTGGGCTTGCCGGTGATTTTTTTCAAACTAATTTTACAGTATGTGAATTCAGTCATTTTTATTCCGACAGCGCTGTTATCGTTACAGCACCTGTTAAATCACGACCATTGGCCAAGAGAAGGCCAAAGGGATCAGCTTCATCAATATGTTGTTCTTGGGATTGAAGTTTTCGCATCCATCCTTCTGCAACAAGATTTTCAAAAAAACTAGGAAATTCAGCGTAATAAAAAGCTACTTCCTGCAGTGGATAATTAAAAGAAATAGGAATTCCGCCTGCTAAATAATCGGTATCGTACTGGAATTCAAAGCCTTCAATCATCTCGCTAATGGTGCCGGCTATACGGCCATTATAGTGTACAAGAGCTTGTCGCATAGATTACCTATTCTTTGAGCCTATTTTATTAAGCTAATTCTAATTAACCAACCCAAACTTTAAGGCCTAGTGCTCTGGTAATTTGTAAGAGCGTTTCCATCTTGATACTAGGATGCCCTTGAGTGCTTTCTAGTTTATTGACAACGGAATAGCCGATACCAGAAAGATCTGCCAAATCGGTCTGCGAAAGATTCTGTGATTTTCGATGGCTAAGCACGATTTTATTAAGTTGTTCGATAGGTTCTAAATTAGCAGTTGTTTGAGTGAAGCTGAGTTTTCTTTCCATATCCACAATACGACTCATTAGCTCTGATACGAGCTTGGCTGTATCCACATCTGATAGTGTGGTGATGGCATTCGCCTTCTCGCCTCTATTCTTTCCTGTCACAGTAATATCCTCTTTCTTTATCGAAAAAATAAATTGCTATAGAGTGCATTTTATACAAAATATCAGTATTTCATCTGCTTTAAAAGATTATTTAAGGATATTACTTATCTGTAGAGTATATTTCGTGCTAAATATTCGATTATTGCCTTCTTTAGGTTTTCATATGGGTAAGTATTTGGTGGTTACATAGTAGGTAGGTATGACCCAAGAGGCTTCCAAAAACCTCTTAGGTTAACTTTTTCTCTTTCTCTTTCTCTTTCTCTTTCTCTTTCTCTTTCTCTTCTCTGTGACGGTATTAACTACCTGGGCACGGAACAGTCTCTTGAAGGTTGGTCTAACCTTTTTTCATCGATCTTTATGACAT
>Ga0209292_1000825_pt1 | contig 39733 bp, 23 predicted proteins | sample GOMGulsemesocosm_2_FD_184634 | JGI IMG/M metagenome (GOLD analysis project Ga0209292, IMG submission 184634) | Methane-oxidizing microbial communities from mesocosms in the Gulf of Mexico - GOM9C Gulf of Mexico (SPAdes) (version 2) | ecosystem: Environmental > Aquatic > Marine > Cold seeps...
AGCGCTGTTCCAATATATTAAAGAATGTCAGTAGGACGATAAAAATGTGGTTTCAGCACACCATATCACTACGCCAACAGTCTAGAGGGTTTCATTTAGTCACCGATGAAATCCTCCATCAGCTACCACAGATAGCTGATATTAGTATTGGGTTATGCCATCTATTCCTACAACATTCTAGTGCCTCATTAACCATCAATGAAAACGCCGATCCTGATGTCAGAATCGACCTAGAATCCCACTTCAATAAATTTGTCCCTGAGAATGCCCCCTATTATCGCCACACCTATGAAGGAAGTGACGATATGCCTGCGCATATTAAATCCAGCACCTTAGGTGTTAACTTAACTATCCCTATTACTCACGGGCGCCTAAACCTTGGGACATGGCAAGGGGTTTATCTGTGTGAACACCGAGACTTCGCAGGTTCTAGAACCATTATTGCGACGATAAACGGTCAATAATTACAACGTCACGTTAAACAATACGAACGCTTGCGTTCTATCGTTTTCAAACAATGAAATGTTTGAAGTGTTTTGATAACTTTTGAAGCCAAAGTCGATGGTTACCCGCTTTGTAAGGTCTGATATCCCTTTCAAGTTATAACTACCACCAGCAGATAAGACTGTTCTAGTATCTTCTCGGGTTAATCCAAAACCAACGATTTCACCACTGTACGCCACTGAACTATTCCTTAATGCAACAGAGAGCAGCAAATCGTCAAATAGCGCATATTCAGCACCGAACTCTAGAGAGATGTCGTTATAACTATATATATCATCATTTGCTCCGGCAATGCCCAAGCCCAGTGAACCATATAACAACAAATCATCCAGTACTCTATAGTTTAACAAGAATTCAGGTTTTATAATGGCGACGCTGCGGTTATCATCTTCACTATAGCTTAACTGTTGGTAGCCAAACTTAGTGTCAAGACGCAGCTTTTCACTAAGTAATGTCGTGAATGCAGCATTCACCCCCATCACATTCAGAAATGCCTCACCACCGATTGAAACCGTTGCAAACCTCGGTTGTACATAATATTCGCCAATCCAAAACTTACTATGATAGGCACCACTGACATCGATGACCACATTATTATGTTTCGAGTAATCACTAAAACTTGTGCTCGACAATGATAGCTGACCACTAACATACGATTCGTTGCTCAGTAATTTTGTAACCTGTCCTGTCGCTCCAAGGTTAGCGCCAACACTACTCAATGGGCGAGATTCACTGTTAAATACAAACTCCTGATCATAGATAGTAATAGCATCAACAATTGGTGCATTGTTGATATTGTCATCAGAAGTAATACCAAAAGAACCACTAACATAATATTGAAGCGCATCAGGTCTGTTACTGGCAAAATCAGCAACGTTTTGTTTAAGCGTTTCATCGAGTGTATCCATCGCACGGAGCGAGTCAATCTGCTCATTAGCCTTGTCATAATCTCCCATATATTGGTAGATCATCGCTAAGTCTAGATAAGGCCGTGGCGACCTAGCATCCTCTTCAACAACTTTTAACAACTGCTGTTGGGCTTCTTCATACAAGCCCAACCCTGCGTAACATTGTCCAAGCAGGTAGTATATATTCAGTCTAGATTGGCGATTATCACTGGTCTTTTTTTCTAAAGGCTTGGCATCGTAAATGCTGTTTAGAATACTACAAGCTTGGGCATAATCTTTAAATTTAATCGCCTTTACGGCATTAACTATTTCACCATTGATATCACTTAACGTTGACGCTTTGATAACCGCTGCATTTATTGGCGCTGATAAAAATATAGCGAAATAAGCAACAGCAGAGGCAATGGAAACACACTTTACTTTTTTAAATAATGACAAAAACATATTAATTTCCATTAACTACTATTTGATTAACGCTGAGGGTGTGATGAGGCGCTTTGGCTGTCCGCCCCCTAAACTCGAAATCTGATTCACTAATTCTTCTGATGGGATCGGAATGTCATAAAGTTCAATCGCTTTTAAGGGACTGATCGCACCCGTACCAACATAGTTACTCATCGATATTGGATATGAACCTTGGCTTAGTAAACTACTGCCTTCTTTAATCTCGTAAACACTTGCGGCAATCTCCATGACTTGATGCTCTGAAAGTACTTCAATTGCTTCTAATTTATCAATGACTGCATCAATAACTTGGCGGTTAGCTAAAGCGCTTACCAGTGAAATATTGCTTTCTTCAAAAACTTTCAGCTGCTCCTTTAGATAATCAGGTAATAGCATTGCCACACTGTCGTGACTTAACAAATTCACCAATTGTTGAGGGTAACCTTTGAGGGAAATCAAATGGTCAATAACACGACGCTTCTGATGCTCTGCGACTACAACAACCTTGCCTGACTCCAACGCACTAATTAATTTACTATCAACGACCGCGTACTTAGCAATATACAAACTATCAATTTTATTTTGCAACACTTGATAACTATTTGACGCTTGATGTAGCTTTGAACGGATACGTTGCAACTCGTAGCTACTTTGAGCAATCAGTTTTTTATGTTGCTGGTTATCTAACTGTCTAAAGGTAATAAATTTATCATTACGATTATACTCGTTGTCTTTAGATATTTGATGCTGGCTAAACTGTTGAATATTGCTCGCGTGATTAGACTTTGCTTTTACTAGCAATAAATTAAAGCGCGCAATATCTTGCTCTAATTGGATATATTCATCTGCTCGATCAGGACTTACATCTAGTAGCTTATTAAACATTGTGTGAGCTATTTTGTCATTATCGCCCGCCGTTTGTGCGAAACTTGATGCCGTGACCCCAAACAAGAAACACGCTATCGCAAATTTTATATTCTTCATGTTATTACTTCTCACTATTAATCGATACCGTTGGTAGTAGAGGATATCGTATGTCCTAAATATTTAGCGCTAATTGTTACATCACCAGCACTCAACCGCGTTGCCATCCCTTTGGTTTCAGGTGCATTGCTGATAAACACTTTGCTCGGATCTGAACTAAACCACACTACGTTCTCAGTATAATCAATATCAGTTGCCGTACCATATTCGAGCACGACACTAAATTGAACAGACAAACCAAGACCCAGCGTTGTACTCATTGGACTTAGAGTCGTTAATCCAGTAGGTAACTCGTTGGTTACTGTCATTGGGAACGTATTGCTAGTAACACTAGGATGTGCCAATGTTGCCGTTACATTCGCCGACTCATCAACAGACGCATTAGCTCTAAATTGTCCACGCATCCCAGTCACGCTACTGACGCTCCCCTCTGAGCCAGCGTAAGACCAGACAACTTGCTCGGTAACGTCCACAGATACCGGTGCAGTATCATAAGTGGCCGTGGCCTTAAGTTGAATAACAGAATCATTGGCGACGCTATTGGTACCACTGATTGTTAGAGCCGTAACATTTCTAGTCGCAGTATCGACTAGTGTCAGCTCTTTACTCACCGTCGTAACCCCTGTGTGATTAAACAATTGGGCCTCGACATTCGTGGTTCCAGTCACATTACTAAAGGTAACTATTCCTCTGTTATTGTCGACATTACTAACCCGAGTCTTTACGCCACTTGTTTGCCACAACACTTGCTGTGATAAATCTTGTTTATCACCATTGGCAAAGTTTGCGTACGCTTTCGCATCGTAATGCAACTCTTTAGTGTCACTATTGACGTTATAGGTTGTAAAATCTGTTTCCACGGTCAAAGATTCAATCGTCGATATAACATTGACTGCAGCTGTTGCGGTTTGCATTTTGTAAGTTGCAGTCAGTGTTTGATTACCTTCCACACTAGTATCTAAGCCACTTAATGCTGCGCTCGCGGTCACATCAACAACAATGAATTCATCACCAGAATTGTCGTAATTGAAGATGCCATACACTTTAAAATCAGTTTGTGATCCAAGCGCTACAGTGGCCGTACGCGGATACACTTCCAATTGTTGCAATTGGTTAACGCTTGATCCATCATTTAGATCCGCCTGTTCTATCGTGAATACAGTATCGCTAGTTGCACCACCGCCTGGATAAGTGACCGTTACCGTTTCTGTGGCTGTTGTATCATCTGCCAGTACTCCAAAAGTAACAGTACTGGTAGCACCGCTTGCATCAGTACCCGGAGATATACTGTATGTGCCAACCGCAGTGATATCACGTGTTGTATTGTCATTATAAATCGCAGTGGCATAGACAGTTAACGCATGCTCATCAATCACTCGTTGTGATGGTAGTGAATCAATTGAACTCACAGCAAGGCTCTCTTTGAAATACAAATCTATTGTTCTCACGTCACTATCTGTATCATCTTCTGCAGATATTGTTAATACAGTATCTCGAGCTGCCATTGTAGATGCCACAAATACACTGCCTATCGCAGGCATACTCGCTGGTGAAAAGCTCACTCCAACTTCGGCACTCGTCCAGTTAAGTGCTCGAGCCGAGACTACGACAGACTTATCACTATAGATATCTAATGGGATCACCTCTAACGTCTCTGACCCAATAACAATCGAAGACTCTCTTACCTGAAGCTCAAAATCAACCACTTTTGCGGCAATGATAGTAACCAGATACGTAGAACTTATCGGGGTTCCCATGCTATCTTCATCGGTAGAACTTGCCGTAATAGTGGCCGTCCCTGCGCTAATGCCTGTAACGATGCCGCTGTCACTTACAATAGCAACAGCAGCGTCATTCGTTGCCCATGTTAACCCATTTATATTGGTTGATTGCGAAGCGTCAGAAAATGTTCCTGTTGCAACTAAGCTATCAGTTAGACCAGCTGCAATTCCTGCATTAAATGATGATGTAACCGTAATACTATCAAGCTTTATTACGGTTAAACTAAAGCTTGAGGTTATCGCCACACCATTAATATCAAGATCACTAGATGTTGCGGTAATCTCTGTGCTACCTGCAACAAGAGCTACCACGACACCAGTGTTACTATCAACAGAAGCAACGCTTTCATCAGATGAAGCCCACGTTAAACCACTAATTGAGCTCGCAGTATTACCATCTGTATTTGTACCTACAGCGGTAAATATTTCACTGTCTCCTACCAACATAATCGCATCAGCATCACCAGCACTAATGGCAATAGTGTTTAATACAGCCTCATCCACCGTGACTAGTTTACTAAAAGTAATTGGCTGAGCATTAACATCCAACTCTGCTGCGCTAACCGTAATCGTAGTCGTTCCTAATGCAGCGGCCACTAATGCATCAGAGCTAGCGCTGGCAAAGGTTACACTCCCCGTGCTCGATGCCCATGCCACACCTGTTGGCGCCACTGACGAACCACCATTAGTGTCAACTGGCGTAATAGTAAAGCCACTTAGATTTCGTCCTAGTGGAATGGTATCAGGAAGATTAACACTAAAGCTTTCAAGCTCTGCGGCGCCAACCGTAATACTGCCACTGAACGTAATGGCGGCACCATCAACGTCGAGATCTGCTGATGTTACCGTGATCGTTGCACTACTCAGTGCCGCAGCAGTTAACGAGCCAATACTATCATCGGCGATAGTAATGCTGGCACTATCTGAGATCCATTCTAATCCATTCGGCGCTATTGCTTGGCCGTTGGTATCCACACCACTAACACTAAAGAGTTGGGTGCGGCCTAATGGCATGTCACTTGGCAAATTAACCGTAAAGCTTTCAAGCACTGCCGCAGTTACCGTGACTTCTTTACTGAAGGTAATCGGCTGACCATTGACATCCAACTCTGCTGCGCTAACCGTTATCGTCGTTGTGCCAGTTGCGGCTGCTACTAACGCATCTGAACTCGCGCTGGCAAAAGTTACACTACCAGTACTTGATGTCCATGTTACCCCTGACGGCGTAATGGTTGAGCCGCCATTCGTATCAATTGGCGTAATAGTAAAGCTACTTAGGCTGCGTCCTAATGGAATGGTATCAGGAAGATTAACACTAAAGCTTTCAAGCTCTGCGGCGCCAACCGTAATACTGCCACTGAACGTAATGGCGGCACCATCAACGTCGAGATCTGCTGATGTTACCGTGATCGTTGCACTACTCAGTGCCGCAGCAGTTAACGAGCCAATACTATCATCGGCGATAGTAATGCTGGCACTATCTGAGATCCATTCTAATCCATTCGGCGCTATTGCTTGGCCGTTGGTATCCACACCACTAACACTAAAGAGTTGGGTGCGGCCTAATGGCATGTCACTTGGCAAATTAACCGTAAAGCTTTCAAGCACTGCCGCAGTTACCGTGACTTCTTTACTAAAGATGATTGGCTGCCCATTGAGATCCAGCTCTGCTGTGCTAACCGTTATCGTTGTCGTACCCAAAGCATCCGCCACTAACGCATCTGAGCTCGCGTTGGCAAAGCTAATACTGCCGGTGTTCGATACCCACGTTACTCCTGATGGTGTCACGCTTGAGCCACTATTAGTATCAATTGGCGTAATAGTAAAGCCACTTAAACTACGTCCTAGTGGAATGGTATCCGGAAGATCAACACTAAAACTTTCAAGCTCTGCAGCGCCGACCGTAATACTGCCACTAAACGTAATGGCGGCACCATCAACGTCGAGATCTGCTGATGTTACCGTGATCGTCGCACTACTCAGTGCTGCTGCTTTTAACGAGCCGATACTATCGTCGGCAATAGTAATGCTGGCACTATCTGAGATCCATTCTAATCCATTCGGCGCTATTGCTTGACCGTTGGTATCCACACCACTAACACTAAAGAGTTGGGTGCGGCCTAATGGCATGTCACTTGGTAAGTTAACCGTAAAGCTTTCAAGCACGGCGGCAGTTACGGTGACTTCTTTACTAAAGGTGATTGGCTGCCCATTGACATCCAAGTCTGCTGCGCTAACCGTAATCGTTGTTATGCCTAATGCATCGGCCACTAACGCATCTGAGCTCGCGTTGGCAAAGCTAATACTGCCGGTGTTCGATACCCACGTTACTCCTGACGGTGTCACGCTTGAGCCACTATTAGTATCAATTGGCGTAATAGTAAAGCCACTTAAACTACGTCCTAGTGGAATGGTATCCGGAAGATCAACACTAAAGCTTTCAAGCTCTGCAGCGCCGACCGTAATACTGTCACTGAACGTAATAGCATCACCATTAACGTCAAGATCACTGGATGTCACTGTAACCGTCGCATTACCCTGTGCCGCAGCAGTTAACGAGCCGACACTATCATCAGCAATAGTAATACTGGCACTATTTGAACTCCACACTAATCCATTGGGTGCTATTGGTTGGCCATTGGTATCCACACCACTAACACTAAAGCTTTGTACGCGGCCTAATGGCAGCGCACTTGGTAAGTTAACCGTAAAGCTTTCAAGCACGGCGGCAGTTACGGTGACTTCTTTACTAAAGGTAATTGGCTGCCCATTGACATCCAAGTCTGCTGCGCTAACCGTAATCGTTGTTATGCCTAATGCATCGGCCACTAACGCATCTGAGCTCGCGTTGGCAAAGCTAATACTGCCGGTGTTCGATTCCCACGTTACTCCTGACGGTGTCACGCTTGAGCCACTATTAGTATCAATTGGCGTAATAGTAAAGCCACTTAAACTACGTCCTAGTGGAATGGTATCAGGAAGATCAACACTAAAGCTTTCAAGCTCTGCAGCGCCGACTGTAATACTATCACTGAACGTAATAGCATCACCATTAACGTCAAGATCACTGGATGTCACCGTAATCGTCGCATTACCCTGTGCCGCAGCAGTTAACGAGCCGACACTATCATCAGCAATAGTAATACTGGCACTATTTGAACTCCACACTAATCCATTGGGTGCTATTGGTTGGCCATTGGTATCCACACCACTAACGCTAAAGCTTTCTACACGGCCTAACGGCAGCGCACTTGGCAAATCGACCGAAACACTTGCAAGCACAGCTTCAGTCACAGTTACCGCTCGAACTAACGTAATATCATTGCCATGTCTATCTTTGATATCTGACGTTACAGTTAATGTCGCTTGCCCCATATTCTCGGCTTCAATACTGCTACCAGTGGCTATAACACTACCGCTACTAGAAACCCATGTTAAGTTACCTGAGGCTATCGCATCACCGTTCGTATCAATTCCTGTCACACTAAATATTTGCATGCGACCATGAGGTAAAGTACTTGGGAACGTATTATTAGCTTCGATCGATAAACTATCGAGTACCGCCGCGGTGACATTAACAACTTGAGTGTATGTTATTGCATTGCCATTGACATCAACATCGCCAGAAGTGATGGTAATAGTTGCAATCCCTAACTGTTTTGCTTTGATAACACCTAGTGACGAGTTCGTTACCTCAAGCACTAAAGAATCACTCGACTGCCAGATCAAACTATTTGGCGCAATCACACTGCCATCAGTCCCAGTCCCTGTGATCGTTATCGTTTTTTCTACCCCAATCGGCATTGATGATGCAATATTGGTGTCAAAGCTTTCTAATACAGGGTGCTCAATGCTAAGCAATTTCGAAACTCTAATAAATTGACCATGCTCATCGCGATCCGATGATGTAACAGTGATCGTAGTCTCACCTTGTGTGCTTGCATTTAACTCACCTGTCGAAGGGTTATTCACATTTACTGAGCTTGTCGATGAAGACCACGATATACCATTAGGTGTAATCGGCATTCCAGATGTATCGGTACCAACAACATTAAACGTTTGAGTTCGGCCCAACGGCATTGTCGACGGTAAGTCGATTGATATACTCGCCAGAACTGCAGAACTTACCGTAATAGTGTTTGTGGCAGTGACATCAACATCCACTCCAGATGCATCTTTATAGGCATTGATTTTAGTAACGGTTATGGTGGCATTTCCGCCACTAATAGCAACAACATTTCCATAAATATCAACGGTTGCTACACTTTCATCGCTACTGGACCAAGTTAACTCTTCAGCATCAATCCCAGTAATAACACTATTATCACTTAGCGTTGCATTGGCCACTAACGTGATATTTCTACCATTTGGTATATCCAGCGTATCTCCAATACTAAGCAAATTAAAGCTCGGCGCCGTCACGGTTACATTACTACTAGTGTGTGATACAACGCTGGCTAAACTCGCTGATATTGTAGAAATCCCCTGCTGCAGGCTCGTAAGTACTCCGTCATTTGCAACCGTGACAATATCTTCGTTCGAACTATGCCATGCAACACTGGTTGTAATATCGGCGATCGAATTATCTGAGTAATTTCCCATTGCCGTCAATTGACGCGTAAAACCACTCGGTACTGTTGACGAATCGACTGACACATCAATACTCAGCAATAAAGGGGCTTGAACATCAACAGATGCTGAGGCATCAAAATTCTGACCATTGAATGTCACCGTTGCAGTCGCTGTAGTAAGTCCCATAACGGATGTCGATAGTGTCGCGCTATTACCGGTAGGGATTGGCGCTGAAAAATTTGCACTGTTATCGACTGTCCAACTGATATCATCAACGATTTCGACCCGCTGCGCATCTGTTGTCATACCGTACAAGCTAAACGACGTTTGCTGGCCTGCATACACAGTGTCACTAGTCGCTCGTTCAACCACAATAGAATCTAATTCTGCAACTCGAGCGACAATATTATTAGCCATTAGCTCATGATCAAAATTATTTAATTGAGCGCTTACTTGAATATTACCAAGGTTTTGGGCACTAAAAATACCACCAACCTCGGTGATAATACCAACTGCCGTTAATGGGTCTTCTGATGGGGTACCAGCAGTCCAAGCGACGAGTGATGATATATCAGCGCTAGAGCCGTCTGAATAGATACCTGTTGCGATATATTGTTGATTGTCGCCTCTGACTAGCACATAAGAAGACGGCGGCGTTATATCGATAATCTGTAATAAAGGTGCGCCGACTTTTGCGGTATAAACTAACTCGATAGTTTTCGCTTCACCAAGTTCGATAATGTCTTTAGAGGCAGTCACTACAAAATCACCAATGGTATTTGGCACGAGATAACCATCGTCAACACTTGCTAATGACGATTGGCTTGATGCCCACGTCACGTCATTGGTAATATCCTCGGTTGAGCCATCTGAATAATGACCAACAGCTATAAGTTGCTCTTCCAGTCCTTTTAAAAACAGTGACGAACATTCCTCAACGGCGCTATCACATCGTTGACTAGGAGAAGTATCAGCTAGAGTATCATGAGGTGTTAAGTGCTGTTGAGCTGTTGGTACGCTACGCTCGACATCCCGCGTTATCGAAATACTGCGTAACGCGATTGGCTCAACGACCATTTGGGTACTGGAAACAATTTCCGTTTGCCCTGGAGGAGTATAACTCGCTGCGATATAAGTTGTTCCATCAGATAACGCCTGAGCAATACCATCAAAAGGGTCAGCAAATGTTGCGACATTATTTCGCTGACTACTCCACTCAACTAAGCCCGTTAGATCAACTTGTTCATTATTTGTTTTATAACCTCGAGCCGTGAAAACTACGGTATCACCACCAATCAATGTCGGCCGGGTTGGCGAGATTTCAATAAACTCTAATTGCGGTTCCCCCACGGTGACATAAGCAATACTTTCGACAGGTCGATTCAATCGATTTGTCAGTGATACAATGACTTGGGCAACATCATCACTATCTAATTTAGATGATACGGTACCTTTATAAAGATCATTATCAACTTCAATAGTAGCAGCATACTGACTAGGAACCTGCCAATGTGCACTGTCGCTAACATCGAGTTCACTACCATCAGAATATACTGCAACGGCGCTCATTTCCACTTGCGCACCGGCGTCTAATAGCCATGGAAAATCAGCTTCAGTTGTTGGCGATAAGGCCAATGTTTCAAACACTGGAGCGGCACGAGTTAAAGTAATACTACTTGCATGAGACTCACCAGATAACTTCTCAACAACACTAACAGTCACACCTTGGCCTTCCATCCCAGCAAGCATTGTGACTTCACCAGAATCAACATTAACAGTCGCGATAGAGTCATCGTTACTCGACCAAATACCAAAGTTACTCTCAGTGATCTCGTGGACGCTATCATCAGAATATGTTCCGTAAACCACTAAAGACGTTGCTGCACCAGCCGCTATTAAGTGACAAGTCTCTGCGATATCCGTTGTACTATTGTAGGTAACATCGACAGGTTCAACGTCACGGCAGTAATAGTTATTAATGGGTTTAACAACAATACTCTCTAATGAAGGTGCGAGAATGAAGAAAGGGAGTATTGTTTCTATTTCCACCCCATTCGCTGCTGTTATTTTGCTTTTGACTAATAGGTTCGTATTATTATCAGTTTGATTATTTGCTTTTGAAAAGCCTTTATTATTTGTTGCTGCATCGTTTTCGATGGTTAAGTAGCCTGCTGGGCTAGATAGCCACTCCACAACATTACTTAAATTTTGCTTAGTACCATCACTGTATGTCCCGCTAGCAATAAAACGTAAATTTTTACCACTGGCAATTTCATCAACAGTAATGCCCGATAAGTTTTCGGCCTTTACTTCAACAGATACAAGCAACGCTGATGCAATATCAAATGAAATTGAGGCTTGCGTTTCGGCATTGCCATCAAATACATCGACATAACTTGCAGTAATTTGTGCCGTACCAACATTAAGTAAATTAAAAGCGTTTTTAAATGTGCCATCAATCTGAATAAGCGATTGCGAATCTGAGGCAATGCTCCACGTGACATCACTGCTTAAGTCTTTGACTTGATCATCAGAGAATGTACCGACAGCTGATACTGTTTGTGTCATCCCTTTCCATAGTTGCTCGCCGCCACCAAGTAGCTCTAGCGAGAGTGAACTTAGTTTTGCAGGAGTCACATTAACATTAAGTGTATTTGAAAAATCAACCCCCTCAATCGATACATTAGCGCTGACTATTAAATCACCAGTCTTATTCAATACTTTACCCGCAACGAGATTACCGTTATCGGTGATCATCGCTAAATCACTCACGCCAACACTCCACACAGGGCTGGCGATGACTCCGCGACTCGCATCAGTAAATACAGAACTAAGCTGTAATTGCTGCTCAATACCTTGTGGGATCACTAACCGATCACTCACTAACCCCGTATCACTGACATACTCAACCTCTACCGACGCAACGATTGGTGGTAATACAGTAAATGAAATTGAGTCACTATTAATTGTTGCGCCTAAGTTATTAACTGCACTAGCTGATATTAGAGTACTACCAATCTCCTTGGTACTAACTTGGTAAGTTAAACTAGTATCAAAATTTGCAATGTTAGCACTATGACTTAACCAATTTACGGAAGATGTCATGTCTTTCACTGAGCCGTCTTCGAAGGTACCGCTAGCCGTAAACATAGCTGGTAATCCTTTTGCGATTTGCGGCGTTGTTGCGTGGACAATGAGTGAAACAAGCGGCGGCGTATTAACAGTAACTTCAACTTGGGATGTGATCGTTTTATTCAAGCGATTTACTGCCGAGGCGGTAACAAAAATAGTTCCTTCAGCCAACGTTTGTAATGTAAACCTTCCTTCATTATCCCTATTTACTTTAGCTACAGTAGCGTCACTAGAGGTAAGTGTGACGTTTGGTAGTTGACTAACATCTTCAATCGCATCAGTTGAATAAATGCCATCGATCTCAAAGCCTACTTCCAAATTAATGGCGATAGTTAGCGCTTGACTATATGCTAGACCTTGCTGCTTAACCGACACACTTTCCATAACACGAGGTGAAACGACAAATGCCAACGGCAAAGACGTAATCGTTGTACCATAACCGTTATCAACCGACGCAATAATAGATAATTCACCTTCTTGATTAGCACTAACCACTGCTTGAAGGTCGAAACTCACGAGTTGATCAATCGACGTTTGCCAATTAATATTTGAGGTAATAACTTGAGTGGTGTTATCTGTATAAGAAGCTTCCATGCTTACGCTTTGACTATTTCCCAGGGGCACATCTAAATTAGCGGGAATAGAGATGCCAGTGATTGCTGCTGGAGTGACTTCGACATCCACTTGATGAACTATCGCAACACCAAACTCGTCTTGCATAGAAGCGCTTATTGAGGTTACGCCAACACCATTAGCAAAGAACTGCCCATTGCCATCAACCGTACCTACAGACGGTAGCGAGCTTTGCCAAGTTACGCCATCTGTTAATGTTACCGTAGAGTCATCGCTATAATTTCCAACAACTGAAAATTGATGACTAAGTCCTTTATAGATTGACAAATTATTAGGAGAAACTTCAACTGTTTCTAATAGCGCTGGAAGAATAACGACGCTAATAGTGAGCGAATTACGTGTATTTACCGCGGTCACAGTCACTTGGCCAGGAGAGCGTGCGACCAAATCATTTTCAAAGCCGTCAGTTGTTTCAAATAATGCAAAATCAGCAGAAGAAACAGCCCATGCATACTGATTCAGTTCAAAGGCTTGATTACTATCATCAACATAGACACCAAAATCTTGTAGGCCGGTTTCGGTGTCAAATACGCCTAACCGAAGCGTTTCACTAACACGTATTCCGGTTGCGCCATTTAAAGTTCCTGCATTAGTGGACAGCACTCGAATCTCATAATTGCCAACAGTTTCACTCTCTTCACCTCCACCACAAGCATTTAGCAATAATAAGCTAGAGAGCAATAGCCAACGAAGCACATTGGTAATTTTAAATGTTAGTAAGTTATTCATATTCATTCTTTTAGTACGTCAACAATTATAAGATGGAGGAAATAGGCTAATTAGTAAGTCTCAAACTCAACATTACGATTTAGTTCTTCGGCATTTTTAGGCATTTCACTAACCATCTGCTGATAAGCTTCACCAATGTGATAAGACAAATACACGGTAGTGTCTGGCCAATATCGCGTCACCGAAATATTAGTGTCTTTGACTTGCCATTGGTATTTAACGCGGCCGTTATTTAGCTCGCCTTGTCGCTGAGTCGGTTCACCATACTTCTTACTAACCAATTCAATAATCGATAACACATAATTAGGATCATTAAATGACGGGAAACGATATTCCAGAGAGGCAACATTGCCCGTTTGCAAGCTGTATCCGACAAAGAGCCGATCACTGTTGGTTAACAATTTTGACGATTCGTAAGTATCAAACCAAAAATTATCCACCTCACGCAACGCTATACCTTCGTTACCTTTGATTTTCTCTCTCATCGCAGTGCGCGTGGCGACGGCTAGCGTCGTACCGTATAACACCAAAGAAGAGTCTTGTGTTTCAATCTGCTGAGCAAGAATTGGCAAACGTTGTTGTGATGGCAAATAACCTTGGTCTGCTGCTTTACTATGCCAGAAAAGCGCTTCTTGCAAGTCTAAGGGTGCACCTCGTCCTTGTTCGAATAACAAACCAAGATTGTACTGAGCATCAATCACCCCTTGGTTAGCGGAATCTGTGTACCATTTAATAGCCAACGAGTCCGATTGTTCTACTCCTTTGCCTATCAAATAAAGCCACGCTAAATTATTCTGCGCCGCGCCATGCGCCTGCTCTGCCGCAGACTGATACCATTTTGCAGCCTGTTTAAAGTTAAACTCTTGTGACCGATTCTGCTTGTAAACAGCCATCAAGTTAGATGACAACGGTACTTTATCTTGTTGATATAAGAGGCCAAAGTTAAATTGTGCTCCAGCATGTCCCTGGCGTGCCGCCGATAATAACCAACGGATACCTTGGTCGAGGTTTTGCTCTACTTGCTGTCCAGCGACATAAAGCTGGCCGAGTTCATACTGCGCTTCGACATGCTCTTTAATTGCACTACGCTGTAACCAAATAAAGCCTTGCTTCGCATCATAAGGTAAACCTAAGCCGTTGAGATACATCAGCGCAATATAATACTCAGCTTTAGCGTCTCCTTCCTTGGCTAACGGGTACCACTCCAATAATGCTTGGCCATAGTTTTTGTCATTATATGCAATAAGTCCTTTATCAAAGTCGCCATCCGAACTCAATGCATACAAAGGATCTAACGCTTCAAAATTAGGTAACACTTCAACAAAGCTGTCAGACGTTGCACGCTCAACAATCATTATTTCTTCGTTAGCTTCATCGTTTTTTGACGTGTCATCTCCTGGCCATAACGTGGTCATACAACCACTTAAACTAACGCCGATAACCGTAAGGTAAAATGCCTTTGTAATGCTATTTATGTTCATAATATTTGACAACTTTAGATAGAATTAAGACGCTTCATTGTAACTCGACACACCAATGGATAATTTCCATTGAATGTCCTGAATAACGTGATCACACTGCTGCAAGAAAGCAAGAAATATAGGGCTATTGCTCATTTCATGCGTTGCAGCGACGGCAATACCTTCATGCTTAATCTTGCGCGCTTGCGCTAATCGCTGCATTAAAATGCGGTAGTCTTTAGTGTCGGCCTGCAATTGCTCATGCTCATTAATATCTTCAATTAACTTTTGAATTCGTTGCTCACGACGTTTTTGGTCCTCTTGAGTCACTCGAATACCATGGTCAACCCAGCGCGCTCGTGCACTAATTGCAAAAACCACTAAACACAATAAGATCCATTTATAGGTCCACAGCTGTAATAGGCCACTGAACACCGCTTCTTTTAACGCTAGATAAGGGCTAAAGAATCGCTTAGCGGCAGGATGTGTATCTAATGCCGCCCATTGCCCTTGAGTCTCTTGACGCCATTGACTTAATAGCGGGTACTGCTTTTGGAAACGTGTGGTAAATAATGTTTTTAGCAGAGTTTCAACAATCAGATCATCGGCATCAGCTCTAGTAACCAACAATGATTCAGTGGTCACCATTGGCATCCAATCTTGTGGTACAGGTCCTAAGACCGAAGGATATGTTCCGGCACTCATGATTTGACTGCCCAAAAATGGCGAGGTGGCCGCAATGCCTTCAAAGGCATTAGTACCGATTAGTTTAAAGTTACCGCTAGCCATTAATTTTCGGATATATGGATCGTTTGCACTACCAGTAATGACCGCACCGTCGAGTTTACGACCTTCTAATAATTCAGCCGGTGATAAGTTATTACTGCGTAATGTTTTTGGGTCTACGTGATAATAATTAAGCAATGCCACCGCATTTTTACGATGATCACTTTCTAAACCACCTAAGGCGATTCTATGCCCAACGAGCCCTTCAATTGATTCAATGCCACTATCAACATTAACAATCACCTGCAAATAATTACTCGCTATTGGCGCGACGACAGTCAGATTAGTCATATCACTAACAGCGGGCGATAAAATCGCGACCTCAGCATGCCCCGATTGCAACACACCCCGGTTAAATGCGGAGCCTTTGCTTACCACCAACTCAACTTTATAGTCGCTATTGTTTTCAATCGCTAGCTTAAGATCTTTACCTACGTTGTATAGGTAACTTCCTCGCTCACCGGTTGCAATACGCATAATATTACTGCTGTTGCCTTGCATATATCCGATGTAAATGACACCAACAATCGCAGCGATCATTAAGCCCCAGTTTAGAAAAGGACGTAAGTTATAGAAACTCATCTGTATGTATCCTTGTAAATTTTATTTATCAATTAATTGTTATTTAGGCGTTAAGCCAAAATCATTACTTTTACTTGAGACGGTGCCAACGTGGCACCAAAAGCGCCAGGCATCATGCCATTTTGTCCTGACAGCCCCAGCATTTTATTCGCTGGCATACCACCCATAAACGTTTTCACACTGCCCAATAATTGACGTTGCGGACCCATTACCATACCCGATAACGGATTAACCATTACCCCCGCATTATCACCGTTGCTCATTGGGGTAATCGTCATCATATTGTGATTTGGCATCGCTAAGGTTAAAACCTTCACTTGCGCTGGAATAGCCGTCATTGGCACTGCCATATTCGGATATGGGATCGGCGTTGGAATAGGGCCAACAGGCGATGGTATTGGGGTTAAGCAGACATCCGGAAATGCCATGTTTAAACCACCCATTTGAGTTGTTGCAAAAACCATATTATTACCTATCCCATGTGAATTCGTTCGCCGTCGATTTTTACATCTTTACGGGCAGTGATAACGGCATCTCTTGAACGAGAAGACAAAGTTTTTTCCACGGTTTGCATGTAATTTTGGCTTTTCTGTTGATCAACACCATCAACTAACTTAAAGCTATTCTTAATCCGTTGAGTTAATCGGTCGACAATTAAATTCATTGCGCTGGTTATCGAATTAACTTCACGCCAATGGCTAACGACACTATCGCCAGAGACAGATAATTTTGCTGCGTGTACCTTAGCGTCTAGGCTACTAATAGCAAGCGTAGTACTCGTCAATTGCGTCTTTTTTGCGCTAGTTAGGTTCAATTGCTGTGTAGTAGTTAAATTAATATCACCAGCCTTGGCTTCCATAGCTATATTGCCCGGAAAAGCCAGCTTCATGTCTTGGTTTTGTGGGCGCTCAATAATCGCCAAGATATGATTGTCTTTACCACTATTATTAATTAATACCTTATCGCCAGCCTCTGGCGTCACTAGGCAACTAAACGCTAGTGTTGCACGCAGCACGCCGCGCTCACATTGCACCATAAATTCACGGCCAAAACCGCCTTGAACAATGGCCAACTCTGTTTGGCCATTGTTATGGTGTTGTGGTAATAGATTTGCCATGGTGTTAACTCCCATTATTTAGCCGCTTGCCATTGTTCGGCTTTTTGTTTGGTTTTATCTGTTTCCAATGCCACTTTACGGTTAGATCCGCGCCATTGAGTATCTTGTTCAATAATTTCATGTAAATTGGTGCGATAAAGCTGGGTATTCGATAAATTAGCTTCGATTAACTTAGCGTGACTAAAGTCAACATAAGTTAAATCGGCCCCATCGAACACCGCTCCGCTACAATCTGTTTTGACCATTAACGCTTGCTCAGCTTTTATCTGGCTAAAGTTAACCTTGGTGAGGTTTGCCTCTTGCAACAGGGTTTGCTCCATGTTGGCTTGAGTAAAATTAGCCATGGTCAAATTGGCGTTAATAAAATTGGTTTGCTTAGCATTTACCTGGCTAAAGTTAGCACGGGTTAAATCAGCTCCCATGAAACTCGCTTGTGAAATATCTTTTTTTTCAAAGTTTGCACCCGCTAATTTACATTCTTGGAACTGTGGTTTAATCAGGTTAATCGTAGTGAAGTCATAATCGGTAAAATCAGCACCTTTAAAAAATATCAGCTCCAATTTAGCCTCGTTAAAACCAATACCTTGCACCTTGCAATCAATAAAATTGGTTCTAAATACAGTGACTTTACTAAAGTCAGTTTTCGACACATCACCATTAATAAAAGAGTTTTGCTCCATCTTTGCGCCAACAAACTTAGCGCCAACTAATGACGGGTTAATAAAGTTGGTATTTTCAAAGTTCGACTGGGAAAAATCCGCTTTATCAAATTTGGCATCAATAAAACTAGCAAGGCGTAAATCACAACCAACAACACTGACCGACTCGCCTGTAGGCTCAATAAAATTCGCTAAGATTAAGTTAGCGCCATCGAGCTTTGCATTGGTGAAATCACAATTAATAAAATTACATTCTTTTAATTTTGCGTTGCGTAAATCTGCTCCTTTAAACGACACCGACTCAAAGTTACCACCGGCGATATCCGCCCCTTGGTAATCACCATTACTTAAGTCTGTTTCGTTAATGAGCGGTTCACCACCTTTAACCGCTTTGATCAGTTCGTCTTTAGTCATTATGACGGCCTCCAATCTTTTAGCACCGTCTGATCAAGGTTGGTATTTTTATAGCTGTTATTACCTAAGGTACAATCCATAAAGTTAACGCAATATAAGTTTGAATGGTCAAAGTTGGCGCCGACTAAATACGCTTTATATAACGAGCCTTCCATTAAATTAAAGCGGCTTAAATTAGCATTAAGTAGGTTGGACTTCATAAACTGAGTACGTAGGGCTAGTGCGCCTTCAAAATTACTATTAGCGAGCTGCGAGCCACTAAAGTCGGCTTCACTTAAATTAGCATGACTAAAGTCACTGTTATTAATCTCGTTCTCACGCAAGCACGACTGGCTTATTTGCGCGCCGCTAAAGCTGCAATCATTTAGGTTACAACCGCCGACAAAGCGACTATTAACCATTTGTGCCTGACTAAAATTAGCGCCAACGGCGTTTGCTTCAACAAAATTAACGCCATCGAGCGTCGCTTGAGAGAAATTGGCTTTTTCAAGCTGCGGTTTAACCATATTCGAGCCTGTTAAATCACAGCCAACAAACGAACAACCGTTGAGGGTCGGCTCTATGAAATTACACTGGATCATGATGGCGTCATCAAAGATAGCGCGTTCAAATTCCACCTCAAGAAAGTTCATTTCACTTAACGTGCAGCGGCTAAAATCGGTATGAATCAATTTAGAGTTACCTAATACCGCTTTGGTCAAATCACAGCCACTAAAATCGGTATTGGTTAAATTGGCTGCGCCAATATTAGCGCCAGCGCAGCAGGCATCATGAAGCTTGGCATCGGTTAAATTGGCTCCAGCCAAGATAGCCCCAGTTAAATTAGCACCGCTCAAATCAACACCCGTAAAGTCAACACCTTCCAGATAAGAGCCCGACAAATCAATCCCTTGTAAGTCAAGGTTGGATAAATCGATACAGGCAAAATCTTTATCACTGAGCGACTCACCTGCGGCAAACGCCCTCAGCAACTCTTCACGTAAACGCGCTTCCTCTTTAGGATGCGGCGAGCGCGCCTCCCCCATTAAATGCGCGCCCATCACATAGGTTTCTTTTAATTTCACTTCGGCATCGAGTAACTTCGCTTCAATGTCTTGAATGTCGACATCAATTTTCGGTAGTTTATCCTCACTGACGCCCATCTTGCGTAAATTGTCAATTTCGCTCTCGGCGCTACTAATTTGTGTCTTAATCTCTTCGATTTGGCCATTAATTTCAGGGCGCGGCCACAGTGGTGGTAAATCTATTTCAACAAGTTTTTGCTCCATCGTCGCAATCGCGTCAGCGTACATCGCCGCGTTCGGATCGGCTTTGAGCTTGGCGATTTCATCAACGACTTGTGCCTTGGCCTCAGCAATTTTATTTTCCGCGAGTTGATCAGTGAAAATTTTAATTTCATCCATCACCGACATATCAATTTTACTGATCTCGACATTTTTAGGATCTGAGACCATGCCCGGTGCCATTTTTTCGAGCAAGGCTTCCATTTGTGCTTGCTCTGGCGCTTTTTCCGGGTTATTCATTTTTTCGATATACGGCGCAGGATCGATACCGGCGGCTTTTAACTGTTCGACCACCTGTGCTTTCGCGTCTTCTGCTTGCCCTAGCGCTTCTTGTGTTTTACTTTCTGCAAAGGCATCCATATTATCTTTACCGAGCATTTCAAGTGGGAAGTCATACTCATCAACGACTTGCTTAAAACCACAACGCATCCCTTCAGCAATTAACGGGGTACTAAGCAACGCATATTTATAGCCATGATCGGGGCAAATACGTTTAGTCATTTGATCTTGATAATGAGCCAGACTACGTGGAGGGTCATTGCGGTTTTCACAGGCTAATAATAGCGATTCAATGTCGGTACCATCATCACAATGGCCTTCTATGGTGCCGCGATAAATCATTACTCCCATTGCCTCATTAGGAAATAGCCACAGCGTATCGAGTTTGGTTTTAACTTCTTTAAACACCGTTTTTTTCTCGTCACCTGTGCCACAGCGCTGGTTGACAAAGCCGCGCCCATAAATCGGCGGTAATTGCCCTTTGAATTCACGATGTACCGAATGCATATTAGTGATCGAGTAGTGCTCGTCACCGACAAAATAACTTGGTAGCCATTGATCTTCGGCGGCATCGTTAAAGTAGAGCCAGTTAATGTCGTTAGGGAGCCCCGGCATCACTTCATTGAGATAGGCTTCATCGTAGGTACCCGCTAGAGGCGAACGTTGTTGCCACATAATATCCACGCGACCAAGACTCGCAGGGGCTGCCTTAGCACTAGAGGAGGTAATACGTGTGTTTTTATATTCAATATTAGGTAAAAACTGAATATCACCGGTGTCGGTCTCAACTTCGGTTAACCCTTTACCAATCGGATTCAGGGGATAACCTTCACCACCAAAGGCATTGGCATAACTCATGGTCATTTGGGTGATTGGCTCTGCGGTGCTAATACCAAGACCTGCCCCTAAGGCTTTGTACCAGCGGCGATCGCCAAATACTGCGAGTTCTTTATCAACTAAGGTGGCGTACAGCCCTTTGCTATCAATACGGCCCAGCTGCAAATGTACCGAACCAGCTTCAACACTTTGACCTTGTGGCGCAATAAAGTTACCACAGACTAACACTTCGCCAACTTCTTTAGGCATCGCGCCATCAAAAATTTCGCCATCGAGTTGCTCACCAATGGTCGACCACAATTTTTGCTCTAAAAGAATTTCACCATCAATCAGTGAAAAGGCAATCGGAATAGACAGCGCAAAAACATCCTTTTCCAAATAGGTAAAGGATTTGTGTAGGACGCCGAGTTGTAGGGGTTTAACAATGTTCATTGCTTAGCTCATCATCTTAATGCCACCAGTCGATAGATCGACACCGGCATTTTTTATTTTCGCTGCAATGCTTTTGCATTCACTTAGACCTGTTCCGATCGCATTTACGTTGGTAATTATTTCATTTATCTTTGCTTCTACATCAGAACCAGCCGTCTCCAGCTTTAAGCTTTCAAGCTCGATATTAGGCCCAATTTGAAGAGCAAAATAAGCGCCTAACGATATATCAGTCCAAGCTCCAGCACATATGTTATTTGAAATGGCCAAACACATATCACTTTGAGCACCGAGAAAAATCGAACTTGCCAGACCAATATTTAACTCACTGGTCGCAGAAAAGCTGGTTGCATGGCTGCTCCCCATAAATACTTCATTACTCTTGCCCCATACTGTAGACTTGGTATTGCCTTGGAATATCTCTTCAACATCACCAAACATTTTGTCATAAACATCACCATTTTGATAAGACTCAACCTTGCCATGATTGACTTCAATTGCATTCCCCTCCGAGTAATCATATGCATTACCGTAAGATTTAGAGACCCATGTCTCTCCATTTTTTAGAGCTACTAACTCTCCATTGATGTCCCCCCAATCAGGTCCAGCTGGAGTAGCCATATCTCCTTGCATGCTTCCAATTCGATTACCTGTAATTGCTCCACCTATAGCACCAACGGTGGCACCTGCTGCTGCACCAATTGCTGAACCAGCTGCAGCACCTACGAAACCACCACCAAGACCACCTACGATCCCGCCAGCAATAGCACCAGCTTCAGCGCCTTCTTTAGCACCATCTCCAGCGCCCTTTCCGCTAATCGCTTCTTTCGGTGTTATTCCAAATGTCGATTCGGCCATATGATTTTCTTCATAACCATCACCAAAGTTATAATCAGCGCCATCACCCCACGCATAATTATTACCATTTTGATAAGAAATAGTGCTGCCCCAGGTTTTCTCCACGAGCATAGGGTCAGTATCAGAAATTTTTATGCTTTTTGCCGCTGCTTTGTGATCCCACTTTCCCTTTAATTTATCTTCAACTTTATAATCACTGACTTTACCATCGTCAGATTCACAAATACGAGCAGCATGATCTTCAGTTACTCCGCCACCAAAGCCATAGACATCACCACCGCCGTAATAAAACTCATCGCCGTCACTCCAGAAATGCTTTTCACCGATACGACGTTCAAATAATTCCTCTCCCTTAAGCTCATCTTCCCGCTCAAAGGTTCCTTTATCTGCTTTATCTAATGGCTCCTTGGGAAATGGATAAACTTCTTGCTCGTTAATGATATCCGTAACAACGCCGCCAGATGTCTGCGCCCCCTCAGTAGCATCAAGACCAGTACTACTATCTTCTGGATTTGCTCCAATACCTGCTATTGCTGGATGACCTTTTGCAGAAATAAACAGCTGTTGCCCGCCAATGATTTCTTTACGCTCCATCCCTTTGGTCATTACAACAAAACCATCACCATCATGGTTAGGAGCACCTAAATGCATATAGGTTTTACCATCACCAGTCTGCATCTTAATCCGGTTTTTTCCTTCCTTATCTTCCAGCTCAATCTTATTACCAGCGCCCGTTTTAATCATACTATTGGTATGGTTATCGGCGTTAACAACACTTGGCTGCGAGGCATTAGGAATTGAGCCGGCGATGACTGGGCGGTCGGGATCGCCGCCGATGAAGGTCAGTAGCACTTCTGCGCCTTTGCGCAGTGGAAAATGCATTCCTTGGTTTTCACCCGAGAACGGTTGGCTCATGCGCAAATAGTGAGACGCCTTACCGGTGCCTGGGTTAACGCGGTCAAACGGTAGGGTAATGCGGTAGCGCCCTTCTTCATCGACTTCGGCGTATTGGCCGTTACCTTCAGAATCTACAAAGGCATTAAGGGTGCCATGAATCTCTGGTTTGGCAGTTAACTGCTCAGCGCGGTATTGAACCTCTGCCGCAATCGCGCTAAAACTGTTGCTATAAACAGGTTCAACACTTGTAAAGCCGTCACTAAAATCGAGAGCGCTTGGATCGCTACCTTCATGGCTAATGTTTAGTAATAGATATTCTTGGTTACACGCCTGACGAAAGTGCCCGGCTAAGGTAAAGTTAAACCCAGTTAATAAACGCACCACAGAGCTCTCGCCATGATAAGTACGTTTGCTGGCTAAGAACTCTTCAGCCCGAATATTGGCAAGGACATCGCCTTCTTCTGGCGATTCAATGTTTTGACCCCAGACATAGATTTGACTACTTGGATTGGCTTTAGGATCGATAATTGCCTCGCCTTTAATATCCACAGACGGTTTGTCATCATTGTAATCTTTAACCATGACCTTGTGTGGTACACGTTTTTGCTGGCTAACAAAGCTGTTAACCGTGTTTTCTAATGAATTAATTTCCATTGACGACATTGGGCTATACAGTACTTTTGGCGTAACAATCGCGTCTTGATTAGTGCGGCTATTACAAAACACTACTTTTTCACCGACATCACCTTCAACAAAGTAATAGTAGATACCATCACGCTCGATTAAGCGTGAAATGAAATCGAGGTGTGTTTCACCGTATTGACATTTAAACGGCCACACTTTACTCGTGACGTCATTGTCTTCGATGTCTGATAAGTCATAATCGAGATCGCTAAAGCCAGCCTCTTTTAAAACTATTTCGATAATCTCTCTAACGTTTTTATCTAGATACACTTCGTTGGTATGGTATAACGACAATTCCCACAAGCGCGGCACTAAGGTAGCAACATAGATAGTGTCATTGTTGAGCTGACGCACCGCTTCAAAATTTGACACGATACCTTGGATTTTTCGCTTATCATCCCCCAAACCGATATCAAAACTCGCCGGAGATTCTAAAATGGCATCGATGTCGAGATCTGGGTTGCTTGATTTTAGCTCGATAGTAAACTCAAACAGTTTAGAAATACCTTCATCGCCGTTAAATTTAATGACGGCAATATTATCACTGGGCGTAAGCACGCTATGATTGAACTGAAAGTTAATTTGTTTGGTCATATTCCACCATCCACTTAGTGTATCGCTAAGGTAAATTTATTATTGTAAACGTAAAGTGCTGACCAATAGATCAGTGTCTTTTTGCTGTGGTGCTTGCTGCGCTAATAGCCATGTGTCGTACCCAAGCTGGCACCATTTATTACCGCCTAATGACACGCCATTAGCGGCGTCAGATATTAATGAAATTTTAATATCAACCTCAAGCGGCATCGTGAGGTAAGCTTTAATTAAGTCCTCTAGTGTTTGCCAACGGACTTTATCGTTAATAAGACTATCAAAGTCGACTTGAGACAACGGCCCTAGATGCACCACTATTTTTGAGTCACGATCGCTTAATCTGTCGCCGAGTAATGCATTACTCCCTACCGCACAAGATGATATGCCTAAACAGCTTCGATGCTTCTGTGGCACGCTGACAGTACGTTCGACCCACTGTTCAATGTCAACCTCTACACCGCCTAAGAATCCGCTAAGTAGTGTCTGTAATCCTTGAGCTGAGCGTTGTTTGACACTCAATAAGCCAACATAAGGCAGTAGGTGATCATTGCTGCCCTTATCATTGGCTTCTCTGCTACCAGTAATAGTGTGGAGTAACTGACTAAACTCTTGCTGTTGACGCTCCACTACACCACTAATGCTGCTGTATTTCTGCTGTGCTTGTCCAAAAAGTTGGTACACGCGTTGATGAATAACATCTAAAAAGCGTCGAGCGGTCGTTTGGTCTTCCTGCTCTAACGCGATGAGTTCATCGGTATAAAAATTTGGCAATGGTGATGAGGCCCCATAGAGCCCTAAAAAGTTAGTAATAACCTCAAAGACACCATCGTCACGTTTGATGACACTCACCACTTCAGAACGCGTTAACTTCATCGATAACGACGGTCTAACTTGTATTTGTTTAGTCGGATCTTCACCGCGCGCGATAACAATATGCGTTAGGTGAGACAATACCTTGCTAAAAGAGAACGCCGATGCGTCACTTAGCAAAGCCTGCTCTATTGCAGCAGACGACTGCCGATTTTCGCTGGCCATTGCAAACGTTCTCCACTAAAGAAATCTTCAAATGTTAGTTCGCTATAGACATTAATTGCAGCAGTTCCTGCAAAAAAGCGATCTAACACACTACCAAATACGTACTTATCACCTACACATTGGAAATTTTCTGATTTTAAAATAATCCGAATATTTTGACCATGCACAAAGGCATTACCAAATAGAGATTCACCAGGAGTGACGATCACATCGCTAATCGCTTCAACTTTCTTCTCATTAGCCAAGCGACCACTTTTATCTTTGTTATCAGGTGCAATATACTGTCTCAAAATGGCGGTTAACGTATCACTATCGGTGATTGACAAGTAGTTCAATGATAAGTGTGAAATCAGTTGCCATAGCATGTCACCATCGATCGGAATGCGACGAGCAGGCGTTGGTGCCGTGACATTTCTAAAGGTTGCCAGCTCTGGCGTATTACTGGTGGCAACACAGATATCACCAGGCATTAAATTTTCTGCTGCGCGGCCATTGCTACAAGTGATCGCCGCTTTTAAAATTTCTTTCTGCTGAACCTGTTGCTGTGGTGGAAATGCAAGTTTTAAGAAAAGATCCGGCGCGTCTGGTGTCGAACCACTGCGATAATTCATCTCATATACGGCGTGCTGGGCCCCTGGCTGATAAAAACCGCCAAATAGCTGATATTCTCTTGGCTCTTCCATGCCACGCGCAACACTAGTAACCTTATCAACACTATATATCTGTGTTGGCGTCACTGAACTGCCAACATTAGGCAGCAGTTGGTATTCATCGCTATTGGCATTAATCAACACCGACTGCGACTCTAACTTAAATAAATTAACAGCTGGTGTGGCGTGCAATACAAAATGATCGCGATTAAGCTTTGGCATTCTAAAGTTAGGCTTGTTGCAAGTGAAACGTAATTCAAACTCACTGCCAGTACCACGGCTGCGCCACGCTTTTAAATCGATATCGATAAACAAATACTTTTGCGGAAACAAAAAGTATTGCTGTAATAAATCAAACGCTGGCATCATCCCTTTAGGCTGTGGGAATAGGCTTTGGCTACGCTCAAACCCAGTCGCTTTAACAACAGATGGTTCAAGATAAACCTCACCGCTGGCAACCACATGCATGTGACGAAGCTGACTTAGTAACAACATATAAAGATCACTAGCATCGCTGTAATCGCCGCCTAAATACAAACGAACCGAATCAAACTCGAGCTGATCCAATGTTTGATTGACCAATTGAAATTTCAGCCCAAAATTAACTTCTGGTTCGCTTCCTTGCTCATACTCAACGACACTGGCCAACTTTAATGGCAATAGTGTTACTTGATCTGTGGTTTTAAATCGACAGCTGCCATCGTCGGTTTCTTTTGAGTCTATATAAGTGCCTGGCGCGATAGCAAGCGCTTGATTTAAGCTAGCTTTAGGCTCGAACGTGACAATTGTGGCGCTCGGCATTGGGCGTATATATTGTGGACAAACCAACTGCGCCAAACTATGGAGCAGTTTAGGAAATTGGCTGTCTAATTCTTGTCTGATATTGGCGGTGAGAAAAGCCACCCCCTCGAGGATTCTGCTCGCATCGGGATCACTGCTAGGTCCGGCAACTGCGGAGCTTAGTGACGGATTTTCTTTAGAGAAATCTGCTGCAATATCTTTTAAAAGACGTAATTCTTGTTTGTAATAATCAGTTAACACAATCTGCCCTAATCATTGTTATCTAAAACAAAACTACCATTAGCGAGAATGGTTCCGGCAAAGTTTACTTCGCGTGTTTCGTTTAGTAGTTCAATCGTTGCTTTAATAACAAACCTAATAGATAGGTTATCAGCACCATTAAGACTCACTTCAACTTGTGGCTTAATTAGTCGTTGTTCATAGCGATGTAGCGTTTCTAACATCACTTGTGCGATGAGGTCGCTTCCATGTACTTGGCTACTGCCAGGTCCCATCGATAAATCTGGGATACCATAATCAGGATCTACCGGTACAGTGCCGCGCAATGTGTTAAACAGTCCGTGTAAATGTCGATAAATCGAATCATAAACACGGTCATTGTTCTTTTTCACACGCTTTTGGTCATCGGATAAATCCAAAAAGCTTAAGCGGTCAAATAGCCTTTCTCTTGCTAACACGGCTTACTGTGCTCCCTTTGCCGCGATTTCATACTCGACGTCGCCTTCGCTACCCCAGCTCCAAATAATGGATTCATAGCTAAAAGTAATGTCTTCCATCAAGCGATATTCTTCTAGAGGTCTTTCGTATAAATGTGGACTCCAACTAGAAATCTTGGTGATCAACGCATTTTTAAGCATCACTTTATACAGCAACTCTCTTGTGCCACTGCTGGTATGGAAATACCACGACACTACAACTTCCGACAAGACTTCACGTGTGCATAGTGCTTGCGCTAGTTTCGGGGTACTACGATCAACCAACTTATTGACCGTTAATCCGCCGTGAACAGGTTGCCCTGCACTCACCTTAGCGTCACTACCACTTGGTACTTTAACTTCGTGATCAATCTTTAATACTTCAATTTCATCCGTGTTGTCGACGTGTTGTGAACCGCCTTGAATATTTCCTTGTTCTTCACCGTTAACGGTCAAAAAAGCGAGCATAGTCATAAGAATTCCTTAAAAATCCTATTGGGCTGATATATCTAAAGCCAGTGTGAAATCATTTCCCATATACTTCATATGTGGGGTCACAGTTAAGCTCAAGTGGTGGCGTCCTTCGTTATCACTATCGATAAGCACAACTTCAGCCTTTTTTAATGGTTTTCTAGCACGAACACCTGGTGCCGGATTTTCTACGTCGGACACATAACGGCGCAGCCAACGGTTTAACTCACTTTGCACTTCACTGACATTTTTGAGTGAACCGACATTGTCACGCTCAACAACTTTTATATAGTGTGCGATCCGAGAGATGATAAACAAATATGGTAATTGTGCTTCCACTTGTGCATTGAGCATTTCTTCGCTCGAACGCATCATTGGGATAGTTAAACTTCCCCAACGAATGGATGATGCCAGGTTAAAAATAAGTTCATGAGCATATTGGTTGAGGCTTAACGCCAATAACCCCAGCTGCCCTAACTGAGCAACCTTATTCTCTGATAACACACACTCAATGGGATAGTTTGGAAAGTGAGACTGCTCAGCACTGTGACAAGCAGGTAACACACGCCCGCCTTCAGGACCGCTGATATCAGTACATACACCATACTTAGCAAAGCTGTTGACCAGACACCGGCCGAATGCAAATGACGCATTACCAAGTAACACTTTACTGGCACTTAAGCGCGTATCTTCTTGATAAGGCATCGGCGCCAACGAGCCTGCTGCATAGGTGTAACCATTGCGCAATTGGATCCTTGGCATCGCAAGACCGATGTAAGAAGAAACCGTCGATTGTTGCAAGCCGCGCCACTTGATGTATTTAGGGGAACTGATTAGCTCCTCTAGGTCGCCAGCGCTAGCTAGGCTACTAAAATCTTCGTGACCAAAGAATTTTGGTGATATTCCGGCGATAATCGGTGCATGAGCCGCATTGGCGACAGTCCCTAACGAACGTAATAGCGCAATATCTTGCGCGCCGGCACTAAATTCATAGTCTGCTACCATCGCGGTATATGGGTGACCACCATATTGTGCAAACTCTTGGAGATACACAACATCAAACAACAGGCTATCTCGAATATCGCGATTCGCCTCAAAGTCTTCCATGATCTGATGCTGGCTAATATCAAGCAGGTGTATTTCGCAATGCTCCACATCATTTGCACAATCAACCAACTGCTGTAAATTTCGCCAAATCGACTCCAGTTTCTGAAATTTATCTTGGTGAAGTATCAAATCGAGCATTTCATAAAGGTGTTCATTGATATCAGCTATTACAAACGGTAATTCAGTGGTATTCAAATGCTCAATAGCAACACCACATTGGCTGAGTAATTTAAGTTCGTTATCGTTAAAGTCTGCGCTAGTAAATCCTGGTTGCACAACCTCATTGACACGATTCATCAACAAATTATGTTGACGCAGATAATCGACTTTATTAACGAGCGCCGGCGGTTCAAAGTCAGCCATCGAGGTAATATCAATACTAAGATCGATATATTCAAGTTCACTGTCTTGGGTTGCTAATGCCAATTCGGTTTCAATACAGATTGATTGCGCCGCTAAAATGCGATCGAAAATTTTACCATCAATATTGACCGGCTTAATCAAATGAACCGGTCTTTGATCATCACTTAGTGTGAAGTCACCTAGCACTAATAACTTAAAAGGCAGTGTCGTCTCTGCGTCACTATCAATTGCTTGATAGTGAAAATCGAGCTGATCCCACTGTTTAGCTGAATCTAAGGTTATCATTTCGCTGCCATAGCTAATTGATTAGATTTATCTTCCCAACACGCCGCTACGGTACGTGGAATCTCTAATTGTTTACTAGTTAATGATTTTAGCAGTGGTGCTTGACCAGTAATGCGATATTTAACATCCATAAAGCTAATGCCTGATTCTTTCAAACGCTGTGAGAAACTTGGGAAATCATTGGCGCTAAAACGTTTTTGACCAGTTTTAAAATCTTCCAAGAAGTGCGGGAATCCTAACGCACCGTCATAGTTTTTCTCAAGCGTAAAACGGCCCACTTTAATCGTTAAATTGACACTGCTACAAGTTTCATCCCAGCCAAATTGTTGGCTATTAGGGAAGTTCTTATTCACCAGCGATACACTACCTTCTGCACATTGCATCGTTAAGACAGTTTCACTTACGTGATATTTAGTATCGAGGTTCATGCTAGTTGGCAATGCATTAAGCTGTACCGGATAGGTATCTTGTTTCGACTGTTTGCCATCTTTAGCACGCGCTGCAAACTCTAAGAAATCATGAGCAATCGGATAAGTATCCTGTTTAACCTTAGACGCAACGAAGCCAGCACCGAAGCGCTCTTGAATAAATGGCCCCATTTGGTTGCCCAAAAATGGCCATAATAGCCCTTCACTACCAAAGGCTAAATTCGGTATTTTATAGGCAGGAACACCTTCTAGATTTGTTAAAAACTCTTTGCTCCAGATATCTTGCATTTGACATGAAGACTCAGTGATCATATAGCCTTGCATCAGGTCGATCGCACCCATATAAAGTGCCCAAAAGGCTTTATTTTCGCTGTTCTCTTTCCCTACAATAGCTTGTAATTTTTTTAAGCTAGCGTAAGCCATTGCCAAGCTACTTTCGCCTTTTGCTGGATTGTCAGGGCTCGTGTAAAGTCCAGTGATTGCCATGTGAGACACTGAGCGCATTTCGGCGCTGTACACAAAGTCAGATAACGCTTGGCGGTATTCGCCCAGTAATTTACCCGCCTCTTCAAGCTGCATTTGACGCTCATCGGCAGAAGGTCCAGATTTACCGCTTGCTTTAGCCATTTTCTTTTGGGTTTTCATGCCTTTCTTACCAGCACCAGCAATCACTTTACCCAAAGGTCCTGCTTTGCCAACGACTTTTAAGGCCATCTTCGCTAGCATTTTGTTCTGTTTACCATTATCTGATTTTTCATCAGGTGCAAATGAACGCATTTCTTGGTAATAGCCCATCATGGTAACCCATGCCGGTAATTCAATATCATCCTTATAAGGCGCTACTTGCTCATCAACAAGGTTAAGCGCTGAGAAATATAGATTCCGTCCAGTAGACAAGTTGTTAATGACTGTTAACCATTCACTGCGACCACGGAGCTTTTCAGTACCTTGCGGGAATCGCGTCGCAAAGGTTTCCCAATTAGCTAAATAGTCTTTCTTATATTGCCCTTCAAACCCAGGTAGAATTTTGGTCAGTATCTCACCGTAACGTCCAGTGTCCTTAATCTGCATTAAGAAGTCATCGATCACTTGCTTGCCAGTTAAGGTGTAAGCACCTTTGATAACTGTGTCATCTTCTAGACGACCGGTACCACTTAGCCAATAGTCAGAGACTCTAACTTCCGATGATTTAGCAACACGATTTGCCCATGGAATTAACCAATTAGACAGGTCTTTACTCTTTGATAAAATATCTAGTAGTTGCTCATCTAATAATTTAACTTCTTGCTCTAACGCGCTTTTGTCGCTATGCCAACTTAAAGATTGTAAATAAAGTACATTAAGCTGTTCAATAATATCGGTGTCTTCAATACCGAAGAACTCCGCATCACTATCACTATATGGCGCAGGCATGTCAGCTAATGCGCTATCACTTTCGCCCGCAAGGTATGCATCAAGAATATTAATACGTCGTACTAATGTACTAATGAACGCAACGATTTTCTCTTCAGAAATATCAGCGTCTCGTGTAAAGCTATTGGCTAATTCTTTGATAAATACTTGGTCTGTTTTTTCAACTAAACGCGCTTGAACACGCTCAGCGAACATCCCTTCAAGCTTGTAAACAAACTCTGGAGAATCAGTCATGCCGTACCATGGCGTCCATGAATGCTGTTGTAACTGTTGCACCATGCTGCGATATTGATACATCGTGACAATATTTGAACCCAGCGCTAAAGATTCTTCAAATGAGCCGGCATTATTGTCCACCAAGCCTTTGAGCATCGTACTGTCATTATCGTAATTGGCATATAACGCCGCAGTGACAACTGCAAACACCGTGTTATATGCGAAAGCCTTTCCCAGACGTTGATTTCGTTCTACTTTTTCAGCCCGGGCTAGCGACGTCACCATGTTTCGCTCTTTTGGCAAAATATCAGTAAACAGGCGCTGAGAGAATAAACTCTTATTGTTCGCTCCGTTATGTTGACCAACAAAGTATAAACCGCGGAAAAATGGTGTTTTTTGGTATGGGTTAGCTTGGAATAAGCTTTCGGTGAACGTCGATATTTGACGCTCTAGCTGTTCAAACTTGGTTGGAAGAACCAACAAGTCTGCCGTAATATCATTGTTATTCACTGCCGATATCATCAGCTGCTTGAGACGTTCAGACAACGTATTGACGGCATGACTGACAAAGTCTAACGTCGCTTCCTCATTAACGTTAACAACGCCCATAGGATCTTTAACAGCACTTTCTTGTAAGCTATTAGCCCAATCTGTAATTCCTGGAAGTTTATCTGACTTTGTTATCATGACATAGATTGGCACTTGCACATGAAGATGCTGCATCAGTTGTTCAATATTCTTACGAGCAGCGATCCCCATATCAATTAAACGCTGGCTATTATCGTTTAATAGATCTTCCATAGAAACAGTGACAATAAGTCCATTAATAGGCTCTTTAGGACGATGCTTCTTTAACAACCCTAACAATTGTAGCCACTGACCATTGCGATTATTGGCATCTTCTCCTGCGATAAACTCGCCTGGAGTATCAAGAATAATTCCTTGATTGTATAGATTCCAATTAAATCCTTGCGGCGCTTCATCAACCGTTTCAAAATCAATCGTAGGAGAAGGCAAGTTAGCTTGGCTCAAGACGCTACTTTTACCAGAGCCTTGTTCACCGATTAGCAAATACCATGGCAATACATAGGTCGGATCACCATGAACCTTTAAATAGCTCTTTTTCAAGACGCTTATCATACCAACGAAATTTTTCTGCATTGGTGACGGCGTTAGGCTAAAGCTAAAGTTCCACTTACGCCCCTCACCTTCTTCAACGTTAACTAAAGATTCCACTTTCTTCTTCGCTTGATACGTAATAATAACTTTTCTTATTAGTAAGAATGCAAGCCAAGCGACAAAAACACAGGCATAGATAACAAAGCCGGTTTCAAGTGGTGAGCCAGCCAATAGTGTTCCGCCAATAATAGCGACACCAATTAGCACCCAGATAAAAACAACAAGTAGAAATTTAAGAAATTTTTTCACAAGATATACTTTCTATAGTTAGTTTGTGTTGATTCAGCCTAAACTGAAATGACTAAAAAGTTAGCAAGTTCCATTAACTCTTTTTTGAAAAAGAAAAATGAAATAAGCAATACTAATATCGGTCCACCGTAGATTAACGTGTTGTAATTCCTTGCAACATTAACCGTTCCTTGATTCTTGTTTTCGTTAAAGGCGCTCGGAAATAATGCCACCTCGTCGGACTCATTTTCGTTAAGCAGATGGTAATTGTCTGCTTTAATCTTATCCAGCGCTGATTGCGCCCCTTCACCATAAAATTTACCAGCAAAGCCAAGCGCCATACAGTAATAGTAAACTTCTCTGATATCACGTTCTGCAGGGTTAAATGGATTAAGGCGATCGAGCCGCTCAAAAAACTCAACACCGCCATTAGAGGTATCAAAATAATGCTTTTGCAGTAACTCACGCGACCATTCTTTCTTGCCATCCCAAGATGAGCTAACAAGCTTTTCATCAATAAAAGAAACGGTTGCGAATAACGCAAGACGATATTGTTGTTCTGAATAACCGCCCTCTGCCGCATGCCCAGCAAGGCTATCCAATGAACTAATAATATGACTTTTGACATCACGATACGGTTGACTAGTGCCCGACTGAGCAGTTTCAACGGTGTACGCAATACTTTCTATAAAACAATCAATCAATCTCATAACGTTCTATCTATCCTCTTACCACAACCATTTCAACGACGAGATCTGCTGGTGCGTCATCCCATTGCAATGCAATTTTGCCTTGTTCTTCAACGAGTTTCCATCGATCACTATCTCGATCAATCGTGAAATATGTGACTTTAGAACGACGTTCAAGGCCCGTTGGTTGTTCTGGGAAATGCGTAAACTCAATACCTGGTATTGCGCGTTGAACATAAGTATCAACTACGCTCTGTGCACCAAGTTTTGAAAATGCGTTAAACGAATCACTTAACTCACCGTAATGAGTTGATGTTTCAAGCATAAAGTACATGCTGTGCTGTTTAGCAAAGAACTCACTGGTTAAGTCAGTGCTAAAGCGGCCACTTTCATCTCGCTCGAAGCGAACCAGTAATTCTGGACTAACGGTGAGTTCATCAAGTAGATTCACAATTAATAACTTAGCGGCATCAAAACATTCACCAATAGCGGTGTGCTGATAACGCGGTAAATTATTTTGACCATCTGGCGTATCGCCGAGTAAGTTTACTTTCTCAGAAAACGTACTTAACTCACCGATTAGCGCACGTAACTGACCGTATACTTCTAACGGATGAACAACGCTGTTTTCAAAGTAGTGGTTTAACATTGGAGCATAGCGGGCAATGATGCGTAATGCCGAGCGATAACGCTCTGCTACAGGGTTAAACTCTGCGGCACGAGAGGTCGATGTGCTCTTATAACTATCAAGCTGTTTAGAACGACCAATGAGTTCATCACGAATATCTTTAATATTATTAAGTAATACGGTCGATGATTTTAACGACACACTAGGCGCCACAAAAACATTACTATAACGAAGCTCTTCACCTTGCTGTTCGACACGTGCAATAGGGATAAGCACTTGATCGCTTAAACCATCAATTTCATCACCAAAGAATATGCGTAATGCGTATTTCATAGTTTTTAACGGTGTAGTCACGTCACCTTGATGAAGGTCTTGAAAGTTTTCACCTTCAGCATGAGAAATGTAGCGCGTTAATATTTCCGGCGCATTGTCAAAATTAGACACGACAGTAACATTACTTTCATTAGCACTAAGCTTACTGATGCCTAAGTATACTGAAAGTGGCTTATTGCGATCCGTCCACTGCGCTTCAAAGCTTCTGCCGCGTAAATGAACATTTTCAGGGTAGCTAACAAACGTGCCATCTTCGAAGATGACATCCAATTTTTTGATGTCAATTATGCCATTTGACAATGTTGAATCGTCAAACTGTAATTGCGCTACTCCCCATGGATAAGAGTTTGCATATTGGGTATATTGCATATTCAATTGCGCTGAATGTAGCGATTCATATTGAAAATGCTGTGGCTGTAAGAAAAGCCCTTGATGCCAAAATAGCGGTTTATTAAAATTCACCTTGTACCCTTTACAGTCGAGTTAATATAAAGTATTTATTGGATTATTCAGCTAGCATGTGAACGCGAGAGATTTTTGTCACACCGAGACTTACCCATGATTTAATCCGGGCAGCTTCTGAAACACCGGGGTCGGAAAATGGGTTAATATCATCAAGCCCGAACGTAGTTTCTTCAAGTCTATTTTGGACAGAAGGTATCTTAAAAATTCGAATACTTTCTTTAGGCTCCATTTGATAATAGCCAGTCACCAAAGCAACAAATCGCGTCTCTTTAAAACGGTCTAACACAAGGTTTTCTTGACGGTTAGGGGCAATCGTTAACGAAGAGCTACCAAGAATCGTTGAATCAATATCTTCAGACGTTAACAGTTCTCTAATTCCCGCCGGTGTTTTAGCGATATCTTGAAAAACCTTAACATCCGACAGTTGAAACACTTTGATGTATAAGCTGTGCGGTTTGCCCATATACATATTCAATTGTTGCGGAGAAGAGAACCGGAGCGATATAGCTTGTGCGTCAAAATCCCAATTAGCAGGCTCAGCAACAACAGGCGGGGTATCACGATACAACCAGCGATTGCTACCATCTAACCAAATCCAGTTATTACCTGCTTTTTGAGGATCATCTATGCTTAACGGTGGCTCATTTTCGATGCCGCCTTTGGCACTATTATCTGGTTGAGTTGCACAGCTAGATAACCCTAAAAAGCATACAAAAACTAAAGGGAATACGTAATTTTTCATATTTATTTACAGCCTAGGAATAAATTAAATATGCGCTCCTTTGGCAGGAGCGCATAAACATTTTTTAGTCGTCAAATGCAACTAAATCAGCGTTTTCGCCGTTTGCAGCTGAATCAACACATTCAGTTCCACATACATCGTGTTTCCACGCAATAGCGTTAAAGCTAAATTGTAATTTTTCAATTGCCATGTAATGGTCGTTTGCAGGATCCATTGCATTTGGAGATACCGTTTCGATACTAATCAATTTAGCTTCTGCTAATTTAATTTGGTAGTAACGAACTGGTTCGCCAGCACTTGTTTCATCAGGAGAACGGAAATATTCAACATGAATATTTAAATCCGTCGGCTGTGATAATAATTGAGCAAGAATTGGGCTACTCTTATCAATTAATTTAGTGACCTCAAGGTATTCATGACGACGAACACCAGTCACTTGACCGTTGCGACGATCAATAGGTAATACACTCTTTTGCTCTAGTGCTTGAGCAAATATTTTATCTACGTGTTCTTCTTTGTAGTATGAACCGATACTCTCTTTTGACGATGCGCCTTCAGTTAAGTTATTACCTTCGGCATCTTCAATCGTTACAAAAATTTCATTTGGCATAATGCTTTTCCTTTTGTTACTTGTTGTTAATTGTTAGAACGGCTTATGCGCGTTCTAACATTCCGCTTAATGATAAAGTGAAGTTTGCACCCATAAATTTGAAGTGCGGCGTTACACTCATTGAAACAGTAAACCATCCTGCTTCCCCCGTGATCTCTGACACGGTTAGCTCTGCTCTACGCAGAGGACGAGCACTACGTGTTGCTGGGGATGGATTTTCTTGGTCGGCTACATATTTACGTAACCATTTGTTTAATTCGGTCTCAAGATCTGAGCGACTCTTCCAACTACCTAAGTTTTCACGCTGTAATACTTTAATGTAGTGAGCTAAGCGACAAACAATAAATAGGTAAGGTAATTGTGTACCTAAACGATAGTTAAGCTCAGCAAGTTGACCTTCTACGTCGTTGCCAAATTTCAGTGCTTTTTGCACAGAATTTGATGAGAAGAATACCGCGTGGTCTCCACCCTTACGTAACGCTAATGGAATAAAACCAAGTTCAGCTAACTCATACTCTTTACGATCAGAGATAACAACTTCAACAGGGCCTTTTAACTCATCACTACCTTCAGTAGTAACAACATCAATAGCTAGATCTTCTACTGCACCACCAGACTGAGGTCCAATAATATTTGGACACCATCTAAACTCAGCGAAACTATCGACTAATCGGCTAGCATAAGCATAAGCAGCATTACCCCAAAGGTAATCTTTCTTCTGAGTTACATTCTCTTGATAATTAAACGAACGAACCAATAAATCATCGCCATAAGTTGGGCGAAGCATAAACTCTGGTAACGTAAGTCCTAAATAACGAGAATCATCACTTTCACGAAGTGAACGCCATTTAGCGTACTGAGCGCCTTCAAAAATAGATTCAACTTCTTTTAGCCCAGGCAATTCATCATAGTCATCAATACCAAAGAACTGATGGCTTGCAGCTGAGATAAATGGCGCATGAGTCATTGCAGCAATAGAGCTCATGTTTTTAAGCAATTGGATATCCGAGCCTTGATGAGAAAAACTATAATCACCAATCACAACACCAAAAGGTTCACCACCAAACTGTCCGTACTCATCAGTATAAATTCTGTGGTACAGTCCAGTTTGAGTAATATCAGGAGCATCTTCAAAGTCTAACGCCAAGTCATCTTTGGTGGCGTTTAAGATTTGCACCTTAATATTTTGTGAAAAGTCTGTTCTTTCGACTAAAAAGTTTAAGCTAGCCCAAGGTTTTTCGAGTGCTTTAAACGTCTCATGATGCAAAATCTCATCAACTTGCGCGCTTAAACGTTGATCTAATTCTTCAATCATCGAATCAACAAATGATTTATCAACACGAACTGACTCTTGGTCTCGATCTAAAACTTCTTTTAATAATGTTTCTACCCCTTGTTTTACCACGGGATAGCTTTCATCGTTTTGTTGGATTTTGGTGAAACCTAAGATTTCTTCAACCAAAGTTCCTTCCATTACTGTTTCTTCTGTAGTTGTCATAACGAACCTTTAACTGGTTAAATTATTTATTCTGTTCAATTTCTTTAAAGAGTTGCTTACGCGAAGATTCATCGGTAATCATCGCCTGAATCGTTCTGCGCATTTTAGGAACATTACCTAAGGGGCCTTTTAATGCTTTTAGCGCAGCGCGTAACTCAATGATTTTCTTTAACTCAGGAACACTTTCCACGAGTGAATCAGGTGTAAAATCTTTTAAAGATTTAGGATTTAGCGTAATGTTTAGCTCCTCACCTTCATCTTTCGTTAGACGGTTTGGTACGCTAAATTGAGCTTCCAGCTCCATAGATGACATAACTTCTTCGAAGTTATTTTTTGATACGTTGACTATCTCGCGCTCTTCCATGATTCGGTCATCGGCTTTATTAATAAAGTCGCTCAACACTAAAACTTTCATTGGCAGCTCTATTTGAGCACTGGCATCTCCAACGGCAGGTTTATAAGAAATATTGACGCGTTCTTTTGGAGCTACAGAGCCCCCTTTTTTTCTACTCATAACATCTCCTTGAGATATATTTTTAAAGGTTCGATGCAATAAACCCAGCGCTTACTTTATAAAAACAAGAAACGTTCGACTTAACCACACACTGTAATAAGCTTTAAAATGATAACCAGAGATTGGAGAATATTGTATACACTCCAGCCCACCAATTAACCTTTTAAGAAATAGCACTAAAGTTCTTTCCGACTATAAACACTTGGTACTATTTATTCAATAAAAAAACAGCAATCTTAACCTAGACTTAACAAAAAACTAGGACGTTTGCATTAAAATCACTCAAACTGAGCATAATGCGATACAACATTACGTTAATCTGAACAAGTCGATATTGGCTGGATAATACCAGTGTATGGGTACAGATAAATATTACACGTTATTACAGCAACGGAATTTTTCACGTTATGAGGGACAGATTTTTCGAGGATGAAAAACTTAACACTGAATCTGTTACAACTTGTTACGTTTTTGAAAAGATTTAACGGCAACGCATTCGTTACACTACACTAATAACTCCATTACAATTTTGATTATAGAAAGGAAACAACGTGAAATTTACCGCAATTTCCATCGCGCTGATGCTGGCTATCTCGAGCCATAACGCCATCGCAGCTGATGACGACAAAAAAAGCAAAGATAAAAAAGAAAAGAAAAAAGAAACCATTGCTTCGATGATTGAAGATAAAGCCCATACCCCTGGCTTGCTTAATTTTTATCTCGATGAAAAAACCGGTAAATACTTATTAGTGTTAGAGGAATCTCAGCTTAATACCCCATTCCTTTATTTTGCACATACCGTCGATGGATTATCAGACGC
>Ga0209292_1000826_pt1 | contig 39731 bp, 38 predicted proteins | sample GOMGulsemesocosm_2_FD_184634 | JGI IMG/M metagenome (GOLD analysis project Ga0209292, IMG submission 184634) | Methane-oxidizing microbial communities from mesocosms in the Gulf of Mexico - GOM9C Gulf of Mexico (SPAdes) (version 2) | ecosystem: Environmental > Aquatic > Marine > Cold seeps...
CTTTATTGCCGTTAAAAAATATAGCGCGAAAAACACAAAACAGACCTACAAATGACTTAATTACTTATAAAATAGCAATGGCAGCAACTGGAGAATATAGTAGTTTTCATGGTGGCACTAAAGAAAAGGCGCTAGCAGCCATAGTAACCTTACTCAACAGAGTTAATGATGTTTACAGTAGAGATTTGGCCATACAATTTGAACTAGTGGCAAATAATGACGCCATTATTTACTTAAATGCCGCTACCGACCCTTTTAAAAATACCGATGAAGATATTGATACCGTTAGCCAAACTATTGATGATGCGATAGGAGCAAGTAATTATGATATTGGTCACTTGGTTGGCACTGGCGGGGGTGGTGTAGCCAGTTTTGCTGTCGTTTGCTCTGCGGCAAAGGCTGAAGGGATTACCGGTAGTGATAGTCCAACAGCAGATGCCTTTCATATTGATTATGTGGCCCACGAGATAGGTCATCAGTTTGGGGCTGACCATACCTTTAATGGCAGTCAAGAAGCTTGTGAAGGCAACAGAGAGGCAAGCAGTGCTTATGAGCCAGGTAGTGCCTCAACCATCATGGGCTATGCCGGAATTTGTGGAGATCAAAATTTACAAAATGGTTCAAATCCATATTTCCATATACATTCAATTGATCAGATCAGTGACTTTAAACAGCAAATCAGCTCATCATGTGGCGTTAAAACACAACTAAATAATACTGCTCCAACGGTCAATGCGGGAAGTGATTATATTATTCCTGCTCGAACGCCTTTTACCTTAACAGGGACTGCAACTGACGTTGACGGTGATACGTTAACCCATAGCTGGGAACAATTTGACTTAGGTGGCGCTACAAGTAGCAAAGCTGAAGACCAAACAGATGATGGCAGTAGGCCATTATTTAAAACACTAGCTCCAACATCAGAGGCAATGCGTACTCTTCCAGCGATGGCAGACATACTAGCCAATAAACAAGTCTTTGGAGAAACATTACCGACCACCACCCGTGCGCTAAATTTCAGACTCGTTGTTAGAGATAACCAAGGTAATATCAGTGATGATGCCACCAAAATCAGTGTAATTACCAATCAGCAAGGTTTCAGCATTAATCAGCCGAGTAATTGGAATAGTAGCAAACAATTAGTTACTTGGAATACCGCAGCAACCGAACAAGCCCCTGTTTCGTGTACACAGGTTAACTTGATGCTATCAACCGATTCAGGCTTAAGTTTTAACCAAACATTAATCAGTAAAGCAGCCAATGACGGCAGTGAAGAAATAAGTTTACCAGAGATAATAACTGAAAAGGCACGCTTAAAATTAGCCTGTGACAATAATATTTTCTTTGCTATTAACGAGCAAGATTTCCAGATTAACAGTCAGGGCACGGCAAAAAGTCACCCTACTGCGGTTGATGACCAAATAACGCTAGAGCAAGATAAAGTAACAACAATCGATGTGTTAAGTAATGATATCAGTACTGATGGCCAAAGCTTACAACTAAAAAGTGTTAACTATACTGGCAATGGTACTGTAACTATCGTTGATAATAAATTGAGCTATTCACCGGCTACAGGCTTTGTTGGTAAAGAACAATTAACGTATACCATATCAGATAGCAGCGGTGACCAAGCGACAGCCACATTAACAATGACAGTTACTGCTAAAAAAGTTACTCAAGTAACAGCAAGCTCTTCTGGTGGTAGTATATATTACCTATTATTACTAACCGTATTGGTTTTGAGAAATAGAGTTTTTAAAAGGATCTAAAAATGAAAAAATTACTCTGGTTAAATATACTCATGTTATCAGCTTGCGGTAGTGATATGAGTAAAAGTTTGCAAACTGAACAGGCTGATTTATTACCTAATGTCGCTCAAGCAATTAATGAAGCGAAAGAAAACAAAGACCATAGATTAATGTATACACTTGGCAGAAAGCCCGTCATACCTGGTTTTGAAGCCAAAAGTTTTTCGGCACTTAAGAAGCAATGTGGTATTAAAGCTATTCACGGTACTGGTGATGTAATAAAAGGACCAAGTGATAAGCAAGAACGTAGAATTAAATATCAATTTGCCAAAGAATTTAATACTACAATGTATACTCTTTGCCAAAAAGCAGAGCACAAGTAAAAACTTATGAACAAAGATATTCAACACAGTGAAACTATTCTAATTATTGATGATGATACTGAGTTAACCTCACTCATTAGTCAATTTTTAACAATGAATGGTTATCAGGTTAGCGTGGAACACAATGGTGCAAATGCGATCACCGCTGTTACACATATTCAACCTGATCTGATTGTTTTAGATCTTATGTTACCCGGTGTAGATGGCTTAACTATTTGCCGACAATTAAAGCCAAACTTCGTTAACCCCATCATTATGTTAACGGCATTAGATGATGATATAGACGAAGTTACTGGACTAGAAGTCGGTGCGGATGACTACTTGTGTAAGCCAATAAAACCCAGAGTTTTATTGGCTCATATCAGAGCCCAGTTGAGAAGACAATCACACTTTCAAAGTCTATCTTTCCAAGACATAAGACAGGTGAGCAATGGCGCTCTCACCATTGATATCAGAAAGCGTATCGTTCGCTATAATGAAAATGAAATAACCTTGTCCAGCGCTGAATTCGATTTATTATGGGTATTGTCAATGAGTGCAGGTAACATCATCTCTAGGGATGAGTTACATAAAGAAATCTTTAAATTAGAGTATGACGGTTTTGATCGTTCCATCGATCTTAGGATTTCAAGATTAAGAAAAAAACTGGGGGACGATCCCAAAGAACCCAAAATAATTAAAACTATTCGCAATAAAGGTTATTTACTTGCAAATTAGCAACGCCAAACCAAGCACACTTGTTCTAGCCCTGCTGCTTTTAAATATGGCTGTCGCCAGTTTATTAAATACCCATGTTTATTACTCTCTGGAAACTCTTGTTTATAAGCAATATGAAAATTACTTATTACAAGTTAAAGAACAAATGCATCAAACTTTTAGCAATGCGCCAAACAGCCAGTGGCAAAAAAAAGCAATTATGCTCGGCCAAGCCTTTGATACAGAGTGTTTACTCATTGATAGGAAACCTGAAAATTTCTCCGCTGAAGACTTTAAATTATTACAATTAAAACAAGCACAGTCTGGCCTAATAGATATCAATAGCGCGGTAATTTATTACCCATTGGATAATGATTTTGTCGCCGAAATAGGGCCAATTGCTTTCACTAATTGGCAAACCTTTATTCTTGATTGGTTTAGCTGGTTCTGTGCAATTTTTCTTAATCTACCGATAATATATTGGTACTTAACCTATACAGAAAAAGAGAAAAAAAACGTTTCTACTATGTTAAAAAACTTACCTTTTAACGTCACCAACGACCAACAAAATATTTATGAAAATATCCAACAGCTCAATGAGTTAATACTGAAAGCTCAACAAGAAAATTCTGAACGATTAATTCTGCAAAGAGATTTGCTTCATGGCGTTGCCCATGAATTTAGAAGTCCTATGGCAAGAATACAATTTGCCTTAGACATGCTTGAAGAAACACCTGAAAATGAACATGAGCGCTTAAGGCATAGCATGCATACTGCGCTAGAAGACCTTGATAAACTGGTAAAGGAGTTGCTTTACTACGCTAAACTCAAAGATAGTGAGGCTATAATTACCTTAGAAAAGGTTAACCTCCACGACATTTGCATAGCTGCAATAGAAGAGGTTAACGACTTTTATCCTGAAGTTTCATTCCAGATAACCACAACTGATCCTGTCTATACAGCAGGTAATACTAAGCTGCTAAAACGATTATTAATAAACCTACTTAGAAATGCTGGCCGCTTTGCCTGTACAGTATGTAAGGTAGCCTTGGTTGCAAGAAATAATGATATTTCCATTACTCTAGAAGATGATGGCATGGGTATTCCTCCGGGTAAGTCCTCGAGAATATTTGAGCCATTTACCCGTTTAGACGCGAGCCGTTCAAGAGATTCTGGCGGCTGTGGATTAGGCCTTGCGATAGTATTATCTATTGTGAACAAACATCACGGCACTGTTAGTCTTGTTGAAGGTAAATTACCTGGCGCTTGTTTTGAAATAGTGCTGCCAAGCAATCACTCAAAGTAACTTAACACTAATATCACAGACAATAAAAAGCCCGTTACTCAACGAATCAAGTAACGGGCTTTTCAAATAATCTAATTTATTAGATTACTTTATTTTTTCTTTTTTACTGCTTTAGCGTTTGGTAAATCAGTGATTGAACCTTCAAAGATTTCTGCCGCTAAACCAATTGATTCATTTAACGTTGGGTGAGCATGGATAGTTAATGCAAGATCTTCAGCATCAGCGCCCATTTCAACCGCTAGACAGATTTCGCCAAGCATTTCGCCAGCATTGATACCAACAATAGCACCACCAAGAACACGACCAGTTTCTTTTTCAAAGATCATCTTAGTTTTGCCTTCAGTACGTGCAGAAGCGATAGCACGGCCAGAAGCAGCCCATGGGAAGTTAGCAACTTCAATGTTCAAGCCTTCAGCTTTTGCTTCAGCTTCAGTAACGCCAACCCAAGCCATCTCTGGATCAGTGTAAGCAATTGATGGGATACAACGTGGGTCAAACTCATGTTTCTTACCAGAGATAACTTCAGCAGCGCAATGTGCTTCATGTACCGCTTTATGAGCAAGCATAGGTTGACCAACAACATCACCAATCGCTAAGATATGAGGAACGTTAGTACGCATTTCTTTAGTCACGTTAATGAAACCACGCTCATCAACATTTACGCCAGCTTTATCAGCAGCAACTAAGTGACCGTTTGGCTTACGACCAACAGCTACTAAAATCTTGTCGTAACGAACTTGTTCAGCTGGTGCTTTTTTGCCTTCAAAAGTAACGTATAAACCGTCATCTTTTGCTTCAACAGCAACAACTTTAGTAGACAACATAATGTTGAATTTTTTCTTGTTGAAGTTGTTATAAACTTTAACAATGTCTTTATCAGCCGCTGGTACTAATTGATCAGCAAACTCAACAACAGATACATTAGAGCCTAAAGCTGAGTATACAGTACCCATTTCTAGACCAATAATACCGCCACCAAGTACAAGCATTTCTTCTGGCACGTCTTTAAGTTCTAAAGCGCCAGTAGAATCAATAACACGTGGATCATCGTTCGGGATAAATGGTAAGTCGATTACTGAAGAACCCGCTGCAATAATAGCGTTATCAAAAGTAATTGTTGTTGTTTCGCCGTCGTTACCAGCAACTTCGATAGTTTTATCAGAAGTGAATTTACCAAAGCCGAAAACTGTTTTTACTTTACGCGCTTTAGACATGCCGCCTAAACCACCAGTAAGTTGGCCAACAACACTTTCTTTCCAGCCACGAATCTTGTCTAAATCGATTTCTGGCTTACCAAAAGTAACACCGTGAGAAGCCATAGCTGCGGCGTCATCAATTACTTTAGCAACGTGAAGTAATGCTTTAGAAGGGATACAACCCACGTTTAAACAAACGCCACCTAATGTTTCACGACTTTCAACTAATACTACGTCTAAACCTAAATCGGCTGCGCGAAATGCTGCTGAATAGCCACCAGGGCCTGCACCTAATACTACTACTTGAGTTTTAATATTGTTACTCATGCTTATCCTCAAATTAAATTGTCAATGATGATAAGCCATGGTTCACTCTCATCATTTGCTTGTTGTTAAATACTTTACTAATAACGAATTTTTATGATGGCGATTTTACTCTTTACTAAGCAAAATCTCCATTAAAAATTAACAAGAGCCGACTAAAGTCGCACACTTGTTAATTTAGTTTGTTATTAACCAGTTACAGTACTAATTTACGAATGTCTGACATTACACCAGCTAAGTGCACAGTAAAGCGCGCCGCTAATGCACCATCGATTACACGATGATCATAAGACATTGATAATGGAAGCATTAGTTTAGGTTCGAAATCCTTACCATTCCACTTAGGTTTCATTTCAGATTTAGAAACACCTAAGATAGCTACTTCTGGTGCGTTAACGATTGGCGTAAATGCCGTTCCGCCAATGCCACCTAAGCTAGAAATAGTGAAACAACCACCTTGCATGTCAGCCGCTTTTAACTTGCCATCACGTGCTTTCATACTGATTTCTAGTAATTCACGAGATAACTGGTGAATGCCTTTTTGATCAACATCACGTACCACTGGTACAACCAAGCCGTTTGGCGTATCAACAGCAACACCAATATGAATGTATTTTTTCAATATTAAACTTTCACCGTCTTCACTCAAGCTTGAGTTAAACGTTGGGAAGGCGCGTAAAGCATCTGCCGCAGCTTTTAAAATAAATACTAATGGTGTGATTTTAAAACCAAGCTTTTGCTTTTCACAAACAACGTTTTGTTCTTTACGGAAAGCTTCAACGTTAGTGATATCAGCTTCATCAAATTGTGTAACATGTGGAATTGTTACCCAGTTACGATGCAAGAATGGCCCTGAAATCTTTTGAATGCGTGATAATGGCTTAGTTTCAATTTCACCAAATTTAGAGAAATCAATTGCCTTAGCGCTAACAACTTGTAAACCACCTTCACCAGCAGCAACAGAGCTACCCGCATTGGCTTTTGGACGAGACAACTCATATTTAACATATGATTGTACATCTTCTTTTAAGATACGACCTTTACGACCAGTACCTTTAACAAGCGTTAAATCGACGCCAAATTCACGCGCAGTACGACGAATTGAAGGTGAGGTATAAATAGCACCTTTTTTGACATTACCCGCTTGTGGATGATGTGGAACAGGTGCGGGCTTAACTGGCGCTGTTGCAGCCACCGGAGTTGGAGCAGCAACAGGAGCTGTAGCAGCTACTGGTGCAACTACAGCAGGTGCTGCGCCACCAGAAGTCTCAAGTTTAATAACTAAAGAGCCTTCTTTAACTTTGTCGCCCGTATTAACAAATACTTCGAGAACAGTACCAGCATGTGTCGATGGAACGTCCATCGTTGCTTTATCTGTTTCTAAGGTAATCAAGCCATCTTCTTCTTCGATGACATCGCCAACACTTACAAGAACTTCAATCGCTTCAACTTCGCCGTCTTCACCAATATCTGGAATTGCAATATCAATAATTTCTGAAGCAGTAGGAGCAGCTACTGGCGCAGCTTCAACAACGGCAGGAGCAGGTGCTGCTACTGGTGCTTCAACAACTGGCGCAGCAGGCGCAGATTCTGCGGGAGCCGAAGCACCTGCAGCCTTCATTTCAGCAATGAGGTCGCCTTCTTTAATTTTATCGCCAACACTCACGGTTAAGCTTACTAACTCACCCGCGAATGGAGCAGGAATATCCATTGAAGCTTTATCAGTTTCAACAGTAAGGATTCCTTCATCAGCTTCTAATGTATCGCCAACAGCAAAACAAATTTCGATAATTTCAACTTCATCGCCACCAACATCAGGGACTAGGATTTTTTCAATAGACATATTAATTCTCCGTCTCTGATTATGCGTAAAGTGGGTTAAGTTTTTCAGTATCAATATCAAAGCGTTTGATTGCTTCACTTACTACTGAACGTTCAATATCACCACGGTTTGCTAGTTCAAATAATGAAGCAACAACAACATAAGCAGCACTTACTTCGAAATGAGTACGTAAGTTTGCACGGCTATCACTACGACCAAAACCATCAGTACCTAAACAACGGTATTCAGTATCAAGGTATGCACGTACTTGGTCTGAATAGTTTTTAATGTAATCAGTTGCAGCAATTGCTGGACCTGCTTCTTTAGTAATAACTTGTGCAATGTATGGCACACGTTGCTCACTTTCAGGGTGAAGCATGTTCCAACGCGTAACGTCTTGGCCATCACGACCTAATTCGTTAAATGATGTCACTGAATACACATCACTTGAGATGTTGTAATCATCACTTAGAATTTTAGCTGCTTCACGTACTTTCTCTAAAATAGTACCTGAGCCTAATAGCTGAACATTAGCAATTGCTTTTTTAGGAGCAAGTTGTTCAAGTTGGTAAATACCTTTAATGATTTCTTCTTCAACATTTTTATTTTCAGGGAACGCTGGGTGTTGATAGTTTTCATTCATTAACGTTAAGTAGAAGAAGATATTTTCATTTTCTTCGTACATGCGACGTAAACCTTCACGAACAATAACAGCAATCTCATAACCGTAAGTTGGATCATAAGTTACACAGTTAGGAATTAAACCTGCTTGCACATGTGAATGACCATCTTGATGTTGTAAACCTTCACCATTAAGTGTCGTACGACCTGCGGTAGCACCTAATAAGAAACCACGTGCTTGGCTATCGCCAGCCGCCCATGCTAAATCACCAACACGTTGGAAACCAAACATAGAGTAATAAATGTAGAACGGAATAGTCGTTGCGTTACAAGTAGAGTAAGAAGTACCCGCAGCAACCCAAGATGCCATAGCACCTAATTCGTTAATGCCTTCTTGTAATACTTGGCCTTTTTTGTCTTCACGGTAGTAAGCAACTTGGTCAGCATCTTGAGGAACGTATTTTTGTCCTTCATTAGCATAAATACCAACTTGACGGAATAAACCTTCCATACCAAAAGTACGCGCTTCATCAGGGATGATTGGCACAATACGCTTACCAATTTTCTTATCTTTTAATAAGCTGTTAAGCACACGAACAAAAGTCATTGTTGATGAGACTTCACGATCGCCTGAGCCTTTTAAGATAGGATCAAAGATTTTAAGTGCTGGAATTTCAAGCTGTTCTTCTGCTTGTACGCGACGTGCTGGTAATGAACCACCTAGCGCTTCACGACGTGCTTTCATGTACTTGTATTCTTCACTATCTTCTGGGAATTTATAGAAAGGTAGATCAGCAATATCTTCATCTTTAACTGGGATGTTGAAACGGTCACGGTAATGTTTAATTGACTCAACGTCCATTTTCTTAACGTTATGCGCAATGTTTAATGCTTCACCTGAGGCACCTAAACCAAAACCTTTAACTGTCTTAGCAAGAATTACTGTTGGGCGACCTTTTGTTTTCATTGCTTTATCATAAGCAGCGTAAACTTTAACAGGGTCATGACCACCACGGTTTAAACGCCAGATATCGGCATCAGACATGTTAGCAACTAATGCTGCGGTTTCTGGGTACTTGTTAAAGAAGTTTTCGCGAGTGTACTTGCCGCCTTTCGCTTTACAGTTTTGGTATTCGCCATCAACCGTTTCATTCATTAACTGTAATAATTTACCTGATGTATCACGGGCAATTAGTGCATCCCAGTATGAACCCCAAATAACTTTGTTAACTTCCCAGCCAGCGCCACGGAAGGTACCTTCAAGCTCTTGAATAATTTTACCGTTACCACGTACCGGACCATCTAAGCGTTGAAGGTTACAGTTAATAACAAACGTTAAGTTGTCTAAACCTTCACGAGAAGCTAAACCAATAGCACCTAATGATTCAGGCTCATCACACTCACCATCACCTAGGAAGGCATAAACACGTTGGCCAGAGCAATCTTTAATGCCACGGTCTGTTAAATACTTTAAGAAACGTGCAGTGTAAATCGCTTGTAATGGACCTAGACCCATAGAAACGGTAGGGAACTGCCAAAAATCTTTCATCAAGTGAGGATGTGGGTATGAAGATAAACCTTTGCCATCACACTCTTGACGGAAATTGTTCATTTGATCTTCAGTTAAACGACCTTCCATAAAAGCACGGGCATAAATACCTGGAGAAATGTGACCTTGGGCAAAAATGAAATCACCGCCGTCTTTCTCTGATGCCGCTTTAAAGAAGTGGTTAAAACCTACATCATATAATGTAGATGAAGAAGCGAAACTACCAATGTGGCCACCAAGCTCTAAATCTTTTTTAGACGCACGTAATACTAATACTAAAGCATTCCAACGAATTGCCGCACGAATGCGTGATTCAATCGTTTGATCAGCAGGCATATGAGGTTCTTGCCCTGGCGGAATAGTATTTACATAAGCTGTTTTAGCATCAAATGGTAAGTGAGTTCCACCACGGCGCGCACGATCAATTAATGCTTCTAATAATTGATGAGCACGTTCTGGCCCTTCATTTTCTAATACTGATTCCATTGATTCTAACCACTCTTGGGTTTCAGCTGAATCAATATCGATATTTGGTAGATCTGACATCTTGTTTAGTCTCCAATGCTTTAATTACTTAATAAAAAGCTTATTAAAGTGTTTAATAATAAAGTTTAAAATTAATGTTCAATTTCTTCTGTTATATCTTCTCTAAATCTTTCTTAAATCTATTCACGTTTTTCGTATAATTCTTTACATTCTGCGCATTGAGCGTTCCATACGACTATTTTCTTGTGACGACTTTAATAGAATCTCTTCAATAAACGCTAAATGACGATGACTTGCACCCCATGCTTTTTGAGGTTCGCCACTGATAATAGCTTTAAGCAAACGTTTTCTGTAATCGGTAATCTTGGTAAAGATATCAGGGCGCTTTGCTAATATTGTCAAATTCTGTGCAATATTGTCGGCTAATAATGACGACATGCTACGGGCAAGTTGCAAAATTACCGCATTGTGTGAAGCGGCACAAATAGCTAAATGAAACTCAACAACAGCCTCTGCTTCACCACGAAAATCATCTTCTAACTGACTCGTACCAATTTCATCATGTTTAGCTTGGATTTGTTCAAAGTCTGCTGGCGTGCCACGCATAGCGGCATAATACGAAGCCATACCTTCAATACCATGACGAAACTCTAACAAATCAAATTGTGACTCTGTGTTATTAGACATTAGCTCAAATAACGGATCAGAAAAACCGTTGAGTAAATTGTCACAAACAAAGGTACCACCACCTTGTTTACGGGTAACCAAACCTTTGGCTTCCAGTTTTTGAATCGCTTCACGTAATGATGGTCTTGAGACTTCAAACTGCAGGGCAAGTTCACGTTCAGGTAATAATTTTTCACCCGGCTGTAAACTTCCTTCAATAATCATAGCTTCAAGCTGCGCTAAAATAATATCGCTAAGTTTTTGCGGTTTCTTCTTTGCGTGCCTAAGCGGCTTTAACTGCGCAGCAACCATAACGAATTAATCTCTTTTGGAAGTAATTAGTGAGCCTCAATGCTCAATTTCACCTTGGTAAATTGGTCTTACCAATGGTTTTCTGGACAATAAAATAGCAAAATATACTCGTTTTGACAAGTTAATTTAGTTGAACTAAGGGATTTAAGCAAGGGCAATAGATGATATAAATAGGCAGTAATGCGTTATTATTGTGCTACATAACTGGTCGGACCAATTGGTCTGACCATTAGGTTTTTGAAGCAGGGATTCGTCTTTAGCTAAGTTCTAATTGAAATACTTTCTCAACAGGAACTTCAAAGTAGCGTGCCATCTTTAGCGCAATAACCACTGAGGGAGTAAATCGCCCTGTTTCAACTGTACTAATGGTCTTTCGAGAAACTCCAATCGCATCGGCTAATTCCTGTTGAGATAACTTCTGCTTACTTCTAAGCTTAGCAATATTGTTATCAAGTTCTTCATTCATCATCATCACCTTTTAATAAATAAAGCACGACTAACGCATAACAGATTAACATTAGACCTACCGATAGCTCACAGAAGCCTGTTAGACCTTCTACAACTGAAACATTTTCGGGGAATGTCCAAAATAACTCGATAAGAAAGTAAGAAATTACTAAATAAAAAAATATAAAATTAAAAGCATAATTATAACCTTTAGCGCTAATAAAATTTAAGTATTCATCCTGAAAATTCCCCCAATAAAGTGTCTTTTTTAGAACTCTATTAGCAGGAGCAGACATTTTAAAAATAATTATTGCCATGGAAATATATAGACAAACCCTTATAAAGTTTAAGCTAATAGCCACTACTGACTCATTAGAGAAATACTGCAAAATAAAGCTTTCTATCACTCCACTAATAAAAATAGTTCCTATAGCTAAACTAAATAAAGCAAAGCATTTTAAATAATTTTCTTCATCCATTGGCTGTACATTCAATTGTGTAATCATAACTTCGTCCTTCAAGTAATTAAATATCAAGTTTAACCTTAAGGTATCAGGTGATACCCTAGCTACACAAAAGATACCTCAAGGTATCAATAATGACAAGGTTTATTTGATCGAAATATAGACGACAACAAATTTAAAATATAAAAAAGCCGCTGACACTGGGTAGCGGCTGATAATTAACTGTCTGATGTTTTGAAAGTTACGAAACAACACCTGCCAAAGTTAAAATAGATATAACGGCAAGTACCAATAAAACATTACGTTTAGCTAACCTAACCAATAAACATGGCTCGGCGGTACAGTCATCTTCATTCACCATAATATCTTCTGATTTCTCAGCGACATCAATCAACACTTGATGGGTTGCCTTTTGATTATCAAATAAACTTTCTAACCAAACAGGCATTGCTTTAGAGAAGTGACCAACAAACATATAACCAAAAGAAGCGATACGTACAGGTAACCAATCAAGCCAAAACAAGACATCGTGATGATTTTGGCAACCATTGGCAATATTAGGTGCTACGTTCCCTTCATGTACAGTTTCATGATTATCTTCACTGTTATCAACCGAAGAACCTTCAACTTCTTCGCTATTTTCAGCTGCACTAGCCATACATTTTGCTTTTTTATGTTCAATAACCGTAGTTAACAAACGATAGAAAATAGCACCTGCAGCACCAAATACAGTAAAAAATAACATGATAGCTATATAGTAGCGGTAGTTTAACCAAATCAGCGCTTGTCCAAAGCCCATTTCTGGTAAGTTTTTGTCTGATAATAATTGCTTATGGTGCATCTCCGTCGTAGTTTCTTCTCCGCGGAACGCTGAGTGCAAATAACTTTTATAGCTGTTTCGAGTGGTTGTACAACCAAAACAAACAACAAGAATTAACGTAGATAATAATAATTCAATAAAACTATTGTCAACGAGTTCAAGTAATAAATACGTTGCAATAACAGGTAGCAGAATAAACACGGCACTCGCTATTGTTCCCTGCTTCGCAGTAAAATTTTTACTAAAAAAATGGAGGTAGTGCTGATAATAAAAATTGAATCGCCACATTTCCGCAGACAAAGATCTTTCTGCAGCCAATGCAATTAATAAACTTAATAAACTCATGTTAGGTGTTATTCCTTGTCGCTTGTTCCGTCAAACATTGACGAAAGTATTGCCAATCAAATACTGGCCCAGGATCGGTTTTTCTCACCGGCGCAATATCACAATGACCTACAATATTGTCCATAATAATGGCAGGATATTTATTTTGCAAACACAGTGTTAACGCGATTAACTGCTGGTATTGCTCTGCTGTATAAGGGATTTCATCTGTACCCTCAAGTTCAATACCAATCGAATAGTCATTGCAGCGCTCTCTCTTTTTGAATGATGATACTCCTGCATGCCATGCTTTATCTTCAAAAGAAACATATTGGATAACATGACCATCACGACGTATAAGACAATGTGCTGACACCTCAACACCCGCTAATCCCGCAAAACTAGCATGGGCACTGCAATCTAATTTTCCAAGAAATAAATCACTTATACAGTGGCCACCAAACTCTCCTGCTGGCAGTGAAATATTATGAATAACCAATAAATTTATGTCGTCACCTAATTCGCGTGCTGCAAAGTATGATGACGGTAACTGTTCTGCTTGGGTTAACCAACCAGAAGAAATTGAAAACATACCTTTCTCATTAATAGGGTCATGGATATTGTGGGTATATATATAGGGTTACACTTTATACTTTCTTGCATACTTGAGACAACATACAATAAAGCTAACCTTAATTAATAGTGGCTTAGTATGACTGAAGTTGACCCAACAAACAAAATAGCAAAAATATTCGTTTGGCTAGCCTGGATCATTGGCTTAGCATTATTGATGTTTATATTTCAGGATGTACTTGATGAGCAGTACAATCCAAATAGCCAACCAGAAATGCGTTTAACCCAAAGTGGCCAAGCTGAGGTGATTTTAAATCAAAATAGGCAAGGGCATTATGTTGCACGCGGCACAATAAACGGTTCTTCAGTGACCTTTTTACTCGATACTGGCGCAACTCAAGTATCAATACCGGCGCATATAGCACAGCAGTTAGGCCTTGTTGCTCAGGGAAATTATCGCGTACAAACAGCCAATGGTAGTGTTACTGTCTATAAAACTGAAATTGCCCAATTGAGCTTAGGTAATATTTTCTTGTATAATGTAGCTGCTCACATTAACCCAGCAATGAAATCTGATGAAATACTTTTAGGCATGAGTGCACTAAAACAAGTCGATTTTCATCAAACGGGTAAACAATTAATTTTACGAGAACCCCTGTAACAGGAAGCAAACCATGCTTAATGCACAATTAGAAAAATTACAGCAAGATATTAGCAAGACAATCGCTTGGGCCCTTTGTGAAGATTTAGGTGCCGTTGGTGATGAAACACCACAAGCTAGCCAAGATATTACTGCTATGCTCATTCCTGAAAATGAACAAGCCGTTGCTACTGTAATTACTCGTGAAGATTGTATCGTTTGTGGTGTTGCCTGGGTAAATGAAGTATTTAAACAGCTTGATGCTTCTTTAAATAGAACAACAGAGCAAGCAACAAAGATCACCTGGTTTGTTAATGACGGCGAATCAGTTGCTGCCAATAGCACTCTTTTTGAACTTGAAGGTGATGCGCGTACCTTATTAACAGGCGAGCGTGTCGCGCTGAACTTTTTGCAAACTTTGTCAGGCACCGCCACACTTACCAGTAAATATGTAAAAGAGCTGGCTGGTAGTAATACTAAGCTGCTTGATACTCGTAAAACGTTACCCGGCTTACGCAGTGCACAAAAATATGCAGTGCTTTGCGGTGGCGGTGTAAATCATAGAATTGGCTTATTTGATGCTTTTTTAATAAAAGAAAATCATATTGCCGCGTGTGGTGGTATCAGTCAAGCCGTAGCTACCGCTAAAAGTAATCATAGTGATAAAACCGTTGAAGTAGAAGTAGAATCACTTGATGAGCTAGAACAAGCATTAAGCGCCGGTGCTGATATTATTATGCTGGATAACTTCACACCGCTAATGATCGAGCAAGCTGTTACAGCTACACGCGGTAAAGCAAAATTAGAAGTATCGGGCAACATGACCATCGAAATTTTGCAAGAATATACCAAAGCAGGTGTTGATTACATCTCAAGTGGCGCTTTGACCAAACATGTTGAAGCGATTGATTTATCAATGCGCTTTAAATAACGCTATGACCTCATATAAAAAGCGCTAAGTATTGTTACTTAGCGCTTTTTTTGTCCCTATAAATTACCTTAGCTAGAAACCTAGCGAGCTATTAACAAGCTTTATGTACCCATTATTCCCCAAACCACAGCAACAACCCCAGTAACCGCTATCATCATGCTATAAATAGTGCCGATAATGCCAAACTTCACTAAGGTGAAAAAATATCCTTGTTTATACACTCTTTTTTGCATAATAAATAAATAAATGGGTATCCATAAATATAAAACGCCAGCAACCTGACCAGCAAAATTAGCTAAGGCTGGGTGTGTAGCCACTATGCTGCCACCTGACAGTTCAATCACCTCAGACAATAACACGGTAATAAAAATAAAACTGTGACTATGTAAAGCGACTGTTAAATGTTCCATATACAGTCGCTTAGAAAAAATAAACATTACTTTTAGTAATACCGCAAAAAGTGGTAATAGGATAAACATCAATTGCGGGAGTTTACCTATTACTTGATCTATTAAAGGTCCGGTATCAGAATTAAACGCTTTTTCTGCTTTTTCAGTTAACTCTTTTGAAAACTCGTTGAGCTTTTTATTCTTCTCTTCAGATAAAAAATCGAAAGACAAACTGCCATCTTCATTATTGCCTATCGTGAGTTCTTCAGAAATCAAATCACCATTAAGTACTTTTATTCGCTTATCTACTAAGATCTCAAATCGCTCTTGTTCCTTTGAGCTCAACACGTCTTCAGCCTTATCAAACTCTAATTCAACCAACTCACGAGCAATCTTAATGAGCTGTTTATTCTGACCCGAAGTATATTCGCGATTTAAGTCCGCCAAATAATTATTAAATTTAGCGACGTCTTCATCAAGACGAGTTATTTCCGCTAGCTCATCGGGGCTTTCTAGAGTTGAATTCTTTAAGCTATTTCGCTCAGTTTCAAGTTGCTTAATATGCGTCTTAACTTGAGTGGTTACTTCTTCCTTATTGTTAATATTTATAGCGCTACCATCATCAGCAGTAACAAAAAACTTTAGGGTAATAAAAAAAACAATACTAATAAATAAGTATAATCGTAAAGGCGGCACGTAGTGCACCCTTCTGCCAGCAAAGTATTCATTAGTGAGAAAAGCTGGTCGTGCGATTAATGGCCAAAGCGTTCTACTAGCTCGAGAATCAAAGCTAAAGATATCATCAAGCAAGTGCATGATAACTACCCAGAAGTACTTTAAAGTCGAATCTGTAGATTGACCACAATTTGCACAAAAAGGGCCATTGAGTGCTTGATGGCAATTTTCACAGCTTTTACAGTCCTTACTCTCTTCACTTTCACTTAGTGATATAGCAGGTTTAGCCATATCAGTCGCTGTTTCTGTCTTAATTAATTCGGTAGTTGTCATAATAAATACACAATAAAATAGCTATAAACAGTAAAATCATACCATCATGTCAACATCAAGTTGCAATCTAAATACAAAAGTTAACTTAACTTAACTTTATGGCGTGCTGTCAGCGCTTTATTCTGGTAGATTGACTACTATATATTGTAATGATTAAGCCAAAGAACAGGAGAATTATAATGGCGTTTGAAGTTAAATTTGAATTAACAGAATCAGACTTAGAGTATTTCCGCGATGTTATGCACAAGGCACAAACAGGTGCGAAGCAACTTAGCGAGCAAGAAATTTTAGCTAATGCTAAAAAAGTCAGTGTAGATATAAAAGCAAATGTGCCTGAATTTGTACGTGAGCGCATTCAAAAATTAGAAACTTTTGTTGCCATGATTGAAGATAGTGAATGGCAAATTCCAAGTGAAGAGCGCACCGAAGTATTAAATGCTTTAGCTTATTTTAGTGACCCTGAAGATTTAGTTCCTGATCATATTCCAGTATTAGGCTTTTTAGATGATGCGATCATGATCGAGCTTGTCGCTGAAGAATTTAAAGATGATTTTGAAGCTTTTGAAGAATTTTGTGCTTACCGTGAACGCGAAGAAGGCCGTAGTGGAGACTCAACTATCACTCGCGAAGAGTGGTTAGAATCAAAACGTCATGAATTACATAGCCGCATGAAAAGTCGACGTTCTTCAAGAAGCCGCCGCTCATCATTCCGTAGAGTTTTTTAAGACAAAAAATCTTAAAGCATAGAAATGACAAAGTAATGTCTTTGTCATTTTCATTTTTTCTTTGTGTACCTCCACCTAAAGGTCACTAGGTCTACCCGCATCTCCTTGAGCATAATCACAGACTCCTTGAGAAAATATTTGTTGTAAATCAGCCAATTGCTCAGTTAACTCAATATCACCATACATGCCTTGCTTAATGGCCAGCGCCAATGGAATTTTATGGCATTTGAATACGCTTCCCTGCCATGGCCCTTCGGCTTGAATACGGCTATTAGAAAAAATGGCATAAAACTCAGCACAGGCGCCTCGCTTTAAGATTTTCTGTCCATTGATTTCTGCATTCCAATTACCATGCCAGACCCCTTTTCCTTGTGCCAACACTTTTCCTTTATCATCAAAACATGCATCTTGTAGTTGAACGGGCTTACTTTGCGCAGCACTTAGTTCAGGAAATTGTTTACGTTTTAGCAGCCATAAGTCCATTAAATCAAACGCTTGATCTGTTGGATCAAAATCACGTTTGGCGACCCAAATGACTTGGTTATCAAAGTGACCGTTGGCTTGTTTTAGCCGTATTCGAGTACTAAAAGATGCCGACATATGGTGCATATCGAGTTTTTCTTCTAAATAATGACGAACATCAATAATAGGCAATTCAAGTTTACCAATAAAAACTTGCCCGCCTCGGTAGGCTGCTTCAATAGCGTCAAGTGAAGCACTACGTCGCGGTGCTGCATGGTTATCAATAACCTCGGTTATATTATCACTACCCCATAATGAGACCCAAAAAGGCATTTTTCGACCAAATGGCGTAATGATTTTTTCAGCTTTCATTTGATGCTGCTCTTTCCAGCTGCCTATATTTTTATTGATATGAATAAATTCAGCTAAGGTTATCTGTCTTTGCTTTAAGGCGTGCAAACCATACTGAACACCATCATTATCCCAAGTACTTTCAACTAAACCATGCTGATCACGGTTAAATAGCCAAGCCATATCTTCCCAATAGTTCCAATTAGTTTTTTCCACGACATCATCACTATAAAAGTGTCGTAAGAAACCCTGTCTTGGATTATGAATAAAGGTCGACAAACCAAAATAGCCATTAATACACTCACTATTACCTTGAGGAAAACTAGGCATCATACCTGCCATTAATTGAGCAACAGGCTGTAAGAAGGCTATTTTTTGCGGGAAATCTTGCAAGCTATTCATCCCCTCAAGTAACTGTCGCTGGTCCCATTGCTGCCAGCGATTATTATCCTTAGCCCGGAAGGTAAAGTAATTATTAAACAAATCACAATCCAAAGTATAAATGGTTTGGCTTAGCATATCTGGGTAAGAGTATTGAGGAATTAAACCATCAAGTATGCCATAGCTATTCTGACCTATAAGGTATTGCGCTAAACCACCGCCTGAGCCTCCAATGCCTACGGTGTATAAAGGCTCACCAAATAAACTGACAAAGTGTAACTTAACCCGACGAGCGGTATCTTCTGCCAACAGCATATTATAGGTGTAACTAGTTCGATTACCGCTGGAGCTGATAATTGCATAACCTTTTTGTACTTCATCTAAACGGCGGGTAATGGTTCGGGTAGCTTTTTGTCGGCCTTGCCTAAAACCTATGCCAGAGCCGCCATTAAATTGATAAATTAATTTTTTATTCCATAGTGAGCTCACTATGCGAGTGCCGAGTTCTTTTGCTGTTATTGCCATTGCAATTGTATAGATGAAACGATTAATGCTGCCCTGCTCAGCTCGAAATAATTGCAAGGGTAGTTGGGCATCACTTAATGATGTCAGCTCGGAAAATTTGTCAGTAGGTAACCTAACCAATTTATTATCTACATTTAAATAATAAAACTGTAAATGACTTGGGAATAAACAATCTTTTGAATAGCCGATAATTTCATTACGCTGAACGATATCGTCATAAACTGGCACACCAAAAGCGTCTTGGTTATCTACCAATGGCTGACCTATGTGTGAATCAATAGTCATGCAATAAAAAGGATATTGTTTGGGGCCGGCATATAATGAGTTGCTTGGGCCAACATCACCTAACTTGATAGGAAAATCATAGCTTTCGGTGGGGCGAACTACTTGACTAACATGTGGGGAAATAGGCAATAAGTAATTATCTTCGGCGATAGCTAGTCGCTTAACCTGCCTAAATTCATAAGGTTTTTCAGTCGGATAGAGCCATACAAGGAAAACAAGCAGGGCTAACATAGATAATATTAATTTTTTCTTTTGCATAACAATACCACCGAAAAAATTACTCAACACTTAATGTAAATATAGTGGAGTTATTGCAATCGGACGAATTAATTGTCCACAAAGTGAACGTTAATTCATTCGATTGGCTTTATTTGGGTAGAAGTTATGACGCTTAAACTATGTATATTATTTCAATTTTGCAACAAAGGTTTTTCTAAACTTAGCAAGTTTTGGTGACACAACTGCTTGGCAATATTGATTTTCTGGATTATTTTTAAAGTACTCTTGATGGTAGTCTTCACCACAATAAAAAGTAACTGCTGGACTAACTTGAGTCACTATAGGATCATCAAATAATTTTTCTTGGGTGATTTCTTCAAGCATTGCCAAAGCCATTTTTTGTTGCTGGGCATCATGAGTAAAAACTTCAGAGCGATACTGAGTACCGATATCATTGCCTTGGCGGTTTAACTGCGTTGGATTGTGCAAGCTGAAAAATATTTCCAATATCTCTCGGTAATTAATCACTTCACTATCATATTGAAGTTGTACTACTTCAGCATGTCCTGTATCTCCTGCACATACTGTTTTATAGGTTGGCTCTTTGCTAACCCCGCCCATATAACCGGACTTTGCACTAATAATACCTTTAACACTGCTAAAAGCACTTTCGATACACCAGAAACAACCTCCAGCTAAAGTTGTTGTTTGTAGTCTTTTTTCGTTGAGTTGCTCTGTCATTTTGTCCGCTACCCCATTCAATGCATATTTAATGATATACCTCAGTCTTTTTTACTAAAAAATAAGCTAAGATGTCTTCGTTATTTTCACTAATAGTCACATTATACTCACATTTAGTCAGTAAGAAATAGATACCAGTCCCACTTGAATATGCAGGATTCAGCTGGAATTAGAAACGCTTTAGGCAAGGTATTGATTGAAGTGAATAGTTACCCAGGAGAATAAGCTCCTGCATTCGCTAAGAAGCTACATCCATGTAGCGTTTTTGTCGAAATCAATAACTAAGTATAAAACGTCTATAAACCAGCCCCTTGGGGAAAACTGAGAAAACATATTCCTCGTCACATTTGTTTTAAGGGGAATACCATTAACAAAAAAAGTGCCTTGATTATGATTCTCTCAGGTTTCCTGAAACAAGCATCTTCAGGTGGAGCGGGTATATGCCACAATTTTTCAAAAAAACCAGTCAAATACAGGCCATTATTGCGCTACGCAGCGTTGCCATAGCGATACAATTGTTACTCATTCTTTTCGTGAATTTAGGTTTAGCGTATGATTTACCTTGGACGCCGCTAGTCAGTGTTATTAGCTTAGAAATACTATTCACTTTAAGTAGTTATGTTTATTATCGTCATAATCACTTAAGTGAAAAGAAAGCGAGTCAGAAAGCAATATTGGTGCAAATATGCGCTGATATTATTTTTCTCTCACTGTTACTGTTTTTTAGTGGTGGCGCTACCAATGCCTTTGTTTCTTTGTTGCTCATTCCTATCGCAATAGCCGCAGTGACCCTAACCCCTTTGTTACTAACAATAGTGGCCTTCCTTGCTATAGCTTCTTACAGTATTTTGTTATGGTCATTACCCATGAGTGTTATGCACGGCAATATGCAAGGTCACTTTATTGGCATGGGTATCAACTTTTTATTTTCTACTCTCGTTGTTGCCATTGTTGTGGGTAAAATGGCCCGTAGTATTAATCAGCAAGAGCTGGCTATTGCTGCTTATCGTGAGAACTTATTAAAACAAGAGCAAGTCACATCATTGGGGGTCGCTTCAGCCCAAGTAACTCACCAATTGGCAACGCCTATAGCAACCGTACAATTACTTGCTGATGAGCTCAGTGAAGATTTTCCAGACAATGAAATTGTTATGGATATGCAAAGCCAGCTTACTCGTTGCAAAGAAAGTTTATCTGACTTTCGAGCTATGGTGTTTGATATAAAAGAACAGGTGATTAAAGCGGTTAATTGCCAAGCATTATTCAATGAGATTACGGATAACGTGCAGGTTAACAACCCTGAGGTCAGCCTACAGTTACAAAATCTTAATGATGAAGATGCTGAAAATTTCACTATTAATGCTGATGCCGCCTTGTTGCCCGCCATTATTAATTTAATCAACAATGCGATTAGAGCGAGCAAAGCCAATAATAGCAAGTCACTTAGCCTCACAGGTCAAATTATTAAAGGTAACTGGCAGTTCACTATTCGTGATTACGGAAAGGGATTTACCTTAAAAAAACTTAATGAGTTAGGCGTAAAACCGGTTAATAGTGAGCAAGGATTTGGTATGGCTGTTTTTTTAAGTCACGCCAGTTTAGAGCGCCTCGGTGGTAAGCTAGCCCTGACAAACCACCAAAATGGTGGTGCACTTGTTACATTAAGCCTACCTATTTTATCTCAAAAAAATAACGTGATTCATAATAAGGAAATTAGTTATGCCTAACGAAACTATCCTAGCAGCACCGGCAAAATTATTAATCGTTGAAGACGATATTATTTTTGCCAATACGCTCAATAGACGATTGACTAAACATGGTTTTGATTGCGTACAAGTCGATAATAACAACGATGCTTTACTCGCTTGCCATCGCCACACGCCCGATTATATTTTGCTGGATATGAAATTGGAGCGAGAAAGCACTTTATCAATTATTACACCCCTGCGAAAATTGCGCCCACAAAGCCGAATTATTTTACTCACGGGTTTCGCAAGTATTGCTACTGCTGTCGATGCTATAAAATTAGGTGCTGACGATTATTTATCTAAGCCTGTAGACAGTCAAACACTACTAGCAACTCTAAAAGGCAGCAAGGCTGAAACTATAGAGGTAGATAGTATTAACGAAGACCCCCTATCAGCAGAACAAGTTGAATGGCAGCATATTCAACAAGTATTAAAAGCCAACCAAGGTAATATCTCCGCCACTGCCAGACAACTCTCAATGCACAGAAGAACGTTACAGCGTAAATTACAAAAACGGCCTCAGTCAGCTTAATCCAGTAAGGTAACTAGTAATTGTAGGCTAAGTGTTGGTGAAATCTGATCATCATTTCTTCTTTTGTAGGCTCTATTTCAAGCTCTACTGACATTAATTGCATAGCTTGTTCTATTTGATTTAAAAATCGTCCAAAGCCATGTTCACTATTGTCTTCAGGTGTTGCAACAAAAACTAAATGCACGCTATCAGTTAATTCTTTGGCATTCCATTTACTTACGATGCCACAAGGGCTTTGTTCAGGGTTATAACCCAACATTTGCAACTCACCCACCCGTGAGACTATTTCATGAATACTGTATCGAACGATAGGCACTAAGCCGTTAGCAATTAAAGCGCCGTTATTTAAGTTATAGCGTTTTGCAGCCATAGTAAAAACATCGGTCAAATAGGTATACAAAGGGTTGTAAGGATCTTTTGAATGACTATCAATTTCTACTTGCTGCAACAGTTCATTACTTATATTCAAGCTGACAACAGCATAGTTCATAGCACTATGATAATTAGGTACTATGACTTCTTGGCTAGCATAACGTTTATTAATACCACGTAGTTTATGCGTTTGAGTACTGGTACAACCCTTACTTTTGGCAAATAAGTCGTATGTTAGATGCTGATGGTCTCTTAATCGAATGTCACTTTTATCTAAATTGATTTTGTCACAAAATTTTTCTACAAGACCACTAACCCGACTATGAAAGCTAGCTGCATTGACCCGAATTTCATGGCCTGTAGCCAAAAACAGTAAGCAAATTTTCTTTGTTCTTTTACTACCATCAAAAAATGATTTTTTAAGATGGTGGCTCTCGGGATTGTAATAAAATAAGATTTGTTGGTTGGTTTGCCATTGATGCATCTCTTGGCTATACCTTACACGCGCTAATTTATCGTTAGCAATAAACTGACAATTATCCAGCTCTACTTCATCCGTTAATTCAAAAAATAATGTCGATAATTTTTGATAGAAGTCATAGTACGGCTGAGGTTTCATGTCACTGTATTTTCCAGAGAATTGCTGAAGCAACTCATCGCTCAGGCTAAATTCGGCCAATATATACTGGTTATCACGCACATTACCAGGCAAATAAGCTTTGTGAGCAGCACTTCGTTTTCTAATAATTGACATGTTTATCCCTAACGTTGTTAATTCGACTAACACTGGGTGGTTAACCTTTTAAGATAAGCACAGTATAATGAGCGAGAATGAAGCTTTTGTGACGTTAACATGTCACAAATATGACAAGCATTTTCCCATCACAGGACCTAATTTGTTAAACGATCAACAAGCTCTGATTGAAGCCATTAATCAAACTATGCCTTTCGGTAAATATGCCGGGAGGAAGCTACTGCAATTACCTGAGCCTTATTTAGTTTGGTTTCATAGTAAAGGCTTCCCTGAAGGAAAATTAGGCCAACAATTAGCCTTGATGTACGAGATAAAACTCAATGGGCTAGAAACCATGCTGAAACCTCTATTGCGAATTTAATTATTATTGCGTTTCATTTTGTTGAAAATTTTTAACTGTAAAGCAGTGACTTCTTATAGTAATTTTTTCTAAAAAAAACTAAAACATAGTACAAAGTAATAATGAATTTCAGTTACATATTGCTAACAACTTGTTTTACCACGCCAAAATTTCAGATAGAAATTGACCTAATTAATATTTATTTTTTTACCTTTTATTCTCTCTTTTGAATTACATTTTTTCGCTTGCATCACATCTAGAATTACTCTTAAATGACCTGTCGATTGATTAAAATTCATACCAAAATAAAACATGTAATAGTTAAGAATCGACCACTCTGTAGTATTAAGTAATGAGAAGCTCTCTAAAAACGAGGGTTTCACTATTCGTTTATCATTTGATTTATAAGGTAATTACGAGGTGTTTATGAGGTGGAGTACATGAAAAGACAAAAAAGAGATAAACTAGGAAGAGCGCATTCTAACGGATATCAGGCTGGCCTAGGTGGCAAAGCCAAAGAGCAGTGCCCCTATCAAAATATAGAAGCAAAATCTCAGTGGTTGGGGGGATGGCGAGAAGCGATTACCGATAGAAATATGGGGATATACAGATAACCTAAAGTACAAATATTGTCCCCGAATTAACATATTCGGGGATTATCATTTCACACAAGCGTTCAAAAAAATAAGACGGCCTAAGCGCTAGTTTATCAATATGAGTTATATAAAAGACGATGAACCTAGATCACGCGAGAAAATCGCTGTTGATTAATATGCTTTTTCATATAAGCATCAAAACTCATACAAATAATACGAATTAATAAACGTGCTTTTTGTTCTACCTTGATGTAATTAACATTGTTCTCTAACAGGCCATCATCAATAAAAGTCGCTAATAATGGTAAATCTTCTGCAAAATATTCATCAAAGTCTATATTGTATTTTTCATTAATAACTTGCTTATCGAGATACAAGTTACACATCAATTCTTGAATAACTTCACCACGCAAAATATCGTCTTCAGATAAACTTACACCCTTTATTTGCGCATGCTGCTTTTCTGTTATTGCTTGATAATACTCTTTCAAATCCTTAATATTTTGGCTAAAGCTATTACCAATAGAGCTAATTGACGATACACCTAGTCCTAATAAATCACAGCCACCTTTCGTAGTGTAACCCTGAAAATTACGATGTAGCGTGCCATCATTTTGCGCTAATGATAATTCATCATTAGGCTTAGCAAAATGATCCATACCGATAAAGTCGTAACCAAAATCACATAGTGTTTCTATAGCTAACTTCATTAAAGCGAATTTTTCTTGTGTATTAGGTAACCATTCATCACGCAATTTACGCTGTGCCGCAAAACGGCTTGGTATATGTGCATAGCTAAATAGAGAGATACGTTCAACATCCCACTCATGTGCTTTCACTAACGTTTTAGTAAAATTTTCAAGTGTTTGGTGAGGTAGGCCATAAATAAGATCTATGTTGATTGACTTAAAACCAACGGCTTTAGCATGCTTAATAAAATCACCAATAAACTCGGTTGATTGCACGCGGTTAATCGCTTGCTGGACTTTTAAATCAAGGTCTTGAACACCTAGACTTAGACGATTAAAGCCTAATGAATATAAATGCTCAGCCAGATCCATCTCAATTTCACGAGGGTCAATTTCAATACTCATTTCCAAGTTTTCTGAAAAATTAAACTTCTCTTTTAATAGCGAAACAAGTTTCGTAATTTGTTCGTGTGTTAGAAAGCTTGGAGTACCACCGCCCCAATGTAATTGCTTAACGGTATACTCTTCAAATAGTGGTGCCTGTAAGGCAATTTCTTGTGCTAAGTATTCAAGGTAAGTATCGGCTTTTTCACGGTGGCGAGTGATAACCTTATTACAACCACAGTAATAACAAAGCGTATGACAAAATGGGATATGCACGTAAAGAGACAATTCGCGGTTTTGCGAGTTTTCTATCGCTTGAATAAAGTCTTCATGTTTAAAATCATCATGAAACTCTAACGCTGTTGGATAGGATGTGTATCTTGGTCCGCTAGTGTTATATTTATTTAATAGCGTATTATCGAAGAATTGACTTACTTTCATGTTTTCATACCATTTTATTTAGTGAACGAAAACATTATAACCTTTTATAAATTGAGGGTATTGATCAAGCGCAATAACAGGGTGATAAGAAGGACAATAACTAGAATAGCACTTATTGTCCTTTACCGGAGAATCCATAGCGATGTACTAGGACTAAGGAGCTAAACGGGTAAGTTGTTCCGTGGTAAAGTCATAAAGTAGGCCTAAATCAGAAACAACATCATTGTGCATGCTATCTAAAGCCGTCATACGTTGATAATCCTCACGCATACGTTCTTTTTTAGTGAGTAACTTACGCGCATCAAGAATGGCAAGGTCCTTAATTGCATCATACAAACCATAAATCCCCGGGAATTTATCAGGTAAGTTCGATAATGTTTTTAATGAGGACAACAAGACAGATAGACGCCAGCAGCCTTCATCAAACTCACACTGCTCTTGCTGCATAGCCCGTGTAATCAGCAATACGCTATCAAAGACTTTTTTGTCGTGCTTATTTAGCGCTTGTTGCTGTGCTAATGCAGCTTTTGCCTGTTGCTCTTTTTGGTGTGCTAATTGTTTTAATAACTTACCTGCATAAAATGCTAACGCAAGTACAATAACGACAGCAAGCAATAGGGCATAAAGCCAAGAATCACTCATTTATATTACTCTTTTTCTTCGAAGTCTGAAAAGTCAGGGCGATCTAACTTATCCCATAAATCATCTTCGCTATCATTGTTATTTGATTCATCGCTCTCACTCTCTTCGTCTTCATCACCGAAACCTAATTCAGCTGATAAGACTTGATGACGTTCCATTTTCTCATTGTAGTAATCAACTTCTTGTTCAGTTAAAGCAATATCATCTTCTTGTTTAGCCAAAAGACTTTGTAATAATTCATCTTGCTCGATAGCATCGATTTCTTGCTCTGCAGTTAATGCCGCAGGAATTATGTCTTGTTGGTTAGATAGCTCTGCGTCTGTATTTTCAACAAAACGAACTGCTGCAATAGCCGCTGGTTCTTGATTACTTTGTTGTACTTGCTTAGCTTTTTCGGCTTTAGCTTTTTCAGCTTTAGTCAATACCTTACCTAAAACAATGGGTGTTTTATTTCCAAGTCGAGGGTCTTTGTTAACCCCTTTCTGGTTATTTTTAGATTGCTCAGGCTTTGCTTCTTTCTGACGGTTTCCGGCCACTTTTCCCGTTGTTTTACGGGTACGTTTTTCAACATTTGCTAATTCTTGCTTACTTAACTTAGGCTTAGCCGTCGGTGCTCCACCTGGTTTTCTAGATTTTTTTGAACGAGACATAGTTACAATTACTTTTTTACTAATTAATGGTCGCTATTTTACGTTATTAATAGGTGAAAAACCTTAAAAAGCAGAAAAAAGACACAAAAAAAGCGCCAATAGGCGCTTTTATCAAAACTTATTAACTTATAGTCGAATCTGAATATTTGGGTGGGTGTTAATTTCTCCCCCCTTACTGATCACAGCGATATTATCATTACAAGTTAGAATTGCTATATGCGTATCATGGAAGTCTCTAATAAAGTTAAGTCTATAACCAAATTGCGTCAAACTACTAGCAGCAAATTTTTGCGCTAATGTTAACTCTTCCCATAAATCATCGAAGTCACCTACCGTTGGCTCTCGCCTTTCCGATAAGTCTACTTTTTGCATTACTGCAGCCATAATTTCCTCTTCCCAGTTGAATTATGCTTACTAATTTGGATGAAATCTAACCTACTTTACATAGAACATCAATAGCGATTACACTATCTACATTAAAATAATTGGTGCTAAACCAAGTAGTCTTTGAAATATAAGGTAAAAAAAATGACACATGTTTTGGATGAATTATCAGCATTATTAAAGCTAGAGATCATTGAGCAAGGCCTTTATCGAGGTCAAAGCCAAGATTTAGGTTATAAGGCTCTATTTGGGGGTCAAGTTATGGGCCAAGCCCTTTCAGCGGCTCAAGAAACAATCGCGGAAAACCGCTTTGTTCATTCTCTGCATTCTTACTTTTTACGTCCTGGTGATGCTAGCCTACCTGTTGTCTATGAAGTAGAAGTCATCCGTGATGGTTCGAGCTTCAGTACACGTAGAGTGCAAGCAATACAAAATGGTAAAGCCATCTTTTATATGACAGCGTCATTTCAACACACTGAAGAGGGCTTCGAACATCAAGATACTATGCCTGAAGTCACCGCACCTGAAGATCTCCCTTCATTTACTGATTATATAAAAGCAAACCAGCAATACATTCCTCAACCACTTCGCGAAAAATTTTTAGCTGAAAAGCCAATCGATATACGCCCTGTACAGCAATACAACTGGTTACAGCCAACTCCAACAGACTCAGTGACTCAAATGTGGATAAAAGCAAACGGTGATTTACCTGACGACTTAGGAATTCATACCTATATGCTTGCTTATACGTCAGATTTTCACTTCTTACCAACAGCATTATTACCTCACGGAGCAAGTCACTGGCAGCCAAATTTTCAAATTGCCACTATAGACCACGCCATGTGGTTTCATCGTCCATTTCGTTTTGATGATTGGTTACTTTATTGTATGGACAGCCCTTCTGCAAGTAATGGCAGGGGCTTAGTTCGAGGTCAAATATATAATCGTCAAGGCCAGTTAGTTGCCTCAACCATGCAAGAAGGTGTAATGAGACAACGATAGCCCATAACAAGGCAGCATTAGACAAGCATGCCTAAATCAAATGGTTATATCTCCATAGCCATTTGATTTCATACTCTCCTAAAAACTATTTCGTGCGTTTACTTTCTTCTAATGCTTTACGTTTTACTACGGCTAGTGAAGTAACATCTGCCTTTAATACCGGCTCTAAACCTAATTTGAAATAGACTTCAGCCATTAAAAACAAAGGTCCAATAAGAAACTGACTCAAATCATCAACAAAAGCCGGTTTCGCTTTTTCATAATAATGACCAATGAACTGAATAATCCAGCCAATAACGAATATAGCCACTGCAATAGTGACTAGCCCTTCTGTACTCTTAAACATTTCCGCGATAAGTAAATTAACCACTATATACACCAACATACCTAGGGCTAATAATCTGTGCAAAGCAATATAATAAAGCGCTACAACTGAAAATATGGCCATTGCTAAGGTGAAATGAAGGGTAACCGGCGAACTAAAAACGTCATCCAAGACAACTTCAAATGCAATGGTGCTCAGCAATAGCGTCACTGCAAAAACTATCAAAGGCACGCCAATAAAATGGGTGTTAATATTTTTTTGATTCAAATGCACACTTTTATATCGTGCTAATTGCTCTTCAATAGACTTCATTAAAATACTCTCGGTTATGAATTATTTTGCCAATCATGGCCACTTGGTAGCTGAAATATTCGCAAGCCAAACTGCGGTGCTATCGCAAACAGATGGTCAAAAATATCAGCTTGAATTGCTTCGTAGTCAAGCCAATTAGTCGTATTAGCAAAGCAGTATATTTCGAGTGGCAAACCTGTCTCAGTAGCAGTTAACTGCCTAACCATGCAGGTTAAGTCATCTCGGATTTGAGGGTTTTTCTGTAAATATTGAGTAATATATGCGCGAAACGTCCCTACATTAGTCAGTTGTCGGTTATTCATCGAGTTGAACGACTGAGCTAAATCGTCGTCATTTTTTTCTTGAGCATTCAAAGCAAGCTCTTGCTGTTTACCCGACAGGTAATCTTCTAATAAGTACGAATTTGCCAGTTCATTGACTTTTTCAGTACTGTAAAAGTCAATGCTCGCAATATCAATAATAACCGTACGCTTAATACGCCTTGCCCCCGTATGGTACATATTACGCCAGTTTTTGAAGGAGTCACTGATCAGAGCATAAGTCGGTACTGTAGTAATGGTTTTATCAAAATTTTCTATTTTTACCGTACTTAACCCTATTTCCAGCACATCACCGTCAGCACCATATTTTGGTAGTTCAACCCAGTCGCCAGCAACAACCATTCTATTAGCAGAAATTTGAATACTAGCGACCAAGCCCTTTATCGTATCTTGAAAAACTAGCAACAATACCGCGGTCAAAGCGCCTAAGCCACTTAGTAGATAAACAGGTGAACGATTGATAATCAGCGAAATAATGATAATAGTCATGACTAAATATAAAGCTAATTTGATGATTTGAATGATAGCGTTTAGTGGCAAAAAGCGCTGTTTTGCACTTTCTTGGTATATCGTTCGACTAACATTTAGCAAAGAGCTAACAGAGCGAGCTATTTGAAAAACAATAAATACCTTACTTAACAAAATAAGTAAGTTACTTGCAAGGCTATCAGACTCTAAAATTAGCGGTGTTAAAAATAAAATTAACAGCAAAGGCAATAACAAGGTCATTCTGTTAAGCACGTTATGCTCAATCAAGGCATCATCCCAAGTATTTTTACTCTTGATGATAACCTTGTTAATCAACTTTAGTATTTGGTGTTTAGCAATGTAGTAGCTAAGTCCGGCAACCAAAAAGATTAAACCAAGACCTACAGCAATCGTGCCACTTACTAAATAATTGGCGCTTAGGCCTTGCTCACTTAGCCATATACTGATCAATTCATTCATCGACTTTTCCTATCATTTTGTAGGCAAGTAAGTTAATCCAAAAACAATAGGCTTTGTTATTTATCACTATGACTGCTGTGTTTATCTTTCATTTTTTCAAGCCTAGCATCTTTATCATGCCAAAATTTCGTTAACCATTTTTGAAAAGCAACTCTGTCATTACGATCTGAAAAATCGATATGCCCTAATTCACTCTCAATATCTAAGGTATGAATATCCATATATACTGTTTCAACTTGCCCGTAGACAAAATCACTAAAATTTGGAATGCCATCTGGATAATAGATCGTCACATCGACAATTTTAGTCAAATGCTCTCCCATAGCATCAAGTACAAAAGAGATACCTCCTGACTTTGGCTTCAGTAAATTCTGGAAAGGAGAGCCTTGTTTATCATGCTTTTTTTGAGTAAAACGTGTCCCTTCAATAAAATTCATTACACTCACAGGTTTATGTTTGAATTTTGCGCAGGCATTTCGGGTCGTTTCTAAATCTTTACCACGTAAATGGGGGTTTTTCTTCAAAAATGCTTGGCTGTAGCGTTTCATAAAAGGAAAATCGAGTGCCCACCAAGCCAAACCTAATAACGGTACATAAATAAGTTCTTTTTTTAGGAAAAATTTTAAAAAGGGAATATTGCCATGTAAAGCTCGCTGCAATATCACAATATCAACCCAGCTTTGGTGGTTGGCTAACACCAAATACCAATCGTTAATTTTCAACTCTTCTAATCCAGTCACCACAATACTGGTTTTAGTGAATATTTTTTGAATAATACTATTCGTTGCAACCCAGTTACTTGCCATCAAATCAAGTAAGTAACTAAAGACTTTCTTAGAAAAACGCAATGGTATTAAAGCTTTAAAAAGTGAAAAAACTAAAATAGGTAATAACCAAAATATAGTATTAAGAATATAAAGAGAAAAAGATAAGAAACCAATTAATTTGGCTGGTAAGAAATTTAGCATATATTAAAAGAACGAATAATAGATAAGTAACACGGATAGCGTTATTTAATCATGATTTAGCTAATAATTATATTTTTTTATTGCCTTCTAACAGAGCAATCTAATATTAATTATCTGCCGCCAGTTCAAAATAGAAAATGGACAAAAAGCGATCACTTTTATTTTATAACAAACTATTCCAGCATTTTGTCGTTGCCTAGCACTATAAAATACTTAGTTCGCCATCTATATCTCCTAAAGTAACTAAAAACATATGTTTCATCCTTTTTAAAAATGAATATTTCTCTTAATAATTGAGTTTTTACTCAATTTGTTGCATACTAAAATCAGTGTAACAAAGGAGATAAGATGAATTTTAATAGAGCTGTAATCAAAGTTGGTAGTGCCTTAGTTGCACCCACTAGCGATGGTTGTAGCGGTCAGTACACATTAGCAATAGCACAATTTATAACCACATGCCAACAGCAAGGTAGAGAGATAATTTTAGTCTCTTCTGGAGGCGTCGCCGCTGGGCGTACTGTCATTCAACATGGCTCCCCAAAACTCTCACTATCCACTAAAAAGGCTATGTCCAGCGTTGGACAGATGCAAATGATGGCTAATTGGCAGCGATTTTTTGATGTGCCTTGTAGCCAGATACTCATTACTCAAGATGATTTAGCTGATAGAGAACGCTTTATTAGCATTCAAGAAACGATTAAAATTCAGCTGGCCAACGGTGTATTGCCGATCGTTAATGAGAACGATACGCTAACCACCAAAGCACTTTCAATTGGCGATAATGACAATCTTGCCGCATTAGTTGCCCAAGCATGTGAGGCTGATAGTTTATTCATTTTAAGTGATATTGATGGGGTGTTTACAAAAGACCCAAATATCAATGACGATGCCGTATTAATTCCCAATATTGATAAGATCACTGATGAAATATATGCCATGGCTGGTACAAGTCGTAATCCACTAGCGATGGGTGGTATGAAAACAAAAATAGAAGCCGCTGAAAAGGCAGTAGAACACGGGATCAACACTTATATTATCAATGGGACTAAAAGTGAGGTATTTAGCTCTCTTTTATCACAAGTTAATCCAGGTACCCGTTTTGCCGCAGATAAACAGATCATTACAGCGAAAAAACATTGGTTAAAACATACCTTAAAAAGTCGAGGTAAAATTAAACTCGACTCTGGCGCTGTTAATGCCATTGTAAATAAAGGTGCTTCTTTATTACCCGCTGGTATAAAATCAGTAACCAATAGATTTAAAGCCGGTGATGCAATCGACCTTATCGACGCACAAAATAATACCGTGGTCGCCAAAGGCATTACTTTATATAGTCACTATGATTTGAAACGAATTATGGGTAAACACAGTAATGACATCATCGCTACTTTAGGACATGACTATGGTGAAGTTGTTGTACACCGCGATGATATGGTTATTTTATAATTTAACCTATACCCGTTACCATTCAAGATGCAGGTTTCAGAGTGTTTGAGCAATTTTAATTCAAGGTGCTGTGATGAAAGAATGGTTATTCCAGTGTAAATCACAGCAACGACGAAGTAATGTTGATCAAGGGCTTCTTCGATGGGTTTAAAATGACTTTATACCGCATTAAATAAACAAAACATAGAATGACTATGGTTAACTTATTTTACTTGTCTAAAGTCCTTTTAATTCCCACTGAAATCCTGCACTTTGATTGGTAACGGGTATCAACACTTCAAAAAAATTTTGATAAGAGTAGCAAAATGACCGACTTTAATATCGCCACTATGGCAAAGAAAGCGAAAACAGCTAGCAGAGTAGCTGCACAATTGAACAGTAGTGAAAAAAACGTTCTACTCAATGCCATTGCCACTGCCATTGAAAATAATAGTGAAATTATAATTCAAGAAAATAGTAAAGATATAACCGCTGGTCGTGAGAAAGGCTTAACGCAAGCTATGCTTGACCGACTCGTTTTAACCGAAAAAGGCATAAAAGAGATTAGCTCGGCAATTAGAGAAATTGTAGCCTTAACGGATCCTATTGGCGATATTGATAAATTATCCTTACGCCCCAATGGTATTCAGGTCGGTAAAATGCGTATCCCTCTTGGTGTTATTGCTATGATTTACGAGGCCCGACCTAATGTTACCGCTGAAGCTGCTGCTTTATGTATTAAATCAGGTAACGCCGTTATTTTACGCGGTGGCTCTGAAGCTATTCATTCAAATTTAGCTATTGCACGCTGTCTCCATCAAGTATTAATTGAGCATAATATAGATGAAAATATCGTCAGCGTTATTCCTGACACTAGCCGCAGTATCATTGAGCAACTACTTCAACAAAGTGACACCATTGACTTAGTTATTCCACGCGGAGGAGAAGGTCTTATTCGTTATGTAAGTGAAAACAGTCGAATCCCTGTTATTCAACACTACAAAGGGGTCTGTCACTTATATATCGATAAACATGCTAATTTAGACAAAGCTATCGACATTTTAGTTAATGGTAAGACACAGAAGCCTAGTGCTTGTAATGCCTTTGAAACGGTATTGGTACATGGCGATATAAGTGCAAGCTTCCTGCCATTAGCGGCGAAAGCACTGAATGATGCTGCTCAAGTCAAAGTACATGCTTGTAAAAACAGCATCGGTTATTTTACCAACGCTGAATTAGCAACCGAAGAAGATTACCAAGCAGAGTACTTAGCGCAAGAAATTGCAATTAAGGTAGTAAGCAGCTTTGACATGGGCATTAGCCATATTAATGAATTCACTTCAGATCATACTGAAGTGATTATCAGCCAAGACATTTCACGAACTCAAAAGTTTGTTCGCCAAATAAACTCTTCAGTAGTGATGGTCAACGCATCTTCACGTTTTTCAGATGGAAATCAATTGGGTTTAGGCTCTGAAATAGGTATTTCTACAAGTAAGTTACATGCTTATGGCCCAATGGGGTTAGAAGCATTAACGACTGAGAAATTTGTTGTATTTGGTGATGGACAAGTTCGAACTTAATACTAAATAGAGTTTTATAAATAATGCTAAAGCCTAAGAATATAATATCTTAGGCTTTTTTTTATCCACAATTAGTGCGTACGTCGGGCATTTGGCTTTTGTTTGACAATACTTAAAGCTAAACGATTTTCCCATTCACCAAGATGTTGAAGCTGACAAGCTTGCTCACTATCAAAACGAACACATTGTTTAATATTTTTAACAACAACACCCACTTTTACTAATTGCTTTTGAATACTCAAGCGAAGAAATTCATCTTGCTGTAGTGCTTTCATCGCTGATACTTCTTCATCAGTATTAAATACACAGGTAACCACTAGGCTAGCAGGAAAATTAGTATAATTAGCCCTATGGGTTAACCAAACAAATCCAGCAACTTCATGCAAAGATGATTCACAGGCAATGGTCAACGCTTTACACACGTTGTTATCAATTTTTTGATTCGTTTTACTTAATTTCATTACTTGTTTCCCATTCAGTTTTCACTATTTTAACTGTCTTAAAAATTGAACACAACCAACTAATATAAGCTATCACGTCAGCCCTGTCTGAGGTAAAACCTAACATCAAAGCTCAAGCATTTAAGGTTACTTTACTTATTAGTGACTGCTGACATAGTTCTGAGATAAGAATAAATGTAATAGATTGGGTATAACCCTTGAGATTATCTTAGTTACTGAGTATGCTACGCGGCCTTTTTCTCGTAGGCATTTTTTAGGTATTAATGATGATAGGTTTCGATTACGGTACGTCCAACTGTGGTGTCGCCACAATGCGCAACGGCCAACCCCACATTATCCCTTTGCTTGGTGATCAACAAGGTGGTGGCTCATATATTGCCTCTAACCTATATGCTCCTAGCCGTGACGTTATTACTAACTGGCTTGCTCAACAGCTGCCTACCACTCAACATGCCAACTATATTGCTGAGCGTAAAAATCAGCTTCAAAAAGGCCAGGCAGCACTGCGTGAACTAAAATTTGATGGTATCTCAAGTGATTTACTCTTCGGTAAAACTGCCTTGGAGCAATACCTTGAAGATCCAGAAGAAGGTTATTACATCAAATCACCTAAATCATTTTTAGGTGCTAGTGGTTTAGCACCTGCACAAATGCAGTTTTTTGAAGATATTGTTGCTTGTATGATGAGTAATGTTAAAAAACTTACCGAGCAAGCATTACAAAAAGAGGTAACACAAACTGTTATCGGTCGACCAATTAATTTCCAAGGCTTAAACGGCGAAGAAAGTAATCGACAAGCGATTAATGTATTAACTAATGCAGCAAAACGTGTTGGCTTTACAGAGGTTGAATTTCAATATGAGCCTGTTGCAGCTGGTTTTGAATTTGAAGCCTCATTAACAAAAGAAACGCGTGTATTAGTGGTTGATATTGGTGGCGGTACTAGTGATTGCTCTATGATACTTATGAGCCCTCATTTCACTAATAATGATAACCGTAACGACCACTTACTTGCTCATACCGGTGTTCGAGTAGCAGGTAATGACTTTGATATTCAATTAGCCTTACAAGGCATTATGCCAAGCTTAGGCATGAACAGTTTATTAAAAACAGGCAAGCCGATGCCAACAAGCAGCTTTTATCAAGCACTTGCGATTAATAATATTAATGAACAAACCGAGTTTTACAGCGCTAAAAATAGACGTGATTTACTGCAGTTATCTCGTGATGCGAAAGAAACAAGTATGGTAGAGCGCCTAGTTGCGGTACATGATCACAAACTAAGTTATCAATTGGTTAATGCCGCTGAACAAGCAAAAATCGCCTTATCTGAGCAAAGTGAACAAACTATCGACTTAACCGATATTTCTGATGGTCTATTTTCTGAAGTAAACAAGGAAACTTTGCGCTCAGCCAATAAACGCACTTTAGAAAGTATTGCCGGTATAATGCAGTCAGCAGTGCAACAAGCACAATGCCAACCCGAAGTTATATTTGTCACTGGCGGTACCGCAAAGTCACCCGTATTGAGTGAATTTTTACAGCAACAAATGCCAAATATTCCTATCGTAGTAGGCGATCATTTTGGCAGTGTCACCTCAGGCTTAGCCCGTTGGGCTGAAAAGATATTCAAATAGGCGATCAGGTAAGTCTTTCTTTTAGTTGCGAGATCCTACTCGCAGCTAAATTATTTAGTCTATAATAGCAATCATTATAAACAGATAACTTCACCATCACTCATGGAACTACGCTGCGTTCGTCAACTATTAATTTTACTGGTATTAATAAGTAACTTTACCTTTGCAAATGAAACTGATTTGGTTCGCTATGTTGAATCCAAGAAATACCCCGATCTCAAACAAAGCTATTTTGTCGATTTATTAATACTCGCACTTGAAGCGAGTAAAGCTCGCTATGGTGACTACAGATTACAACCCGTCAATATTGAAATGGCACAGGCTAGAACATCAGTTATGCTGCAACGGGCAGAGTATATTGACTTAACCTGGCGTATGACCTCGCAAACGTTAGAAGATAAGCTTCAAGCCATTTACTTTCCAATATTAAAAGGTCTGATGGGCTATCGAATTTTTATTATTGACAAAAATAAGCAATATCTTTTTAATAAGAACACAAGCTTAAGCGAGCTTAAAAAAATAGATCTCGGCCAAGGACATAATTGGGCAGACAGTGATATTTTACAGGCCAATAGTTTTAACGTTGTTGAAGGCGGTGATGTAGCTTTAATTAATATGTTAAAAAAAGGACGATTCAGCTATTTTCCACGTGCGCTTCATGAACCTTGGTTGGAAATCGCTAACGAATCAAAACTGACTGTTGAGAAATATTTACTGCTGCAATACCCTGCGCCAACCTTTTTTTTTGTGAATAAAAAAAATACACGTTTGCAGCAACGTTTATCTTTTGGTTTGGCAGAGTTGCTTGAGTCAGGTAAGTTCGAACACTTTTTTTTGAATCATAAAATCACTTCAGGTATTTTAACTAAAGCTAATGTCAAAAATCGCACCTTATTCCCTTTGCATAACCCTTTATTATCGATGAAAAGTAAAGAATTGTTAGCCGATGAACGTCTGTGGATTCAGCTTCAATAAGACAAAAGGTGCGCATAAAAAACGACGCTAAGGCGTCGTTATATTGAAATTTCCTGATAAATACTATTTTTAAATCATTATTTAACTTCTACCGCTTTAACTAGCATAGTATTACCCGTTATTCCGATAATCTGACATTGACTGTTTTCATTAATGCAGACACCATCAGCCTCTTCAGCTAAACGCGCTTGCCAATCTATACCTGAATAACGAATGGTACCGCTAGATTCATTAATTTCAGCACTTGCCGGTACTTGCAAACCTATCATATCGCTAGAGTCGTCCGTTTTATCTTTCGAATCCTGTAATGACTTTAGTGGCTTCCATAAGATAACAGCAACAACGGCGGTTAATAGACCAACGGTTAAAATTTCACTTTGCCAGCCATCAACAAAACCGATACTAACCAAAATGCCCGTGGTCAAACTGGCAATTGCAAAAAAAAGTAACGGACCACTTAACCCCATTATGCTCAGCTCAACGACAAAGCTGATACCAGCAATTAAATACCATAAATGATCAGGGTTTTCTAAAAAATATTCCATAGAACCTTCTTGATAAAAAAGAGACCTATATTTCGGCTTTATAACCAAATACGCAGGTCTTAGTTAGATAACTTCAAACTACTTGAAACAGCAATGGCTTGTGCAACAGTATTGGCAATATTATCACCGGTTTTACCATCAGTTAATACGATGGTACTTTCATTAGCAATAGCTTGATGCGCTGTAATAGCATCTTGGGCTAACGTTAAAGTAACTGCCGCTTGACCTTGTTCAGTATTCGCTGCACTACCAACCACTTCTAAAGCGCTAGCATCAGCTTCTGCCACTAAACGAATGGCTTCTGCCTTACCTGTGGCTTCAAGAATCTGTGACTCTTTTGAGGCTTCTGCCGCTAGAACTTGCTCAGCTTTTGCAGCTTCAGCATCTAATACTCTCGCTTTTTTCTGACCTTCAGCTTCCGTTATCGCAGCAGTTTTGACCCCTTCAGCAGTTAATATCACAGAACGTTTTTCTCGCTCTGCAGTCATTTGTTTTTCCATATCTTCGCGAATAGTTTGTGGCGGCGTAATATCTTTTATTTCATAACGCGTCACCATGACACCCCAAGGCGCGGTTGCTTCAGTCATAGCATTCAAAATTTGTGCATTGATAGCGTCACGATTTTGGAAACAATCATCAAGTTCCATTGAGCCAATAGCATTACGCATAGTGGTCATGGCAAGCTGAGTAACTGACATTTTGTAGTCGGTAATGTTATTAGTTGCCGCTGACGCATCGGTGACTTTCATAAACAAAATACCATCAATATCTAAGGTAATGTTGTCCTTAGTAATCGCAGGCTGTGAAATTATTTCTAAGGATTGTTCTTTTAAATTACGATCAGCAGCAACTGATTGCACGTAAGGAATGATAAAATTTAACCCTGCGGAAAGGGTTTTGCTGTATTTACCTAAGGTATAAATAACATAACCTCGGTTTTGCGGTACAAAATAAATACCCTTTTTTAGTGTATATAAAATAACAATAGTTAGCCATAAAACCGGGCTAGTGAGGATACCTTCAACAAGATTTTCCATAAATATCTTTTCCTTGTATATTGAATCTAATACCATTCAGTATAAAGAAGTGGTCACTTAGAACGGCATGAACGACATTAGAACAATCAAAATATGCGTAGTTATAGTTATTCTACATCAAGCATGTTTTGTGAAGTTATTATGGTGTTCATGAGTTCCCAAAGGGCGAGTTTTAAAGGCTTATATACTGCGTTATTGATTTTGATAAGGGAATAACCATTATCTGTAATCAATGCCTTGCCTAATAAGCCTTTAAATTCTCGCTAA
>Ga0209292_1000830_pt1 | contig 39607 bp, 29 predicted proteins | sample GOMGulsemesocosm_2_FD_184634 | JGI IMG/M metagenome (GOLD analysis project Ga0209292, IMG submission 184634) | Methane-oxidizing microbial communities from mesocosms in the Gulf of Mexico - GOM9C Gulf of Mexico (SPAdes) (version 2) | ecosystem: Environmental > Aquatic > Marine > Cold seeps...
TGCACATATGTTAAAGCTGCAACAACGTTATAAAGAAATGGTGGTGGAAGTAAACGACGTTGATCAAAAACGTAGTGTTAGTCAATCAACCATGGATGAAGGTGAAGTCGAGCTATTTTAGTCCGTGGTGTTTTATACCAATTTGATTAAATTTCTTCCCAACACAGAGCTATATTCTATGTTCAATAACAAGGCTGATTTGTTCCGGTTTAGTCTTCTAAATCAAATGAATTTAACTACGTCGGGCATCGAGTAAGCTCCCAAGGGCGAGTTTAAAAGGCTTACATACAGCGTTATTGATTTTGAGAAGGGAGTGACCATTCTCTTCAATCAATGCCTTGCCTCTAAGCCTTTTAATTCTCGCTGAGTGGGAAAGAACTTAATCAACTTGGTATTACCTAAATAATAGAGAGTAGATATGCAAACTATCTCTCTAGCATTTTTCAACTGATGTCATTGAGTTTCTAAATAATTTATCCAAATGAATCGTACCTTGGTAAAAAGTCGTTTCAGCTAGAATATAAAAACCAGTCATAAAGACTGGTTTTTTGTTTTTTTCACCAAGATAATTGGTATATAAACCTTACCTTAGCCAGCGCCTCAGCACTTATTTTACCGTGATACGAGCAAACTTACGTTTACCCACTTGGTAAACCGCAGTTGTGCCGGCTTTAATGACTAGGCTTTTGTCGGTAACTTTTTCGCTATCAATTTTAGCCGCGCCTTGTTTAATCATTCTATACGCATCAGAAGTACTACCGACTAAGCCTGCATCTTTAAGCAAGTTAGCGATAGCAATTTCACCGCCTTCAGCAGTGATCTCTAACTCTGGCATATCATCAGGCAGGGCACCTTTTTGGAAGCGATTGATAAATTCATCATGGGCAGCTTGAGCGGCAGCTTCATCATGAAAACGTGTAATTAATTCTTTCGCTAAATCAATTTTCACATCTCGTGGATTTTTACCGTTTTCAATGTCGGCTTTATAACCTTCGATTTCGCTAAGTGGTTTAAAGCTTAATAGCTCGTAGTAACGCCACATCAATACATCAGAAATAGACATGATTTTGCCAAACATTTCGGTAGGGCTGTCAGTAATACCAATGTAGTTACCTAACGATTTAGACATCTTTTGCACGCCATCTAAGCCTTCAAGTAATGGCATCATTAATACCGTTTGTGGACGCTGACCTTCAGATTTTTGTAATTCGCGACCCATCAATAAATTGAATTTTTGATCGGTACCACCAAGCTCAACATCTGCCTCTAAAGCAACTGAATCCCAACCTTGCACTAACGGGTACATAAACTCATGAATAGCAATTGCTTGGCCGTTAGCATAACGCTTTTTAAAATCGTCACGTTCCATCATACGCGCAACGGTTTGACGTGAAGCAAGTTTTAACATGCCAGCAGCGCCTAATTTATCCATCCAAGTAGAATTAAACGCTACTGTGGTTTTAGCAGGGTCAAGAATCTTAAATACTTGCTCTTTATAAGTTTCTGCATTGGCTAAAACATCTTCTTTGGTTAATGGCTTTCGGGTAACATTTTTACCGGTTGGATCGCCAATCATGCCAGTGAAATCACCAATCAAGAAAATAACTTCATGACCAAGTTCTTGGAAAGTTCTCAGTTTATTAATAAGAACGGTATGGCCTAAATGCAAATCAGGTGCCGTTGGATCAAAGCCAGCTTTAATTTTTAATCGCTTACCGGTTTTAAGTTTTGCTAATAATTCTTCTTCTACTAATATTTCTTCGCTGCCGCGTTTTAGTTCAGCAAATGCTTGGTTAACTTCGGTCATTTAGGACTCCACTGACTGGATTTATTGTGCCTAGTCTATAAAAGGATAACCACTTAGCTTTCGCGCAGAATTTAAGGCGTGAACGTCTATGATGAATGAGCGGATTATTGACTAGATAAAGTTTATATAATGGTCGAATTCTACTGTACTTTACTAGTGGGATAAAACCTTAAAAGGTGTTTTTACTAAAGAAAGCAGGTTTTTGTAAGAAAATAGCGGTTTGTACATGATATTTTGTCTAATGGTTTGGTATTTCATCATATCTACAGGTGAGTTATAGCGGTATTTCATTAAAAGTTTTGATATAGTCCATAGGTCTTCTGAATTTGTTATGTATTTATCTAAACCAATCAGACTAACTAAGTGATCTTTTTAAATGACCTAAATCTCCAATAACATCGTAGCTTTCAATCCCAATAGCCAGCTATTGCTCAATCAAGCGCCTTGTTCTTGTAAATTTATTCCCATTAAAATTTGAACCATTAATTAATCTGATTGGTATTGTTTTCTCCTATGAATGTTTCGAGTCGTACCTTGTTGAAAAAATTATTAGAACTCTTCCAAAATCTGCCTAAGTTACATCGTTCGATTATTATCGGCAGTAGCTTTTTTATATTCCTGTTATTGATAGTACCGGTCAGAGATGACGGTGGTGGTGATGGCGACAATGTTCAAATTGGACAACGCATTCAAATTGCGCTCCCTGAAGAGTTTGTGCCAGCAGGAACTAGGCCAACACAAAGTGTATTGCCTCAGAGAAATACTGTTATATCTACTCAGGATATAGTAACAGAGCCGCTACCCTCGTTAGCTAAAACACGAACTACACAAGAAGATGGCTCGTTAGTAACCGGAGCATTAAAGAAAAAAGAAAAAATAACTGACTCCCTTGAGCAACTTGCTAATGTAAGTTGGCAAACGGTAAAAGTGCGTAGTGGTGACTCTTTGGCACTTATATTAAAACGCTTAGGTTTTAGCGCTCAAACAACTTATGCGGTTAGTACAGCCAAAGGTAAAGACAGTAAGCTACTTAAAAAACTTAATGTTGGTGACCAATTACGTGTTGCCACTAATGATTCTCAGCAGTTAGCAGCCCTTGAATACCCACTTTCTAAAACCGACACCTTATTTATCAATCTAGTTGGTGATAATTACCAATCCTATAGGGAATCGAAGCAGGTAGAAATTCGAGAAGGCTTTAGTTATGGCACTATTCAGTCTAGTTTTTGGAATGCAGGTGTGAATGCAGAGCTTAATGACAGTCAAATTATTAATTTTGCTAATATCTTTGGTTGGGATATAGATTTTGCCTTAGATATTCGTTCAGGTGATAGTTTTCATGTTACTTTCGAGAAAAAATATGTCGAAGGTGAATATATTGGTACCGGTAATATTTTAGCGGCAGAAATTACTAACCAAGATGAAGTATTTCAGGCGATTCGTTTTACTGATGGTGAGTATTACACTCCAGACGGCAGAAGTATGCGTAAAGCCTTTTTACGTGCGCCAGTTAATTTCAAATATATCAGTTCTAGCTTTAAGCGAAATCGCCGTCATCCAGTGACAAAACGTGTGCAATCACATAACGGTACAGATTACGCCGCTAAAAGAGGCACGCCAGTGGTCGCTGCAGGTAATGGGCGGGTAACTCAAGCTGGTTTTAGTAAATACAATGGTAATTATGTTTTTATTCAGCATGGTAATAACATAGTGACTAAGTATTTGCATTTTTATAAACGTCCATCGGTTAAAAAAGGTGAGCGAGTTAAACAAGGACAAGTTATTGGTTATGTCGGCTCTACGGGTTTAGCGGCTGGGCCTCATTTACATTATGAATTTTTACTTAATGGCGTGCATCGTAATTCGCGCACGGTGAAATTACCTGATGCTCAACCTATTGCGAAAAAATACAAAACGCAGTTTACCCTGCTAGCCAGTGAACGATTAGAATCTCTTTCAGGTGCTAAAAATGCGTTACTTTCAACACAGGAAAATGATATCGCACCTAATGACGAGTAAATACGATGTTACGCAAGGTAAATATTATATTGGCTTAATGTCGGGCACCAGTGCTGATGGCATTGATTTAGCCTTAGTTGAGTTTACGGAAGGGCAGAAAAAAACCGTATTAGTGGCAAGTTATTATCAAGCATATTGTAGTGTAACTGCTGAAAAAATCACTTCGCTATATCAACCAGGTGCTAATGAAGTCGACCGCGCCTTTCATCTTGATGTTGAGTTAGCTGAGCTTTTCTCTCAAGCGATTGCAGCTCTTCTGAAACAAGAAAGTCTAACTGCACAAGACATTATTGCTATTGGCAATCACGGGCAAACAATTCGCCACCGTCCAAATGGCATTAACCCTTTTACCCTACAAATTGGCTGTTGCCAAACATTAGCAACACTGACGGGTATTAGAGTGGTTGGACAATTTCGTCGTAAAGATATGGCACTCGGTGGACAAGGTGCACCTTTAGTACCTATTTTTCACCAGCAACTATTTGGTCAAACCTCACACGCCAATTTTGTCGTTAATATTGGCGGTATAGCTAATATCACCTTTTTACCAGCGCATGGTTCAAGGCAAACCGTTTTAGGCTTTGATACTGGGCCTGGCAATGCACTGCTCAATGATTGGTATTTAGCACATCACCAACATAGTGAGCTTTTGTTTGATAAAGGTGGTGCATGGGCAGCAACAGGGCAGGTGAATAAAACATTGCTGACTCAGTTGATGCAAGATGATTACATCACCGAGGCCGCACCTAAAAGTACAGGACGAGAATACTTCAACCTGGATTGGATCCAACAGCAACTCAAGACCTTTGATCTTCAGTCAAGTGGGCAACTTAGTCCAAATGATATTCAAGCGACATTATTAGCTTTTACCGCACAAAGCATAGCTAACGAAATTATGGCATTGGCTGAACAAGGCAATGTTTATTTGTGTGGTGGTGGTGTTCATAACGCAGCTTTAGTTAATGCTTTAAAGCAAATGATGAACGGTTCAATTGCCAGCTATGAAATAAACACTATGCAAGCGGTGAATATAGATGGCGACCAACTTGAAGCCATGGCCTTTGCTTGGCTTGCATACGCCTTTGACCATGGTTTAAAGAGCAATATGCCGGCTGTCACTGGCGCGAAAGCAAGCTGTACATTAGGCACTAGTTTTCTTTCGTAAATTTTTTCATAAAATTGAATCAGTTGGCTAGATTCAATAACTTCTTGCTAAAAACCTAATAGTAACCTACTGGCATTTCATCACTTCGTCACTATACTTATATTCGTAACGTTCAAAAAGTGAACCGCTTGGTTGTGTGGATTTTTAACTTTGCACGCCATTGAAGTTAGCGTTGAGGAGGGCTTATGGAATTTAAAGATATTCATATTGGTATGAAATGTGGCAGTAAAAAAGGCAGTGGAACTGTTACTTGGGTTGATGGCTCAACACATACTATTTATATGGTTGATTGTAATAATAATAATAATTTTGAAGTCAACATAAGCGATATTATTGAAGATCCACAGGCGCACAATAAAGAAGATGATTATTATTAGCGCACAAAGTTAGCACCTCAGGTTAACGGTTTAATTATTACTTAATTGAATAGGGTGGTTAACAAGATCTTTGATGGCTATTAATATCAAAAAATAAAAAACCTGCTACTGATTAAGTCGCAGGTTTTTTTATTCGCCTAACTTAGCTGAAATTATTTATCCCTCGGTGTTTTTTCGCTGCAGGTTAAGCAGAAAACATTGCTTTAGCCGAAGTGTTTTTTCCTAAAATAAGCATAAGAGCGAGACCGAGTAAAAGCAATAAAGAAGAAGCTGGTGCAGGCACTGGTATTGGAGTTGTCCCTGGTGTTTTTGTTATTAATGCGGTAACAGCATCATTATAACAAGACATAGTCCAACTCAGTGCTAACTGCTCAGCATTTTGGAAAGCATCAATATTGGCAACATTGAAGCTAAAGCTGAAAATATCAAATTCAGTAGATGAGTTATTCACCGTCCATTTGCCATCTGCAGCTTTGTTATTGCGATCCGTTATATCACCAAATACTTCACCGACTTCTACACCGCCACCTTCGTGGTAATCAGGAGTTGAAGATTGAGTGTTTTCAATGGCGTACAAGCCAGATCCTGAAGTGCTATTGGCTGTATCATAACTTGTGTTGGTATCTTCATCATGGCGATAATATCGCTCATAACTGACACCATTATTTGAATCAGTCGGAGCATGTCCGTAATAGTTATCCCATCCTGCATCCGCTTCTGATTGTGTAGTTAACTCACCTAAAGAAAAAGCATAGTTAAAATCGGATGCGCTGCCTGTAGTCCCTAATAATAAATCGCCGTATATAATGCTTCTGCCACCACGAGGGTTATCACCAGTCCAGTCATTGTTATGTGAACCAAAGTTAGTATAGATATCAACAGTAATTTGGTCATTAGCATCCCAATTTACTAACATTCGGTCTACTTGATAATCAGCACCGCCGTAGGCTTGATCACCGCGATCATAAACGGTGTGATTATCAATAGGGATGTTACTGGCAAATACACTGGATGCTGTTATTGCGGCAACTAAGCTTAATGGGTAAATTAATTTTGATAATAAAGGCATTGCTATTCCAAGGTTGTCGTATTCAATATATTGTATGCAATATTGATTGTCATCTTGTATATACAATTTTCGAGCCTGTTTTATTTTATTGTTATATATCACTTGGTTAATGTGATTTTTATAATTAATAGTGCTTAAGGTCAAAAAAATGTAAAGAATACTGACAGGTTAAAGTAACACTCGATTCTAATTAGAAGTCTTTACTAATTTTTACCACTTGTAAGAGCATCCTTGTATTTAATGCTTTGATGGATTGACAAAGCTCTCTTCATTTCTAAAAAATATGCAGGTATTGCAGTGTATATCTTAACGTGTAAAATGCACCGATATTAATATTAATATTTGTATATTGTATATCTGTGGTGAAGTGATGAAGTTGTTTTTGAAAATCTGTTTGAGTCTTGTAGTTGCTGTAAATACTATATTTGTCTTTGCCTCTGAGAACAGTGATAAAAATTATGAAAAAGCATTAATTTCCTTTCAAAAAAATGATATTAAAACGAGCTTAATTTACCTGAGAAATGTTTTACAAGCAGATGAAAATCATATGCCAGCACGGCTATTACTCGCTCGTTCGTATTTGGAGCTTGGTGACGGTATTGCGGCTGAGGTTGCTTTAGAGAAAACAAACTCAGAACAAGTGGATAATAACCAAGTCATTACTTTATTTGCTCATGCTTACTTACTACAAAAACAATTTGATAAGGTTATTGAGGTAACTGAACCCGATTTTCATCATGGGTTGGTTGAGCATGATCTGCAGGTTTTTAGGGGGCAAGCTTATATCGGTTTAAAGCAATATAGATCGGCCGATTATACTTTCAAACAAGCCTTATTGATTAGGCCTAGCAGCCATTTAGCACTTTTAGGCCGATCCCAGATAGCCCTAGGAGATTCAAAGCCAAAGCTAGCATTACGTTACATAGATCAAGCGATTTTAAATAAAGGATCCTTTATCAATACTTGGATATTCAAGGCCAAAATTTTACAAAAAATGGGACTGACTGAAGATGCTTTAGTTGCGATTGATAAGGCACTAGTGCTTGATGAAAGTCACATGTCTGCAAGATTGACAAAAGCTATGCTACTCATTAGCTCTCATGCATATAAAGAAGCAGAAGAGCATGTAGACTATATTATAGAAATCATACCCAATGAACCTAGAGCTGGATATCTAAAAGCCATTATCTTGGCAAGCTACAATGCTGATAACAATCAATTGAATAATAAAAAGCTTGCAGAGGTTATTGTTACACTATCGGCTATTCCTGAAGATATTATGCGGAACACGCCGGATTATTATTATTTAGCAGGCCAGTCAAACTATCAATTTGGCAACTTAACAGACGCCCGTAACTATTTAGCTAAATTTTTACACTATGCTGAACATGAAATAAATTCAGTACTGATGATTGCTTCAATTGATTTGCAACAAGGTGATCCAGAGTCTGCGAGCAAGGTATTATTAAAAACGAACCTGGCACGGCCAAATGATATTAGAGTTTTAACATTACTCGGTTTATCTTACCTACAGTTAAAAAAGACCAGTAAAGCAGAGTACTACTTTGAAAAAGTGTTAAAGATGAACCCTAGCTCTTCAGAAGGTTTAACTAACTTTGCTAGAACCAAAATGCAATCAGGTAATTACCAACTAGCTATTAATGCATTGTTATCAATTGAAGATAAAAATATAAATCCTGTGCGAGTGAAGTTATTACTCATTGACTCATATCAACAGAGCAAACAAATTAAAAAGGCAATAACGGTTAACAAAGAACTATTAGCTGAATTTCCAAATGATAGTTTTTTTCATCAACGTATTGGTGCTCTTTATGGATTGAATAATGAGCTAGCACTTGCTCGATCATCCTTCAATAAAGCACTCAGGTTAGATGAAAACAATATCTTAGCCATAGTGCATTTAGGGAGAATGGATAATATTAGCGGTAAAACTGAAAGCGCTTTAAAATTTCTGCAAAGTAAGTTGAAAAAATTCCCGCAAAACACCTTCATCATGGCCGAAATATCAGACAGTTATCTTATTAGCAAAGATCTTGATAATTGTTTAGTTTGGATCAAAAAAGCCTACGCAATAGATATGAATAATTTTTATATTATTAATAAATATGCTTCGGCGCTCGTCTCTAGCCAAAACGTAAGTAAAGCTATTGAGATAACTAAATACTATATTGAGAGAAACCGAAAAGATCTACTTGCTCTTGAGTCGCTTGCTGCTCTTTATTCTAAAAATAGAGAATATAAGAAAGCGGTATCAGTATTAACAGACTTGGTTAAAACATCTGATATTAAAGCTCCTGCTTATATGAAACTTGCTAAAGCACAGCAGCAAACAAACAATAATACCGTGGCAATTCAATCATACAAAAAAGCGATAATAGCGGATGATAAGTATTTAGTGGCTTATATAGCACTTGTTGATTTGATCATTAAAAGTAGAAATGAGGCGTATGCTAATATTTTAATTAATGATATTGAAAAATTAACCGGGAATAAAAGCCAATCTGAAATGTTGAAAGGCGCTTTGTTTTTTGAACTTGATTCATTTACTCAGGCAGAATCACACTATTTAGCGTCTATTCGTATTGCCGAAGAAAAACAGGCTGTTATTGGTTTATACAATACCTATAAAAAATTGAATCAAACTGAAAAAGCGATTCCTTATTTAGTCCACTGGTTAATAAAAAATCCAAAGGATTTACTGGTAAGTATTGCTCTTGCAGATAGTTATCGATATAGCCAACAGCTACAAAAGTCATTCGATCTTTATCAGCAACTGTTAACAACTTATGGTCAAGTCCCTATATTATTGAATAATATTGCCATTGTTTCTTTTGCCGTAGGTGAAAAAGAAGAAGCCAAAGAATATGCCGAGCAAGCTTATAGCTACCTTAAAAATAATGTTGCAATCATAGATACCTTAGCTTGGATTGAAAGCCGTTTGGGTAATCATAACCGAGCTTTGGCTTTGTTTCGAAAAGCACTTGCTAAAGATTATGAGAATGCAGAGGTTAAGTATCACTTATCCGTAACCCTCTACGCTTTAGGCCGTGATAGTGAAGCTTATGATTTCTTACTTGCATCTGTTGATAGTAAACAGTATTTTTCAGGAAAATCAGATGCAGAGCTATTACTTGCTAAAAAGAAGACATAGCAAGACATTTACTTAAACATACCGGCTTTATACGCTTATAAAGCCGTTTGAGATAACAAGTACTTGTGTGAGAACCTCTATACATGCCAATATGCTTGTTTTTATCTTCCCAAGTTTTATAAGGTTAATGGTATGGAATGGTTGTCAGTGTTGCCTCCCCTCGTGGCAATTATTATTGTTATTTGGAAAAAAGAAGTCATTCTTGCCTTACTTTCTGCCGTTTTCACCTCTGAGTTAATATTAGCCTCACAGCATCATAGTAATGCACTATTTCACGCTTTTATTGGTTTTATTGAACGTATCATTAGCGTGCTTAGTTCAGGTGGAAACGCGCGTATTTTGATTTTTAGCTTACTCATTGGTGCTTTGCTGGCCTATGTTCGAGATTCCGGTGGTGTTACCGCCATGGTTGAAAAGCTAGTAAATAAGGGCATTGCCAAAAGTAAAAGACAAGTGGGCGGCTTAACCATGTTTACTGGCATGGTGATTTTTATTGAGTCTAACTTGAGCGTACTTACCGCAGGTATTTTATCCCGAGATTTATTTGATAAATTCAAAATGAGCCGCGCTCGATTAGCCTATATTATCGACAGTACCAGTGCGCCAGTATGTATTTTAGTGCTACTCAATGGCTGGGGTGCTTACGTATTGGCACTTTTAAATAACTATGAGTTAGGGCAGTCTTCAGTGTCTATTTTATGGGGGTCAGTTGCGTTTAACTTCTATGCCATCATTGCTTTGCTTATGGTGCTTTACACAGTAGTAACCGATAGAGTGCATGGCCCGATGAAAGCGACAGAATTAGCATTAAATGCTGATGATGGAACACAGAATAATACAGCTGCAAGTGAATCGATACAACAATCTTCATTAGAGCACTCGGCCCTAGAAGAAGCTTCAACCGTTTCACCAGCAGTACTATCAAAAAACGTATTACAAGAGACTATGGTACCAGCTACTAAAGCACGCTTTATGTTGCTGCCATTATTGAGCATGATCTTTGGTATGTTTTTCTTTATGTATTGGAGTGGTGATGGTGATATCACACAAGGTAGCGGCAGCAAGTCGGTACTGTATGCAACCTGTTTAGCGTTGGCCGTGAGTTACTGTCTATTGCGTTTTTCTAAGCGCTTTGACCATAAAGAATTAGTCGAAATAGGTTTTAAAGGTATTGGTGAATTGTTACCTTTGGTTACCATAGTTTTACTGTCATTGACTCTTGGCGCCAGCCTAAAAGAGCTTGGTACAGGCTACTTTATCGCTGGTATTGTTGGCGATTATTTACCGTTAATTCTGGTAGTACCTATGTTGTTTTTAGCGGGAGCAGTTATTTCCTTTAGTACAGGAACGTCATGGGGCACATTCGCCATTTTAATTCCTATTGGTGTACCATTAATTCAAGCGCTAGGTTTGCCACCTTCATTGGTGATTGCTGCAATTCTAGGTGGTGGTATCTTTGGCGATCATTGTTCGCCTATTTCTGATACTACTGCAGTTTCGGCTATAGCGTCAGGTTGCGATTTACTAGAACATGTTAAAACACAAATGCCTTACGCATTGGTTGGTGGTGCTTTAACGCTCGTGGCTTATGTTATTGCAAGCATCGTGATGATTTAAACTATCTCGTTATTTTTCTGTGTGTTGTTAAACATGAAAATCAGGCTAGTTATCGTGAGTGAGTTGTAAAGCAACTCACTTTACTGCAGATTAACTGTTTGAGATTAACGAGAAACAATAATGAAAAAAAACCTAACCCTCTTAACTTGTTTACTTTTATCGGCCTTTGCTAATACCGCGATAGCAAAAGACGCCCCTTTTGCTATCGCCATACATGGTGGTGCGGGCACTATTGAAAAAGCTCGTTTTACTCCAAAAAAAGAAGCAGCGTATCGCGCTAAATTAACTGAGTCTGTTGAAGCTGGTTACGCGATTCTCGAAAAAGGTGGTACTAGCCTTGATGCATTAACTGCTTCGATAAATATTCTCGAAAACTCGCCTTTTTTCAATGCAGGTAATGGTGCTGTTTATACCCATGATGAAACTCATGAAATGGATGCATCCATTATGGATGGAAAAAACCGTCAAGCAGGTGCTGTTGCTGGCGTTAAACATATTGAAAATCCAATAAACTTAGCACGCCTGGTGATGGATAATTCTGTGCATGTAATGTTAAGTGGTGGTGGCGCCGAAACGTTTGCCAAAAGCCAAGGTGTTACCTTAGTTGATAACACTATTTTTGACACGGACCATAGATATAAATCATTGCAGCGCGCTAAAGCCAAAATGAAAAAGGCTAAGCAACAGAAGCAAGACTATCAAGCAGCACACCAATCTTTAGACGTTGAGTACAAAGTCGGAACTGTTGGCGCCGTTGCCCTTGATAAATACGGTAATATAGCAGCGGGTACTTCTACTGGCGGTATGACTAATAAACGTTATGGTCGTATTGGCGATTCGCCAGTGATTGGCGCAGGAACCTTTGCTGATAATGCTTCATGTGCTGTTTCAGCGACGGGTCATGGTGAATACTTTATTCGTTATAACGTAGCTGCAGATATTTGTGCCAGAGTGCAGTATCAAGGAAAAAGTATTGAACAAGCAGGTAAAGAAGTTATCCATGATGTGCTAATGCCTATTGGCGGCACAGGTGGTGTGATCATTATTGATACTAAAGGCAATATCAGTCTACCCTTTAATACTAAAGGTATGTATCGAGCGAGTAAGTCTTCTAACCAAGCAACTTATGTTGGTATTTTTAAAGAGGATTAGTTTTTTAGTCAGTGGCAAGCAGTCGGTTGGCAGAACTAGGTGTGTCTACTATATTTTGACCACTGCCTTTAAGACCTAGTAAGGTGAGTTTATTTAATACACTCACCTTAACCATTTGGCTCAATCTCACCTAGTTATTTGATCTAGATCAAGTTTTTCTGTCTATAGTTAACAATATCGTTTAAAATGCGCGCCATATTTTTAGTTGTTTACTTGTTGTACAGGAAGCTAGATCATGACACATCACGAAGAAGATTTTAAAGATACTACCTCAACCATCAATGTATTAATGGTTATTGTTGCAATGGTTGCTATGCCTTTACTACCTATGCTTATGGGCTGGTTTACAATGTTACGTTAAGTAATATTTAATTATTACTGTTGAGGACGCATTCGTACCTCACAGTAATAATTACTCTAACCTATTACAACTCCTACCGTTACTCCGATTTTTGTTACTCTTTTTATGTTACTTAGCACCCGCTAAACACCTCTTAAATTCAAAATATTAACCACTGATACTATAACCTTTAGCATCTAGACAAACATTACGAGCTTTGTTGTAGTCCATCATTTTTTCATCTGCTATTTGCTGAGTTTGTGCTGCTTGTTGTTGGGCCTGTTGTTCAGTTGCTTGCTGCTGCTCTGCCGCTTGAGATGCTGCTTTTGCATTATGTCTTCTACTTGATACTACGCCAACTGCTGCACCTTTTGCCGCACCATTACTGACATCATTACCGCCAACTTCGGCAATGAGCGCACCTGCAGCAGCACCCTTAATTGCCCCTCTCATACCTGATCTGCGTTGTGGCGCTGGTTGATCGGCTGCTTGAGTTGTTGGTGATGCAACTGTTGATGGTGCCTGAACTGCTGTCGGATCAAAGCCAGTTTCACCAACGGCAAAGCTATGACAAGCATACTCATCTTGTGTTTGCTGTTCTTTAGTTTGGCCGTTTTGAGGGAAAATATATTGCTGGGCACTTACGTTGCTTATGGATAAAACCGATAACACTAATAGTATAGTTTTCATTGTAGTATTTTTCATGGCAGCCTCTTAGGTGTATTTAATGCTTATTGATATCTTTATTTTCATGCTGTAAGTATACTTATCTCTCAGTATTATTCTAACGACTTAAATTCATAAGTATTATGCGCTAGGGTAATAATATTAAAATGTGTTCTTTAGTACTTATGCTAATAAATATTCCTGTTCTACTAATCATCCCGCTAGTCACTAGCTAATGAATACAGTCATTAATTAATCTCTTATTAATCTAATAAAAACAAGGCAAACAATTGATAGATTTAACATTATTATCGATATTTATTCCAACATTTTTCTTTGTTAGTATCACGCCAGGCATGTGCATGACGTTGGCTATGACGCTAGGTATGAGTATTGGTGTTCGTCGTACTATGTGGATGATGATTGGCGAGCTGTTAGGTGTGGCCATTGTTGCTATAGCAGCAGTGCTTGGTGTTGCCAGTATCATGCTGAACTATCCTGACATTTTTGAAGCCTTAAAGTGGGTAGGTGGTGCTTATCTGGCGTATATTGGCGTCAATATGTGGCGTTCAAAAGGTAAAATGTCCATAGGTGAAAATAAACAGAATGACGTGAGTCGTTATTCATTATTCACTCAAGGTCTTGTCACTGCTATTGCCAATCCTAAGGGATGGGCTTTTATGATTTCTTTACTGCCACCTTTCATCAGTGTTGACCGCGACGTAGCACCACAGTTAATAGTGCTATTAAGCGTTATTATGCTAACAGAATTTACTAGCATGATGGCTTACGCTACGGGTGGTAAAAGCCTGCGTATATTTTTAAGTCAGGGTGATAATATCAAATGGATGAACCGTATTGCCGGTAGCTTAATGGTAGGTGTCGGGTTTTGGCTAGCGCTGGGTTAGTCATAAATGAAACTCGCTTTCATTGTATGTTCATATTATTATAGTTAGTCTCATTTTTTTCATTAATTGATAGGTATTAACTATGGTTAAGTTGCGCGATTTAGAATATTTAACTGCCATCGACCAGCACAAACATTTTGGTAAAGCGGCACAAGCATGTTTTGTTAGTCAACCTACCTTGAGTGGGCAGTTAATGAAACTTGAAGAGCAGTTAGGTTTACAATTGGTAGAGCGTCATCGTCGCAATGTAATGCTAACTCCTGCTGGAGAACAGTTGGTTCAAGAAGCGCGCAAAGTACTACAAGCCGCTGGGGAATTTGAATCACGTGCCAAAGCCTTGCTTGACCCTTTTGCAGGTGATTTACACTTAGGTTTAATTCCAACATTAGCGCCTTATTTACTGCCACATATTATGAGCGAGTTAAACACTACTCTACCTAATATCAACTTTTTTCTTCACGAAAACCAAACTCAGGTCTTGTTGCAGCAATTAGATGAAGGCAAGTTGGATGTTTTGATTTTGCCTTACCTTAATGAGATGGAAAAGTTTGAATCTTATCAATTGTTTGATGAACCATTAATGTTAGCTACACCAAAAGATCATCGCTTAGCGTTTAAGAAGAAACTCACCTTAGCTGATTTACAGGGTGAAAAAATATTGACGCTTGCTGATGGCCATTGTTTAAAAGATCAAGCCATGGGTTATTGTTTTGCAGCTGGCGCTAAGGAAGATAATAGTTTTCAAGCTACCAGTTTAGAAACACTACGTCATATGGTGGCTAGTGGTATGGGCATTACCTTATTACCCGCGTTAGCTGCCCAAGGAAACCTAGCGAGTGATACTATTCACTATGGTCACTTTCAAGCGCCAGTGCCAGTGCGTGGTATTTCGCTAGTTATCCGTCCTAATTATTCTCGAATGGAATGTGTAAGAGCTATTGTAGCGAGTGTTAGAAAATCTATAGGTCAACTGAAATAGAGTTGATTTTTATCAAGTTATCTTGATAAGTTAGCATAACTAATATTTGTGCCCTTTAGGAAAGATATGGATCGTCGTCACTTTTTAGGTTTATCTGCATTCTCGGTTCTGCTATCAGGCTGTGGCAGTGATGAATCATCCACAGTAGTCGCCCAACCCGATAAACTCCCACCAGATGCACCAGTTGCAAGCGTTTTAGCTGAAAGTGACTGGCAATTACTCGCTGATAATCTCAGTGGCGATATTATCCTGCCAACGCATGGTCAAGATTACGAGCTAGCACGATTAGTGTTTAATAGCCGTTATGATCATATCTATCCACAAGTGATAGCACAATGTCATAACAATGATGACGTTGCCTTTGTATTGAGCTTTTCACAACAACATAACTTAGCCATAACACCACGCTGTGGTAGCCATAGTTACGCGGGTACATCCGCTACTGAAGGCATAGTTATTGATGTAACGCCTATGGCTGATATCGATATTTCAGGCAATACAGTCACTATTGGAGCTGGCGCTAGGCTGGTAGATGTTTACGATAAGTTAGAGAAATCCGGTCTGGGTATACCGCTAGGTAGCTGCTTAAGTGTAGGTATTTCAGGGTTAACTCAAGGAGGTGGTTTTAGCATTCTTGATCGTGCCTATGGCTTGACATGTGATAGCTTGACTTCCATTGATGTGGTGACTGTTCAGGGAGAAAAATTAACCTGTAGCGAATCACAAAATGTTGATTTGTTTTGGGCTTTACGTGGTGGTGGCGGCGGTAATTTTGCTGTGGTAACTGCTTTTACCTTTAGCGCCCATAATATCAGCGATATACATGTTTTTGAGGCCTATTTTTCTTTTGATGACTTTGAAGAAGTCATGGCGAAATGGCAAGAGTTATCGGATTATTGGCCTAATGCTATGTGGGGGCAAATTATCCCTAACTGGTCAAATGGTGGTGCACCTAGCGTTTATGTCAGAGCATTTTGCGTCAATAGCAAAGCAGAAGCTGATAGTTACTGGCAGCAATTTATTACTTCTTTAATAGCTATACCTCAGAGTAATAACAACACCACTGATAGTTACAGAAATGTGATGTTAGGCACTTGCAGTAATGCTATTGCCGCGTGCCATTTAAGTACTCAATTTGCTGATGGCGGCATGAGGCGAAGTGCTTTTGCAGCGAGCTCTGATTTCTTTGAACAAATTATTCCACCTATTGCCATTGCTACACTAAAAGCTTATATCGAGCAAAGTTTAGAGCAAGGCAACTTAGGCATGATCATTATCAATTTAATGGGCGGTGCCATCGCTGATAAACTACCTGGTAGCACAGCTTTCCCTCATCGAAATGCGATTTTTAATGCTCAATATTACACTGCATTTACCACAAGGACTTCTAATACGGTCGTTGATAGTGCGCAAGTTTGGGAAAATAGCTTTAGAGAGGTGATGAAGCCATGGAGTAGTGGTGGAGCCTATATTAACTATCAAGATGCCTTAATAGATAACTGGCAACAAGCCTATTACGGCGATAACTATTACAAGCTTGCACAAGTAAAGAGCCGCTATGATCCCAATAGTGTTTTTAATCAAAAGCAGGGCGTTGAGCCAGCATAGCAATGGCTTTGTTGATTTTGGATATTTAGGAAGTCTTCAGACCATATTATCAAGCCCATCAATTGTTATGATTGATGGGCTTTTTTACAGCCATGATGGCTAGATGGCCCTTTCTCAACCTTCAATGTAAATTTTTAATCTGCAAAAGACCAACTTCAATTCTACATCATTACTAGTGATAGTTTTAATCTATCAAATTGATAATTACTATCGATTATACTAATTTATTGTGTCGCTCTATTATTATCCCATCTTAAACGAAGCGCTTAACTCTACATAGACGTAGCGTTTCAAATTTTTACTAAACTAAATGGGAATTCATCATGAACCAATCAATCATTAATACTAAATTATTACCTTTTAACGCAACTGCTTTTCACAATGGTGAGTTTGTTGAGTTAAGTGAAAAAGACCTAGCTGATAAATGGTCAGTAGTTTTCTTCTACCCTGCTGATTTTACTTTTGTATGTCCTACTGAGTTAGGTGACATGGCAGACCATTACGCTGAACTTCAAAATATGGGCGTTGAAGTGTACTCAGTATCTACTGATACTCATTTTACCCATAAAGCATGGCACGACACTTCAGATACCATTAACAAAATAAAATACCCTATGATTGGCGACCCAACTGGCGCAATTACCCGTAATTTTGGTGTCATGATTGAAGCGGAAGGTTTAGCACTACGTGGTACTTTTGTGATTAACCCAGAAGGTGAAATCAAAATTGCTGAAGTTCATGACTTAGGCATAGGTCGTAGTGCTGCAGAATTGCTTCGTAAAGTTAAAGCGGCTCAATATGTAGCAGAGCATGATGGTGAAGTTTGTCCAGCAGCATGGCAGCCAGGTGCAGAGACTTTAGCTCCATCACTAGACTTAGTAGGCAAAATCTAATTTTGGATTGTTAAGTTTTCTTTAGCTTAGTTTAAATGATACTTACTCTTTGTTGCTCAGCAATCACATAGGCAAGCTATGCTCATGCTTCGCGCCTCGAGTAAGTACCATTTAATTCGAAGCTAAGTTCAAACTTCGGTCAAATCAAAGTTCCTTTTCCTTATTACTTTCCAGAAAATACTATCAGAGGTCATTATGTTAGACACAAATTTACAAGCACAATTAAAAAGCTATTTAGAAAACTTAAAAACACCCGTTGAGCTAATCACCTTTACTGATGAAAGTCCTAAGGCAAAAGAGCTGAATCAATTAGTTGCTCAAATTACTGAGTTATCGCCTTTGGTTAGCAAAATTGATGGCAACAAGACAGAGCAAGCAGCGAACGAACGTGTACCGTCAATGTTAGTACGTTCAGTGGAAACAGGCAGTGAAATGCGCTTTGCTGGTCTGCCTATGGGGCATGAGTTTACTTCTTTAGTGATGGCGTTATTACACAGTGGTTCTCATCCACTAAAAATTGAACAAGAACAAATAGAGCAAGTACGAAACCTTGAGGGGGACTTCGAGTTCGAGACTTATATCTCGTTAAGTTGTCAAAATTGCCCTGATGTCGTGCAAGCGTTGAATATGATGGCGGCGATTAATCCACAAATAAAAAACACCATGATTGATGGCGCGCTTTTTCAAACAGAAGTCTTTGATCGTGATGTAATGGCGGTGCCAAGTGTTTATTTAAATGGTGAATCATTTAGCCAGGGCAGAGTATCGTTAACTGATATTTTAAATAAAGTAGATAAAAAATCTGGCGCTAGACAAACCAAAGCGCTTGAGCAAAAAGAAACTTATGACTTCTTAGTAGTTGGAGGAGGCCCTGCTGGCGCTGCAGCTGCAATTTATGCGGCACGTAAAGGCATAAATACAGGTTTAATAGCTGACAGGTTTGGTGGTCAAGTAAGCGATACCATGGCTATTGAAAACTTTATCTCAGTGAAAGCGACCCAAGGACCAAAACTGGTCTCAAGTTTAGAAGAGCATGTGCGTGATTATGATGTTGATATCATGAACAGTAATAAAGCCAGTAAAGTTAAGCACAATGAAGAAACGGGCTTAGTTGAAGTGAGCTTAGAAAATGGCGCTGTGCTTAAGAGTAAAGCCGTAGTGTTAGCTACTGGGGCTCGCTGGCGAGAAATGAATGTGCCGGGTGAAAAAGAATACCGTGGTAAAGGTGTAGCGTATTGTCCTCATTGTGACGGACCTTTATTTAAAGGAAAACCGGTAGCCGTTATTGGTGGAGGTAATTCAGGAATAGAAGCTGCAATTGATTTAGCGGGTATTGTTGAGCATGTTACTGTTTTAGAGTTTGCCGATACTTTACGTGCTGATGAAGTGTTAGTAAGAAAAGCTAATTCATTAGCAAATGTTACAATTATCACCAGCGCACAAACCACAGAAGTTGTTGGTGACGGTAAGCGGGTGACTAGCTTAAGTTATACCGATAGAGTGACTGGTGATAATCACCAAGTAATCTTAGCTGGTATTTTTGTACAAATCGGTTTGATGCCAAACAGTGAGTTTTTACAAGGTGATATTGAACTGACTAATCGCGGAGAAATTATTGCAGGAAGCAAAGGTGAAACCTCAATTTCCGGTGTTTTTGCGGCAGGTGATGTAACCAACAGCCCATATAAACAAATAATTATTGCAATGGGTAGTGGTGCAAATGCCGCTTTAGGTGCTTTTGATTACTTAATTCGACAAGATGCTTAGCAATCATTTAGTATCAAAGCCATTAAATTATTGCTCACTCAAACGTCTTGTTTTGGAGTAATATCATTAACTTAATGGCACGGACAAAACTTGCTCAACAAGGGTAAACTAAAGCACTTAACGTCAGAGGTTTTTACTGGACTTTAAGTGCTTTATTAGCAGATATTAAATTCTGTACCTCAAGCAAACACAGGGTTAACTCTTCAAGATTAATTGGCTTCGAAAGGTGCTTAGTAAAACCCAAAGATAGTGCTTTTTCTTTACTGCGGGTATCAACATCAGCAGTTAAGGCGAGAATGGGTAAATCTGCATATTCAGGCATCGCTCTTATTTTCTCTGTCGCTTGATAGCCATCTAAAACAGGCATCTGACAATCCATTAATATGACATCTACGGTTTCTTTTTTTACATAATCAACGGCTAATTGACCATTTTCTACAATCACGGCATTAATGCCTAATTTAGTAAGTACGGTTCTAATCAGTTTTTGATTAATGCGATTATCTTCTGCAACTAAGACCTTGAGTTGTGTCAGGCCATTCGATGTTTCTCCTGGCGACGAGATATTATTTTCTGTGTTGTCGGTATGTTGATTGGTTAATTGCTGAAAAGAATGATTTTCTAAAGTAATAACTTTAGGTTTAGTTCTAGTCAGTGGTAGTTTACAAGTGAAAATAAAACTGGTTCCAGCGCCTACTTTACTCTCAATGGAGATGTCACCGGCCATTAATTGACTCAGTTTCTTGGCAATAGTTAACCCTAAGCCAGTCCCGCCAAAATCTCTGGAAGTTGAACTGTCGGCTTGAGTGAAAGGGTTAAATAATGTCTCTATTTTCTCTTTCGAAATACCTATACCAGTATCTTTTACTGTAATCGATATTTGTGCAGTATTATTATAGATTTTACCTAAATCAGCTGTCATTGAAACGCCGCCACTTTGAGTAAATTTCATGGCATTACCACATAAATTCATTAAAATTTGCTCTATTCGTGTTTGATCACCAGCAAAATTTACCCCAATAGGGAGATTGTTTCTTAAGTGCCAAGAGAGTTCCTTATTGCTGGCCTCAACCTCAAATAGACTATAAATTCGATCTAACACCAAATGCATATCAAACGGGTCTTTGGTGAGAAAAAGTTTTTCAGATTCAATTTTCGATATATCAAGAATATTATTTACAATATGAAGCAGTAAGTCTGATGAAATATCAATATTCTGCAAATAGGCTTTAATTTCCTCCATATTGTTAGAAACTTTGGCAAGTTGGGCAAAACCTATTACTGAATTCATTGGGGTTCTAATTTCATGACTCATATTAGCCAAAAATTGGCTTTTAGCTTTATTGGCATAATTTGCTTCTTTTACTACTTCTTCTAAAGATTTTGTACGCTGATTAACGAGGTTATTCAGTTGCAGTTGCCTGTTGTTCATTAATAACAGTGAGGTGACTATTGTGACTGCGATGATAACCAGTAATAAGAAAAACCTTAAAAAGTTCTGATGTCGCTGCCGAGTTAAATGATTTTCGTTGGCGAATAAATTAATGATCCATGTTTGCCCTGAAACATTAAACTCATGAATAAAATGTCTATTTGAATCATGAGTCTTATTATGAGAATCGGTATTGGCAAAGAACGACTGGGATTTATTTTGTTCGAACACTTCATAATAAAATAATTTTTCTTGTGCCTCGCTGATGGCATTACTGATGATTTTATTCGCTAGAAATACTCCTGTAGCAAAACCAATTAATTTCTTATCCCCCGTTTTTTTAGTTTTCATTGTTTGTTCAAAAACAGGAAAAAATAATAAAAAGGCGGGTTCATTTTTAAATGATTGTACCAGTTGAATAATAGGCGTCGCCTGAGGTTGGTAGTTTCTCATTGTGCTATCTAAAGTCTTTTTCCGAGAAGGATTAGAGTAAACATTAAAGCCAATCGCCTTAATATTCTCCTTCTCTGGACTGATAAACTTTACGTAAACCATATCGTCGTTAATTGATAATGGCTTGCCTCGGATAGCGATATTTTTTTGATAGTATTGTGCTAATTTTGTCTCATGGTTTCTCTTTTCTGTTTGATTAATGAGAGGATTCCAAGACATGGCTTTTAGGGTATTAGAGTCTTGGGTAAGTTCACTAACAAAGTCATGGAAGCTTTCACGTGAAGCATCGGGGTTGTGCTGAATAAAATCGGCTAATAAGCTTAGCTGTTCTATGCTAGAGCTTATTTGACGGTAAATACTATTCTCTATAACGTTCGATTCTTTTGTTATCAATTCAGTATCATTCCTATTTGACCCAGCAATAAAAAAATTTGTCAGCAATATGATAATGATTAATAAGGCACTCATGGCATATATAATGATCAACCTAGCATTACGTTGCTCTGTTTTTAACTGGCGAAATTTAAGTAAACTAAACATAAAGGGTAATGAAATAAGCACGCCTAGAGAGTCGCTTATCCACCAATAAATTAAATTTAACTGAAAATCTTCCGCACTATATTGAGGATTAAATATAGTGAGAGCACTGACGCCCATCGTTGATGAAAGTAAATTAACTAAAATACCGACAATTAAAATAAAGTAGAGTGTTTTTTTGTTCTGAGATTGATTGATTGGATTGCCAAGCCAGTATCTGAGTAGCGCACTGCCGACCATTGCTTGTAGAGTGGCACCACTTGCAATAATGGCATTTTGAATACCCGTAACAGAGTATATTAAGCTTACGTCAAACTCTGGTATTACCAAAAAGTTAAAGATAAAGGCAGCTAAAAATACAGCGGGAAAAAAACGCCACCACCATAAATAACAACCGAGTAAAGCTATACCCGCGGGTAACCAGATAGGGATTATTTGACCATGAAAAGAAAAGGACGATAAAAGGAGGCCAAAAACTATATAACTTACGAAAAGGGTGAAGTACAAAGGCCAAGATTTATTGAGGGGAGGCATCTCTTCTATTGAGTCGGTATTATTTTGTGAGAGTGTTTGTTCCACTAAAATCCTTTGCTTTTAATTTCTTGGGCCTGAGGATAACTATAAACTATAAGTTAGCATTTACAACATGGCCGAATTTTTTACTAAGTTGGAATATGACTACACCCATAACCAATATGCTTGTTAAAACAGCTCATGACTACTGTAATAAGTGGTTTGAAAATTGCTTATAATTTAACTGTCAATATATTGTAGGGTTTATCAAGTGATTAATGATTTAGGTTTATATAACTCAGCTTTTAATAACAACTCAGCTGTGGCTCAAAAAAACAGTGATGAAATACAGGCTCTGACAGAAAAATATAGTGAAAAAAGTGTCAAAAGTGAGGGCACAGATAATCCGGTTAATAATTTATTTTTATCAAGTAAAGCTCAAAAAATAAGTGCTATTAGCAGTGAGTTTTTTAGTGGTGCTGAACTAACATTTGATGATATTGGTAAGCTTAAAGAAAAGCTTTACCAATTTGGCCTTATTTCAAAAGGTGATTATGCTTCTTTAAGCAGTGATATAGTTAATGATTCAGTTAGTGAAAAGAATGAGGCTCTATCTACCACTACCCTAAGTAGTTTTATTGGCGACTTTGTTGAGCGTTTGAATAAAGAAGATGGCAATGAAAAGGCTGAGGGTGATGATGAAATCAATGAGAGTGAAAGCATAGTGGCTTTAACCGCAGTATTACAAACAGCTAAAGATATTTTCTCTAATGTTGAAGAACAAAAAAATAAGGCAGGTTTTAAGTCGTCATTACAAGAATCGTTAGCTCTACTTAAAGAAACTATCAGTGATAAATCATTTTCAGGTTTACCTTTAGATGATCAAATAGGGTTGTCAAAAGTCTATCAAGCATTGGAAATTGTAGACAACTTATCTCCACAACGACTCAATAACGATAAAGTTAATAAGTATATTGAATTATCTTTCAGTTAACGGCATCTCTGCAATAGTAGTCTTTGTCATTTCAGGAATTCCTGATCATAGCAACGCAGACTTTCTGATATAATAAATGTAATAGATATGAGGCTTCTGTACTGGCTGTATATCAACCACACTATGTATCGATGTTAAGGGATTATAATTGCGTTTTATCAAAGTTATTTTAGTTATTTCCCTCATCTTTGTTATTAGCCTAAGTTCAGTGTTTTTTACTCGCAGTTCGGTGGTAACTTCTCTCGTAAATAATTACTTAACGCAATATAAAAGCACATTAAGCTGTATAGATTTCACCGTTAATGCCGATTTTGATCTGGTTATTACTAAGTTATGCATTGATTCACCTTATGCTGAATTAGAGTTCAAAGGTATTTTAGTTGAGTGGCACTTTAAACCGAGCTATTTAACTCTGGATAAAGTTGTTGAAGCCATTTCGTTGATAACAATTAATTCTGCGGATGTTTGCGCTAAAGATGATATTTCATTTACCGCAAGTGCAAATCAATCACCGAAGCCGCTTGATGAATTACCGAGTAACATCAGACAGCTAATGCATGGTATAGCTAATTATACAGTGCCTCTAGCGATAAACATCGAACACTTTAACTATCAGCCTTTTGTTATCGCTAATGGCAATACTATCAACCGTGATAATGACGCAGTAAAACAAGGTTATCAAGGTAAGCTATCAGCTAATAATCAAAAATCATTTTTATCACTAGCTGACGCGGAACAAACCCAGATATTGTCGTTAGACTTGGCTCGATCGGGGGCTGACTTTACTGCCAATATAACTACTGATTTAGCAAAGTTACTGGGGTTTATAAAGCTGCACCAATCAGCTTTACCGTCAGATTTTTATGCTCATTTAGGTACTCTGTTAGTTGACTCGTTAGATAAGACAGTAGACGATACAATAGATAAAAACATTTCCATTGTTGGTGAGTTTACCAGTCAAATTAACTGGCATAACCAAGCGTTAAGTATGTTTAATACTCTAAGTGATTTTTCTTTTCATACAGAGCAAGGCCTAGAGCCGTTAGGGTATGTTAAAGCTGATGCAATATTGGCTTGGCAGACCTATTTAGCGGGTGAACATTTACATATTGATTTTGCTAAAAACAGTGTCATTAATGTAGTTACTGAACAGGAAAAACTAACGGCGTTTTTATTTTCGCAAGTTGATGATAAAAACCTGAAAGCACTCATTAAAGACAACCCTATTAATGCACTCTCTATTGAACCTTTGGGTTCGATAAAAATAAACTTTAATACGCAATCCATAATCATCGATGGCATTACCTTGACTGGTGAAAGTTTGGCTAAACCGTTAACGTTTTCTTTAAGTGAAATAGGGCTTAATTATACAAATAAGTCATTGGGAGCTGTTAACTTTCAACAAGGGAAATTTAACCTGAAAGGTTTGGCAAAAATTGCTCAATTACAGCCATATAATAAACAGCCAGTGAAGTTAAATGTTGTCGGTGAAATCACTCACAAAATGGATGCTTGGCAGTTAGGAATTAGCCAAGGAACAGCAATTGAACTATCTCAATTAAGCTTGCAGGAAAGCAAGATTAAATCGTTAATTAGTCATTGGCAAGGAAAGGTATATTTTGTAGAAAAAAATATAGCAAACAAAGTCAAAAATCAGAAAAGTAACACAACAGATGTGACTTTTAATCTGCAAATTAATAACCAAATAAGTCAATTAAATCTACCTGAAATTATCCAAGTTAAGAGCCTTGAACTCAATGCTATGCTCAGTGGTAGTATTGAGAATATAGTGATTAACAGCAAGGTGATTGTCGACGAATTACCCGTTGCGATTTTAAAATTATCCGGTGATGTTCGCCATCCACGTGTTGTTGTGTCCGCCAGAGATATTTTGCTCACCGATATATTGGCATTAAAAGTAAAGCCACCGATATCATTAAAGCTTATTGATGGCACATTGAGTTATCAATTATCAGGACAACTAGAAAATAACCAAAACTTAATGGCTAACCCTATGTTGTTAGCTTTATCAGTAAAAGATGTCACCGGAGAAATTGATGGCACTTGGCTACAAGAACTGAATTGGCAGCAACATTTTAATATAGAAAATGGCAATATTAAGTCGCTAACTGAAGATGTAGAAGGTAATACTAAAGGAAAAGTTAACGCAGTAAATAATCTTACTATTGCTAAAATAGAAACAGCGACCGTAATCTCTCAGTTATCGGCTAATACTCTCATTGATTTTTCTCAAGGAGACATTAAGGTAAAGGCTAAAAAGATTAAGGGAAACTTGTTAGATGGGCGTTTTGAGGTTGATCAGGCACAATGGCCGTTCAGCAAGGATTCAGCTATAAATGTTAAATTAACTAAAATAGATTTAGAAAAACTACTTGAGTTAGACAAAAAGCAGGGCATAGTTGTTACTGGTAAGGTTTCAGGGAAATTCCCCATATTTTATAATGGTGATGATTTTCTTATCAATGAAGGACATTTATACAATGTTGGTGATGGTCTTATCCAAATTTTTAATAACCCAGCAGTAGAAGAACTCAAAAGCAGTAGTTCTGAATTGAACCTAGCATTTAGTGCGCTAGAAAACCTACATTATCATCATTTAACGTCTGCAGTTTCAATGGCCGATGATGGTTATATGTTACTTGTTACAGAGATAAAGGGCCGAAATCCTGATTTAGATAATGAAGTAAATTTAAATCTAAATCTTAGTTATGACTTACTAGGTTTGTTAGAGTCACTCAATATCACCGAGCACTTTGAGAGTAAAGTTATCAAAGGTTTACAAAAAAAGAACTAAGGAAAATTTATGAATAAAATACTGGCACCTATGCTAGCTGTTTTTTTATTTACTGCTTGTACTCATCGAGTGGAAGTGAGTGCTAAAGAGCCAATCACCATTAATTTAAATCTCAAAATTGATCATGAGATCAGGGTGAAAGTTGATAAAGAACTTGATGATATTTTCAGTGAAGATAGTGATATTTTTTAGGAGTAATTATGAATAAATTTATGAAGAATACCATGACAAAAATAGGCCTAACTTTTATTGCCTCTATTTTAGCATTTTCAGCTTGGGCTATTTCATTGGATCAAGCAAAGCAGCAAGGTCTTGTTGGTGAAATGGCTAATGGTTATTTAGGTGTGGTAGTAGCGAGCAGCGAAGTAAGTAGCTTAGTAGAGTTGGTTAATAAAAAGCGTAAAAATATTTACTTGAATTTAGCGCGTAAAAACAAAATTACCATGCAACAAGTGACTAAATTAGCGGGTGAAAAATCTCTTGCTAAGACTCAGTCTGGACATCTTATTAAAAATGCTAGCGGACAATGGGTTAAAAAATAACGAGTGTTAAGCTATACATGTTAAGCAATGTTGGTTATGTAGCACAAATGAAGGTTAGGTTATAAAAATTAGCGCCGTAATACAGAATGAGTATTGCGGCTTTTTTGTCTTTGCTGTTTTGTTTATTTTTCCTCGTTATTATTTCTAATAACAAACAAATGAATTCCTTTGTCGAAAAACCTTTTTTAGCTTTATAAAAGACTCCTATATTTACTACTATTACTAAAGGGTTACTTGGTTAGTTAATTTCGTGGGGTAAAAATGAATATTTTAATAACAGGTGGTACTGGTTTAATTGGTAAGCACTTTATCAATTCATTTCAGCAGCCTTACCAATTCACCGTATTAACACGAAATAGCCAACAGGCTGAAAAGCTCTTACCCGCAGGTGTTGAGTTTATTGATCAATTACCTGAACAAAACCATTATGAGGCGATTATCAATCTTGCCGGTGAACCTATTGTTGATAAACGTTGGACAGTGGCTCAAAAAGAAGTTATTTGTCAAAGTCGTTGGCAAGTAACTGAGCAAGTTGTTGCTATGATTGAACGAGCTAAATTTAAACCGACTTGTCTAATTAGCGGCTCGGCAATTGGTTATTATGGTGATACGGGTAATATTGCGACCGATGAAGAGGCGGATGTAACTCAAACAGACTTTGCTCAAGCTTTATGTGATAAGTGGGAAAATATCGCGTTAAAAGCAAGTGAACATTGCCGTGTGGTATTGTTACGTACGGGAGTTGTACTGGCAAATGATGGCGGAGCATTGACCAAAATGCGCTTGCCTTTTTCATTAGGATTAGGTGGTAAACTTGGTGATGGTCAGCAAATGATGTCGTGGATTCATATAGAAGATATGGTTCATGCTATTCAGTTTAGTTTGCTAACACCAAGTATTAAGGGCGCTATTAACTGTACCTCGCCACAAGCTCTTACTAATGAAGAGTTTACTAAAGCTTTAGGTAACCAGCTTAACCGCGCCACTTGGTTTACTGTGCCCAAATTTGTACTAAATATTTTGATGGGGCAAGGAGCAGAGTTATTACTTACTAGCCAGAATATTTATCCAAAAAAACTACTCAATCATGATTTTGACTTTAATCACAGCAACCTAGAAAAAACTCTCGAGGATTTACTTTAGTTATTACTTTATTAGTTAAAGTTAGCCACTGGTAGGTAGACCAGTGGCTAACTATTTACTTTTTATTTTCCAAAACTACGTTCATGGACAATGCGATACAGTAGCGGTAATACCAACAAGGTTAATAATGTCGATGAGATAATGCCGCCAATAACTACAGTGGCTAACGGACGTTGTACTTCTGCGCCAGTACCCATATTGAGTGCCATAGGCACAAAACCTAAACCTGCCACTAAAGCCGTCATTAATACTGGTCTTAGTCTGATCATCGCGCCATCAACAATCGCTGAGATTAATTCAGTGCGCTCCTTACAAAGTTGGCGAATAAAAGCCAGCATCACTAAGCCATTTAATACCGCTACACCTGATAGTGCGATGAAACCAACTCCAGCAGAAATAGAAAGTGGCATGTCACGTAGCCATAATGAGATTACGCCACCTGTTAGCGCTAAGGGAATGCCCGTGAAAATGATGAGAGCATCTTTTACAGAACTAAAAGCCATGATTAGCAGGGCAAAAATAAGCGCTAAGGTTAACGGCAATACAATCGATAAACGTTTACTAGCTGACTCAAGTTGCTCAAACGTGCCGCCAAACTCTAGCCAATACCCCGCTGGAATTTCCACATCAGTGTTTATTTTTGCTTTAACTTCCTTAACAAAGCTGCCGAGATCTTTACCACGCACATTGGCAGTAACGACAATGCGTCTTTTGCCATTTTCTCGGCTAATTTGGTTTGGTGCTGGCGCAATATCTAATGTTGCCACTTCTGATAAGGGCACATAACCACCTGCGGCTAAAGGAATAGGTAGTTCAGAGAGTTTATTCACATCACGTCTTATAATTTCAGGTAATCTAACTACGATATTAAAGCGGCGGTCGCCTTCAAAAATTAGTCCTGCATTTTCACCGCCAATAGCGGTAGCAACCGTGTTTTGTAACTCGGCTACCGTTAAACCATAACGAGCCAGCGCTAAACGTTTCGGAATTACCGACAACATAGGTAAACCGGTGACTTGTTCAACTTGAATATCACTAGCGCCGTCAACTTGTTCTAGTACTTCGCGAATGGCATTGGCTGAGGTTAATAATTGTTGCAGATCATCGCCAATAACTTTTATACCTAAATCAGCTCTTACGCCTGAAATTAATTCGTTAAAACGCATTTCAATGGGTTGTGTTAACTCAAAATTATTACCCGGTAGTGCTGCGACTTTAGCCATAATATTAGCGGCTAGTTCATCATAGCTTAAGCTTACATCAGGCCATTCACTGCGCGGTTTTAACATAATAAAAGTATCAGCAACGTTAGGTGGCATAGGATCATTGGCAATTTCTGGTGTACCTATTTTTGAAAAAACATTCAGTACTTGTGGGAATTGATTAATGCTTTGCTCAAGGTGCTTTTGCATTTCAACTGCTTGCTCTATGCCAGTGCCCGGAATACGAATTGCCTGTAATAGGATATCTTCTTCATTAAGCTGCGGAATAAACTCTGAGCCTAAGGTTGTTGCCAACCAAGCCGAAAAAACTACCAGCAAGATAGCGAGTGAAAGTACTAACCAACGTAGTTTCATCGCCAACATTAATAACGGTTTATAGACTGACTTACTGACTTTTATGATAGGACTTTCTTTGTCACTAATATCGCCAGTCATAAATAAAGCAATCGCAGCAGGTACTAAGGTAACTGATAAAACTAATGCAGATAATAGAGCGATAACAACGGTAGCTGCCATCGGTTGGAACATTTTCCCTTCGACGCCGGTTAAAGAGAATAGCGGAATATAAACGACGGTAATGATAATGACGCCAAATAGACTTGGCCTGATCACTTCATTGGTGGCTTGAAAAACTACATGAAGCCTGTCTTTTAATGCTAGTCGTGCGCCATTGTTTGATTGAGCTTGTGCTAATCGTCGGGTAGCATTTTCAACAATAATGACGGCGCCATCAACAATTAAGCCAAAATCTAATGCACCTAAACTCATTAAGTTGGCTGAAACACCGGCTTGTACCATACCTGTTATAGTCGCAAGCATGGTTAATGGGATAACCGCGGCGGTAATTAGAGCTGCTCGAACATTACCTAATAACAGTAATAACACTACTATTACCAATAAAGCGCCTTCTACTAGGTTCTTTTGCACCGTAGCAATGGCTTTATCCACTAAGGTAGTTCTATCATAAACCGCGGTTAGCTTAATGCCTTTTGGTAATGAGCTTTGTACTTGCGCTAGCTTTTCAGCTACGGCCAATGATACTTCTCGGGCATTTTCACCCACTAACATCATGGCAGCGCCGAGCACTGTTTCTTTACCACTGTGGGTTGCAGCACCGGTGCGTAACGCTTTACCAATAGCAACCTCGGCAACATCACTGACAGTGATTGGTGAAGAATTAATATTTCTTATGACCATTTGTTCAATATCGCTAATGGTTTTAAGTTGCCCAGGTGATCTCACGGTTAACTGCTGGCCATTACTTTCAATATAACCAGCACCACGGTTACTATTGTTAGCAGCTAGTGCTTTTTGTATATCGGTGAAAGAAATGCCAAATTCGAGCATTTTTCTCGGTGATGGTGTGATGTGATATTGCTTATCAAAACCACCGATAGTATTTATTTCAGTAACACCTTTCACTAAGGCAAGTTGTGGTTTGATGATCCAATCCTGTATTTCCCTGAGGGCAGTAGCATCATAAAGGCTACCATCGGCTTGCCTCGCATCACTTTCTGCGTCAAGGGTATACATAAATATCTCGCCAAGACCTGTCGACACTGGCCCCATTTCTGGCGAAAGACCAGCAGGTAGTTTGCCCTTGATGGCATTAAGTCGTTCGTTGATTAAACTGCGGGCGAAATATAGATCTGTACCTTCAGCAAAAACTACTGTTACTTGCGACAAACCATAACGTGATAATGAACGTGTATATGACAAGTTTGGCAAACCTGTTAAAGCTGTTTCTACTGGATAAGTAATGCGCTGTTCAGTTTCTAAGGGCGAATAGCCATCAGCTTTAGTATTAATTTGCACTTGCACATTAGTGATATCAGGTACGGCATCAATAGGTAGTTTTTGATAACTCCAATAACCAACGCCCATTAAAACTAAGGTTAAGGTGATTATTAGCCAACGTTTGGCAATAGAAAATCGTAAAAGTGATTCAATCATAATGAGTTCCTAGTGGTGATGTTCAGCGCTGGATTTTTCCAGTTCAGCTTTAAGTAAGTAGCTGTTTTGTACGCCGTAGACATCGCCTTGATTTAAACCAGACAATACTTGTGAAAATTGACCATCGCTAAGTCCTAAATTAATTTCACGGGCTTCAAAGCCGTGTTCATTTCTAACGAAGATCACTTTTTTACCTTCCATAATCTGGATAGCACGATTATCAATAACCAGCGCTACTGATTGTTTGTTAACAACAACAGATCCACTAAGTAAGCTACCAACCGACCAAATATCTTGCTTGTTTTCAAGCAGTACCCTGGCGATGGTAAAAGGGCTATTGTTGGATGTAGGTAATAGTTGGCTGATAATTGAATCGGTAGTTTGCTGTTCGTTACTAATACTTACGGTTTGACCTACTGCTAATTTAGGCTTTTGTGCAGAAAATACCTGTAATTCAAGCCATAGCTTTTGATGATTTTCAATAATCATAAGTACCTGTTCATTGGCTAATTCACCAGAATTTGCATAACGTTGAGTAACAACCCCTGAAATAGCGGCATAAATTGGGTAGCGCACTAAGCTGTTGTTTGATTCTATTTCAGCAATGAGTTGACCTCTTTTTACCTTGTCACCAATATTGACACTGAGCTTGGTGATCATACCCGGAAAACGTGCTCGTACTTGACTAACCTTACTTGGCTCTGTTGTTGATGTGCCATATAACGTTAGGCGTTGTTTTATTTCTCCTGCCCTTGCGGTTTGTGAAGTAATGCCTACGGTGTTAATCATTTTTGTCGATATTTCTATATGACCCTCTTCGCTATGTTCGTCGCCATGGGCGTCAGAGTGCTCATCAGTGCGAGCCTCGACACGTTCATCACCATGTTGGTCAGTATGAGTGTCTTTGTGAGCAGTTTGTTGTTCATTTTTATGCGTTTCTTCATGGCCATTGGTAATGGCGGCATTAGCTAAAGATAACGGTAAGATAAATAGTAGCGAGCCTATCAATAAACTGTTTTTCAGGTTTTTCGCTAAAAAGTGAGTGTTCATTAAATTATCCTTGGGTGAAACGGTTGTTTGAGAATGCTTTTTGTTGCTGAGAGTGTTGTTGAAAGTGCTGTGAAGCAGGTAGTGGCTCAGCAATGAGCTGTTCAATGTCGGCGCCAAAACGTAAAGCGGCAGATGCCGAGGATATTAACGCCTGTCGCGCATTTAGTAATTCTTGCCTTGCGCTTAAATAATCAAGATAACTATATAAACCACGCTGGTAGGCAATTTTTGTTTCTGCTAATGCCTCTTTGAGTAACGGAATAATGATTTTTTTTAAGTTGGTAGCGGTGTAAATAGCTTGTTTTCGACTTGAATAAGCTTGCTGTAATTGATTATGTATTTGCAGCAAAGCGGTGGTTTTTCTAGCTTGTACTTCATCTCGTTCTGCTTGAGCTGAAATAATTGCGCCAGTATTGTTACTTGAACTAAACAAAGGCACGCTAAATCCTGCAACAAGTGCAGTATCGCCAATATCTTGTATTTGTTTTATGCCAAGCGTCCACTGAATATCGGTACTTGATTGGCTTTTAGCCAAGCGTAATTGTGCGTTCTTCAATCGTTCTTCACTAGCAAAGGCTAGTAGGGCGGGGTTTTGTTTTACTTTGGCATAAAGTTGCTCAAAGGTGATGTCGTCAGAAAAGTGATATAAATTACCGTCGACGTTAGAGAAACTTGGTGATTGTTCATTCCATTTTTCATTCCAAATTAAGGCCAAGGAAGATTTAGTAGCAGATAATTGCTGATTTTTTGTCGCGGCTACCAAGCGTGTATTGCCCACAGCGGCCATGGCACGTTTAATTTCAGCTTTTGGTGTCGAGCCAGCTTTAGCGCGTTTTTCTACGGCAAGTAAGGTATCTTCTGCCAATTTTGTCGCTTCATTTGCTAAGGTTAAATTTTCTTGGGCAGTAAGAACATTTATATACCGACGGGTTACTTCAGCTAATAAATTTAAAGCAGCAATTTTACTTTCGGCTACTAACATAGCGCTACGATGAGAGCCCATGTCCTTACGAGCATCTCGCTTCCCGCCCATTTCAATGACTGACGATAGCGACACGGTAAATTCAGCACTGTCAAATGCTTGTAGTTCACCACTACCAGCAAAATTTTCTACTTCAATCCCTAATTGATATGCAGGTGGTAATGCTTGAGTTTGTTGCTGACCATCAAGGGAAACTTGGCGCAGCGTGAACACTTTAAAGGCGGGGTTTTTAGCCAGCGTGCGTTTAATTGCGGTAGCTAACGTCAGCGTATTTGACTGTTTAACTTCTTGCGCTAGTACATTTGGACTGAGTAGCAATACAGCTACACAGATAACAAAGTGTTTTTTTAAGCGAGTTAATTTCGGTGCTGGAGGGCAGCGTAATAACAAGCGGTAATCATACAAATGCATGGTTTTTCCTAATATTTACTAAAATTATTTACATTACTAGATTGCTAACGAGTAACAAATTGCTGATATTTTAAGCTACCTCTAGCAGTGGGTTATCGTTATAATGACGGCATGATAAACCTTCCAGTTGCAGTAAGGTCAACCGTTATGAGTACCGATATGAAAAAAAATGTGCAAGCGAGCATTAATACAGGCACTAAGGCCAGTATTAAAATAGGTCAGCTTGCCAAATTAAGCGGTGTTGTTAGTAAGACCATTCGTTATTATGAAGACGTTGGTTTATTGCCAGCAGCTTATCGAAATGACAATGGTTATCGAGAATACCGTACGAGTGATATTGAGCGTTTGGTTTTCATTAGGCGTTGTCGGGAATTAAAAATTCCGCTAGAGCAAATTAAAACACTGATAGCTGTACAGGTAGATCCAAAGTCATCATGTCAGGAAGTTGATGCCTTGATTGAGCAACAGCTGGATAAGGTAAGAACAACTATTGCCGAATTGACCTTGTTAGAACAGACACTGCATACCTTAGCGACGTCTTGTCCAAATGATAAGGTAGGTGATTGTCAGATTTTAAAAAACTTACAACAAGAGAAAATAAGTTAAGTATCGTGCTATTTTTTTGAATAGGCGTGCTTGTCGATTATGCTTATTTACATGTAAGTGGCTGTGTCAGTTTAGTTAAATATGACTGTCCCTCAATAAACTGAACTTGATACAAAGTTTGAAATTCCTTTTCACTTAACGCTGCAATTTTTTGATTACTTAAGAGTTGAGTTAGTTGAGGTGTAGTGTTGCTGTGGCCAACAATTAAAGCATTTTCTTTAAGCTGCTTTAAATGCAATGCAAACTGTTCAAGCTCTCTAGGATCATAATTTTTTATAGCAATATTTTGTTTACGAGACAATGGTGCCGCTGTCGACATCGTCCTTTGATAGCTAGTACTATAAATAGATTTTATATTTGCTACGCTGAGTAATGTAGCCAATTGCTCTGCTCTTTTTTTACCACATGGTGTTAATCGTGGATTTTTACCTTCAGTTTGCTTTTCAGCATGCCTGACAAGGTAGATCGTAAAATTATCACTCGCTAAACAGGGCTGTAACAGCAATGCAAAAACTATTAATAAATTCAATTTTATCATTGTGAGTATTCTTTTATTCAAAAGGGGTACTAGAGTAATAAGAAGTCTTACTACTCTAGCTATTTACCGCTTAATTAAAATAATCGATTTAAACCGTTTAAGGCTGCGACACGAAATGCCTCTGCCATCGTAGGGTAATTGAAGGTTGTTTCAACAAAGTACTCTATTGTATTTCCGCCATTTTTTTGCTGCATTATCGCTTGGCCGATATGAATGATTTCCGCTGCATTTTCCCCAAAACAGTGAATACCCAAAATTTCTTTAGTTTCACGATGGAAGAGAATTTTTAAAGACCCCACTAAGTTATTAGAAATTTGTGCTCTGGCAAGATGCTTAAACTGGGCACGACCAACTTCATAAGGTATTTTAGCTTCGGTGAGCTCTTGTTCTGTTTTACCAACAGAGCTAATTTCAGGGATTGTGTATATACCAGTAGGAATATCAACAATTAACTTAGCCTTACTGCTACTATCAACCATAGCTAAAGCGGCAATTCGACCTTGATCAAAAGCAGCACTAGCTAAGCTTGGATAACCAATAACATCACCAACTGCGAAAATATTATCGACTTCTGTTTGATAACAATCATTTACTTTTAATTGCCCACGACCATCTGCTTTTAGACCAGCAGCAGCAAGGTTTAAATCCGCAGTATTACCTGTGCGGCCATTGGCAAACAGTAAACAGTCGGCACGCATTTTTTTACCTGATTTCAGATGTACTATGACAGCATCATCATTAGACTCAACGCGTTCAATCTCTTCACCATGTCTTATAACAACACCGCTATTCCAGAGGTGATAACTCAGCGAGTCAGACATTTCTGCATCTAAGAAAGACAGTAAACGTTCACGAGTATTAATTAAGTCGACTTTTACACCAAGCCCTCTGAATATAGAGGCGTACTCACTACCAATAACACCAGCACCATAAATGATGACATGCCTAGGAGCATGTTTAAGACTTAATATACTATCGGAGTCATAAACACGTGAGTGATTGAAGTCAATATCATCAGGTCGGTAAGGGCGAGAGCCCGTAGCTATAACTATCTGCTTGGCAGTAATGGTATCAATAGAGCCGTCAGCGTGGACTATACGGATAGTATTTGCATCTACAAAAGATGCCTCACCTTGAATATGTTCGACACGATTACGGTTATAAAAGCCACTTCGTAAATTTACTTGTTTGCGAACTACCGCAGAGGCATGACTTAAAATATCCTGAAAAGTCAGCTGCTTTGCTTGGTCATTCTGATTAAAAAGTGGATTAGAGTTGTATTCAATTAAGCGGCTTACTGATTGACGTAATGCTTTTGATGGAATAGTCCCCCAATGCGTACAGCCGCCACCAACTTGATGATAACGTTCAATAATGGCAACTTTCTTTTGGCGCTTAGCAAGGTTCATTGCAGCACCTTCTCCACCTGGACCTGTGCCTATGATAATAACGTCATAATCAAAATGCGTTTCTACAGTTTTACTTGTTTTTGATTTAGCCAACAGTAAGCCCTCAAATTATTTAATACAAAAAATATAGCAGTATTTTATCAGAACTAAAACTGACAATATTGAGCTAATTCAGTATTATGACAATAATAATGAATTATATGTCCTAAAGAGCCCATAGATGACAGGTGTAAGAGCGCAACAAAAAGAAAAAACTCGTCGTCAAATAATTAATGCGGCTTTAAATCAACTGAGTGCAGAACGGAGTTTCTCAAATTTAAGCTTGCGCGAGGTTGCTAAAGAGGCTGGATTAGCGCCGACATCTTTTTATCGCCACTTTTCTGATATGGACGAATTAGGTTTAACCTTAGTTGATGAAGCAGGTTTAACACTTCGGCAGCTAATGCGCCAAGCAAGACAGCGCATAGCTAAAGGGGGGTCTGTTATTCAAATATCAGTACAGACCTTTATGGAGTTAATTGAAAGTAACGGAAATATTTTTAGACTTTTATTACGTGAGCGCTCAGGAACATCGGCAGCTTTTCGCGCTGCTGTAATTCGAGAAATCCGTTACTTTACTATGGAGCTTTGTGATTACCTGCAAAAAGCGAATCAACTTGAGGCTGACGTTGCTTATATGCAGGCTAATGCCGCAGTAACGATTGTTTTTAGTGCTGGCTCTGACGCTCTTGATATAGAAGACAAAGTAGAGCGAGATCAATTAGCTCAACAAACAATCCAGCAATTACGTTTTATTGCTCGTGGTGCACTTGAGCTTAGCAATCGCCGTAAAGCATCTAGAAAATATCGATAGTTTACTTTCTCGTTAGTATTACACCAGTTTCAACATGGTGGGTATAAGGGAACTGATCAAATAAAGCGAATTTATCAATGTGATGTGTATCTACAAGTAGTGCAAGATTTTCTTTTAAAGTTTCAGGGTTACACGAAATATAAATAATCTTATTAAATCGTCTAACTAATTCTACACTGTCTACATCTAGCCCAGAACGAGGTGGATCTACTAGCACTGTGTCATAGTTATAAGCGGTTAAGTCAAAATCTTCCAAACGTCTAAATTTACGTTCACCATTCATCGCTTGGCTAAATTCTTCACTCGACATACGGACAATATCGATATTATCAATATTATTTTTACTAATGTTAATTTGTGCAGAACGAACAGACGTTTTGGATATTTCAGTGCCTAGCACTCGCTCAAAATTTTCAGCAAGGGCGATACTAAAGTTACCATTACCACAATAAAGCTCAATTAAGTCACCACCAGCATTAAGTGTCGCTTGTTGAGCCCATAAAAGCATTTGCTGGTTAACACCGGCATTAGGTTGGGTGAAACTATTTTCAACTTGCTGATATATATACGTCTTGCTTCCAACTTTTAAAGATTCCATCACATAATCTTTATCAACGATGATTTTTTGCTTTTTTGCACGACCAATTATATCTACAGGGGCTATTGATGATAATTGTTTTTTTAATTTTTCTGCTTCAACTTGCCAATTGTCTTCCAAGGGCTTGTGATACAACATACTAATTAATAACTCACCACTTAACGTCGATAAGAAATCAACTTGGAAAAGCTTAAAACGTAGTTCACGATGATCTTTAATTGCTGTGAGTAAAGCTTTCATTGCAGTGTTAATTAATTCACTCGCAACAGGGAAATCATCAACTCTAAATTTCTCCTTAGTTTTGCTATCAAACATGATGTAATAAAGGTCATCGCCTTCATGCCAAACCCTAAACTCTGCTCTTTGGCGGTAATTGAGAGGTACTGATGGGTATAAATCAGGGGCAGGTAGATTGAAGTCACTAAATAACTTAGCCATATCTTGTTGTTTTTCTGATAATTGCGCATCGTAATTATCGGGATGAATATGACTGAACATAGGAAGTGCCTTGTATAAAAAGATAGAGATGAGAATAACTGTGCGAATTTTACTATCGACTTAGCTTTTGTCTAGTTCTTAATGAGTCTATTTAATAAATAAATGGATAATAACTCGATTGCTCAATCTTGCGGGATCATTTTCGATCAAATAGCGAAAACATAAGGTAGTGGCTGTTCTATTTTGAATGATGAATTATTAGTCATGCAATCTAGGTGAATAGATAAAATGATTTATTGATTTAAAGAGTCTTAATTGAAAATGCGAACTTCCTATAATTTATATTGATCTGATAAAAAAAAGCATTTGCTCAAATTCTCGTATTACAATGTAAACAAGCTTAGATTTCATGACTAATTTTAGGTAAAGAAAAAGGCCAAGAGCGAAGCTGTTGGCCTTTTATTAAACTGTCGCTTTATAATAGCAACAGATAATAATAGATTTAATCGTCTTGGTTACTATCTTCAGTTCGCTCTGGACGTTCTTTTGCTTCTCTTACCTTTAACGTACGTTGTTGAAACTCTGTATCGTTCAATGCAGTAATAGCTTTATCTAAATCATTAGCTGCCATTTCTACAAAACCGAAACCACGACGTTTTCCTGTATGTTTGTCTTTCATTAAACGAACAGAGAGTACAGTACCATGATCGGAGAAAAGTTCACGTACTGAGGTTTCATTCGCTCTATAAGGTAAGTTGCCAACATAGAGTGTTCTAGCATCCTCATCTGTAACACTAATAGTACTAGCTGTAGATGAACGAGGGCTTGATGAAGTATTACCAGTAAGTAAAGGTGCGAGGAACGCACTAATAAATACTAAACTGGCAATAAGGATAGCACTAGCCGGTACGGCAAAAGTGACTAGATAAGCGGTGATAGCAAAAGCAACAGCTATGATAACTGTTTGTAACGTTGGAGACTTCATATAAAGATACCTAATTATTATTTTAATGACTGATTTAATTGCGTGAATAAATGTAAATAGCAATTCTATGTTACGCAGCTTTTAATAATGTGCAACTATCAAGTGCAAATTTTATGCAATTATTCTTATATAGAACTATTAAAGTGAAATATAACAGTGCGATTAGATGTTAAAATAAACATGTTGTTGTTTAAGTAATCGAACAACAGAGAAAGCTAAAATAAAGCTTGCTCATGACTGAACTCTCTCTATAATGCGCTCCAGTTCCAAGGGGTTCACGCAAATTGAATCATCAACGGGCTGTTTTTATAAGTTATCTCTTAGCTTTTTAAGTGAATTAGTTAACTTAACGTATCGTTTTGAAATGTTTTTTAAATACTTTAAAATAAACGTTGACATCAAAACTCGGAAGCGTATGATACGCATCCTGCTTCGGGGCAACAGCAACGAGCAACGCTGATAACCACACGGTTTTCAGTTCAGATAAAGAGCGAATGCGACTCTTATCTAGGTTTCAATAGAGACCTTTTCTTTAACAATTAGTTATCATGCAATTTGTGTGAGCACTCACATTACTGTTGTTTTACATAGTT